>WNFV01021221.1_pt1 | contig 10704 bp, 9 predicted proteins | sample 5400101 | NCBI WGS metagenome assembly WNFV01 (sample SAMN13153361, study PRJNA577476) | soil metagenome | isolation source: 115 cm soil or saprolite under grassland replicate 1 | place: USA:California | collected 2016-06-15
GCTGGGGCGTCGAGGTCGTAGTCGAGCAGGCCGGCCCAGCCGCGCCGCAGGCCCACGACCTCGTAGCCGCGCTCGACCGCGCCGTAGACCAGGGTCTTGATGCAGGGGTTGAGGCCGGGGACGTCGCCGCCACCGGTCAATACGCCGATGCGGGTCATGCGGGCTCGCCACCGATCAGCTCGGCGGGCTCCATGTCCTGCGTGTAGCTGCCGAAGCGGGCGGCGCCGTTGAGCTTGGCGCGGTGGTAGAGGGCCTGCTGCGCCTGGGAGACGTTGGCGGGCTCGCCCTTCCACGCCTTCAGGGCTGGGGCCTGCAGCGCCCGGCCGTAGGAGAAGCTGAGCTGCCACGGCTGCGCGTCGAGGCGGTTCATCGCGTCGAGGTGGGCGGTGGCCAGCTCGTCGCTCTGGCCGCCGGACAGGAACACGATGCCGGGCACCGACGCGGGCACGTGGTCGCGCAGGCAGCGGACGGTGGCCTCGGCGACCTCGCGCACGCCAGCCTGCTCGGGGCAGGTGCTGCCGGACAGGACCATGTTCGGCTTGAGCAGCATGCCGTCGAAGCGGACCCGGTGCCTGCGGAGCGCCGCGAACACGCTGCCGAGCGTCTCGGCGGTCGCCTGGTAGCAGCGCTCGATGGTGTGGTCGCCGTCCATCAGCACCTCGGGCTCGACGATCGGTACCAGCCCGGCCTCCTGCGACAGGGCGGCAAAGCGGGCCAGCGCCTCGGCGTTGGCGGCGATGCAGCCGGCGGTCGGGATGCCGTCGCCGATGGCGACGACCGCGCGCCACTTGGTGAACCTCGCGCCGAGCTCGCGGTACTCGTCGAGACGGGCGCGCAAGCCGTCCAGGCCCTCGGTGATCCTCTCGCCCTCGAAGCCGGCCAACGGCTTGGCGCCCTTGTCGACCTTGATGCCGGGGATGATGCCCTGGCCGCGCAGCACCTCGGCGAGCGGGGTCCCGTCGGCCGCGCGCTGCCGGATGGTCTCGTCGAACAGGATCACGCCACTGATGAAATCGCCGACGCCTTCGGTGGTGAACAGCAGCTCGCGATAGGCCCGGCGGTGCTCCTCGGTGGACTCGACCTGGATGGACCTGAAGCGCTTCTCGATCGTCCCCGAGCTCTCGTCGGCGGCCAGGATGCCCTTGCCGGGCGCGACCAGTGCCCTGGCCGTCGCCGCGAGGTCCTCTGTGGTCATGGTGGCTCCCTCAAGCTCGCGCGCGGCTCGCCCGCGCGTCTCCATGCTGCCGCAGGCTCGCCGAACCTGCGGCCACTGTTCACAGGTTCCGCGAGTAGGTCCGCAGCAGGTTGCCGGCCATCTCGGGGTCGCGGTCGTCGAGGTCGCTGCCGAGCCGCTCGCGGACCTGTACGACGCCGTCCACCCTGCGGACCAGGTCGACGAAGATAGGGATCAGGCTGCGCCGCTCGACCCGCCCCTCGAGGGTGACGATGCCGTCCTCCACCCGGACGCGGAACCTCCCCGGGTCCATCATGCAGGCCCGGAGAACGACGTCCTCGATGATCTCGCGTCGGATCTCGTCGTCGGAACGGTTGAAGAGTTTGAGGAAATCCGACCGGGTCACGATGCCGACCAACCGGTGGTCCACGGCGTCGACCACCGGCAGCCGGTTCACCCGGTGCTCCTGCATCAGCCCTGCCGCCTCCACCACGGTGGTGGTCGGTCCGACAGTGATCGCCGGACTGGTCATCAGGTCGGCCGCCACCGGACCGCGGGCCTCGGCGTCCCCGGCGCGCGCCGGCGGCTCCGCGCCGCGCTCCTCCGGAGGGTACTGCTGCTTCAGCAGATCGGCCTCTGCCACGACCCCCACCACGCGGCCGGCCCGGTCGACCACCGGCACGCCGCTGACGTGGTGCGCGTCGAGCAGCCTGGTGATCTCCTTGAACGGGGTGGACTCCTCGACCGCCGCGACGGCCGTGGTCATGATCTCGTCGATCAGGTGGTGCATCGGGCTCACTCCTCCTCGGCCCGGCTGCTCGCGCCTGACCGCAGGCGCCGGCGGACCTGCCGTTGCTGTCATTCAAGAGGGCGGAGATGGCGTGGTCATGGGCCGAAGGTCCCGCGGCGACCGAGACGGTCGGCGGCCGGACGGCAGGTGCACGGCGGGTCTCGGGCCCCTGCGGACCGATACAAACCGGAAACAAGCCAGGCGCGGAGCCGTAACAGGCAGCTCACCCGTTCGCAACGAAGCCTTCCTACCGTGACCGCGGCCCTCACCGGCGAGCAGGCCAGCTCCAGCCCGCACCGACGAGGAGGAGGACGACGGTCGTGCTTGCACGGATGCGTGGTGCCCTGTTGCTCACCGTGGTCGTGATGGCGTTGCTCGGCCTCTGGGCGAGTGCGGCCCAGGCCCAGGAGAGCCCGCCGCCCTGTGGCGGCAAGGTCGCCTCGGGCGAGGCCGCCGGCGATCCCTGCGGCGACGTCACTGGCAGCTCAGCCGATGTCGGGATCGATCCGGCGACCCCGGTCGGCGACGCCGCCGGCAAGAACAAGATCGCCATCAACTTCACCTGGACGCTGGTCACCGGCTTCCTGGTGATGTTCATGCAGGCCGGGTTCGCCCTGGTGGAGACCGGCTTCTGCCGCAAGAAGAACGCCGCCCACGTGATGATGACCAACTTCATGATCTACGGGATCGGCATCCTCGGCTTCTGGCTCGCCGGGTACGCGCTGATGTTCGGTGGCGTCGGCCACATCGCCAACCTCGGCGGCACCAACCCGCTCACCGGCGCGTTCCACCTCGGTGGCTGGGGGCTGTTCGGCACCAAGGGGTTCGCCTTCAACGGCATCTACGACGTCGGGGTGATGGCCCACTTCCTGTTCAACCTGGTGTTCATGGACACCGCCGCGACGATCGTGACCGGGGCGATGGCCGAGCGCTGGAAATTCTCCGCGTTCGTCGTCTACGGCTTCTGGATGTCGATCGTCATCTACCCGATCTTCGGCATGTGGGCCTGGGGCGGCGGCTGGCTCGCGCAGCTCGGCTCCAAGGCGAGCCTGGGGCACGGCTACGTGGACTTCGCCGGCTCCGGGGTGGTCCATGCCATCGGCGGCTTCACCGGCCTGGCCGGGGCGATGGTGATCGGGCCGAGGCTCGGCAAGTTCAACAAGGACGGCAGCTCGAACCTGCTGGCGCCGCACAACCTGCCGATGGCGCTGCTGGGCACGTTCATCCTGGCGTTCGGCTGGTTCGGGTTCAACCCGGGCTCCACCCTGGCAGCCACCGACCTGCGCATCTCCGTGGTGGCGGTGAACACCATGCTCGCCTCGGCGGCCGGCGCCGTCGCGGCGATGTTCTGGGCCTGGAACCGGGCGCCGTTCAAGAAGCCCGACCCGGGCATGTCGGCCAACGGCATGCTCGCGGGACTGGTGGCGATCACCGCGCCCTCCGGCTTCGTCTCCCCCTCGGGCGCGCTGGTCATCGGCGCGGTGGCGGGCGTGCTGGTGATCGAGTCGATCCTGTTCGTCGAGCGGCGCCGGGTCGACGACCCGGTCGGGGCGATCTCGGTCCACGGCACCTGCGGCCTCTGGGGCCTGATCGGGCTCGGCCTGTTCGCCGACGGCACCTACGGAGCCGGCTGGAACGGGGTGGACGGCACCGTCAAGGGCCTGTTCTACGGCGACGCCGGACAGCTCGTCGCCGAGCTGATCGGCTGCGCCGTGATCGTGCTGTGGGCCTTCGGCGGCGGCTGGCTGTTCTTCAAGGTGCAGGACCGGCTCCAGGGCATCCGCTCCAGGCCCGAGGACGAGCTGGTCGGCCTGGACCTGCCGGAGATGGGCGCGCCCGCCTACACCGACGTCGACGACAGCGTCCCGGCGACCGTCGGCGCCGGCGACGGGGTCACGGCCCCGGCCTGAGCTACAGAGGAGGCGAGCAAGGTGCCCGCGAAGGCGAAGGCGAAGGCAAGGACGAGGACGAGGCCGGCGCAGGCGAAGCCGGCGGGCGCCGCCGGCGTGCCCGACCGCTGCGAGCTGTGCAGCGCCCGCCTGCCCGGGTCGTTCACGGCGCGGATGGGCCACTTGCGCAGCGCCCACCCGCGCTACGCCCAGGGGCTGCTGCTCCGCCTCGCGACCCCACTGGTGTTCCTGGCCGCCCTCGGGGCGCTCGCCGCGGCGAGCGCCCCGGACTGGGCCTACCTGGTGGCGCTCGCGCTCTGCGGCGGCCTGATGGTGACCGGGATGCAGGCGTCGCGCTCCGGCCGGACGAGCGCCGGGCTGCGCCCGTCGGCGCCGCTCGGGCGGCTGCTGCGGGACGGAGGCTTCCGCTTCCTGCTGATCCCCGCGCTGCTCCTCCTGCTCCTGCTGCTCAGCCGGCACTGATCGTGAGGCGGCCGAGCACGCCGAGGACCAGCGCCGTGCTCGAAGCGACCCCGGACAGGGACAAGCCGAGCCGGAGCCTGCCTCCCGCGGAGCGCTCCCCGGCTCCCGAGATACGACCACGCTGGCGGTGACGGCTGTGGACGTCGTTCTGGTGCTGTGGCCGGACCACGCCTCGGACCTCGAGCGCCTGTCGGCGCTCGGGGTCCCGCGGCTGCTGCTGGTGGCGCCGGAGGCGCCGCCGCCCGAGGACGGCGACTGCCTACAGGACTGGGTCCGCCTGCCCGCCGCCGACCAGGACGTGCGGGCGCGGATCCTGGCGCTCGAGCGGCGCTCGGCGCGGCACCGCGCCCGCGTCCCCGTGACCGTCAGCGACGACGGGCAGCTCACCTATCGCGGCCACTCGGTGTGGCTGTCGCCGACCGTGCGGCGCCTCTTCCAGGCCCTCGCCGACCGTTTCGGCGGCATCGTGGCGCTCGAGGAGCTGGTCCGCCAGGTGTGGCCCGACGACCCGCCCGACCCGACCTCGGTGCGGGTCCACATCCTGCGCCTGCGGCGGCGTCTCGCCCCGCTCGGCCTGGAGATCCGCAATGTGCAGGGGAGGGGCTACGTGCTGCTGCCGCACGACTCGGAGTGGGCCGGCCACCAGGCCGACCTGTCCCGGCAGCCGGAAACACGCCCGACACAGGCACGAAACGGGGAGGCCACGCCGGAACCGTAGCCTCGCCGAGGGCACTGGCCAACGAGAAGCGGTCAGCTGGGAGGAGACTCGCCCCTTGGATGTCGGCACCGTCCTGCTGCACGTCCTGGTCGTCCTGGTCGCAGCCAAGGTGGGTGCCGAGCTGTCGGAGCGTCTCGGCCAGCCCGCCGTGCTCGGCGAGCTGGTCGTCGGCGTGCTGATCGGCCCGTCCGCCCTCGGGCTGGTCGGTGGCGACCAGGTCCTCGCGGTCCTCGGCGAGCTGGGCGTGCTGTTGCTGCTGCTCCAGGTCGGGCTCGAGACCGAGCTGACCGAGCTGCTGCGGGTGGGGCGGTCGGCGCTGTCGGTCGCGGCCGTCGGGGTGGCGCTGCCGTTCGCCTTCGGCTACCTCGGCCTGCGCCTCACCGGGCTGGCCGGGCACGGCCACCACGTCGAGCTGTTCATGGGCGCCGCGCTGACCGCCACCAGCGTCGGCGTCACCGCCAGGGTCTTCGGCGACCTGGGAGCGCTGTCGCGGGCCGAGGCCCGCACGGTGCTCGGCGCCGCGGTCGCCGACGACGTCATCGGGCTGCTGATCCTCGCGGTGATGGTGCGGCTGGTCGCCGGCGGCACGATCGACCTTCCCGGGCTGCTGCTGGTGGTCGGGGCCGCGGTCGGCTTCCTGGTCGTGGGCGTGGTCGCCGGCGTGCGGCTGGCGCCGCTGCTGTTCGCCTGGATCGAGCGCCTGGCGCGCTCGGACGGCACCCTGATCGCGCTGGCGCTCGCCTTCACGCTCGCGTTCGCGCGCCTGGCCGAGCTGGTCCGGCTCGCCCCGATCGTCGGTGCCTTCGTCGCCGGCGTGGTGCTGGCGCGCAGCCGCGCCCGCGCCTCGATCGGCGCCAGCCTGGCGCCGATCGCGCACGTGTTCGTGCCCGTGTTCTTCCTGCAGATCGGCATCGACGCCGAGCCGGCGGTGCTGCTGCGGCCGCGCGCGCTCGCCCTCGCCGGGCTGCTGCTGGTCGCGGCGGTGGTCGGCAAGGTGCTGGCCGGCCTGGTCGCCGGCAGGGGCATGGACCTGGCCCTGGTGGGCCTCGGCATGCTGCCGCGCGGCGAGGTCGGCCTGGTGTTCGCGAGCATCGGCCTGCGCCTCGGGGTGATCGACCGCGACGCCTTCAGCACCCTGCTGCTGGTGGTGCTCGCCACCACCTTCGTCACGCCGCCGCTGCTGCGGAGCTGGTGGTCCGCGGCGGCGTCCTCGACCTCAGCGGGGAGCCGTCGCCCGGCTCGCGGGCGCTGCTCGGGCTGCGCGCCGCCCGGCTGGGGGGCGCTGCTCGGCCGGGGCCGCGCCTGCTCGCCTGGCTCTCCGAGGGCGGCGGCGACCCGGTGGCCTGGTCGCCACCGCTGCTCGCGGAGCTGCAGGCGCTGCTGCGCTGGGGCGGCGACGGCTCCTGGGCGTTCCTGGAGGGGACCGGGCTGCTGCCCCGCTACCTGCCCGAGGTGGCGCGGGTCCGTGAGCGGCAGCCCGACCGCCGCGGCGAGCCGCCCTGGCACCAGGTGACCGCGCTGGCCCGGCTGGCCGCACCCAGCCACGACGCGGCGGCCGCCTCGGTCTGGCTGGCGCTGCAACGACCGGACAACCTGCTGCTCGCCGGCCTGGTCCGGGCGGTGGCGCGGAGCGGGCGCGGCTCGACGAGGGCCAGGGTGGCGCTGGCCAGGCGGACGGCCGCGCGGCTGGGCCTTGGAGCCCGCGACGAGCAGGCGGTCGCCGCCCTGGTCGGCGAGGACGGCGACCTGGCGGAGGCGGCGGTCCACCTCGACTCCCACGACGAGGAGCAGGTGCTGAACCTGGCGGCGCGGCTGGGCAGCAGCGAGCAGGCGCGTGCCGCCTACCTGCTCGCCCTCGCCGAGCAGGGCGAGCAGGGCGAGTGGGAGGGCTGGCGTCGCGGGCTGCTCGACGAGCTGCTGCGGGTGGTGCTCGCCGCCCTGGCCGAGCCGGCCCTGACCGACCGGAAGGCGGAGAACCTGCTGCGGCGGCGCCGCGCCGAGGCCGAGCGGGCCGCCAACGGCCAGCCGCCTCCCGACGCGCGCGCCTGGCTGGCCAGCGCCCCCCGCCGCTACCTGCTGGCCCAGCCGCCGGAGGTGATCGCGAGCCACCTCGCCATGGCCGACCCGCCGCCGGACAGGCACGAGCTGCGCGTGGCGCTGGTGGGGGAGGGCGCCGGCGCCTGGCGGGTGGACGTGGTGGCGCGCGACCAGCCCGGCCTGCTCGCGCGGCTCGCCGCGGCGCTGGCCGCCAGCGGCATGGACATCGCAAGGGCGCACGCGTCGACCTGGCCCGACGGGCTGGTGGTCGACGTCTTCCACGTGACCGGGACGGCCCCGCCCGAGCAGGTCGAGGACGCCCTGCGCCGCTCGGTCGCCGGCGAGCTCCACCCCGGCGAGCGGCTCGCCGGGACGCGCCGCGGCGCGGCGGCCGGTCCGGTGCTGGTGCGGGTCGACGCCGACGCCTCGCCCTGGCACAGCGTCGTGCAGGTGCGCGCGCCCGACCGTCCCGGCCTGCTGTACGAGCTGCTGCTGGAGCTGGCCAGGCAGCGGATCGACGTCCGCCTGGCTCGGGTCGGCGGCGACGGCGGGCAGGCCGACGACCTGTTCCACGTCACCGACGCCGCCGGCAACCTGCTCGACCGGGCCGCCGCCGACCGGCTCGGCTCGGCCCTCGCCAGCCAGCTGCTCGGGACCTGACCGGCAGCCAGATCCTTCGCACCGGGGCGCCGGTCGGTTCGGCCACACAGCGGCGGGGCGGCCGGCCTGCGGGGCGGTGGCAGGGGCCGAGCGTATACTGACCCGCGCCTGCCCGTCTTGCGAGCTTCTCCCGCCGCGCCCGTTGGGCCGGTCTCCACACACTCGCCAGCGCGACCCGACCCACCCGCCACCGGAGGCATTCGTGCGTAGCACCGTCGAGCCCGTCGAGCCCACCAAGCTGCGGATCAACATCGTCGTGGAGCCCGACGAGCTCGCCTCCGCGATCGACCGGACCGCGCGGCGGCTGGCCAACGAGGTGCGGGTCCCCGGGTTCCGCAAGGGCAAGGTGCCGCGCCGCGTGATCGAGGCGCGCATCGGCCGCGACGCCCTGGTCGCCGAGGCGATCGAGCACGAGGCGGTGCCCGAGTTCTACGCCCGCGCGATCGAGGAGCACGGCGTCCGCCCGCTGACCCGCGGCAAGGTCGACCCGCCGAGCTGGGAGGAGGGCTCCCCGCTCGAGTTCTCGGCCACGGTCGAGGTCAAGCCGGAGCTCGACCTGCCCAGCTACCGGGGCGTCGCGGTGGAGCGCCCGGCGATCGAGGTCAGCGACGAGATGGTCGACAGCCAGCTCGAGCGCCTGCGCGAGCGCGTCGCGCAGCTCGAGGTGATCGGCCGGCCGCTGGCCTCCGGCGACTACGCCCAGATCGACCTGCGCGCCACCAGGCACACCGTCGAGGTGCCCGAGCTGTCGCGCAGCGACTTCCTCTACGAGCTGGGCTCGGGCAGCCTGGTCGAGGAGCTCGACAAGGAGCTCGAGGGCACCCGCAGGGGCGACATCCTGCGCTTCACCGTCACCCTGCCCGAGGCCGCCGGCGAGGAGCTGGCCGGCCAGAGCATCACCTTCCAGGTCCTGGTCAAGGAGACCAAGACCAAGGTGCTGCCCAAGCTCGACGACGACTTCGCCCAGGAGGCCAGCGAGTTCGACACCCTCGAGGAGCTCGAGGGCGACCTGCGCGAGCGCCTGGAGAGGGCCGCCGCCGAGCAGGTCGCCACCGAGCTGGAGACGCGCGTGCTCGAGGCCTACCTCGAGCGGGTCGAGGTGCCCCTGCCCGAGTCGCTGGTCCGCGACGAGCTGGAGTTCCGCGCCAGCCGCTTCGCCCAGCAGCTCGCCCTCGTGCAGACCACCCTCGACCAGTACCTCGAGGCGACCGAGACGACCAGGGAGCAGGTCGAGGCCGACCTGCGCGCCCAGTCCGAGCGGGCCGTCAAGGCCCAGCTCGTGCTCGAGGCGGTGGCCGCCGCCGAGGGCATGGAGGCCAGCGCCGACGAGGTCCAGGCCGAGATCGACCGCCAGGCCCAGCGGGTCGGGCGCGACCCCGCGGAGGTCGCCAAGGCACTCGGCGGGAGGGAGAGCGCCGTCATCCGCGGTGATATCCTGCGTAGCAAGGCGCTCGCGTTCCTGGTCGACCATGCGGAGGTGGGCAACCCAGCGGAGGCGGCGGCTGCGTCCGGACAATCGACCGAGGCGGGGGAGACCGGGTCGGTGACCACCACCGAAGCGTCCAAAGACGCTCGAGAGTCCTAGGCTCCAGGTGCAAGCTCAAGGAGTTGCGACGATGCAGCCAGTCTCCGACTACCTCATCCCGGTCGTGGTCGAGCAGACCAGCCGTGGGGAACGCTCGTTCGACATCTACTCGCGGCTGCTCAAGGAGCGCATCGTCTTCCTCGGCACCCCCCTGGACGACACCGTCGCGAACCTGGTCATGGCCCAGCTCCTCCACCTGGAGAGCGAGGACCCGGAGCGGGACATCAACCTCTACATCAACTCGCCGGGCGGCTCGGTCACCTCGCTGCTGGCGGTCTACGACACCATGCAGTACATCAAGCCGGACATGGTCACCATCTGCATGGGCCAGGCCGCCTCGGCGGCCGCCGTGCTGCTGGCCGCCGGCGCCAAGGGCAAGCGCTTCGGCCTGCCGCACTCCCGCGTCCTGATCCACCAGCCCTCCGGCGGCGCCGAGGGCCAGAGCGTCGACATCGAGATCCAGGCCAGGGAGATCCTGCGCATGCGGCGCATGCTCGACGAGATCCTGGCGGCGCACACCGGGCAGTCGGTCGACAAGGTCTCGCGCGACACCGACCGGGACTTCATCATGACGGCGGACGAAGCAAAGGCGTACGGGCTCATCGACGACATCATCGAGAGCCGGCGAACGGCCGACGAACTGGTCGCCGCGGCCGCCAACGGGGGTCGCTGACGGTCCGGGGGTAGCGCTGGCGGTCGGTCACGGCTGGCGCGTACCCTCCAGCGAGCACAAGCGGGACACCGCACGGGGAGACTCGAGCAGATGGCCAAGTTCGGAGACGGTGGCGACCTGTTGAAGTGCTCCTTCTGCGGCAAGTCCCAGAAACAGGTCAAGAAGCTGATCGCCGGCCCGGGCGTGTACATCTGCGACGAGTGCATCGATCTCTGCAACGAGATCATCGAGGAGGAGCTCTCCGAGACCAGCGAGCTGAAGTTCGACGAGCTGCCGAAGCCGCGGGAGATCTACGAGTTCCTCAACGACTACGTGATCGGCCAGGAGGAGGCCAAGAAGGTCCTCTCCGTGGCGGTCTACAACCACTACAAGCGCATCCAGGTCGGCGCCAGCGCGGCCAGCGACGTCGAGCTGCAGAAGTCGAACATCATCCTGCTCGGCCCGACCGGCTGCGGGAAGACGCTGCTGGCGCAGACGCTCGCCAAGATGCTCAACGTCCCGTTCGCGATCGCGGACGCCACCGCCCTGACCGAGGCCGGCTACGTCGGCGAGGACGTCGAGAACATCCTGCTGAAGCTGATCCAGGCGGCCGACTACGACGTCAAGAAGGCCGAGACCGGCATCATCTACATCGACGAGATCGACAAGATCGCCCGCAAGTCCGAGAACCCCTCGATCACCAGGGACGTCTCCGG
>WNFV01024966.1_pt1 | contig 10704 bp, 9 predicted proteins | sample 5400101 | NCBI WGS metagenome assembly WNFV01 (sample SAMN13153361, study PRJNA577476) | soil metagenome | isolation source: 115 cm soil or saprolite under grassland replicate 1 | place: USA:California | collected 2016-06-15
TTTTGGGCTGAACCACGCGCTATTCTCCAGCATGGTCGGTCTCGCGCTCGGCGCGGTGCGCTACAGCCGCTCACGGCCGGCGGCTATGCTGGCGTTCGCTGGCGGGCTGGCACTAGCGATCCTGTTTCACGCGCTGCACAACTATGCCGTGCGCTACCAGTTCGCCGGCCTGTTCTTCTCGTGGCTGATCCAATCGAGCGGTGTGATTGTTGTGCTGGCGATCGCCGTGCTGGCCTGGCGCAACGAGCGGCGCTGGATCGAGCATGAGCTGGGCGACGAGGTGCGCGCCGGCGTGCTATCAGCCGCCGATTACGCCGAGGTGGCCTCGCCGGCGCGGCGGGTGCGCCGCCAGCTGCGCACGCTGGTGGCGGGCGGGTGGTCGCGCTATCGCCAGACCCGGCGCATGCACCAGCTGGCGACCGAGCTGGCCTTCTGCAAATCGCAGCTGCGCCTCGAGGATCGCTACCACACCTGCGATGAACGCGACCAACTGCGCGGCGAGCTCATGGCGCTGCGCGCACTGATCGAGCGCGATGTCAATTCCGTGCTATAGTGGAGCAAGTATACCCATCGTCATATCAAGCGGTCGTCCGAATGGAGGCGCCCCATGGCCATTCGTCCGGTGCAGCCACCCGATGCCACTGAGTGGCTCCGCATGCGGATGGCGCTGTGGCCGGATTCAACACTCGAGAAAGAGGCCAGCGAGATAGCGCACTTTCTCGCCGGCCCGCCGCGTCCGGTGCTACCTGGAAGCCTGGTACGTCGACCGGGATTGGCGCGGCCATGGCGTGGGGCGTGAGCTGGTGCAGGCGGCCGAAGATTGGGCGCGCATGCACGGCTGTCGCGAAATGGCCTCGGACACCGACCCCAGCTACCCAGTCAGTCCGGTGGCCCATGCCGCATTGGGCTACCAGGAGGTCGCGCGCTTCTTTCACAAAGACCTCCAGTAACGACCGATGGCAGGGCAACCCACCATCAGAGGTAATGAATGAATATTCACAATTTGAATAAAGCTGCGTGGGATCGTGCTGTCGGCGAAGGCGCCAATCCGTACACGAAAGTTGTTACTTCTGAACAAGTTGCTGCGGCGAGGCAGGGAACATGGTCACTTTCTTTAAGTGGTTGCAAACCCGTCCCTAAGGACTGGTTTCCTAGCCTTCAGGCGCTCAAGGTCTTATGTTTGGCGTCCGGGGGTGGGCAGCAAGCACCGATCTTTGCTGCGCTCGGCGCGGAGGTGACCTTGCTGGATGCGTCACCAAAGCAACTCGCGCAGGATCAATTTGTCGCTCAGCGGGATAATCTGATCATCAGGCTCGTGGAGGGCGACATGGCCGATTTATCAGCCTTTGCTGATGAAAGCTTTGAGCTGATCTATAACCAACCATCAACCCTGTTCGTGCCGGACGTGGCGCCTGTCTGGCGCGAGTGTTATCGGGTGCTCCAAGCGGGTGGTGTGCTCATGACCGGCTTTATGAATCCTGATGAGTTTGTCTTTGACGACGTTGCACTTGACAATCAGGGCGTCTTCGTCGTTAAGAACCCGTTGCCCTACGTTGAGCATGAAACATTAAGCCAGGAGGCGCGTGAACAGCGCATACTCAATAAGGAAATGTTTCATTTCAGCCATACGATGGAAGCACAGTTAGGTGGGCTCACCGGAGCAGGCTTTGCGATTACCGGCTTTTATGAAGATCGGCGATCTGAAGAAGATGGCAACCCTATTAGGCACTTCATGCCCAGCACGTTTGTGGCGCGCGCCCAGAAAATGGAATGCCCTCGTCGGGCATGAGGCGCCTTGGTGCATTGCAGACGTGTGCAGGCCACCCGTGCCCAGTGGGAGCACTCGCGCTTTGCCTTCGTCACCTTTACTGTGGTGACCCACTAGCGCCGCCCGACGAACTCCACCGCCGTCTCACCCAGCCAGATCCGCTCGCCGCCGCGCAGCGGCGCGGCCTCGCCCGGCGCCAGCCGCCGCTCGCCCACGGTGACGCCGGCCTCGGATTGCGGCAGCACCTCGACCGCGAAGCCCTGCGTGGTCCGGCGGATCAGCGCGTGCCGCCAGGCCACCGCCGCGTCGGGCAGATACAGGTCGCAGCCGTCGTAGCGCCCGATCGTGGTAGTGTCGCTGACTTCGCGCACCAGCCCGGCCTGCTCGCCGTTCAGCACCCGCAGCTCGCCACGCGCAAAGGTCTGACGCGCCAGCGGGATCAGCGCGCCGATACAGGCGCCCAGCAGCATCAAGCCCACGCCGCCCACCACCACCTGCGCGCGGTCGCTCTGGGCGCGGAACAGCTGGGTCAGCCCTTCGTAGAGCGCGCCGCCGATCAGGCCGCCGGTCAGGCCGCCCAGCGCGCCATACAGCGCGCGGTTGAGCCGCCGGCTGACGAGCAGGTCGCTCAGGCCGATCAAGCCGCCCAGCGCCATCCAGCCCAGCGTGCGCCCGAGCAACCCGCCTCCTATGCTCAGAAAGCCAACCTCGGCCAGCAGCAGCCCGGCCATTCCAGCAACAGCCCCGGCCGCGCCGCCGGCCAGCCCATCGCGCAGGGCGCGGCCCAGGCTGCGCTTGATCAGCGCGCCATCGGTGGCCGCCACACAGCCGCCGATGCCCAGCCCCAGCCCCAGCCCGACCAGCGAGTAGGCCAGCCAGACATTCCACGCGCCTGTCCCTACGCTGCCGACGACCCACCAGCCCATCAGCCCGCCCAGCGCGCCCAGCACGGCGGTGTAGTAGATTTGGATTGCCTTGTTCATTGTTTGCTCCTGTTAAGGGTTAGGGGTTACGGGTTATGAACATCGATTACATTGATTTCAAAGATCTTAACCCCTAACCCCTAACCCTTGGACCGGCGTAGTCGTGCCGCAGTGCGCGCAGAACTGTGCCCCTTCGCGCATTGGGTGGCCACACTGGTCGCAGAAGATCCGGCGCAGCGGCTCGACCTGCGCGGCCGGCTGGGCCGCGCCGCAATCGGCGCAGAAGCGCGCCCCAGCCCGCAGCAGCGGCGCGTCGCAGCTAGTGCAGCGGGCGGAGCAGATTCAATCGCGATCGGCATTGAATCGCGGGAGGCTGGCGTCGGTGGTCGGTTGTCAGTCGTCGTTGGTCGTTGGTCGTTGGTCGGTCGCCGGCGCAGCAGTGTGGGCGCCAGCAGCGCGCCCAGAATCGGCAGCAGCAGTAACAGACCAACGCGTGGGTCGGATCGCACGTCGATCAGGTGGCGCTCGACATAGCCGCCGGTCGCCGCAGGCGCCCCGCCCACGCTCACGCGGATGTCGCGCCGGGTGCCATCATAGAACGGCCGCGGGCTGCGGTAGGTCAGCGTATATTCTTGCTGCAATCCGGCCGACAGCTTGCGATACAGCTCGGCCAGCTGGTCGCCGCTCGGCGCATAGAAGTACTCACCACTAGTGTCGTCGGCGATCTTTCGCAGCACAGTCTCGTCGATCCCATCGCGCTCACCACCGGCGCGATCGCCCAGGCCGATCACATACACCGGCTGACCCTGCTGTTCGGCATACCCAATCGCCTGTTCCAGGTTACGCCGGCTGCCGTATTCGGCGGGGCAGATCGAGGATTCGCGGCAATCCTGCCCATCGGTCAGCAGCAGCAGCGCGCGCCGGCCGCTCACATTCTTCAGCGCATCCACGCCGGCCACCATACTGTCGTACAGCGCGGTGCCACCGTCGGCATCGATATCGTCGATCGCGCGCAGCAGATCATCCTGGCTGCCGGTGAAGCGCTCGTCGACACGGGCGGTTTGGTTGAACGTGATCAGCTCGGTGTGGTCGCCTGGCCGCATCTGCTCGACAAACGCGCGCGCCGCATCCTGAGCGCCGGCGATCTTATCGTTCTCGTCCATGCTGCCCGATCGATCGATCACCAGAACGGTCGAGATCGGCCCGGCGCCGCCGGCGAAATCAGCGATCGTCACCGGCTGGCCATCCTCGGTCACGGCAAAATCGCGCGCTGCCAGCCCACCCACCGGCTTGCCATCCGGGCCGGCCACGCCCACGTAGAGTGTCACATCCGGGTAGTGCGCGGTATCGACCTGTGTGACGCGCGCGGGATTTTGGTCGGGCGCGGCGATCGGCGCGGCCTGCCGGAAAATCGGTATGAGCGCGAGCAAAAGCAGTACCAGGGACAGCAGGAGCAGGATTCGGCGCATGGTGTACCTCCAGGCGAGACGATGGGTAGCTCTTTTTATTGTGGCATTGTGGATATGACGTTTAAAAGTGGGAATTGTTCCGCGCATTCGTTTGCGGATTGTAAATGCCCACTTTTAAGTCAGGTCAGCTATAGCCATCCCGCTCGGCGAGCGGAGTTGCTATATCTGTTCGCGGGGGCATTCGAACCGCTGAGCCGGCTGAGCGAAATGAAGACGCTGAGACGGTGCGCTCAGCCGCCTCAGTAACTCAGCGGTCCTTAAGGAGCCTGCATGACCATCCCGCTCGACGAACTGAACCGCACGCTCATCCCGCGCGTCCTCACGACCGCCGCGACGGTCGCGGAGCTGCTGTACCTGTTCGCTGGGGCATTCGAACCGCTGAGCCAGTTGAGCGAAATGAAGACGCTGAGCCAGTGCGCTCAGCCGCCTCGGTGACTCAGCGGTCCTTAAGGAGCCTGCATGCCCATCCCGCTCGACGACCTGAACCGCGCGCTCATCCCGCGCGTCCTCACGCCCGCGATCACCATCGCGGAACTGCTGTACCTGTTCGCCGAGCAGCCCGAGCCGCAGCGCTGCTTCGCCGTCGTGCGCGTCGGGCGCGACGGCTACGACGTGCTGGCGCTGGACGACCTGCGCGAGGCGCTGGAGTCGCTCGGCGAGTCGGCGCTGGCGCTGGCGCTGAGCGCGCTGCGTGGCCTGCTGCGACCAGCCGCGCCGGTGCACCAAGACCAGATCGGGCTGGCCGCCGCCAAGATGCTCCAGCACGCCACGCCGCGCCGGCGCCTGGTGGTGCTCGACGCCGATGGCGCGGTGCTCGGTGCCCTGGTTGCCATCTTCATGGGCACATCGAAAGGGCTGGATGATCCGCTCGCGCTGATCGAGCCGCGGCGGCCGGCGGTGTTGGCGGGCGACGAGCCGGCACCGCCACCGGCGCCCGCGCATCTCAACACCGAGTTCAAGGGGCTTGGCCCCAACCAGCCGCTCCAGGTTGGCCGGCAAGTGTCACTGCTGGTGTGGGTCGGCGTGCCCAGCGCTACAACCCTCAGCCGAAGCACGCGGCCGTTCGCGTTCGATTTTGCTGGCGCATCCGCGCCGGTCGCGTTTAACGTCTATGTGGAGGCCGACCCTGAAGCATGGGAGATCACCGAAGTTCAGCCGGTGATGCTGGTCGCGCCGCCGGGTATGCTACGCTCCGCAGCGAGATCGCGCTGCCGCTCGACAGCCCCCATGTTGCGCGGCCAAACGTCGAGATCGCGATCCAGCCAGGGCTTGAGTCGTTTCGGATCAGTGTCCGCGCCGACCTGCCGGATGTGCAGATCCGCGAGACCTATGCCGTGCCGATCAGCTCGCAGGCGGTGCAAAACGCCGCGCTGCGGCTGCGCCAGGAGCTACGCACGATCGTCTTCCACCAGGAGGGCAGTGGCCCGCAGGCATACTTTCCATTCGCCGACGAGGATACGCTGATGGTCGACGAGGTGACCGCCCGGCGGGTGACCGTGGCACTGGCCGACGCTGGAAAGCAGGTCTGGAATATGATCTTCAACCTACCGCGCGCGCCGGATGGGCTGAAGCGGCTCGGCGACGACCTGCGCCGCATGCCGGAGAGCAGCACATTCCGAGTCATTCTGGAAAGCCAGGATTTCATCATTCCCTGGGCGCTGCTCTACGACAAGCCGGGGCCGGTGAACGTGGAAACGCTGGACTGGAATGGGTTCTGGGGTTACCGCTACATCCTTGACGCGCTGCCGCCCGGCCGCTACCCGGCGCCAACAATCAAAGATGCGCCGCTTAAGCTGCTGCTGCTATTCAATGATGACGAGCGGCTCAAGCGCTTCACCGACGCCCAGGAGCGGTTTGTGCGCGAGGAGTTGGGCGCCACCCAGCCGAGCATCGCGTTCGGGGATGCGGCGATCCGCCAGGCATTGATGGCACCGGACGACGTCGCGCTGATCTACTTTTATTGCCACGGCGACCGCAAAAGCGGGGCGGAGACGGTCGAGCAGCCCTATCGAGAAGCGGCGCGGCGGGCGCGTGGGGATACATCCCCCTTCGTAGCCCAGCTCGCCGACGAGTCAGCGCTCTGTTTCAGCCCCAAGACGCTGATGCGCCTGGCGGATCTCCGCGATCTGCCGATCGCCGCGCTGCCGCATCGGCCGTTGATCTTTCTCAACGCCTGCGAAGGCGCCAGCCAGGAGGCCTTTTACTACGACGGGTTCATGCCCTTCTTTATCGAGCAGCAGGGCGCGCGCGGCTTTATCGGCGCTGAGGTCAAGGCCCCGCAGCTGCTGGGCCACGACCTCGCGCTCGCATTTCTCCGCCAGTTCGCGCAGGGCCGCCCGGTTGGCGAAATCCTCTGGCGACTGCGACGGCACTACCTGGACACGCACCACACCATCCTGGTGTTCAACTACAGCCTCTACTGCCTGGGCGAGGTGTGCCTTGCACGGCCCTTGCTGGCGGCGGAATGAGAATCTCCCCTTGATCGCCACAACATCCGTCTGCACCTTCCGGCTCCAGTGGCTGCCGAGGATCACCCGGATGATCAGGCGCCTGATGCGCCCAGACTCACCCGCTTTCGGAGAAAACCAGTTAACAAACAACTTGGAACCAAATCCAACAAACAACTTGAGAATACACAAGTTGCGCAAACCGCTGGCCGGTGCTATGATCTAATCACCCTACACTGTGCGTGGGCGGGGTGTTGTTTCGAGCCAACACAGTTTCGAAGGGAGCCTTGCTCCAATGCGGGCTACGCGGCGGGCCGCGGATGCGCGCGGGCGGGCACCCACCTGCTTTGGCAGGTTCGAAACAAACCCGTCTACGTCAGCTGTAGGGCCCTTTTTACCAGTAATGAGGACTGAGGACTGAGGGCCGAGTATGTGCTCACTCAGCCCTCAGTCCTTGGCCCTCAGTCCTTATGATTTACTTGCTCTACGGCCCCGAAGAACTCGCCCGCAGCGAGGCACTGGCCGAGCTAAAGGCCGCCATTCCGCCCGACCTGGCCGACCTGAACATGGCCACGCTGGAAGGCCGTCGGCTCAAGCTCGATGCGCTGATTGGCGCCTGCGAGGTGTTCCCGTTCATTGCCGAGCGCCGCCTGGTGATCGTGCAGGATCTGCTGAAGCACCAGAAGGCCGGCAAGGAGCGCGACGAGCTGCGCGCCTATCTCGAGCGCGTCCCGCCAACGTGCGACCTGGTGTTTGTGGAGAGTGAGGATTTCGACAAGCGCGGCGCGATCTTCGGCTACCTGAAGAAGGCCGCCACCGTGCGCGAGTTTCTACGTAGAGAAGGCGCCGATTTAACCCGCTGGCTCGGCCAGCGCGCGCGGATGCTGGAAGTGAAGCTGGATGGGCCGGCGGCGCAGCGGCTGATCAGCTTTGCCGGCAACGATGGCCGCGCGCTGGTGAATGAGCTGGCCAAGCTAGCGAGCTACGCTGGCCGCGGCGGGCGGATCAGCGTCGATCAGGTCGATCTGTTGGTTCAGGATGGCCATGAACAGAACCTATTCGCCTTTATCGATGAGCTAAGCACGCGGCGGCGCGGCGCGGCGCTCCAAAGCATGCGGCGGCTGATCGAGGATGGCCAGGCTGCCACCTATATCCTGTTCATGATCGCCCGTCAGGTGCGCATCCTCCTGGGCGTCAAGGATCTGGCCGCCCAGCGCATGCGCCCCGATGAGATCGCCGCCAGGCTCGGCCAGAAGCCATTCGTCGTCCGCAAGGCGCTGGATCAAGCCCGCGCCTTCAGCGATACCGAGCTGGCCTGGCTGCACGACCGTGTGCTGGAGCTCGACCAGGCCACCAAGACCGGCCGCATGGAGGCCGAGGCAGGACTAGAGATACTGGTTGTCGAGCTGTGCCGCTGATTGTATAGACCAACGACGAACGACCAAGGACGAAAGAAGATCATTGCTTTCGTCCTTGGTCGTTCGTCGTTGGTCCCGCTGGGCAACCAAAAAAGGCCGTCGCGGCGGCCTTTCGGAGCAACTGCCGATGTCGCGTGCTTACGACGCGGCGCGCTTGGTGCGAGATTTCTTGGCCGGGGTCGCGGCGGCTGGGGCGGCAGCGGCGGCGGCAACGGCGGCCTGGAACTTAACCAGCTTCTTGGCCAGGCGCGATTTGCGACGCGCAGCATTGTTCTTGTGAATAATGCCCTTGACCGCCGCCTTGTCGAGCGTGCTCATCGCCACACGGATGGCATCTTCGCTTGGGTGACCGCCAAAGATGGCATCTTCGGCCTTGCGAATCATGGTCTTGACCCGCGACCGGTACATCTGGTTGCGCAGGTGCCTGCGCTCATTCGACCGAATACGCTTTTCGGATGACTTGGTGTTCGCCAAAGTGACGATCCTCCCCTATAATGTACCATATATACAGCATTCAACATCTCAGCGATGGGGGTGGGGGAGGCTTTGCCTCCCCCACCCCCACCACACACCGGCTTGAGATTATAGCAGAAAGCCATAGACCGCGCAAATGGCATCCCGACCAAGCCGCCTGACTGGCTCGCCCGCCCGCGCCCGGCTCGGGCCATTGCTGAACACCATGATCGTGGCTGGCGGCTACATGCTCAGCCGCGTGCTTGGTCTCGGGCGCGAGGTGATTATCTCGGCGCAGTTCGGCACGCGTCCCGAGCTGGATGCCTACCGCGCGACCTTCGGCGTGCTCGATCTAATCTACCTCGTGATCGCCGGCGGCGCGCTTGGCTCGGCCTTCATTCCGATCTTCACCGGCTTCCTGACCGAGGAGCGTGAGCAGGATGCGTGGCGGTTGGCCAGCGATATCCTGAATATGGTGCTCGTGGCCCTGCTGGTGGCATGCGCGCTGATCGCGCTGCTGGCCGAGCCGCTGGTGGCCTGGACGATCGGTAGCGGCTTCGACGAGCCGAAGCGCGCGCTGACTGTGCATATTCTGCGCCTGCTGCTGATCCAGCCGGTGCTGTTGGGCGTAGCCGGCCTGGCAAAAGCCACGCTCGAATCGTTCGATCGCTTCACCCTGCCGGTAATCGGCGCGAACTTGTATAACTTCGGTATCATTGGCGGCGCGCTGCTGGCGCCCTGGCTGGGGATCGATGGGCTCGTATGGGGCGTGCTGGCCGGCGCGGCGCTGTTCCTGCTGGTCGAGCTGCCGGGGCTGCGCGGCATCGGCGCGCGCTACACGCCAACGCTGCGGCTCAGCACGCCCGGCGTGCGCCAGATTGGCCGGCTGATTGGGCCGCGCCTGTTCGGCCAGGCGGTCTGGCAGATCAACCTGATCGCAATCGCCTCGTTTGCCTCGCTGCTGGGCAACGGCGCGGTCGCGGCCAACGGCTACGCGCTTCAGCTGATGCTGTTGCCGCACGGCCTGATCGCGCTGAGCCTCGGCACAGTGATCTTTCCGCAGCTCGCGCGCGCCCACGCCGCCGGCGACCATCGCGAGGTACGACGGATCGCGCTTGTGGCGACGCGCCAGGTGCTGTTCCTGGCCTTGCCGGCCTCGGTGATCTTCGGCCTGCTGGGCATGCCGATCGTGCGCGCACTGTTCGAGCGCGGTCAGTTTACCGCTGAGTCGACCGCGATAACCTCTGAGGCGCTGATCTTCTACGCATTCGGGCTGGCCGCGTTTGCCGCCGCGGAGATTCTCGTTCGTACCTTCTACGCCACGCGCGACACCCGCACACCGGTGTTGATTGGCGTGGTGGCGGTGGTGGCGAATATCGCGCTGGGCTGGGCGCTGATCAAGCTCGGCGCTGGGCTGGATGGCCTGGCGATCGCCTTCAGCACAGCCAACACGATCGAGGCAGCGCTGCTGCTCACGCTGCTGGGGCGCCGGCTGGGCGGGATCGGCGGCGCGTTCTGGCGCGCGACAGGCGGGATGCTGCTGGCCTCGCTGTGCTGCGGCGCGGTGCTGCTGGCGCTGCGGCGTGCGTCAGCCGGCGCGCTGCCCTTCCTTGAGCCCAGCAGCCCATACAACTGGCGCTTCGATTTTGTGCCCCTGCTGCTCTGGCTCGCCGCCGCCGCCGGGCTGGGCCTGCTGATCTATGGCGCCGTCGGCGCGCTGCTGAGCGTGGAAGAGATGCACGTGGCATGGGATCGCATGCGCAGGTTGGCGGCGCGGGTGCGAGGAAAATAACACGGCAGCATTAAGCTGTGGTTCTTTTTCGCTCGTAGAGCGAAAAAGAACCACAAAAGGAAGATGGAGTACCGCTGCGAAAAACAAGCCTATGCCAACAACCTTCTACCTGATTCGCCACGGCGAAACCGACTGGAACCTGCACGGCCGCTGGCAGGGCCACACCGACATACCGCTGAACGAAGACGGCCGGGCGCAGGCGCAGCGGCTGGCCGCGCGGCTGCGCGCCGATCGCGTGCGCTTCGACGCGATCTACAGCAGCGACCTCCAGCGCGCCTGGGAGACGGCCGGCGTAGTTGGTGCGGCGCTCGATCTGGCGCCGCTGCCGCTGCCAGCGCTACGCGAGATCAATGTCGGCAGCTGGAGTGGCCTGACCAGCACCGAGGTGCGAACGCAAGATGCCGAGACGTACACGCGCTACAAGTCCGGCGAAG
>WNFV01012082.1_pt1 | contig 10702 bp, 12 predicted proteins | sample 5400101 | NCBI WGS metagenome assembly WNFV01 (sample SAMN13153361, study PRJNA577476) | soil metagenome | isolation source: 115 cm soil or saprolite under grassland replicate 1 | place: USA:California | collected 2016-06-15
GACGTCGCGGGTGAGCGAGGGTCGTACGCACCTACAGGGGGCGCGCGAGCGGGCGTTTGCTCCCTCCTGTACGCGCGGGCCGGGATGTGGGCCAGCCGTTGCCCGCGTAGGTCGGTGTCGCCAGCACCGGCCGCCGGTTCTGCGGATGCGGCACCCGGGCGCCCGGGCCCGCGCGTGGTGGGCCGACTGAGAGGCGGTGTTCAACGCTGTCCCGCGCCGGCCAGGTCGTTGGCGAGTCTCGGGCCTGTTGTCGCCGGGGTGGTGGCTTGATGGCGGCGCACCCGTGCGCCGCCGCGCTGGCGCAGTCGCACGCCGGCTTCGACGAGGATGCGGTGCACGAACCCGTACGATCGCCCTGTGTCCGCGGCGATCGTACGGATCGAATGGCCGGCGTTGTAGCGCTTGACGTAGTCGCGCTTCCACGTCTCGCGCTCCGCACCTGTGATCCGTTTGCTGTGAAGGCTCTGTGTGGCAGGCGGCACTGGTGTTCTCCCTCGTGGTGGTTGGGCGAGCCAGACGTGCGATGGCTAACTGACCGGTTCCGGTACACGGGCCCGCCGCGCGTAGGCGCGCGCTGCCGCGATGCGTTCCACAATGGACGGATGGTCCGCGGACAGCACATACCGGAGGCGGCCCGGGTTCACCTCGGCCAGGTTGCCCTCGACGATGTGCCGCCACACGCCTTCGAAGGCGGCCGGATCGGGATTCATGCTTGTTTCTTCGTGTGTTTGGTGGGCAAGCGTGGTATCGCCGGTTTGGCTGGTGGGGTGGAGTCGACGATGCCGAGGCGAACCAGGGCGGCCCTTCGGTCGGGTGGTAGCTGGTGGGTTCGGTCGAGTCGGCGTTGCTCGCTTAGCCATTTGGACAAGATGATGCCGTGTGCCGGGGGTGTGAGGTGTCCTTCTCGGGCGAGGTAGGCGGCTGCGGCGGCGTAGCGGGCTGCCCAGGTGGCATGCCGTGGGGACCACACCATGCCCAGTTCGTCGAGGGCTTGGCGGTGGCGGTCGGGTAGGTGGTTGTTGTTGGCGAGGTGGCGTTGCCGGACCAGCCATTGGTAGAGGTCGGCTCCGTCGATGGTGTAGCCGCGGGGGATGTTGAGGTGACCGTGGGTGGCGTGGTACTGCTGGGCGAGGGCGTAGTAGGCGTCGAAGCTCAGCAGGGTCGTCGTCTGCCAGTCCATGCCCATGTCCGTCAGCAGCCTGGCCAGTTCGGGGTCCAGGGTGCCGTCGTGGTAGGCACGACGGCGTTTGCACAGCCACTGGTATGGCGGGTCGAGGCTCGTGGGGACGCGTAGGTGGCCGTGTTCGGCGTGGAAGGCGATGACGGCGTCCAGGAGGCGTTGCTCGGCGTCGGCGCCGGGTGTCCACGGCAGGCCGAGCTGGTTGAGGGCTTCGACCCGGTCGGGCGCCAGTTTCTTCTTCTTGTATTCGGCGCGCCGTTTGGCGATCCAGTCGTAGAGGTTGACACCGTCCTGTACGTGTTGCCAGGGCACCCGGACGTGGCCGTGGTGTTGGTGGAAACGCACGAGCGCGCCGTAGCCGACCCACCAGTCGCTGGTGGTGCCCTCCAGCACGCGTACGGTGATGTGGTGCAGTAGGTCGTGCACCTGGTGGGTGTCGGGTAGGCGCAGCGGGTAGGCGCAGGCCGGCGGTCTGCAGCCAGGCGCGCAGGACCGCCGTGGTGGTCCGGCCACGCCGATCGGTGAGCATCCGCCTGCGGGCCTGCGGCCAGGTGGGGCCGTGCAGCAGTCGGGGATCGTACACGCCGCCTTCGATGCATCCGAGCGCGGCGATGAGGTCGGGGCGGGCGGCGGCTGCCGCCAGGGCGGTGTCCGCGCCGGCGCTGTGTCCGACCAGGACCACCCGGCCTAGGCCGAGCCGCTCGACGACGGTGGCGGCGTCGGCCGCGAGCCGGTCGACGGTGTACCCGCCGGCCGGGCTACTGGACTGGCCGTGGCCGCGGTGGTCGTAGCGCACCACCCGGTGGCGCCCGGCGAGCCGGGCGGCGACCGGGTCCCACCATCGGTGGTTGCTGGCCGCGCCGTGCAGCAGCACGACTGGAGGTGCCTCGGGATGGCCCTGGTCGTCTCCGGCGAGCATCACCCCGCCCTCGGCCATCAACCGCCACGGTCGGGGCATGCCGGTGGCGCTCACCTGCCCTGCCCGACCAGCGCGGTCTGCTCGATGAACGCGGCCAGCTCGATCGCCGTGCGGCGTGCGGCGACCTGGTTGGCCTGGACGGGAACCCCGAACCGTTCGGAGAGCCGAACGGCGAGTTCGGCGACCAGCAGCGAGTGCCCGCCGGCGTCGATGAAGTCGTCGCCCGCTCCGACGGTGGCCTCGTCGAGGACGGTGCGAACCTCGGCGAGGACCGCGGCGACCGTCGTTGCCGCCGGTTCCTGATCCGCCTGCGGATCGGCGTCTGCGACTGCGGCGCTGGCGTGTAGTGCGTCGCGGTCGAGCTTGCCCTGGGGTGTCAGCGGCAGCCGCTCGACCAGACGCACCTCGGGCACCATGTGCGCGGGTAACTGGTCGGCCGCTGTCGCGGCGAGGGCGGATGCCGCAAGGGTGGGGTCGTCGACCTGCACCCACGCGACGAGCCGGCCTGCGACCGGCAGCACGGCGCAGGCCCGCACGGCGGGATGCGACCGCAGCGCGGCGCCGACCTCGCCGGGCTCGATGCGGTAACCGTGCAGCTGGATCTGGTCGTCGCGCCGCCCGACGAAGACGAGGCGGCCGTCGCCGTGCTGGCGCACGATGTCGCCGGTGCGGTACCAGCGGTCCCCGTCGGCGGTGAAGAACCGGTCGTGCCGGGCCACCGTGGGGCCGGCGTCGGGGTGTGCGTCGTCCGGGTCGGCGAGGTAGCCGCGGGCCACCCCGATCCCGCCGACGAGCAGCTCGCCAGGCTGCCCGCCGGGCACGGGCACGTCGGCGTCATCGACCACGCGGACGGTGACGCCGGGAAGGGGAGGGCCGATGGTCACCGTGTCGCCGGGCCGGCACACGCCGACCGACACCGCCACGGTGGTCTCGGTCGGGCCGTATCCGTTGCAGAACCGGCGGCCGGGCTGCGCCCAGCGGGTGACCAGCTCGGCCGGGCATGGCTCACCGACCGCAACGACGGTGCGCAGATCAGGCAGGTCGCTGTGGGGCAGGGCAGCCAGCACCGATGGGGTGAGGGTGGCCACGCCGACACGGTGGCGGCGCAGGAAGGCCGCCAGGTCTTCACCGCCGTGGCGTACCGCGTCCGGGGCGAGGACGAGGGTGGCGCCGGCGGTGAGGGTCACCAGGATCTCGCACGCCGCCGCGTCCCAGCCCCACGTCGCGAACTGCAACATCCGTTCTCCCGGCGCCACCCCGAACATCTGGGCGAGCTGGTGGGCCATGTTGGCGACGCCGGCGTGCTCGACCGCGACACCTTTCGCTACGCCGGTCGATCCGGAGGTGTAGACCACGTAGGCCAGGTCATGGGGCTGGTTGGTGGTCAGGGGTTCCGGGTCGTCGAGCCACGGCGTGGTCAGGACGTGGTCGACGTTGACTGTGGCCGGGCCGAGGTCGTCTGCGATTCCCGCGCAGACCGCGTCGGTGACCAACGCCGGCATCCGGCACTGGGCGACGACGCGTCGGAGCCGATCGGGCGGCCACGTCGGGTCGAGGTAGGTGTAGGCGGCACCGGCGAACAGGATGCCCAGCAGCCCGACCAGACCGTCGGTGGACCGGCGGCACGACAGCCCGACGATCTGGTCACGGCCGCCGCCGGCCGCACGGATCACCCGGGCGACCTGCGTGGACTGGTCGAGGACCTGCCCGAAGGTGAGTCTGTGGCCGTCGGTGAGTACGGCGACGGCGTCAGGGTCGGCCCAAGCACGGGCAGCGATCGCCTCGGCCACGAGCGGGATATCGGCAAGGCGGGTCATGGCGTACCTCCAGCGGTGGGGTTGCGGGGGCGGACGGTGATCGGCAGGGTGGCCAGGCCGCGTAGGTTCGGGTTGGGCCGCCACCGGCGCTCGCCGGCCGGCCGCAGGTCGGCGCATCGGGCCAGCAGTCGCCCGACCGTGAGTCGGGCTTCGAGTTGGGCCAGGCCGGCGCCGAAGCAGAAGTGCGAGCCGCGGCCGAACGCGACAGCCGGTGGTGTGGCGGGACGGTCCAACAACACGTGGTCGGGGTCGGGGAAGGCGTTCGGGTCGCGGTTGGCGGCGGCCAGCATCAGCACCAGGCTGCTGCTTGCTGGGATCGGCTGGCCGGCGATCTCGATGTCGACCGGCGCTGTCCGCGCCGTGTACTGCGTCGGCGAGTGCAGCCGGGCCAGCTCGTCTACCGCGGCGGGCAGCAGGTCCGGCGCGTCGGCCAGCCGGGCCGCCAGGTGCGGATCGTCGAGTAGTGCCGCGACGATGTTGGCGATCAAGCCGGCGGTGGTTTCGTGGCCGGCGGTGACCAGCATCATCAGCCCGGCGATCACCTCGTCCTCGGTGAGCACCTCGTCGCTGGCGGCGCGGACCAGTAGCCCGGTGACCGTGTCCCGCGGCGCAGCCTGGTGTCTGGCGACAACCCGCCGCAGGAAGCCGATCAGGTCGTTGACGTCGGCCACGAGCTGGCCGGTTTCGCCGGTCGGCAGGTGTGCGGGCGCGGCGACCACCTCGCCCCACGCGGCCGACCAGCGGCGCAGCGTGGGCAGATCCACCCCGTCGAGGCCGAGCATGTGCTGCATCACCCGCAACGGGATCGGGTAGGCCAGGTCGCTGACGACATCCATCCGGCCCGCAGTCCTGGCCCGGTCCAGGGCCGCCTCCACCAGACCGGCGATGAATCCGTCCAACATGGATACGGCGGCGGGCTTGAACGACGCCGCCAGCACTGACCGCAGCCGGGTGTGCCCAGGCGGATCGACAAACGACACGTGCGCATCCAGCAGCGGATACCAGGGCCGCATCGCCGCCGGCGCGGCCCGCGCCACCCGGGCGTGGTCCATGACCACCGACAGCCGGCGATCGGCCAGCAGCCGGGACACGTCGGCGTGGCGGGACACCAGCCACGAACGACACGGCCGATCCCAAACCGGCCGCGGATCGGCCAGCAGCTGCCGGTACAGCGGCCACGGGTCGGCGATGACCTGCGGCCGTTGCAGGTCGAATAGCGTCACGGGCCGTGTGCCCGATTCGGGCGGCACGGCGGCTCGCGAGGCGGCGTCGGCGTTCATCCGGTGCTCCGTTCGGCCTGTGGGTTGCCGGGCTGCGCCATCACGCCGGCAGCCGCCGGTGCCTCGGCGAACAGGTCGCAGAACAGGTCGAGATGCCGGTACACCAGCCAGATCGATAGCGGCTGTGGTCGGCCGTGCAGGAGTTCCGCCAGCCGCGCGCCGTGACCGGTGGGCGGGAGTAGGCCGGTGCGGGCGGCCGTGCGCAGCGCGAGCAGGTGCGGTAGGCGGGCCTCGATGAGGTTCTGGTCCGGTAGCGGGCCACCCAGCCATCGCACGGCCCGGGCCTGGGTTGTCAGCTCCCACACCACCGTGTCGGCGCATTCGCGGGTGGACCTGTCGGTCAGTGCCTGGCTGTCGCTGCGGATGGTGACCAGGTGTGGGATGCGGACCAGGCCGTCGGGGATGGCCGGTGTGGTGGGGCTGGTCAGGCAGGCGGGGGCCCGCCCGGCGGCGCCGGCGCGCTGCCGGCCGAGGCGCTTGGACAGTTGCATGGCCACCCGGACCTGACAGGGGTTGCTGCCGGCCGGGGCCAGGCTGACCGCCTGTACACCGGGCCGTTCCAGGGTGAGCATGCCGTGACGTTCGACCTGCGAATGGCTGTGGCTCCAGACGAGGATTCCCGTGACGTCTGTGGCCAGCACCAGGTCCGCCCAGCAGGGATCAGCGTCCGTGGCTACGGCGGCGACCAGGCCGTCGCCGGCGCCCACCCGGTTGGGCCAGGCGGTTGCGGTCGGCGGCAAGCAGCCTTCGCCGGCGGCGACGGTTGTCATCGGTTGGCTCCCGGCGGTTGCGCGGCGCCGTCGCCGGGGACCTCGCCGGCCCACGATGGGTCGGCCGGTGCGGCGACGACGGCGATCAGCCCGCTGGCGGGACGTGGCGCCTGCCGGCAGGGCAGGGCCGGGTCGAGCCAGCGCGCCGCGGTCGCGGTGCCGGTGGCACGGCTCACGGCTGGTCCCCGGAAGCGGCGAGGTCCGGTTCGACGAGGTGCAGACTTGGCGCCCGCTGGCCACGCACGGACACGACTGGGTATGACATGGCGGTCAAGGCTCGGTCCCGGGTCAGCTCCCGCACCCGGTTCAGCTCGGCTGCGGTCAGGCCGGCGCGCAGCAGACCTTCCTCCTGCTGGATCGAGTTCGCTTCGTACAGGCGGCAGCCGGCCTCACCGCCGGTCCAGCTCTCGGCGTAGGTCAGGCTGTGCACTGCGGTCAGGCCGGCGCTGGCCATGGCCTGGTGCACGTGTGCGGCCCAGGCCATGTCCACGCCCTTGGCGGTGAGTACGCCGAGCAGGCTGCGCAGGAACCGGTCGAACAGCTCAAGATCGGCGTCGGTCGGGGCGCTGATCACCCGGGGCGGCACGCGGCAGTCGAACTCGCCGAGCAGCAGCCAGCCGCCGGGTTTGAGCGCGCAGGCAAGGGCGGGCAGCAGGTCGCGGCGTGCGGCCAGGTGCTGGGTGAGCAGCCGGGCGTGAATGAGGTCGAACGGGCCGCCGGGCGGGGCGTCGCTGGTGACGTCGCTGCGGTAGACGTCGAGGTTGCGGCCTGGCGTGAGCCGGCTGATGTCGATGTCCGTGGCGATGACCCGTCCGTCGGGCACGACCTCGCCGGCCAGCCATGCGGCGATCGATCCGGCGCCGGCGCCGATCTCCCAACACAAACCGTCGGTGGGCGGGTCGAGTTCGCGGATGCGGCGCCTGGTGAGGTCGTCGAGGTAGTTCTGGATCGCGGTGAGCTGGGTGAGCGCGGCCGGCTCGCTGTTGCCGAAGGCGTACCTGGTGCTGTGTTGGGTCATTGGTCTGTTCCTTCGCGGTCGGGAGGGCATGGCACGAGGGCACCTGCGGGAGCGGTGCCGGGTGGGCGGGTGCACGGTCGGACCGTGGGCGGGGTCTGGGCTGCCGGCTGCGCACCTGCCACGGGGGTTGGGGCGAGTGCGGTCTGCAGCGGTGCGGGGTCGGTGCGTAGGCCGGCACCGTCGAATTCGGCCGCGACGCGCCCGGCGGTCAGGACTGTGACCTGGTCGGCGACGGCGAGGGCCAGCTGCACGTCGGGGGTGGCCAGCAGCACGGCGACGCCGTCGGCGGCCAGGTCCGTAATGACCTGGCCGACGCGCTGCACGAGCGGGGGTGACAGGCCCTCGGTGGGCTCGTCGAGCAGCACCAGTCGTGGCTGTGCGAGCAGGGCGCGGGCGATGGCCAGCATCTGCTGCTCGCCGCCGGACAGGTGCCGGCCCGGGGTGGTCAGTCGCATGCCCAGTTGGGGGAACACGGTCAGCAGCCGCTCGACGTGCCACACGTGTCCTCGGTCGGCGCCGCGCCGGACGGCCCGGGCGATGGTGGTGGGGCCGCGCAGGAGGGTGAAGTGTTCGGCGACGGTGAGGGTGGCAAACACCCGGCGTCCTTGCGGCACCAGAGCCATGCCGGCCCGGGCCCGCCGGTGGGCTGGCCACGTGCTCGCGTCGCGGGTGCGTTCACCGGTGTCGAGGTGGATACGGCCGTTGATGCGTCGGGCCGGGCCGATGCCCATGACGGTGTGCAGCAGGGTGGTCTTGCCGGCGCCGTTGGGGCCGAGGAGCGCATGCACCGTGCCGGCCGGCACGTCCAGGTCAACGGCGTGCAGGATGGTGCCGCCGTGGTAGCCGGCGGTCAGGCCGGCGATGTGCAGGCTGAGGCGCTCGCGGTCGGGCATGTCAGGTCACCGCCGGCGCGGTGCGTAGGTAGGCGTCGCGGAACGCCGGGTAGGCCAGGACCTGGCTGCAGGGTCCGGTCCTCACGGTGCGGCCGTCGTGCAGGACGGTGACGGTCGCATCCAGTGCGGTGACGACGGACAGGTGGTGGTCGACCAGCAGCACGGCCACCTGGGTGGGCAGGCCCCGCAGGGCGGTCAGCAGCTGCTGGTGGGCGTCGGGGGTCAGGCCGGCGGCGGGTTCGTCGAGCAGCAGCAGCCGCGGCCGGCCGGCCAGGGCCATGCCGAGTTCGAGGAGCCGCCGTTGCCCGTGGGCGAGGGTGGCGGCGGGCCGGTCGGCGCAGTCGGCGAGGCCGAGTTGGGCCAGGAAGCTGCGGCTGCGGGCGGCCAGGCGCCGGTATCGGGCCCGACCCCACTCGCTCCGGCGGCCGGTGTGGTGCCAGGCGGCGAGGATGAGGTTGTCGGCCGCCGAGGCGGAGTCGACCAGTTGCGCGGTTTGGAAGGTGCGGGCGATGCCCGCCCGGGCGCGGCGGGTCGGGTTCAGGCGGGTGATGTCGCGGCCGGCCAGGTCGATCCGGCCGTTGCTTGGGGGGCGGATCGTGCCGGCGACGAGCCCGAGCAGGGTGGTTTTGCCGGCGCCGTTGGCGCCGATGATGGCGTGCCGGGCGCCGTCGGCGAGGGTGAGGTTGATGCCGTCGAGGGCGGTCAGCTGGCCGTAGGTGTGGGTCAGGTCGGTGATGGTCAGCAGCGCGGTCACGGCCCCTCCCGCCAGGGCAGGCGGATGCGGTGCGTGATGGCACCGGCGGCGCGGGTGTAGACCGCGGCGATGAACAGCACGCCCAGCAGCAGCGGGGCGTGGCCTGGCCACGGTCCGGCCAGCCAGTCGCGGGTGCCCACGATCAGGCCGGCGCCGAGCAGCGCGCCGGCCATCGACGTGGCGCCGCCGATGACGACGGCCAGCAGGACCAGTACGGCCGTGTCGAAGCTGAGGTCGGCCGGGGAGAGGTAGCCGGTGGCGGTGACCGTGAGGGCTCCGGCGGCGCCGGCCAGGGCGCCCGCGCCGACCACGGCGGCGTACAGGTAGCAGTTGACCGGGTGGCCGGCCGCGCGCATGCGGGTCTCGTTGTCGCGGCAGCCGGCCAGCAGCAGCCCGGCCGGCGAGCGCAGCACGGCCACGGTCACGGCCACCAGCACGGCGGTGACGGCCAGGACGTAGCCGTAGACTGCCCGGTCGCTGGTCAGCGGCGGCGCGGACCAGACCAGCCGGATCGGTGGGATGCCCGCCAGCCCGTCGGTGCCGCCGGTCACCTGCTTCCACCGGCCGGCGGCGGTCGCGGTCACGACGCTGACGATCAGGCTGAGCAGCAGGAACGTGACACCGCGGGCCTGAACCATGACCGCGCCGACCAGCGCCGCGAACACGGCACCGGCCAGGGCGGCGGCGGCGAGCTGGGTCACCCCCACGTCCGTGCCGCCGCGGGCCAGGTGCGCGGCGGTGTACGCGCCGGCGGCGTACGGGCCGACCTGGCCGAGGCTGGGCAGCCCGGCCCAGCCGGTCAGTACCGCGGTGCTGACCGCGAGCAGACCCAACGCCAGCGCCCGGGCGACCAGTGTGAGGGTGTAGTCGTCGACCAGCCACGGCGCGGCCACCAACGCGGCTGCGGTTGCTGCGGCAGCCGCTGCGACCCCGCGGCGGCGTTGGCGCATGGACCGGTCGACCCTCATACCCGACCGCCGTCCACCCGGCGGCGGGATGCCGGAGCGGTGGTGGTGGCCGGCCGGCGGCGCCGAAGCGGCCGGCCACGAAGGAGCAGGGCCGCGCCGGCCGCGGCGTACAGCAGGTACGGGGCCACCCAGTCCGGCAGCACGCTGATGCCCAGGGTCTGTACCTCACCGACCCCGATCGCGGCGACCAGCGCACCCGGTACGCAGCCCAGCCCGCCAACGACCACGACGACGACCGACAGCAGCAGCACCGACTCGGCGGTCCCCGGGCCGGCGCCGATGATCGGTGCGCCGATCGCGCCGGCGACGCCGGCCAACGCACCCGAGGCGACCAGAACCCAGGTGCGGACCCGGGTCGGGCTGATCCCGACGCAGGCGACCATGTCCGGGTCGGCCACCGTGGCGCGGACCACCCTGCCGGCCCGGGTGCGGACGAGGGCCAGGTACCCGACGATCGCGATGGCCAGCGCGACGACGATGACGAGCAGCCGGTACACCGGATAGCGGTGCCCGGCCACGCTGGTGGTCCCGGCCACCGCGGCCGGAACCACGACCGGCAGTGCGCTGCCGCCGGTGGCGGTGCCGAGCAGGTCGGCACCGACGAGGGCGACACCGACGGTCAGCAGCGCCTGGTCCAGCGGGCCACGGCCGGCCAGCGGCGCGACGAGCACAGCCAGGCAGCCACCGCCGGCCGCGCCGACAGCGCAGCCGGCGGCCAGGGCCAGGCCGAGGCTTCCCCAGGTGCCGTGGCTGAGCACCGCCGCGGTGTACGCACCGAGAGCGCACAGCGCGCCGTGGGCGAGGTTGAGGATGCTGCCGACCCCGTAGGCCAGGGTCAACCCCGAGGCGACCAGGAACAGCAGCAGCCCGTATCCCAGGCCGTCGATCCCGGGTACCACCTGCGCGTCGAGCCAGACCACCCCCGACACCTCCCTTCCTCGTCCTTCCTCGTTGCTGTGCCGCGGTGCCCGGTCAGCTCGTCGGGAGGGTGGCCAGGTTCGACACCTTGACGTTGGACAGGGCCTGCCCGTCGGGGCCGACCCGGCGCAGGTACCAGGTCTGGATCGGCGAGTGGGTTTTGGCGCTGAACTGCCACGAGTCGC
>WNFV01020954.1_pt1 | contig 10702 bp, 12 predicted proteins | sample 5400101 | NCBI WGS metagenome assembly WNFV01 (sample SAMN13153361, study PRJNA577476) | soil metagenome | isolation source: 115 cm soil or saprolite under grassland replicate 1 | place: USA:California | collected 2016-06-15
GACCTGGGCTTCGACGACATGGTGCGCGAAGGCGCGATCGTGCTGATCGAATGGCCGGAGCGCGCCGGGCCCTGGGCGCCGCCGCTGGATCGGCACTTCCGGTTGACCTACGGTGAGGCCCCGGACATCCGGGAGGTGGAGGAGATCCGGTGAGAAGAGAAGAACTGCCGGTTTGTAATTGCGGATTGCGGATTTCGGATTGCGGATTCGAAGAGCGTGTGTCCAATCCGCAATCCGCAATCCACAATCCGCAATCGGTGTGGGCCTGATGGCCGGCTTCTGGCTCGGGATCGATACCGCCACCGCCATCGCCAGCGTCGCCGCGGGGCGCCCGCCCACGGCGCAGAGCGGCGCGCACGTGCAGGGGCCGCGCCGCCATGCCGCCGAGATCGTCCGCCTGATCGATTTCGCGCTCGGCCGGCTCGGCCTTGCGCCCCGGGACCTCGATGGGATCGTGGTGGGCGACGGGCCGGGGAGCTTCACGGGGCTGCGCATCGGGTGGGCGGCCGCGAAGGGACTCGCGCACGAGGCAGGGCTCGAGCTGCGGGCGATCCCGTCCCTCCTCGCGGCGGCGGCGGGCGCCGCGCTGAAGCTCGGCCCCCAACCCGTCGCCGCGTGTTTCGACGCGCTGCGCGGGCAGGTGTACGGCGCGCTCTACGTGCTGCACCCCCAGCGGGTCGAGACGCTCGTGCCGCCGGCCGTGCTCACCATCGCCGAGCTGGCGCGTCTCGCGCCGGTGCGGCCGCGAGTCGCCGTCGGCGACGGCGCGGTGCGTTACGCCGGCGAAATCGTCAAGTGGACGGGCGCCGACCCGATCCCGCCCGAGAGCCTCCCGCCGGTGGCCAGCCTCCTGCTGTCGCTGCTCGAGCACGAGGGTGCGGCGCGCCTCGTCGCGGACCCGGATACCGCCGAACCCGTCTACGGTCGCCCTGCCGAAGCGCAGGCCAAATGGGAGATGCGCCACGGCCGCCCCCTACCGGATTCGCCCCGCCCGGGCGGCTGACGTCGCCGACGTCGCCGCGATCGAGCGGGTGGCGTTCTCCGACCCGTGGTCCGCGCGCGACTTCGCGGAGTGCGTGGCGTCCGGGACGCAGTTCCTCGTCGCCGAGCAGCGGGGCGTGGTCGGGGGCTACGCGATCGGTCTTTCCGCCGGCGAGGAAGGGGAGATCCTCAACCTCGGCGTGGCGCCGGCCCATCGCGGCAAGGGGGTGGGCCGTGCGCTGGCCGCAGGAATGCTCGCGGCGCTGCGCGAGCGCGGCGCGCAGACGGTGTATCTCGAGGTGCGGGCGTCCAACGCCGTGGCGCGACGGCTGTACGAGTCGCTGGGCTTCCGGGAGGTCGCCCGGCGGGCCCGTTACTACCGCCGGCCGGTCGAGGACGCCGTGATCCTGCGGGCCGCCGTCCTCGCCCTAGGGGTGTCTGCAAAACTTTAGCCCAAGTGGCGTATCTTTGATTGACAGAATAACTTGCGATTCATATACTGTTGTCGCCCTTGGTCCCCTACCCGCCGATCGTTGGGAGGTCTGCTGTGAGCCGGAGCCTCAATAAAGTGATGCTAATCGGGAACTTGGGGGCCGATCCCGAGGTGCGGAGCACGAACAACGGTTCCCGCGTGGCCAACCTGTCGCTGGCGACGAGCCGCCAGTGGACAGGGCAGGGTGGGGAGAAGCAGGAGAAGACGGAGTGGCACCGGGTGATTTGCTGGAACAACAAAGGCGCCCAGTTGGCGGATCTGGCCGAGAAGTACATGAAGAAGGGCGACCGGATCTACGTCGAAGGGCGCATCGAATACCGGACGTGGGAAGATCGGGAGAAGCAGACGCGCTACGTCACCGAGGTCATCGCGCGGGAAGTGCTCCTGCTGTCCTCCCGGGGAGGGGGGGCCGGGGGAGGGGCGCCCGACGGGGGGAGCAAGGCGGAATCGCTCGACGCGTTCCCGGAGGCCCTGGATGAGGAGGACGACGATCTGCCGTTCTGAACGAGCAGCCCTGCTCGCCCTTGTAGCAGGGCTGCTCACGGGGGGGGGACTGGCGCCCCTTGCGGCGCAGGATACGACGCAGGCTCGGGCGGACACCTCGCAGCCCGCGCAGGACACGACGCTCGGTGCGCCCCCCCCCGCCCAGCAGGGACAGCTTCCCGCCTCGCACACCGTTTCGCGGGGCGAGACGCTGTGGTCGATCGCCCAGCTGTACTACAGCGACCCGCTCCTGTGGCCTGAGATCTACCGCCTCAACACCGCGCTGATCGACGATCCGCACTGGATCTACCCCGGGGAGGTGTTGATGCTCGCGTCGGGGGTCAGCGTCGCGCAGGCGCCTGAGTCGGCCGACACCGTGCACGCGCAGCCGGGCCCCGGCCCGGCCGACACCGTGACCGCGATCGCGCCGTTCGACACCGCGGAGGTCATCGAAGCCCCGCCGCCGGCGGCGCCCACCGAGGGCTACCAGACCATCTTCGACCGGCGCCGCACGGCCACCGAAGAGGTGCGGGACGTGTTGCGCGCGTACACGAACCAGCCCTATCGGCCACTGCGCCGCGGGGAGTTCTACTCGGCGGGCTGGCTCACGGAGGAGGAGTCGCTGCCGTTCGGCCGCGTCATCGGCAACACCGCGGTCCCGTCCATCCCCGAGCTCGTGGGCCGCAGCGGAGCGACCACGTACGACGAGATCGCGATCGAGCCGCCCAACAACGCGTCCTACCACGTGGGCGACTCCCTCCTGATCCTGCGGCTCGCCCGGGACATCGCGGGGTGGGGCAGCGTCGTTCGGCCGGCGGGCGTCGCGCGCGTGACCGAGGTCCAGCGGCGGCAGGTGCTCGCGCGGGTCATCATGCAGTTCCAGCGCATCCTCGGCGCGGGCTATCTGACGCTGCCGCTCGAGCCGTTCAAGGATCCCGGCCAGGTCCGCCCCACGCCGGTGGAGTACGGGCTGGAAGGCCAGGTGATCGCGGAGCGCGATCTGCACGTGCTCACGCTGTCGCAGCAGATCATCTTCATCAACCGGGGTCGTGCCGACGGCGTGACGCCGGGTGACATGTTCGAGGTCTTCCGGCCCGCGGCCGGGGAGCCGGGCACCGCGTCGGAAAATGCGGCGCTCGTGGTCGAGATCGTTCACACCCGTGAGCACTCGGCCTCCGGGCTCGTGCTGAACATCGAGCACCCCGACATCATCCCGGGCATGCCGGTCCGGCTGATCCGGAAGATGCCTTCCTGAAAGGTGGTCGGCCCCCTCGCTCCGGGCGGCACCGGGAGCGGGGGGGCGACGCTTCCAGCCCGTGGTCCTCGTCCCGCATCTCATCGCGCTGGGCCTGTACGCGTTGGCCACGGCGTTCGTGCTGGCGCCGTTCGCCGGCGTACGCCCCGCGCCACGGACGCTGGTGCTCGGCGTCCCGCTGCTGGGGGTGCTGGCGCACGGCCTGGGGGTCACGCAGCTCACCCTCACCGGGGTCGCGCCGGTGCTCTCGATGCTCGCCCTCTTCCTGATGCTGCTGCAGCTCGCGAGCGAGTATCTGTTCCGCGCCACGGCGGTCGGGCTGTTCACGGGGCCGGTCGCGACGGGGCTGATCGGGTTCGCGCTGCTCATCGGGCTCGCGAGCGGCGCGCCGCCGGCGGCCGCACGCAGCGCGTGGGCGACGCTGCACGTCACCGTCAGCGTGCTCGGGCTCGCGATGCTGGCGCTCGCGTTCGTCGCCGCCGCGCTCTACTTGCTGCAGTTCCGCGAGCTCAAGTCGAAGCGCTTCGGGCAGGTGTTCCGGCTGTTCCCCCCGCTCGAGCGACTCGACCAGCTGAACCATCTGTCGCTCGTGTTGGGGTTCCCCACGGTGACGCTCGGCGTGCTGCTCGGCTTCGGCGTCCGCTACGCGGGGGGCGCGTCGGTCGACCCCGCCCAGGTGGTGTGGGGCACGCTCACGTGGATCGTGCTGGGCTGGGCGGTGGGGGTGCGCGTGGTGCGCCACTGGGTGGGCCGTCGTGCCGCGTTCGCGAGCATCGCGACCTTCGCGGCGGTCGTGCTCGTGTACCTCGCGCTCAAGCTCGCCGCGCCGGGGACCGAGCGGTTTCTCTGACGGCCGGCGGGGAGGCACGATGAGCATCGCGGTCTTCGGCGTGAACCACCGGACGGCGCCGCTCGAGGTGCGGGAGCGCTTCTGGCACGCGGCGGGAGAAGTGCCCGGGTCGCTCGAGCGCGTGCTCGCGGCGGGCGCACGCGGCGGCGTCCTGCTCTCGACCTGCAACCGCACCGAGTTCTACCTCGCCGAGCCGGTGGAGACCGTCTCCGCGGCGGTCTGGACGATGCTCTCCGAGCGCCTGCGCGACGGTCGCGATGCGAGCGCGTACGGCTACATGCAGCATGACCGCGACGCCGTGCGGCACCTCTACCGCGTTTCGTCCGGGCTCGACTCGATGATCCTGGGCGAGTCCCAGATCCAGGGCCAGGTGCGCGAGGCGTGGGAGGTGTCGAAGGCGCAGGCGGGCCCGGTGTTGCACCGCCTGTTCCAGTCCGCCCTGCTGGTGGGCGCGCGTGTGCGGAGCGAGACGGGGCTCGCCATGGGTGCGGCATCGGCACCCTCCGCGGCGGTCGCGGTCGCCGGCAAGATCTTCACCCAGCTCGCGGGCCGCTCCGCGCTCATCCTCGGCGCGGGCGACGTGGCCGAGCTCGCCGCGACCTGCCTGGTGTCGGAGGGCGTGCGGGTCACGCTCGTGGCGAACCGGACCTACGAGCGCGCCAAAGCCATCGCCGAGGAGCTGGGAGGAGGGGCCCGGGCGCTGACCCTCGACGAGGCGTGGGAGCACTTCGGCGACGCCGACATCGTGCTCAGCTCGACCGCCGCGCCGCACGCCGTCGTCACGTGGGAGCGCGTCGCCCCGGCGATCGCCCGCCGCGCCGGCCGCCCCCTCTGCATTCTCGACCTGGCGGTGCCGCGCGACGTGGAGCCGGCGGTCGGCCAGCTCGAGAACGTCTTCCTGTACGACCTCGACGACCTCCAGGCGGTCGCGGCGCAGGCGGCCGCCGAGCGCCGCAGTGATATTCCCGCGGCCGAGCACATCGTGGGCGAGGAGGTCGAGCGCTTCTGGGCCTGGTACGGCGGGCTCGTCGTCGTGCCGGCGCTGCGGGAGTTCCGCGACCGGATGGATCAGGTGCGCGCGGCGGAGCTGGAGCGGGCGCTGCGGCGCCTCCAGCATCTGAGCCCGGAAGACCGGGCCGAGATCGAGCACTTCAGTCACGCGCTCCTCAACAAGTTCCTGCACCAGCCCACCGTCGTGCTCAAGGAGGCGGCGCACGCCGGCCGGGGGTACGGCCTGCTCGAAGCGCTGAAACGACTCTTCGGCCTGGAGCCGCGGGATGGCGCGTAGCGTCCTCGTCACGGGTGGAGCGGGATTCATCGGGTCGCACGTCGCGGAAGCCTACCTCGCGGCCGGTTACGCGGTGACCGTCTTGGACGACCTCTCGACCGGGCACCGCGAGCACGTCCCCACGGGGGCGGAGTTCGTCCGCGCCGACGTGCGCGCTGCAGCCGCGCGTACGCTCGTCGCCGAGGGCGGGTTCACGGTGCTGAACCATCACGCCGCCCAGATGGACGTGCGGCGCTCGGTCGCCGATCCCATGTTCGACGGGAGCGTCAACCTGCTCGGGCTGCTCAATCTGCTCGAGGGGGCCCGGGCGGGCGGCGTGCGGCGCGTGGTGTTCGCGTCCTCGGGCGGCGTCGTCTACGGCGAGGGCGAGCGGCTGCCGCTGGTCGAGAGCGCGAGCAAGCTGCCCGTCTCCCCGTACGGCGCCGCCAAGCTCGCCTCGGAGTATTACCTCGCCGTCTTCGCCCAGCTCTACGGCCTCGAGACGGTCGCGCTCCGCTACAGCAACGTCTACGGGCCGCGCCAGAGCGCGCACGGCGAGGCCGGTGTGGTCGCGATCTTCGCCGGGCGGCTCCTCAAAGGCGAGCCGATCACGATCTTCGGCGACGGGGACCAGACGCGTGATTTGGTGTACGTGAAGGACGTGGCGGCTGCAAACGTAGCGGCGACCGACCGACCGCTCCCGGAGCTCCGAGAGCTCGACGCCCGGGCCTTCAACGTCGGGACGGGCATCGAGACCTCGGTGAACCAGCTGGCGGCCGAGATTGGCCGAGCGGCCGGCCGTGCCCCGGCCATTTGCTACGCCCCCGCGCGGCCGGGTGAACTGCGCCGCAACGCGCTCACCGTGGACAAGGCGGCACGCGTCCTCGGCTGGCGCCCGAGGACGAGTTTGGCGGAAGGCCTGCAACTCACCGTGCGTGCCTTGGCGGAGGGCTGAGACGTGTTCCTGCAAGTCGGTCGGGCGGTCCCCACAACGCCCTGGGAGCTGGTGCTCACGTCGAGCCGCGAGACGAAGTTCGTGCTCGCCATCCTCGTCGCGTTCTCGCTCGTCTCGTGGTTTCTCATCTTCAAGAAGTGGTGGGACTTCCGCAAGCTGCGGCGGCTCGCCGACGGCTTCATGACCGAGATCGAGCGGGCCCCGCGCCTCGAGGACGCGTATCACGCGGCCATGCGGCTGCCCCCCTCCCCGTACAACCGGCTGTTGCGCGAAGGCATTCAATTCTTTTCCGAGCTCAAGCCGGGCGGCCTGAAGGAAGACGGCCCGGCGATCGCGACCGCGGGCGCGCTCACCACCACCCAGCTCGAAGCGCTGCGGATGGTGCTCGCCAAGGAGGTGGCGGGAGAGCGGGACGCCGCGGCGCGGTTCATTCCGTGGCTCGCGACCTTCGGCTCCGTAAGCCCGCTGCTCGGGCTCCTGGGCACGGTGCTCGGCGTCATGGACGCGTTCATCGGGATCGCGGTGGGCGGCTCGGGGAACATCGCCGCCGTCGCGCCGGGCGTGGCCGAGGCGCTGGTCACGACCGTCGCGGGCCTCGCGGTCGCGGTGCCGTCGGTGATGGCGTACAACCTCTTCGTCAACCGGCTCGGCCTCTTCGCGGGCGAGCTCGAAGGGTTCGCGCAGGAGATCATCGGGACGATGGCGCGCGAAGGGAGGCTCTAGGTGGCCGGCCTCGTGGGGGGCGGCGGTCTGCGCGGGCACGGCGAGCTGCCGCTCAACGCCGACATCAACGTGACGTCGCTCGTCGACGTGGCGTTCGTGCTGCTCATCATCTTCATGATCACGGCGCCGATCATGCAGGGCGGGGTGGACGTCCGGCTCCCCCGCGCCGCCGCCCGGCCCCTCGAGCCCAAGTCGGGGCTGGTCGTGACCCTGGACCGCGAGGGGCGCATCTTCCTCGACCAGGCGCCCCTCAACTATGAGGACTTCCGGGCCACGTTCGCCGCGTTCGTGCGAACCAAACGGCCCACTGGGGTGTACCTTCGGGCCGACGGACGGGTCCCCTATGCGGACGTCGTGCGGGTGCTGGCCGTGATCCGGGCCTCGGGCGTGAGCGACGTGGGCCTCGTGGCCGAGCCGGAGTCGATCGAGCGGTGAGAGCCTACCGCCGGCCCTCCGCCAATCTGGGCGTCGGCCTCGCGGGAACGATCGGGGTGCACGCGCTCGCGGCGCTGTTTCTCGTTGTCGGGGCGGCCGACGCGCGCCGGCCGGCGCCGCCGAGCTACAAGGTCCACCTGGTGGCCGCGCCCGAGCCGAACGAGGAGACGCGCAGGGCGCCCGAGGCCGTCGAGCGGCCGGCCGAGGAGAAACCGGCGCCGGTCCCCACGGCCAAGCAGCCGCCGAAGAGCACCGTGTCCAAGGCCGCCCCGCCGCCGGTGGCGGACAACACGAAGCGCGAGGCCGCGCCGCGCACGACGCCCAAGACGGCGCCGCTCCCCGGGGAGACGCCCTCCACCGGCAGCGACGTCGCCACCGTCAGCACCGAGGGAGTGGAGTTCCCGTTCCCCGAGTACTTGCAGAACATCGTGGCGCAGGTCGTGCGGCGCTGGCAGCGGCCGCTGCAGAGCACGCCCCTCGAAGCGGAGGTGTCCTTCTTCGTGCATCGCGACGGGTCGGTCACCGGCCTGCAGTTCATCAAGCGATCGGGCAACTTCGCGTTCGACCTGGAAGCCCAGGGCGCCGTCGAGGAGGCCGGCCGCTTCAAGGCGTTCGGATCGCTGCCCGACGGCTGGGGGTCGGACGTGCTGTTCGTGCGCTTTTATTTCTCCGAGCTCCGTCATCGATCGCGGCGTCCGCATCGGCATCACCTACCGGGCCGGCGTGCGGCCCGGGCTCGTGATGCTGCCCAGCCGCACGACGACGCTCGACTCGGCGCGCGCGATCATCGCCCGCGACTTGGACTACAGCGATCGGTTCGAGTTGATCACCCTGCCGTCGGGAGACTCGATCCGCGTCGCCACCACCGCGCCCCCCGCCCCGGCGGCGCGCCGCCCGGGCGCTCCCTCGGCCACGGGCGGGGCCGCGGCGGTGGCCGGCCTCAACTATCCGCTGTACCAGGCGCTCGGGGCGGACTTCGCGGTGGCGGTCGCGCCCGGTCCGGAGGACAGCGCCGTCGTGACGGTGCACGACGTGGCGGCGGGCGGCGTGCGGCGGGAGCTGCGAGCGCGCCTCCCGGCGCTCAAGGATCCGGGATTCCGGCTCGCGGTGCACCGCGTGGCGGACCGGATCGTCGAGGCGGCGCTCGGCGTCGCGGGCGTCGCGGCCACGCGGGTGTTGTTCGTGCGCGGCGGGAAGGTCTACAGCGTCGACCAGGACGGGGCGGACCTGCGGCTCGTGTCGGCGGGCGATCACGACGCGATGTCCCCGACGTGGGCCGCGGACGGGCGCCGCTTCGCGTACATGGAGTTTTGGCAGGGGCACGGGCGACTGGTGGTGCAGGACGTGGCCGCGGCGAAGCGCACCGTCGCGGCGACGACGGGGCAGGCGCTCGACTTCACGCCCGCGTTCTCGCCCGACGGCAAGACGCTCGCCTTCAGCCGCGCCAACGACGAAGGCACCGACATCTACGCGGTCAACATCAAGGACAACTGTTGCTTACAGCGCTTGACCGTGGGGCGCTTTTCAGACAACTTGTCACCGACCTACAGTCCCGACGGCCAGCGGATCGCGTTCGTGTCGACGCGAGCGGGGTTGCCGCAGGTCTACGTGATGGCCGCAGACGGGACGGACCAGCAGCTGTTCGCGCCGTTCGACTACGGTGTGACCGGCGCCTCCTACGCGCCGGAGTGGTCACCCGACGGGCAGTCGGTCGCCTTCCACCGCGATGTCGGGGGGACCTACCAAGTGTTCGTCCTGGACGTGCGGACGCGTGCCGTGCGGCAGCTCACCTCCGTCGGACGGAACGAGGATCCCACGTGGGCGCCCGACAGCCGGCACATGGCGTTCGTGTCGGACCGCTCCGCGTATCGGCAGCTTTGGATCGTCGATGTCGAAACCGGCCGGATCCGCCCGCTGATCTCGCAGAGCGGCGCGCGGCTGCCGGCCTGGTCTCCGCGGTTGCCGGAGGCCGCTGCTTCTAACCCTTGAACGTGGAGAGGGCGCAACGATGAAACGCCTACAGTGGCTCGTGCTGAGCGGTCTCGTGGTGGCAGCCGTCGCCGCCTGCGGCGGATCGAAGCCCCAGACGACGCCCACACCGGAGTCCAACGCGGACTCCATCGCCGCGGCTGAGAGGGCGCGTGCGGATTCCATCGCGGAGGCCGAGCGCCGGGCCCGCGAGGCTGCGGAACGGGAACGCGAGGCGCGCCAGCGGGCGGCCGACTCGCTCGCCGCGCTCGGCCGGACGAGCGAGGCGGTGAAGACACTCCTCGCCACCATGATCCACTTCGAGTTCGACAAGGCGAACATCCGGTCGGATGACGCCGGCGTGCTCGATCAGAAAGTCGCGATCCTGCAGGCGAACCCGAACCTGCGCATCCGCATCGCAGGCAACTGCGACGAGCGGGGCTCGGACGAGTACAACCTCGCGCTCGGCAACCGGCGCGCCAACGCCGCGAGGCAATACGTCGTGAGCCACGGGGTCGACGCCGACCGCATCGAGACGGTGTCGTACGGCGAGGAGCGACCCATCGCGCAGGGCCACGACGAGAGCGCCTGGGCCGAGAACCGCAACGACCAGTTCGAGATTATCTCGGGCGGGAACGCCCTGAGGATGCCGTAGGACCAGGATGGCTGCGCCGCGGGGGCTGTCGCTGGTGCTCGGCCTGGGGCTCACCGCCGGATGCGCGCTGAAAGGCGACGTCCGGCGGGTGGAGCTCCAGGTCGAGGCGCTCAAAGCGGAGCGCGCCCGCGCCGACGCGGAGCGCGCCGCCCAGATCGACTCCGTGCGCCAGCTGCTCGCCGCGGTGCAGCAGGCGCTCGGCGCGCAGCAGGCGTACCTCGTGCAGATGCGCGGCGACGTCAAGACCGACCTCCTCGCCGTGCAGCAGCAGCTCGTGTCGGTGCAGGAGCTCACGGGCCAGAGCCAGCAGCGGCTCACGGAGCTCCGCGGGCGGCTCGAAGCCCAGGCGCGCCAGCCGGTGCCGCCGGTCGACACGACCCGGCCGCCGGTCGGGCCGTCGGGGAATCCGGTGGGTCCCGGGCCGGACCAGATGTACGACCTCTCGCTCCAGCAGTTCCGCCGCGGCAGCCTCGCGACCGCCCGGCTCGGCTTCCGCGAGTTCCTGCGCGTGTTCCCCACCAACGAGCGGGCTCCCGACGCGCTGTTCTACGTCGGCGAGACGTTCGCCGGGGAGAACGCGGACTCGGCGGCCGCGGTGTATCAGCAGGTCGTGAAGAGCTACCCGAACTCGTCGCGG
>WNFV01009563.1_pt1 | contig 10701 bp, 6 predicted proteins | sample 5400101 | NCBI WGS metagenome assembly WNFV01 (sample SAMN13153361, study PRJNA577476) | soil metagenome | isolation source: 115 cm soil or saprolite under grassland replicate 1 | place: USA:California | collected 2016-06-15
CTTCGATCTCCCCGAAGACGACGTCGACGATGCCGTCGAGGATCTCCTCCTTGTTCGCGACGTGGTGATAGAGCGACATCGGCTTGACGCCGAGCTCGTGGGCGAGCGACCGCATCGTCAGCGACCCGATGCCTGGGCCATCTCCCGCCACGAGAGAGGACACGACGATGGGATCGACGAGACACGCAGGAGGGCCCACCGGCATCGCCACGCTCGCTGCCGACCGAGGCGTCGAGGACTCCGGATCGGCGAGCTCCGGATCGAGCGGTGGTGTGATGCGAGCCATCGTCCAGGACGCCTACGGCTCCGCCGACGAGCTGCGTCTCGCGGAGATCGACCGGCCCCGCATCGCGGCCAACGAGGTCCTCGTGAAGGTGCGTGCAGCCGGGGTGGATCGGGGCACCTGGCACCTCATGGCGGGCCGGCCGTACCTCATCCGGATCATGGGCTTCGGGCTCCGCCGTCCGAAGAACCCCGTTCCCGGACTGGACGTGGCCGGCACCGTCGTCGCGGTCGGCTCGGGCGTGACCGGGTTTCGGGCCGGCGACGAGGTGTTCGGCACGAGCCGGGGCTCCTTTGCCGAGTACGCGGCTGCACGAGAGGACAAGCTCGCCCACAAGCCGGCCGGCCTGAGCTTCGAGCAGGCCGCCGTCGTGGCGGTCTCCGGGCTGGCCGCCCTCCAGGGCCTTCGCGGCGCCGGGCGCGTCGAGGCAGGACAGAAGGTGCTGATCATCGGGGCCTCGGGAGGGGTCGGGACCTACGCGGTGCAGCTCGCCAAGGCCTTCGGAGCGGAGGTCACCGGCGTGTGCAGCACCGCGAAGGTCGATCTCGTCCGCTCGATCGGTGCCGACCATGTCGTCGACTACACCCGGGAGGACTTCGCCGACGGCCAGAAGTGCTACGACCTGATCCTCGACATCGGTGGGAACAGCCGTCTCGCGCGGCTCCGGCGGGCCCTCGCTCCCAAGGGGACCCTCGTCATCGTCGGCGGCGAAGGCGGCGGGAAGTGGATCGGCATGAGCCGGCAGATCCGTGCGCTCGCGCTCTCCCCGTTCCGGGGACAGCGACTGACGACGTTCGTCTCCAAGCAGCGCCAGGCCGACCTCGAAGCGCTGAGCCGGTTCATCGAAGCCGGCCAGGTCGCTCCGATCATCGGCAGGACCTACCCGCTGGCCGAAGTGCCCGACGCCATGCGCCACCTCGAAGCCGGACACGCACGGGGAAAGATCGCCATCACGATCTGATGCACGCGGACTTCGTCATTCAGTCTGTGCCCGGGGTGGGGCGCCGACAGAATCCACACGCGCTGAAGCGAGCTTTGAGCTGCTGGTTCGTGCCCCGTGGACCAGATCGCGTACCCAACGTCGTCGGCGGTGAGGGATCTGGGTTATGAGCCCGCCCACGAAACCCTCGGGACCGTGCCGGCGGAGGGTCGTTACGCATCCGCGTCGCCGAGCTCCGCGAGCGCGAGCGCAACGGCCTCCTGGGTGGTCAGCTTGCGGCCTTCCTCCCAGGCCTCGGCCAGGGCCGTCTCATCCAGCTGCGAGCGGATGACCTGGAGCGTCCCCTCGTTCGCCCTGGCGAGATAGGGGAGGATGCTCAGACCCATCTCTTCGTGCAGGGCCTCCGAGCAGGACAGGAGCCGGGCTGCGGCGTGCGCCTTTCCTGCGACCGCAAGCGCGGCTGAGCCGCGGCAGAGCTGAACCGCGATCTCGTTGCGGTCGCCGGACTCGCCGCACAGGCGGGTGAGCTCGGACGCCAGGCGGACGGCATCTCGGATCCGGCCGTCCCGCGCGGCGTACTCGGTCAGGGCCCCCAGTGTCGTCACCTCGAGCGGCCGGCTTCGGAGGGCCCGAGCCCGCTCGAGGTTGGCCTCGTGCAGGGCTCTGGCAGCCGGCATGTCCCCCAGCTCGAAGAACATCCAGGCAAGCATGCGAGTGCCCATCAGGGCGGAGTACTCGTCGCCGAGCTCGCGGAACAGCCGTGCGCTCTTCTCGTGGAGCTGTCGGCCTCTGACGAAGTCCCCCTCGTCGGCGACGGCCTGGGCGATCCAGAACATGGCGAGGGCCGTGCCCCGGGCGTCTTCCAGGTTCTGGTAGAGGGCGAGGGCTTCCTCGGCTCGAATTCGGGCCAGGGACGCATTCCCCCTGTCGCGGGCCATGTGCGCTGCTCCGATGAGGGCCTTGGCCCGCGCCGCGGTCGGACGGCCGTCCGCCTGGAGAGCGCTCTCGAGGCGACGCCTTCCCTCCGCCACGTGCTCCTTCCCGCACCAGAACTCCGCCGATGCTCCCGCCAGCCGCTGCGCCGCCTCTCCCTCGCTCGAGCCCTCGAGCCAGTCGAGAGCGCCCCGGAGGTTGTCGACCTCCCGCTCCAGTCGGTCGAACCAGTCCGTGCCGCCCCGAAGCATCTCCTCGCGCAGGTGCGGCTCCGCCTCCTCGGCCAGGCTCAGCAAGTGCTCGGCGTGGCCCCGACGCAGGTCCTCGGCCTCGCGCGATTCCTCTAGCCGCTCGAGGGCGTACTCCCGGATCGTCTCGAGCATCCAGAACCGGTCCTCGGTATGGCGCAGCAGGCTCTTGTCCACCAGGGACTGCAGGACGTCGAGGTCGGCCTCTGCCACGGCCTCGGCGGACGCTAGGGTGCAGCCGCCTCCGAACACGGCCAGGCGAGCGAACAGCTCCTTCTCCTCTGCCGAGAGGAGGTCGAAGGACCATTCGATCGTGGCCCGAAGGGTCCGCTGGCGGACCTCGGCGTCCCGGCCGCCTTTGAGCAGGTCCAGGCGCTTCGACAGTCGCTCCAGTATCTGAGCCGGGGAGAGCACCCTCGTCCTCGCCGCGGCGAGCTCCACAGCGAGCGGCAGGTTATCCAGGCGCCGGCAGAGCTCGGCGATCGTCTCGTCCGGAGCGAGGCCCGAGCGGGTGCGGAAGAGCTCCGCGGCCTCCGGCTCCGCGAGGGGCGGCACCGCGTACTCGACCTCTCCCTGGATCCTGAGCAGTTCCCTGCTGGTGACGAGCACGCGCAGGCTGGGACAGCCCTGGAGCAGCGGGGAGAGGCCGGGGGCCGCATCCACCACCTGCTCGAAGTTGTCGAGCAACAGGAGCATCTCCCGCTCCCCGATGTGCTCGGCCAGGCCGTCTTTGGCCCCCACGGTTTGGGCGACGGTCTCGGTGACCAGGGCGGGGTCGCGCAGTGCCGCCAGGCCGACCCAGAACACCCCATTTCGGAACTCGGAAACGAGCTCCGCGGCGGCCTCGATCCCGAGCCGAGTCTTGCCGGAGCCGCCGGGCCCGGTGAGCGTGAGAAGGCGGGCGTCGTCTCTCAGGAGGGATACAACCTCGGCTACTTCCCGTTCCCGGCCGACGAAGCTCGACGCCGGCCGGGGCAGGTTGGTGTTGGAGATCGTCTTGAGTGGGGGGAACCGTTCCCTTCCGAGCTGGAAGATCCACACCGGCTCGGAGAAATCCTTGACCCTGTGCTCCCCGAGGTCGGCCACCTCGAGCTCGACCAGCTCCCGGGTCTCCTTCGACAGCAGGACCTGGCTGCCGTGCCCGGCGGAGGCGATGCGGGCCCCCTTGTGCACGTCCTCGCCGACGTAGCCCTCCTCGGTGAGGTACGGCTCCCCGGTGTGGATGCCCATCCGGACTTGGATCGGGCCCGAGGCGAGGCGCTCCTGGGCCTCAGCAGCGGCGGCGGCCGCACCCTTCGCATCGGGGAAGGCGTAGAAGAAGGCGTCGCCCTGCGTGTCGACCTCCACCCCGCCGTTGCGGGCGAAGGCCTCCCGCAGCGTGCGGCGGTGCTCGGCGAGAGCGTCGCTGTAGGCTTCGGCCCCCAACTCGTGCAAGAGCTTGGTGGAACCCTCGATGTCGGTGAACAGGAAAGTGACGGTCCCACCGGGGAGATCCTCCCTGGCCATGGCAGCCAAGATACAGATCAGCGCTGACCTGAACCAGACCTACTGTCGGCACGCAGAGGCCGGCGGCACGGTCGTGCCCAAGGGGCGGCCCGTCCGTCAGCGGCCGAGTGCGTAGGCGACTGCCGAGCAAACGTCCCTCATGGCCTCGTCGCTCAGACCTCCGATATGGGTGGTGAGCGACGCTTGAGGGACCGTGTGAAGACCGTCGCAGTTGACGACCGATGGTCGATCGAGCCCGACCTCGCCATGATCCAGGCGAACCTCGGCGGCGAGACCCCGGATCGACGTGGTGATCTCGGCGACCGTGACGAGCTCACGCACGTCGAGCACCTCCGGCCGAGTGAGCACCAGGACCGGCCTCTTCTTACGACCCACTTGCGCCAACCAGACTTCACCTCGTGTCACTCGTCACTCCATGCTTCAGCCTCGGTCCAGAACGAATCTGCTCGCTCAGGGTGTCGCCGGTAGGCTTCCCGATCAGATCGCGCCAGGGCCGCTCGCACCGCGGCGGCGACCCCCTCTCGTGCGGCGGCTGAGATGTTGATCCCGAGTTCGCGGGCTCGCTCGGCCAACCGATCATCGAGCGTGAAGGTGGTGCGGACAGACGCCATATCTTAATGCTAGCAGAGTGTGATTGCATCCTCTGCTGCACCGATCGGGGCACTCACCCTGACCTTGTCCCTGGTCCCCATTCAAGACCCATCAGGATGATTGGATCGGCGATTCGCGAAGGGGCCTGTGGTCGCTCGTTCAGTCCGGTTCGAGCCCCCAGGCCAGCACCTGGCGTGGGGTGGCCCAGGACACTCGCACCACCGGGCCGGGCAGCCAGGGCGCCAGGGTGGGAAGTTCGATGGGAGGATGTCGACCGGTTGTGTCGATGGCAGCCGCGGGAGCATCGGGCGGGGCATACAGCAGCCACCGTCCGTGCCACTCGGGGAGGACCCCCTTGTCCCTGTCCAACCGGTAGACGGGCCTCCCTTGCTGGTCACCCTCCCGGATGACGTAGACCGTCGCTCCCCCGCCCTGGGTCTCCTCCAAGACGTAGGCGACGGCCCGGCCGTCGGAGCTGGCCACCTGGTCTCCGAACCCCGCCACCGAGCCGTCCGCAGGCGCGCTGGCGGTGGCGAACACGCTCCCGTCCAGGCGGAGGATGACCTCCCGCCAGGACCGGGACAGGAGCTCGATCAGCCCCGCGCTGAGGAGATACATGGACGGCTGGCGGGAAAAGCCCAGGGTCCGGTAGTCGGAAAGGCGGATGGTCTCCCGACCGTCGGTGCGCATCAGGTCTCCGTCGGAGGTCCAGAAGAGGACCGTCCCCGTGGCCTCGTCGGTGGCCCGCTCGTCCAACTGCCTCACCCTGAGCCCGGTCGCAAGCGTGGCCAGCCGCCTGCCGTGGGGTGAGCGCACGACGTAGGTCCACGTCCGGGCTGAAGGGTTCTCCCTCACGGTGACGAGGTTGCCTGACCGAACCCACGCCTCCGGCCATTCGCGGATCCCGACTGGGCGTTCCCGCCGGCGTCCGGGGGCCATGTACAGGCGGCCGGAGCGTCGAACCTGGAACGCAACGCCGTGAGCGCTCACCTCGATGGTGGTGAATCGCTTGCCTGGAGGACCCCCGTAGCGGCGGGAGGACCTCCAGAGGACCCGCCGGTCGCGCAAGATGACCAGGTGGCCTCTCCGCACATCTGCCCAGGTTCCCCGACTGCTGCTCACCCAGACGAATCCGGGCGGGCGCTCTATCTGCCGAACCGCAGCCCGAGGGAGAGGCGGCACTGCCTCGATCCGCCCGTCCCGGAGGATGGCGAGAGCGCGGGGGGCGAAACCACGGATCTTCAGGACGACCGGCCAGGGCAGGCCCTTAGGCCCAGCGGGGAACGAGCGCAGACCGGTGGGGGCTGTTTCGCGGCTCGGGCTGGTAGCGACCGACGGACCGGACTTGGGCACTCGGGCGCCCCGCCCGTCCACACTGGGACCTGGTTGGCAGGCAAGGGCCAGCAGAGTGACGCCCACGGCACCGGCAAGTCCAGCCTTCCCCATGGTTTCTCTACTGATTCGACGTCCCCAAACCCGCTTCGGTTCTGTTGGATCCAAACCGGGCGGTCTGCTTGGGGGAACGCCGGCGCCGGACGACTGAGGGCTCCGAGCGCCCCCTCCCCGCTCCCTCGCCCTCACCGATCGCGGGGCAGGCATCTCGCGATGACTTCGAGGAGAGTCTTCGGTCAGCATTCGTTCCTCAGCTTCGGTCATCGCCTCGATGACAACGTGGGCCTCTCTTGGAAACGCCACCTGCGGCGAACTCGGTCAGGCCGACTTCGCTCGTGCCTTCCCTCTGCTTCGTTCGCGTGATGGTCCTGAGGGGGAATGGCGAACTCCACCACCAGCCGGGTGCCTAGTGCTTCGGCGATCCGCTCCAGAGTGTCAATGCTCGGAGCTACGCCACCGGCTTCGAGCCGCGCGATGGCGGATGGGTGCTGCCGATCTTCTCGGCCAGCTCGCGCCTGAGACGCGGCCCCTGGTCTTACGGAACACCGTGAGCAAGATGATCCGCCGGCCCGTGGCCATGTAGTAGCTGATGCGGTAACGCTCTCGGCCGATGTAGAAGCGGAGCTGGGCAGAACCGCGCTGCTCAAGAGCCTCTTCCGCCTGGTGACGGCGTTCGCACGGGAACGAACACGTGTCTGAGTGCCCGGGGTGGGGCGCCAACAGTGTCCACGCGTCTTGACGGCAGCTTTGAGGTGCTAGTTCGCGTCCCGTGTATCAAATCGCCTAGCAGGCGACGCCAGCAGTGAAAGACGCAGCTCTACACCATGTACGCTTCCCACTGAACGTTGTCCGGGTCGCGGAAGGCCACGTACTCCTTTCCGAGGACCACGTCGGTCTCCACGCCCTCGGTCGCGACGCCGGCCGCCCGCAGCCGCTCCACGAGGGAATCGAGTTCAGCGCGATCCTCCACTGCGAACCCGAGGTGATCGAGGCCGATCCGGTATTCACTGAATCGGTCGCCCTCGGCCGTCCCCTCGAGTGGGGGCGCGATCACGAGGAAGGTGCTCCCGGCCTGCGTGGCGAGCAACACCCCTTCGGCGGGAGCCCCCTTCCAGATCGAGGTGACCTCACCGGATACGGGGATCTCCATGAACTCCAGGCCGATCACCTCCTCGTAGAACCGCCGAGCCGCAACCGGATTCTGGCTCCGAAGCGTGATGTGGTGGATGCCCGTGACCTTCATCCCGCGCCTCCTTCTGACAGCGCTGACGTCGCTCCGTCCAGGAACGTTCTGCGGATGCTCCCATCCTCGATCGATCCTGCCAAGACGTCGATGAGTTCCCGCGCCCGAGCTTCGTGAGCCGACCGCACGTCGGGAGACCCAATGGTGCCGAGCGCCGCGTGGGCGCGCCAAGCCAGCCCGGGGATGTGGAACCGCTCCGCTCGCTCCACGGCCATCTCGAGCGCCTCCCCCGCTTCGGCCTGGTGGCCGAGCCGGGCGTGGGCTCGACCCATCGCCAGGGCCGCGCCCGCTACCACCTCGTGCCATTCGGCGTCGACGGCAGCTTGCAGGACTGGCTGGACGAGCTCCAGGGCCCGAGACGGGTCCCCCGCTGCGACGTGGAGCCTGGCCAGGGCGATCGGGCCGTCCGCCCCCCACAGGTAGGCTCGACCGGGGGGCGCCGTGATCTCACTCAGCAGGCGCTCGGCCCTCGTCGCCTCCTGGAGGGCGGTTTCGCGATCCCCGGCGAGGAATCTGGCGAGCGGCAGGTAGCAGGCGGCCCCGACCACCTCGATGCGGGCGTCCGCTTCCTCCGCCGCATGGAGTGAGCGCTCGAGCGTTTCCACTGCCTCGGTGACGGCGAATACCTCGAGCAGTGTCCGGCCAAGCAGCTGCCACCCCCACGACAGGAACTCCCGGTGACCGACCTCGGAAGAGAGCTCCACGGCGCGCTGCCCGAGCTCGAGGGCCTGCCCGTACTCACCCGTGGCCCGGGCAACCCACGAGAGGGTGGCTGGGAACAGCGGCTCGTTCCCCCCGGTCGCCGATCTGCCGGTTCACGGCCAGCCCCTCCGAGACGCGCTGCTCTGCTGCCTCCCACCGGCCTGCCGCGATGTCCACCCACGCCCACTGGAACTGCGTGGTCTGCAGGTACCACAGGTCGCCTCGCCGTTTGTGGATCTCAACCAGCTGAGCGGAGACTTCATCGACCGTCGCCATGTCCCCCACCATCACCGACGCCACCTGCAGGGCATCCATGGCCATCGCCGCGGACCGGACCTCCCCGGTCTCTCGGGCCAAGGCCCACGCGCGGTGCGCTCGGTCGACCGCGAGATCGAGCCGAAGCAGGTTCGTGTAGACGATGGAGAGCCTGGAGGCCGCGGCGACCTCAGCCTCTCGCAAGCCGATCTCCTCGGCGGCCGCGAGCGACCCTTCGAGAAGCGGCAGGGCGTCCGTGTAGTCGACGGCGCCGGCCAGGAGAAACCCCAACTCGTTCAGGGCTTCGATCTCCAGGGGCCGATCGCCCAGCGCACGGGCGGCCTCCGAGGCCATCTCGAAGTCGTGTCTCGCGTCCCCGATTTCCCCGGCCTGGGCCCGAACCTGTCCCCGGCGCAAGAGGAGCTGCGCGGCCTCCTCCGAGCCGAGCAACTCCGCGATCTCGAGCGCGGCGGTGTAGTGCTCGAGCGCCGCCTCGACCGCGTAGACCCGCCGAGCCGTGGCCGCGGCGATCTCGAAGTGCCGAAGCGCCTCTCCGAGCCGGCCCGCCCCGCGGTAGTGCTGGGCGAGTACTGCAGCGTGCGGCTCCAGGTGGTCTCCGAGCAGCGCCTCGAGCGCCTCGGCCGCCCGGGCGTGCAGCTCCCGCCGCCGACGTCTCAGCATGTTGTTGTAAGCGGCCTCTTGGATCAGCGCGTGCTTGAACCGGAGCTCGGAGGCCGCGTCCTCGCGGAGGAGGTCCATCGATACGAGTTCGCTGAGGGCCTGGGACAGCGTGCCGTCCCCGGCCACGGCCTCCAGCAGTTCCCGCCCGAACTGCCTGCCGAGCACCGATGCCGAATGGATCGCGTGGCGGGCAGCCGACGACAGACGGTCGATCCGGGAGATGATCAGCCGCTCGACCGTGGGGGGGATGCCGATCGCCGTGGCGCGTTCGAAGCGCCATCCGCCATCCTGCGTCACCAGCGTTCCGTTGTCGGTCAGCGACCGAACGAACTCCTCCAGGTACAGGGGATTGCCCTCCGCGGCCTCGATGATGCCCTGCTCCAGATCGCCGGGCAGCGTGCTCGGACCGACCAAAGCCCTCAGGAGATCGCGATCCACGCCCGTCGGCAACGCTTGGATGGAGAGGACGCGAGTGTGACCCGCATGTTCCTGGAGAGCCCGGTCGCGCAGACCCCGAGATGGATGGTCCGGCTCCGGCCGCATGGACAGGACGAGCAGGACGCGCGCCACCTCCACGAGTGGGAAGAGTCGCTCCAGCACATGCATGGATGTGGCGTCGGCCCAGTGCAGGTCCTCCACCGCCACGATCAGCGGAGCCTCGTCCGCCAGGCGGCCGATCAGCGCGCGCAGTGCCTCGGCCGTGCGGAACCCGCGGGCCTCGGGAGACAACGCATCGAGCTCCCGCTCCGCGTCGGGATCGGGGACGACCCCGAGCATCGCTGCGAGATAGGGATGAACGTCCTCGGACCTCCCCTCGAAGAGCGCGTGTATGCGGCCCGACAGGTCCTGGCCGAGGCGATCGGGAGGATCGACGACGCTGGCGCCGAGCCATCCCCGGAGGAGGTCCCGGAAGGGCCAGTACGGGAGAGCCTCCCCGTAGGAGACGCATCTCCCCTCGAGCCACGTGATAGGACCATCGGCGCGCACGAGGTTCCGGAGCTCGGAGAGAAGGCGCGTCTTGCCGATTCCCGGCTCCCCCATCACGAACAGGATGCCGCCCCGGCCTGCGACCAGGGCCTTCCCCAGGTCCTGCGCAGCCAGGAGCTCAGCGTCACGGCCCAGGAGCGGCGTCGTGATGCCAGCCATTCCGCGGACCTTCCCCGGCTCGGCCCGGAACCCTACGACCTCGTGGGCCCGGACCGGCTCGGCCTTGCCCTTCAACCCGAGGCGACGGGGCTCGCCCCACCGGAAGACCGGCTCGATGAGCCGATGGGTTGCCGGCCCGACCAGCACCGTGAACGGCTGTGCGTGGGACTGCAGCCGAGCCGCGGTGTTGAGCGCGTCGCCGGTCGCGCCGTATTCCACACGGGATCCACCGCCCACGGCACCGAGCACGGTGAGCCCCGACTCGATGCCCACGCGAACGCCGAAATCCCGCACGTCCCATTCCTGCCGAACCTCGTCGGCATGAGCACGGATGGCCTCGACGATCCGCAACCCTGCCCGCACAGCGCGCTCGGGATCGTCCTCATGGGCCCGGGGAGCCCCAAAGAGTGCGAGCAAGCCGTCTCCCGCCAGATCCTTCACGGTCCCCCCAAGCTCCTCGACGACCTCGACCATGCGGGAGACGGCTCGGCCCACGATCTCCACGACATCCTCCGGGTCGAACCGCTCGGCGAGCGCGGTGGAGCCGACCACATCAGCGAACAGCGCCGTGACCACCTTGCGTTCCTCGCGGATGGGTTCGTCCGTGGTGATCTCCCTCCTCACCCTGGCCATTCTGTATGTCTCAACCCCTGGTGAGAAGGGGTGCCGACGATGTGGTCAGCCGGTCAGATCCCGGCCGTCCCCCCGGATGACTGCGCCTGCGAGGGCGAGCAAGGCCAGCCAGATAGTGCTTCGAGAATCAGGCCAGACCGGTGTCGAG
>WNFV01009564.1_pt1 | contig 10701 bp, 11 predicted proteins | sample 5400101 | NCBI WGS metagenome assembly WNFV01 (sample SAMN13153361, study PRJNA577476) | soil metagenome | isolation source: 115 cm soil or saprolite under grassland replicate 1 | place: USA:California | collected 2016-06-15
TAGACCGCCGCCAAACGCCGCCAGCCATCCGGCTCGTGCGTCGGATCAAAGGAGCGAATCGTGTAGCCGGCGCTGGCCGGCAGCTGGACGCCTGAGAAGGTGCCTTGGCGATAGCCATTGGGGAACAGCTGCCAGCCGCGCGACACAAGGTGCGCGTAGGTTTCTGGTGCTGGATAGCACAGCGCTAGGGCGCAGTCTTCGCGGCGTGCCGCGTTCAACGCCCAGCCCATCAGCTGATCGACATGCTGTCGTCGCGCGGTATCGGCTGCGTCAGCAGGGGTGCCGACACCCCAGATATGCGCAGCACGCCGTGGAACACCAGCAGCATCGCGGATTTCCCGCACCCAATAGGTGATCGCCGCAGCAAGTGTGCCATCTGCTTCCTGGGCGGCGTATGAGCGCGCGCGGTGCTGCGCGTCGGTACGAAAAGCGGCCATGATAATGGTGGGATCATCGCCATACGCAGCTGCCCACCAGGCAATCGCCGCGTGTTCATCAGCGGCGCGCAGACGGTCATAGGTTATGGACATGTAGATCATGCTCCTGACAGTGTCAAATGTGACCGCCGTCATCGGGCGATGCACGAAAAGGCGCCGTAAAGCGGACGCCCAGCTGAATCAGGAAGACATGATTGAAAGAAGGCGGTATTGCAGGCTAGCTATGTTTGGCGGAGGCTTCGCTGATCCAGTGGCGGGTGATCGTGTGCAGGTTCGTGCTCATGATATGCCTCCCTTCCGTCCATCCCAAGCGGTGGCGACGGGTCGCAAAATAATAGTAGCACGACGCAGAACGAGCTGTCAAACCACAGTCATGACCCTCATCGACGCGCTGTGCGGGGCGTCAGCGCGGTGCTAGGGCTGGTGGTAGTGGCAGGGCTGTGGACTCTCGCCCGATACGTGTTCCGCGTCGGCCTGGAGAAAGGCGCGAACGATAGGTTTGTTTGGCGGACTCAATAGTACGGCCTGGAGCGCCTCCCGTGTGAAGGAGCGCAGTTCCAGGCTCTCATCGCCGGGAATAGGTGCCTGGCCGGGCACCAGGTTGACGAGATACACCACCGAGACGATTGCCGCCTCATCGCCGTTGGGGTACACGTGGCGCATCTCTGGCCCGGAAAAGACGCCAAAGAGCTGCAAGTCGCCAACGACCAGGCCGGTCTCTTCCCACACTTCGCGGCGGGCGTTCTCCTCCGCCGATTCTCCCAGCTCCATACTGCCGCCAGGTATCCCCCACAAGCGATCATCGGTACGGCGCTGTAAGAGCAACTCGCCAGCGGCGTTGCAGATCAGCGCCCCAGCTGCCACAAGGATGAGCGGGCGCTGGCCGACAACGGCGCGGAGGTCTTGGGCATATGGCATCGACGTTCCTTTATTCGCGTTATTCGCGGATTCTTGACCGGAGCTCTAGGTCTCGCTCGGAGTGATGTTGATCCCCTTGCCGATGAAGATCGAACTATCGAGCGTTCCAACGACCAATGCGGCGATCTTTGGAAAGTTGCGCTTGCCGATCGCTCCCTGCAAATGGGTCTGATAGGCTGTTTCACCCACGTAGGTCTCATGGACGAAGAAGTGATGGGCGTTGGTTTCGTCCTGAACGACATCGAAGCCACGGGTGCCTGGCTCGTCCCGACTGCTCTCGCGCGCATGTTCCCGCATCAGGGTGACGAACGCCTCCACGTGTTGCGGCTGGATTGTGAGCTGCACCAGTACACTGTACATACTAATTTCCCTTTCAGAACGCTTGTGATGCGCAAGGCTTCTCGATGCGTGCTCACTCGTCTCCCATCTCCCGTTCGAGGCGGTAGTGCCAATACCGGCGTCCATAGCGCGTGATTTCAGCCGTACAATGCATGCCGATTTTCTCGGCCACCCGCCGCGATGGCAGATTGCCCAGTCGTATCAGACTGATCAGGCGCGGCAGCTCAATCTGGACAAAGGCATAGTCGCGAACCGCCGCGTTGCTCCAGGTGCGAAAGATGACGAAGTGGAATAGTGCGCAGGTTTGCGCTGCGGTAGCATCCTCTCCACAGGCTCGGAGATGAGCGCAGCTCAGCGGGCTGGCGTTTAGCCGCCACGAGCGCCCAGCAAGAAGCGGAATCAAAATCGAACGATCTCGCGCGAAGGGTTCGGTTAGGCACGTGCCGCGCCGATCTGCCGGTACGCTGCCATCGCTCCCTCCAGCGCCGCCGGGAACGCCTGCGGGTCGTCCGGCGTGAACGCGACGTGCCGGAACAGCCCGGTGGCCTTGTCGAGTACGATGTGTGGGTGGAAGTCGGCCCAGTCCAGTTTGAGGCCCGGACGGAAGCCGGCGAGCTGGAGCCGCACGCCCTGGCTATACGTGTCCGCGATGTGAACGCCCTCGATCTGATCGAAGGGCACTGTCAACGTGCCAGCCAACGGGTCGAGTTCCACCCGGTCAGCGTAGATACGGTACTCATGCCACAGGCTGCGCGCCGCGCACGATGAGGTATAGAGAGGCGCATCCGCCATCGTGTACCTCCTTAGCCTCAGGCTTGATCGGGTTGGCGTACGTGTAGCTTAGGTACACGCGTTTCTCCCGGCCCGACGTTCCATAACACGATGCCCTGCCAGATACTCACCACCACGCCCAGTACCACGACGATCCCCTCCATGTCCGGCAGCACATACACGAACAGTGCTGCGGCTCCTGTCACCACATAGAGCACGCTCAATCCACGGGGAAGGCGGTGGGATGCCCAACCTGCCGATCCGACCAGCACCAGCGCCCACCCCAGGATGTGCCACCCGGTCGCAATCACGCCTGCCACGATGGTGCCCCACGCCATCAGAAGCGTCGTGGACAGGTCATCTGACAGCTCGGGATGCAGCAAAAGGTACTGGCGGTTGGCGGATCGAAAAAAGGCGGCGGTCACGAACATCGCTGCCGCAAGCGCCGCCGCCAGCAGTGCCAGGGACATCTGGCGCGGCGCGCGCTCGCCAATGCGCTCGCGCAGTGCAACGAGTGTCATGACCAGGCTGGCTGCGCGCACTGGCCCAGACAAGAAATCGGCGAGGGCGTAGACCAATGGCCCGGTGGCAGCGCGCATGTTCCCCGTCAAGTAGATCCACGGTGGAACAATGAAAGCGACGACCAGCAGGAAGGATGCCAGCCCGCCCCATTTCTGCATCGTCATAGCTGGCGTCGCCGCGCTTTCCTTGACTGCTCTCCAGCCTGCCATACTGTACCTCCCACGTGACGTTCTCATTGTTCGCCGTAGCTTGGGCGTCAGCGGCTGGGCACCGCGAGAAGAGTGTTGCGCCTGAAGGCAGCCGTGGCATGGTCGTCCCCTCCGCCTTCCCAGCTATTCGGGTAAGCCGCTGCTTGGCTGAACCAACCGTGAAGGATCAGCAGCAGTATAGCAGAAGCAGGGTGGCGTGCCATGCGAACCGGCTGAGGGCTGGCTGATACGTCACCAAATGGCGCGCAGGCTGGGGGTGATACCTTGGGGCATCGAGTCTGCTCGGGGTTGGAGGCGGCCCAACGATTTGGCATTCAGGTGCCGCGAGCGCGCCGGGAAAAGCCTTCAAAAAGACAACGATCTCGCGCGCGGAGCGGTCTGCTGCAAGGTTGTGCTCGGCGGCTGGATGCCACCCATGATACAGACCACATACGATTATTGTTCACATACTCCGCATGGCCTCGCGGATAATCGGCTCTTCCGCATCTCCCGTGCTTAACGGATTAAGCTGTGAAACGAGGCGGATGAGACACTGCTCTCTGATGCCAAGTAGAGCTATCACGATTATTTCGCTTCGCGAAATAGCACGATCTTTGCGGAAGAGCCCGAATTTTGCGCAAAATTTGAGTGACAGGCACATCCATCGACGGATGGTTCTGGTATGTGCCGATGCCGATCAGCAGCGCATGTCCTTGGTTGAATGTCATCAGCTCCTCCATTGCGTCTTACCGCCTGACCAGCCGCACCTGGCTGCCCCAGGTATTCGACATGAGCACATACACGCCCGCACCCACCACCAGCGCAGTGATATTACCGGCAGCCTCGGCAGTGTTTGTGGCCGCGACCGGCGCATGCAGCTGCTGCCAATGTAGAAATCCCTGGGGATCCTTGCCATAGTAGTAGATCGCCACTTCCTTCGTCGGCGATCCACCATCCCCTTTCCGCGGTGCATCGCTGTCGGCGTAGGTCATGTCGATCACCGCCTTCACCAGCCGGCTGGCATCCGAGGTGATCAGCCGGTAGCCCTGGCCGATGATCGTCTGGTCGGATGGTGGCTCCGGCAGGCGCGTCGCCGTCTGGAGTGCGAAGAAGAAGAACTCGTCCGGATTGAAGATCAAGTCGTCGCTGTACAGGATGACCTGGCCGTCGGGCGAGGTCAGCGGTGCGCGGCGGCGCATGCGCCGCGGCGGCCGGCGCGGCGGGGCCGGGTTGCCGCCCAGCGCGTAATCGGTCACGATCGCGCGCGGTGGGCTGCTGGCATCCTGCGGAACTTCAACAGACACATAGCCCTCGAGCACCGGAGCGCTCAGAGTGAGCGTGCCGCGATACGTGTCGACGGCTGGCTTCAGGTCCACCGAGGCGGGCAACAGGGCTGAGTCGGCCGCGAACAGCCGCGCCGTGAGTTAGCTGGGGAGGGGCTGGCCGACCCCATCGCGCAGCACTTCGATCGTCAGCGTGCGCGAGGTGACGGGCGTGACAATTACGTCTGGCTGCCAGTCCGGCCGCGGCGCGATCGGCAGCGGTTGGATGTTGACCGTCAGACTGGCGCACCCCAGGCTCGTCGCGGCCTGGTCGAACACGCATAGCCGGTCGCCTGCGTGCGCGCCGCGCACGGTCACCTGGCTCTGGCTCGCGCTCCCGGCCGGCTCACCCAAATCGGCGATCTGCGTGCCGTCAGCGCTGAACAGGAACGCCCGTGCGCTGCCGCTCGGCACGTACGGAGTCGTGTCTGGCTTGGCCAGCGACACCAGGCGGCTATCCAGCGGCGCGTTTCCTGCCGGCGCGACGATGGTGAATTGCGTCACCGCCGGCCAGGTCGAGGTCGCAGTCGCCGTCATAATCGCCCCACGCCACAACATCAAGCCAAATTCCTGCTGCCATTTCTATTAAACGTCAGTTCGGGATAAGAGGCTCAAGTTTTGGCTTCACAATGCGGAGTAAGATCAGACATGACGAAAAAACCGCGTTGTGAGGCTCGCGGGCCATTCAACACCAAGTTGTTGCCGCTTATCAGGCGCCTAAATATCCCTTGTTGAAGCCAAATTCCCTTGATTGCTTATCCCAAACCGACGTTATTAACGCAATAAGCATGATAGGTTTTCTAATGACGGTCTGCGACTCCTTCGATAATGCACCACAGTTTATGAATACGGGCGTCCATCGAATATTCGGCACAGACTCGTTCACGTGCTGCTCGGCCGAGCTGGGCTGCTAGGCCGGGTGAATCACAGAGCTGCAGCATGCGTTCGGCCATACCATCCACATCGCCCTCATCGATAAGAAAGCCCGTCGCGCCGTCGATCACCACATCAGGAATGCCGCCGTGGCGGGTTGCAATCACCGGCAGCCCAGTCGCGCAAGCTTCCAAGATCGCCACCGGCGTGCCTTCCATGTCGCCATTATGCGCGCGCATCGAGTGCTGCACGAACGCACGCGCAGTACGCATCATCGCGGCGACTGCCGCGTGATCGCGGCGGCCAAGCAGTGTTACGCGCTCCGTCAGCCCGAGCGTGCCAACCAGCTGTCGCATCGCATCCAGGAGCGATCCTTCGCCAATCATGAGCAGCTGCGCAGTCGGATGGCGGTCGGCAACCTGCTTGAATGCCAATAAAGTGAGCTGGGGGGCTTTTTTATCTACAAAGCGGCCAACAGCTAAGAGCCGGGGCGAGGCCGCGGCTGGGTCGCCACCGCTAAAGCGATCGGTATCGACACCGCACGGATTATAGTGTACCTTCTCTCGGGGCGCGCCCAGTCGGAGCAGCTGGCGTTCCATATCGCGCGATACGGCAATGATCGCCGATGCACGCGCGAAAAGCCGTGCGTAGTTGGTCGCCTGACGCTCAATCAATGCATGCGCGTACGCATCATAGCCGTGGAAATGGACAATCAGCGGGATATTAGCGGCTTCGGCGGCCGGCTGGACGGCCACACCGGTTGGGCCAAACTCGGCCAGCAGCGCCAGCGCGCCGCTTGCGCTCAGGATGGTGCTCAGCGTGGCCGGAGGTGCGTTGAGCGCGCTGCCTGATAGAACCTCGACACGCGCCGGCAATCGCTCAATGTGATCGCGAATAAACGTCTCAGAATACCCGTCCCAATGCGGCGTCGCGATCATGATCACCTTTTCACCGGCGCGCTCGGCCTGGCGCGCGAGCAGCATCAGGCCAAGTGGTGCGAGACCCCGAGACGTAAGCATCCAGCGTGGAACGCCTCCAAAAACCGCGTCCGGCTGTGTGTCTGCTCGACCCATCGGCGCCCCTCCTTGCCCAACTGTTGCCGTGTTTCGTGATCGCGCAGCAGGCGGCCCAGCGCCTCGGCAAAGCGCGGGATGCCCTCAAGCCCGGCCCCGTCAAGCTGCCCAACGTAGGCCCCGAAGGTCGATACGACCCCACCAGGATCTTGGCAGCTCAGGATCGGCGTCTCGCAGGCGAGCGCCTCAAGAAAGCTGATCGCCAGACCCTCGTGGATGGCGGTGTTGATCAGCAGCCAGGCGGATGCCAGCGCGCGCACCTTTTCGGCCTCGCCAAGATGGCCCAGAAAATGGACATTCGCCGGCACAGCGCTGGGCATCCAGCCGCCCTGGCCCTGGAAATGGGACTGGCCGAGCATAAGAAATTCTACGTCAGGAAAACGTTGGGCAAGCTCGAGCATCAGCCAGGGGCGCTTGATCGGGTCGAGGCGGCTCAAGAAAACGACCTGTGGGTGCGTACTTTTCGTCACCTCGCCAGGCTCGATATCGATGATGTTTGGCAGCAGATGCAGCTCATCCAGAGCCACCCGATACGTTCCTGGGATGCGGGTAATCAGGTGCGGTGCCGGGCTGGCGAAGAGCACCGGGCGACCACGCTCACGCGAGGCCTGCACAACAGCGCCTAGCGAGGTACAGTTCACCGCCATGATCCCTTTGGGCGGCGTGTCCGGAGCATCGGGTAGCCGCAGCGAGCCAATCTTGGCCATGTCCTCCGGCGTGCGCGGGTCACGCACCCAGACGATCAGTGGGGTGTGGGGCAGCGCTTCGGCGAAGAACCGGTAGTTCGGACGGTAATCGATGAAGAGCAGCAGGCTGATCTGCTCTGATTCCAGCCGAAATAGATCTTCGGGGCGGTTGGGCCGGATGTGCAACAGCCGCGCGCCGTGAACAAGCGCTTCGCTCCGATACGCGAGCACATGTGGGTCGTTGGTGAGCAACACCACCCTGTCGCCCAGCGACGGATCGGCGTTGAAGCAGCGCGCCACCTGCCGCGCGGCCCAGCCGAAACCGCCCATCCGGCCTAGGCGTCGATCGAAAAACTCGTTCGCAACTACGCCGATCTTCATCATGCACCCCGTGATCCAACCGCCGCGACGGCTCTAAGACGCTCATAAAAAGCATAATCCGCCGGGGCGACGATGTCGCCAAGCGCGCGCGAGTAGTTGGGCTGCCGGCGAAAATACGCGCTGACATCGCCCTTCCCAAGCGTATTCCACAGGTGGCCATCAGCGTGCCGAACCAGGATGTACAGCTCGGGATTCTGCAGCTTGATGCGCTCGGGCGCGTTGTCTTTCAGAAACCACCAGTCGATCGCGCGCGGCAGATCCCGAAAGGGGCGCTGCTCCCAGAGCTGCTTGAAGAAGCACAGCGTCCCGCCGGCACACCAGCCGTGGCCGGAGAACTTGAGCGCGCCGGTAGCGGCGATCAGCACCAGAAAACAGTCGCTCCCCACCACGGCGCTGGCCGAGCCGCGGCTTTGCAGCAGCTGAACAGTGGTAGGCAAGAAATCGGGATGGTAATAGTCGTCGTCGTCCAGCTTCTGGATGATCGCGCCGCGCGCGTGCTGGATGCCAAGATTCAGCTTAGCGCCGACGTTGGTATATTCAGGCAGGCGCAGATGCCGAATCTGCTCATGCGCGGGAACCAGATCGTCGCTTGGCTCGGAGCTGTCGTCGATCAGGATGAGCTCTTTGTGCTCGTAGCGCTGGTGCAAAAAGTAGCGAATCGCCTGGCCCAGAAATCGCCGGCGATTCCTGGTGGCGAGGATACACGAGACGAGTGGTTGCACAATCACACCTCGAAAGGCTAGTGGTTCACCATACTGATTTTGACGGATCGTGTAGTGCCGCCTTCAGGCGGTGGGCTTTGGACAACCGCCTGAAGGCGGCACTACGACGCATCATCTTTACTGTGGCAGCCCACCAGCGCGCTAGGCGCGCTTACGTATCAGCGTCAAGCCCGCCGCTAGGGGCAGGGTCAGGACTTCATATTCAGGTCGGCCATCGACTTCGGCCTCGAGAAAGTGCTTAACTTCCCAGCTCGTAAATCCCTTGCCGGTAGTGGCCGAATCGTGCAGCAGGATCAGCCCACCTGCGCCCACTTGCGCGCCAAAGTGGTCGAAATCGAACTTGACCCCCTGGTAGGAATGATCGCCGTCGATAAACAGGAGATCGATCGGGCCGGGGATATCGCGCGCGTCGCGCACCTGCTGCGAGGTTTTGTGCAGGTGCCGCCAGCGACCGCGCAGACCGAACAGCTGCTCGAGCCGGGCGATATTCGCGGGATCGTGCCAGTGGCGATCGACTTTGCCAGGGTCGATAAAATAGCATTGGCCTCTGCGGTTTTCGGCCAGCCCGAGCGCGAAGCAGACCGGCGCAAAGCCCCTGTAGGAGCCAATGCACACCACCGTCGCGGGCTGATAGAGCCGGGCTAGCCCATAGTACAGGTAGCCAAAGCCCAAATTGAGCGTTGCCTCGTCGGTCATCTGCCCCATCCCGCGCGCGAGCTCGATCAGCGGCAGCATAGCGTCGGCGGAGATCACGGCTCGTTTGGCCGGCGGATCGGCTACGATGGCGGCATGGGCGGGCTTGCGCTTGAACACACGAATAGAGCGCTTGGCGCTCTCCTCGCTCTGGAAGCAATCAATGTCGCAGCCGGTCTCGTACTCGTAGCGCCCGGCGACCAGGCGCTCTAGGGTAGGCCAGTGCGCGCTGACCAGCTCAAGCAGCAGGTAGCCGTCGGGCTTGAGCGGCCGCTCCGCCAGGGCCAGAATCTCCAGCCAATCGTGGGCGCTGCCGCCGCGCCCCTTGTGCGTCCAGGCGCAGCCAATCCCGGCCCACACCACGGCGTCGACGGCGGCGTCGGCGGGCTGCCATTGGCGAAAGTCGGCGACGTGGAAGCTGGTGTCGGCGCGGCTGGCGTAGCACTGCCGGGCGGCGTCGATCGCCGTCGCGGAGATATCGACTCCGATGTAGCGGGTGTCGGCATCCAGAGAGGCCAGCAGGTCGCCGGTACCACAGCCAACATCGAGCACGCTGGTGATTCCGAATGACCGAATATAGCCGCCGAGCGTGGCCATGCGCGGCAGCATCGCGACGGAGTGCAGGTAGTTGTAGGCGCCCTGCTGGTAGGCGAATTCCTGTCGATCGGCATAGTACATTGCGTCGCGACCGACCTTATCCGGCCCTTTGATCTTCTTCAGCATCGCAGTTCTCCTACATCGGCGAACAGGCCATAGAATGCGCGATCCTCGGCTTCCAGATAGGTCGGCGGCGCGATCGGCAGCCAGTCGTTGCGCTCGATAAACTCGCCGGGCACAAATCGCCAGGAGTTGGCATCGTGACGGATGTAGATAAAGGCCCCCTCGTTGGGTAGCTTGCGCAGGCGCGCGCCGTGGTGGACAAGGTCGCGCTGCAGCGCGGCATCCTCGGCCAATGAGGCATTTGGGAAGCGCACCTGCCGGCCCCAGAGCGTCTTGGGAAACGCCAGCGTGCCGCTGACCACACCTTGAGCGAACATGCGGCTGTGCAGCCGGGGCGTGCAAGCCCAGAACTGCCCGCTCGGCAGATAGAGCAGCAGGCCCTGGTCGAGCCCGGTGACCTCGGCGTGACCGGCGAGCATCGGCGCGACCTGGTACGCGATGCGCTGCGCCCCATACCAGTCGTCGTCATCCCAGCAGACCACGATCTCGCCCATGGCAGCGTCACAAGCCAGGTTGCGCTTGGCGCCGATGCTGCGCCGCTCGCACAGCCGAATGTAGCGGATACGTGGGTCGGCGGGCACCAGGTCGTCGGCCGGCTCGGAGCCATCGTCGACGATGATCAGCTCTTTGTTTGGGTAATCCTGGCGCAGGAAGTACTTGATCGCCTGGGGCACAAACCGCCGCCGGTTGTATGTCGGCATAATGCACGAGACCAACGGCAGCTCGGTCGCCTGGTTGGCCGGCGGCTCCGGCAGCACAGGCTGGCTGGGCTGCGGCGCGACGCGGTGCGGCGGCTCCGCTGGCGCGGCCGGCGGCGGGATCGGTGGCGCGGCGGGGCGGAGTGGGGCCGGTGGTGGGGCACCGCCGGCCAGGGTATCCCAGTCGTCGCCAACGACCGCGCGAATGCGCTCGGTCGACTCGGCGTGCCAGCGCGGCTCGCCGGTGCGCTTGGGGCTAGTGTTGCCAGGGTGGATCAGCGCGACATAGAAGGTGTGATCCTCAAGCGCGAGAATCTTCTTGGCGCGACCGCTCCACACAAAGCGCGTATCCTCGCCC
>WNFV01017473.1_pt1 | contig 10700 bp, 10 predicted proteins | sample 5400101 | NCBI WGS metagenome assembly WNFV01 (sample SAMN13153361, study PRJNA577476) | soil metagenome | isolation source: 115 cm soil or saprolite under grassland replicate 1 | place: USA:California | collected 2016-06-15
GGTCGAGGGCAACATCAATCGGCTGAAATTAATCAAGAGAAGTATGTATGGCAGAGCGAATTTCGATTTGCTGCGTCAACGAGTACTGGCTGGGTGAGCTCAGCCTTCCCCACGGAAAGTGCGGAAGAACCGAGATACCGAGACTCAACACCCTGTTATCGGCCTGCGCGGGGGCGGGGTCGCAGTTGAATCGAGCGATGGGATAGTCGTCGCGGTCGGTTCGGGTATCGGTGTGGTGATCGCCGTAACCGGCGATGTGGCAATTGCGGAAGAAGGTCATACGCAACACCTACTACACGACCGTTGCCGACTTTCGAACGGCTATCCAACGGCTGCTGGGTCAGTCTCAGCAGCTACAAAGATGAGCTCTCGACATTCATAACCGAAAACTTTCACCTGTCTGTCAAGACCGGATAGGCCAAATCCTTTTCCGGCCAGTATAGCTTCGTATAGCGATGATGGCGGCAGCTACGCCAAGGATAAACCATGCCCACCACGGAAGGCGCCTTAAGGTACAGCATTTATCCCGTACGAACCTCAATCGAGACAGTTTCACACGATCTGATGGTGTCAGACGCCAAGTCACCCGGCCTACCTCTTCATCGTGATACAGTTGATGGGCAAAAACCTCATAAGCATTTTCCCGCTGCTCCTTTGGAATATCGACCAGCACTCTCATATCTGCCTGTAACTTGGCCCGGAACACTACTTCCTTAAAGCGGTTAACCCCATAGGGGTTAATCGGTAGACGTAGAACTCCCGCTTCTCTCCCTTCCTCTAGATAGAATGAGTTCTCCACGACCATTTTCATAAATTCCTGTGGACCCTCCAACCAGATCCCCGATCCTTCAGGTAGCCGAGCCACCACCTCTAGCCGCATCGGCAAATCCTCTAGGAGCCAACCTTGGGCCATGAAAGGCAGCTCTATCGTCTCGGTGCTGGTCAACATAGCTATAACATTGAAATTGCGCCAGGTGACATTGTTATTGCGGCGAATAATATTCTGGAAATCGTTCAGGGTGAGGTTCGTCAAATTTGCAGGATCAGGAATAGGGTCTGGGTCAGCGTTGCTCCCGATCGTCGCAATAAAACAATAGTGACCTGCACCAGGGATGGCGGCCGCTGGCCATTGAATAGGATCGAGCACAGTCAGGGCGGTAGTGCTGATCGGGACATTGATCGGATTGGCCGATGTGCCGATCTTTGTCCACAGGTTTGGTGTGACCAAAGTGGATGGGTATGCATAATATACAGTCGCTTTCGTCCCGCTGGCTGAGCTCCCGCCGCGATTAAGCACCCGAACGTAGACAACGTGATTTTGGCCACCGACAACCTGAGACCCAAGGGTGTTATCACTAAATGTCGCGCTACCTCCAAAAGCAGTGTTAGGATTGGCAACACTACCTGCAGGCCGAACGATGACATCCGGGCTGGCCGAGATCGCGCCGGTGTGGGGGTCGCCGTCGTCGCCAACATGGTCGCGCACAAATACATCTGGGGTTAAATAGAGCCCGTTATTGATAAACGCTTGCAAGTTGGGCATCACGCCAATCTCTTGGTTAGGTGGACTTACTGGATGTGTTCCTATCCGCTTGAGGAGATCGCGCAGTTGGAAGGAACCAAGGCGATACCCAAGATTCTGTTCGGCCATACCCTGTGCCACAATTGCCGCCCCCGCAACAATCGCCGAGGCACTGGACGTTCCCGAAAACGCAGCTGTGTATCCATCGCCATCAGGGTCTTCCACAGGGTCAGTGGGGTCGGTCGTGGTGGTAACCTGGCTGCCCCAGGCGAAACAGTCTACACGGTCGCCATAATTGGAACTAGATAGACGTGGTGCCTGATTACCAAGTGGATCGGCGGCTCCAACCATAATTGCGCCCGAATCCTTGTACTCATTCTTAATTGAAGGGTCGAGGATATGTTTTCCAAGATTGTTTACACGAGTCTTTAAAGAAACTCCTCCATTACCGGCCGCTTCGACGACGACAATTCCTAAAGCAGTTGCCAAACGAATACCTGCAAAGTTGGCCGATTCCAGTTCGACTGGAACCTCTGTCCCCGATGTTATAATTTGCAGCTCTAGTAACAGAACGTCGCCAAACATAAGCGCATTTGTCGCACTCATGATAGCATTGGGAATATTCCATACGGGTGTGGATGACGTCGGCTGCCAAGCAGAGACTACCTTAGCCGTCGATTTATAGGCAATACCTACACAACCGGTCGCATTATCTTGCGCTGCCAAGATTCCCAGAACACTGGTACCGTGCGCCTTCTCGCTATAATTCACTCCGTCAATTAAGGAAATCCTTGGCAAGTTCGTAACAGGATCCACAAGGTTCGGGTGGTTCAGAATCCATCCTTTCTCAATATCAATAAATGTAACTCCTTCGCCAGATCCGCCCGACACAGTCCAGGCAGAAAGATCGCCAGCAATAGTGGAATAGGCATAGATACCACCAGGATTGGTGGAACCAGGCGCACTTACAGTTGGACGGTATAAGTAACGCTGGTGGATCAATTCAGGATTGATATTGGTCGGTACAATTGGAGGTGGGGCTGGTATCGATTCAACATAAGCATGTTCAACTGTTTCCCACTTGGATAACGCTTCTGCCAACGCAAATGGATCAGCTTCGGGTGGTACATCAATGACAAAATATGTCAAAAAATTCGGGGGTCGATAGTCTGGATCTAATTTAATAGCTTGATTAACCAATTCGCGGATTCTATCTGGGCTGGTTGTAGTATAAAGTCGCTTGAGGGTGATACCAGGGAAAGTTTTAACCAATTCCTCCCACTGTTTACGCATATCTTCCGGAAAGTCCTTTTCAACCCCGTCTTCATAGGGAACATCGAGACTATCCTGGAATTTCACCACTACGCGGCGAGGATATGCGCTCTCGTTAATCTCGACTTGATGGGTTTGTCCTTCCATCATCTTTCCTCCTGAAAATGCACATGTTCAACGCTACTCCCACCTAATGAGTGAGCGTTAGCGCGACGAACGATTAATTACTTAATCGTGAACTCACCTGAGGCATGTGATGTTTGGCCGACTACATCTACTGTATACTTACCAATCTTGCTGTCACTTTGGCTAACATAATCGACGGTTGCGCTGCCTGTCGCACTCACAGTGGTCGAGGTCGCGAACACGATCTCGAACGTATCGACAAAAACGATCCGAACAGTTATGGCCTCATTAGCGGCAAAATGCTCGATGTTGATCGTAAAAGTAGTGCCGGCCGGGCCAGAAGAGGGACTAACAGCAACATGAGGATCGCCAGGTCCAGGCGCATCTGGCTTTTCTGGTGTTGATGAAGCTGTAGCGGTGGGTGTTGGCGCACCTGGTATTTCTATTGTTGGTGAAGGTGTAACGGTGGGTGTTGGCGCACCTGGTATTTCTATTGTTGGTGAAGGTGTAACGGTGCGTGTTGGCTCCTCTGTTGGAGCAAGAGCTGGTGTCATCGTCGCAGCGGGTGGCGAGGACGGGATGAATGGTAGGCGCAGGGTTTGTCCAGCAAATATAAGATCACCGCTCAAACAATTAGCTTGCATTAGTAGGTCTACGGTAATATTCGTTCTACTGGCCAGTACGCTCAGGGTATCATTGACCTGCACAGTATAGTCCACCCAGTCGTCCGGCGGAACGCAGGCGATGACTATCGAGGGCACCGGAGAGGCGGTAGCTTGTTCCTTGACAGTTACTCCTGTTGGCGATTGCTTTGGTATCGGCGTCTGTACAATTGTTGCGGTTGATGTCGGTAGCGATTCTGTTGATGCGATGATGTGTGGCAGCGGGGTTGCTGTAGCAGCGCCAGCTGGCGCGCCTGTCTGTGGCTCGCGCGCGCCACAGCTTATCAGCAAGCTCGCTGTCACAAAAAGTGCTATTATCGCTAATGTTCGCTTTTGGAGGTTCATTTTTTCTTGACCTCATCCAGGCGCCTGCGTGCCCGTATCAGTAACTCTGAATTTGTCGTCAGGTTCAGAGCTTTTTCATAAACCTGCTGAGCTTCTGCGAAGTAATCAGCTTCCTGGTAAACAATACCAGACCAATAGTAGGCCCAGGTCGCCATTTCTTTAAGAGCGAGCTCCGGAGCGGCCTGCTGGTTGTATGAGGCGATGACAACTTGATAGTTATCGAGAGCGCAATTGGCTAATGCCGTTGCGCCCGCCTGATCTACCTGGTTATTGCGATGGACGTATTGATATTGAGTGCTACAGCTATTCCCAAGGCCCAAGCTAGCTTTTTCGGTAACATAAGCGCCAAAAGGTTGATTCGCAAGACTCTTTGCCTTATTATAGTAATACATTGCCTGGTATAAATTGTCCTGATCATAATAAATATTACCCTCGGCGATATAAGCCCGTCCGTAGTTGTCGTTAATGTGTATGGCCTCGTCGATATACATCTGGGCCTTGGGCAATTCACCTCGTCGCCGAGCGATGTCTGAGGCAAACAGATATAAGACCTCTTTTCCTTCAAAATCTCCATAGCGGTGACTTTCGGCAATCGCTCTGTCAATCGACTCTCTGGCCAGATTCAAGTCGCCGGGCCTCCCCGCAGTCAGGTAGACCAGGGCTTTGGTGAACTCAATCAGAGTTGTGGCGCTCTGCTGCATCTTCTCCAGAGCTGGATTAGCAGGGGTAACCAGATCCTTCTTAGGAATGCTGATTCGGGCGGCCAGCTTATGTTCCCCATTCACCTCCCCTACATTAGACTGCTGCATCTCAGCCACATAGAATTGCGGGGTAACCAATACCTGATCGTCCAGCACTGTGACATCGCCATAAATCACTAAGTGAGCGTTGATCTTTCTCGCTAATGCGCTGGCCTCTTCCGCATTGGTGATGACCCCGATTTTGTCATGAGCGACTTGCACAATCTCAAAGCTGCTCAGCTTATACTGCCCTTCCAGAATGCTAAAGATACGCTGGCTGACAACTGGTGCCACAGAAGCGGCTTCACCTGTCTGAACGAATTCAGCAACCGCGATATTGAAGTTCCCGGTCATGCGCTGCGGTTGGCGGAGCCACCAGGCGGAAATAAAAATTGTGCTTCCAATGATGACTACTCCCACCAGCAATGCGAGTACCTGCCAAACATCACTAAAAATGTAATAATGGATATCGAGCTTATCCAGCTGGCCGACATTGATAATTTCCCCAACGCTGCCGCCGCCAGCTACAATGGTAGTGAACCGTTCAGCGTGTTCCTCGCCCAAAGCATCTGCGAGCAGCTTCGTAAGCGTCTCATTCGCGGGTAGGCTCGCATTCAGATAGGCGAGCAAGGCCTCTCGGCCTTGTCCCCTATCTTCCTTGAATTTGCTGATAATTTCTTTGCCCTGGGGACTTCGGCTAAGATGCCTGCTGAGAATCTGAGATAATTTTTCCGTCTGACTCTTGCCAAGATTGATGATGGTATTCATCTATTTCTTGGGGCGCTTATCAATTTTTATTCCACCCTCAAGTTTACTAATATTGAAGATTTCGCCAACTTCACCACCAAATACCTGAGTTACGAATCCGGGATCTGCTTTTTCGGTTTCCTTTAGCAGATTAAGAAGCGACGTGGCTAAGTTAGGATCCTTTTCCAGGATTTCTACCAGCACATCCTGCATAGCACCCTTGCGCTTTTCCGGATTTTTCTCGAATTGCTTAAGAGCTTTGGCCGGAAAATCGTCTTTTTCTTTCTTAAAACGTTCCTTGATCATTTGATGGATCTCGGCCATTTTTTCCCACGCTGCATTACTGGCTTGCTTGGCTACCTCTTCGCCGGCTTTTGCCAGGTATGGTGACAGGAGTGCGATTACGGCAGTGGCAATTGCACTAATATCCATTATATCTTCTCCTTATACGGGGCTGCATAAATAGCTAAAGAGCAGAGACCACGGGAAGGCGAAGCCCGCCCCTAACACTCTCTTACACTTTAGATTTCAGCGTAGCGCACTATATTATACTAAACAGAATAGACCTAACTGTCACCGCTATCTTCTGAACGTGAGCAGAACGGCCTAAATCGACGGCCAAAAGCGCCGAAAAATGGGCCGAACAGATCGACGAAGACCAACCAAACGACCTGCCTGAACTCACCTGGACGGCGAAGCCGATCCTTCAAAAAGAAGATACAGGTAATAGTCAGATGGGCATGGTGGGTGCGGGAACGCAGCAAGAACGGGAAAAAACGATCTGCTCTATGATACTACGAATGGTAGTACTGAAAGTAAAGAACCGATCATCCCGGGCGAAGATAGCTTCATGTAGCACCTGATCATCATACGCAAGCCGAGCAACCGCCACGCGAAGCCATTGCCAACTGGAACCTGCGCCGCATCGATGAACAGCAGGGCGAACTGGCGCAGAATTGGGTGATTTTCTTACCGCTGCACTCGCTCCTCGTCGAGCATTCCACAGCAACATTATCCTGTCAATGCACTGCTGGATCGTCTACTCTACAATTTGGATGGAAGTACTCCCAACGCCAGCCAAGTAGTGTGATCGCTATGCCTTTCACAAAGCTTCCTTTTGTCGAACAGCACAGCGCCTCCTCGCATAAAGCATCTTGTTATAGAGTAAACGGCGGAGATAAAATAATTAGGGGATCTGATTTTGCCTTAAAAACGTTCTTGGCTCATGTCCAGTAGGCGTGCGGCGGCTCCTTTGGCGGCCAGCACATCCGGCAGATTAAGGCAGGATTCGGTGGTGGGTTGACGATGGGTGGACTTGGCCATATGACAGGTGACACATTCGGAGGATGGCGGCACGGATTGGCAAACCGCAGGCGGTGACGGCGACCGTGCACAAATTGGCGCGGATTGTCTACAGCTTGTTAAAGTATGGCACGGAATACAGCGACGCGGGTCAGGACTACTACGAGCGCCAGTATCAAGAACGGGTGCTGCGCAATCTCCAGCAACGTGCGAAAGCCTTGGGCTTTGAACTGGTGCCGACGGCCGTCGAACCGGCAGTTACTTACTTAGGAGTATCATAAACTTGGGAAAAGTGTACGTTAAGGATCAGCGGATAGCTTCGCAAAGCCATCCGTTGATCGCTTGTTGATACGAGAATGTGTTGCTGACGAGGCAAACGAGAAAGGCTTTCTGATGCAGTACTTGAATCCTTAGCGGAATACGGTGGCGCTGAACCGTTAGCCGGCGATGAAAGACGATAGACGATAGCTTTGTCGACGCGCATCGTCCATCGTCCATCGACCATCGTCAGAATGATTTCGCTATTAGTAGGGCGTCGCCGTACTGGCTACGGACTACTGACTACTGGCGCTACGTCGCCTTGAACTCGGTGTGCATCCCCTGCTTAAAGTGACCGGGAAGATTGCAGATGATGATGTAGCGGCCGGGCTTAAGATCTACCGTCAGGTCTTTGGTCTGGCCAGCATCCATGTCGCCCTGCTCGCCCATGCTGGTCAACTTATCCTCGTCGACGCTGCCATCCGCGGTCATCGGCAGCTTGTCGAAAGCGAGGTCGGTCTGCAAGACGACGAATTCATGCGTAATCTTCCCATTGTTGGTAATCTTGAAGGTGACCTTCCCAGCCGGCGCGCTGCTGCTGCTCAGATCGAACGCGTACTCCTTCATTCCGGCGGTGATCGGGCCCGATGTGCCGCCAGACGTGGCGGTGGTGGCGGCCGGAGCGGCAGTGGCCTGAGCGGCCGGGGCGGTGGTGGCAGCCGGGGCGGCAGTGGCCTGAGCGGCCGGGGCGGTGGTGGCCTGAGCGGCCGGGGCGGTGGTGGCGGCCGGGGCAGCGGTGGCCTGAGCGGCCGGCGCGGCCGTGGGTGCGGTCGTCGGGGCGGACTGACCACACGCGGCCAGCACCGGCGCGAGCAGCGCCACGACGGCGAGATGAACGAAGAACCGACAGAACCGACGAACTAAGATAGACATCCGTGTCTCCTTTCAGCGCTATCCGGGCAGATAGCCTTGGTTGAGCGGTGCTGCGGTGAGTTGAGTATATACGCGCGGAGAGCACATGTCCAGCGACATGGTATTGTGGAACCTCATGGTGATTAGAACTTTCCGTTCGCGGTCTACCCCGGGAGACCGTATAAACTTGGGAAAAGTGTACGTTAAGGATCAGCGGATAGCTTCGCAAAGCCATCCGTTGATCGCTTGTTGATACGAGAATGTGTTGCTGACGAGGCAAACGAGAAAGGCTTTCTGATGCAGTACTTGAATCCTTAGCGCACTAACGCACGGTTGTCAGCTAGGGAGGTAGCTTCCCGCGGCTGCTTGAAGAGATGTCTGAAACCGCGCCAGACACTGGCTCGTTTCGAGTGTGAACCGACAGATGGGTGGGGAAGAATTCCGTCCAAATGTGTCACCTGTCATATGGCCAAGTCCAATGGGATATCGCGTGCTGGATCAATCCCCTTGTCTCCTACAAGGATAAGATCGCTTCCAGTTCGGTGTATACCGGCCAGAGTACGCGACCCGTATTGCCAAGCAGGGTCAGAATCAGTTGTTGCTCTGGATAGATGCTCGATCGGAATGCAACACCTGGGTCTGACCCTTCCACGAAGCGTTTTCGTATGCCTCTTACGCTGGTCTCTATCCATATGCCATAGCCATAGTGGCTATACGGTGCTGCGCGCTGTGTCGCAACCTGGGGTGTCATGAGCCTGTTGGTACTTTCGCTGTTCAACAATCTGTACTCCGCCAGCGCCTGCCAAAATCGCGCCATATCTGCCGCTGTGGTATACGCCCCACCGTCTGCCCCTCCAATGATCGGAATAGCATAGATATTGCTGCGCCATGTGCCATCTGCGTTCTCAATATAGGACGACGCAGTGCGTGGCGGCAGTTGATCCGCTGCGAAGTACCCCGAATCGTGCATGTCGCACACGCGAAAAATCTGCTCGGTGACATAGTCGCTGAAGCGCTTGGCGGTACACTGCTCGATGATCAGACCCAAGATCACAAAACCCGCGTTGTTGTAGGCAAAGGCCGCCCCCGGTGGACTCTGCATGGGGTAATTCTGAAACAAGGGCAGAAAATCCGCTGGGCGCCGGAAGGTATACATGGGGTCGTGCTGCCATAACGCCTCATAGTCCGTCATAACCGCTTCATTGAAGTAATCCGGGATGCCGGATGTATGGGTGAGGAGCTGATGAATGGTGATATGGGGATCAAACTGCGGAAATGGCACATTCACACAATCGGTGAGCAACGTCGTGGGCGAGAGCACGCCGCGCTCGATGAGTTGACAGATTGCCACGCTGGTGAAAATCTTACAGCCTGATGCAATTTGGAAGCGCGTGTCGATCTGGTTGGGGATGGCCTCCGAGCGGAGCGCTGTGCCATAGGCACGCTCAAAGACGATCGCATTTCGGTGGCGCAGGGAGACTACTCCAGAAAAGGGTTCGGTGGTACGGTCACGAGTAATGGTCTCCTCAAGCCGTTGTGTTAGTACGTTCATGCGTATCCGTGTATAGAGCACGCTTCGGGAGCGTACTAGGCTCATGTCCAATAAGCATGCGGCGGCTGGTCCGGCGGCCAACACATCCGACAGATCAAGCTTGGTGAGACGTGCTTGGCATTGACAAGCGCTTCGTAGGTCGCGACGTACAAGTGGAGATTGGCTTTATGCACGCCGCGAAACGGTCGCAGGAACGTGCGGAGCGCTGTACCTGCTCCTTCACAACTGTTGCAATGGACTTCGCGTACACCATCGCCATCGTCATCACGCGCCCACTCATACGCTCCGTGATTGACGGTCGCATGTTGCGGCTCGATCCCGTGGTAGCTGCGGTACTCGTCGGAGTAGACGATCGTCCCCTCGGATGGGACGGCTTCGGCTAGAATGCCGTGGCAGGTCGCCTTGTCGCTATGCCCAACCACCCAGCAGCGTTCTTCGCCCGTCTCGCGGCTGATGATATGAATGATCGGTGGGCGGTCGTTGTCATAGGTTCCATGCCCCGGCTGCTTATTTGCGCGACGGCGCGGTGGATCGCTCGGGTCGAGATGGGGCGTACTTTTTTTCCCCCGCGTTCTGATAGAGTTCATCCACCTCGAACGTCTGGCCGTCCATCAGGTCGGTTGGGGCGCTGTCATTGAGATTGGCCTGGATCTGCTGGCGTCGGGTATGCACCGTTTGACGCGAGAGATGCAGTTCGCGCGCTAGGCGCGCGGTCGACTCGCCCTTGGTGATGCCTCGCAGCAAGAGGACTAACACGGCCGGGCGCTTGCGGCTTCCTTCGAAGACGGTCCCGCTCAAGAGCGTGTAGTAGCCATCGCACGCGCGACAGCGGTAGGCATCATAGTGACCCTGACGGCGAAACAGCCGACGGTTTGCACTTCCACAGTGCGGGCACACAAACCCCGCCGTGTGGAGATGGCGCTCCAGCCATAGGAGGCAGAGGCTATCGTCAAACAGGTCAGCAATCGGAAAATCGATCATGGCAGGCTCACCCAGATACACATTTTCAGAGGGAAGTATACCACGGTTGCACACCTACTGGACATGAGCCACGTTCTTTTGTGAGAGACTACTGGCGGTGCCATCCTAGCCACCTTGTTCGTGTTTATGTGTCTCTCAAAACAGTCTCAGTAGATCACAGATCTGGTTAGGCGACTAAAAAATGTAGGTTCGCTGGTTGCAGCATGGATCTTCCAAAAGCGAAAGGAGAACCATGATGCGCGAACCTACACCTGCTCAGTGGATCCGTTTGACCGACCAGC
>WNFV01009566.1_pt1 | contig 10699 bp, 11 predicted proteins | sample 5400101 | NCBI WGS metagenome assembly WNFV01 (sample SAMN13153361, study PRJNA577476) | soil metagenome | isolation source: 115 cm soil or saprolite under grassland replicate 1 | place: USA:California | collected 2016-06-15
CGGGCCGGAGCTTGTTTTGGCCGAAAACCGTTGAACCGGAAGGGCCGTGCGGCCATGCGGTGAGATCTCGGCCGGCGCCCGCCAGGATGGAACGGAAGCACGATGCTGGTGCGGGCCAAACTGCGGGTGGTTGCCTGCCCGGTCCCTCACATTTCTCGCGTGTCGCCGAACGTCTCAAAGCTCAGCGGCGAGCGAAGCGAGTCCGCTGCAGCGCGTTGTTCGGCGGGGTCAGCCTCTCGCTACGGCACATTTCGGAGCGGCGTCCCCAACTCGGTCCATCGGGTCTCACGAATGACTCGCTCGGCTGAACGATAAAGCCCGGCGAGACCCGAACTGTCAACCTCGGAAATGCAGGCATTACGAAATAGGTCTTGATAGTAAACATAGACTTGGAAATCGCTTGCGTGCATGCAGGTCCAGATTGTTGCTGGTGTGGACTTTATCTCTGTGACCCCGGCTCCGATCAACGCCCAGAGCTCTGACGATAGGACGCCGCTGTACCTTCCATCGCGAATCAATGGTGTGCCTTCAGCGACTAAAACTGCCGAGCCGTCCTCTGCGACGTCAACGTTCCAGAAGTTCATTGTGGCTCGATCTATCAGCATGCCTCCGGGCTGCCGCCTGAGCATGATCGAGCGTCGGGGCGGCGATTCTTTGGGGACAGGTGTACTCGGAGATTGCGCACCTGGAGATTGGGCAGAAAGGGACGCTTTGCAAGCGATTCCGGGTGACACCATCAGGAGCACCAAGATAAGGCCATGGGTCCAGCCCCGTTCGCCGAACATCATTTAGACAGCCCAATGGAACAGGGCGAACGAAGCTCTGAGCGCTGCCTATTTCCCGACTGGTTGGGAGTTAGGCTGCGGAGTCCGCTGTCTAAACCCGCCTGAACCAATCGGAAAGGGCTTTTAGAGCGCATCGGCGGGGCTCCGCACGCCGCGACCGCCGGAACGATTGAGAACGTGCGTGTAAATCATGGTCGTCCTCAGGTCTTTGTGGCCCAGGAGATCCTGAACCGTTCGAACATCATACCCGTCCTCGATCAGGTGCGTCGCGAAAGAGTGGCGGAAGGTATGGCAGGTGGCGGGGCGGCGGACATCGGCATCCCGGACGGCTTGCTTGACGGCTCGCTGGACGATCGTCTCGTGCAAGTGATGACGCCGCTCGACTTCCGAACGTGGGTCACGGCTGAGGCCGTCGGCCGGGAAAGCCCATTGCCAGCCCCATTCTCGGCTGGCGGACGGATACTTCCTCTCGAGAGCGTCAGGCATGTAAACGCCGGCAACCCCCTCTGACAGGTCCTTCTCGTAGAACTGCTTTACTCGCGCGAACCAGGAGGCGAGCGCGGGCCGCAACGAGACGGGAAGAGGAACGAAGCGGTCCTTGTGACCCTTCGCGTCCCGCACGAGGATCCGGTTGAGCCCGAACTCGACGTCTTTGATCCGCAGCCGCAGGCATTCGAGCAAGCGCATGCCGCTGCCATAAAGGAGCGTCGCGATGATCCGGTTAGTGCCGTTCATCTTTCCGAGAATCCGCCGGACTTCATCGCGCGTCAGGACGGCAGGCAAGCGGACGGGGCGTTTGGCGCGGACAAGGTTCTCGAGGGTCGGGAAGGGCTTTTCCAGGACGTTGCGGTAGAGAAAGAGGAGGGCGCAGAGGGCCTGGTTCTGGGTGGAGGCGCTGACGTGGTCCTTGACAGCAAGGCGTGAAAGGAACGCATTGATCTCGAGCTCCCCCATTTCCAGGGGGTGCCGCTTGTTGTGGAAGAAGATGTAGCGCTTGATCCAGCCGACGTAGGCTTCTTCGGAGCGGAGGCTGTAGTGGCGGGTGCGGGTGGCGATGCGCACGCGGTCGAGGAGCTTCGGCTGCTGGTGCTGGCCGAAGATCGTTCCCGGGAAGGGCGTTACGGAGGGCATCGGGCCTGCTTCGCTATCGGGCACCCGTGCGCCGAACCCGGCGCGAGGCAATCTCTCCCAGCGTTCTCAGGGTTGAGTTGACGGAGCGGGCTGTCGGGAACAGCCGCGCGACGTCAGGATCGAGGACCACAACATTGCTGCCGGCTGCATACCGCTGCGCGTACTTTCCGCGAACGCCGCCCGTGAAGTCATATTCGGCGCGCATCGTGTCGTTCAATTTGGCCTTCTTAGCTCTCTTCGTATTTTTCATACTTCCTCCGCTAAGATCATTGCGTGTCAGGGCGAGCAGAGGCGACGTCCCGGACAAAAGCGCTGAGCGCGTCTTGTAAGAGATCGTTCGCCGATGGACTCCAGCCGCGAATTCGTGAGAAATCATTCTGCGCAAGCATCTCGGTCACTTCGGCGCAGCGGAACTCAGTGTTGGGCTCTCCAGGAGAGGCGGTAACGTGCCAGACGGCCAATACTTCGTCCTCGGGCTGCCGCGCCTTGCTGGACTGCCAAAAAATGTACCAATCGCAATCGCGCGTCCAACGTGCATAGGACATTTCTAGACATCAAGGGCTTTCGCCGTACGGTGCCTCCTCCATCACCATGTTCAAGAACGGATTGCGGATCGTTACACCGGCGTAGCTCTGGCCGTTGCTCAGGTCTTCTGTCCAGAGAATGCGACAGCCGAGTCGCCTCGCGCTGTGAATGACCATGGCATCCCAGAACGAGATTTGAAAACGTTGATGGATATCGATCGCGGCAAGAAGATCCTTCGGCTCCGGACAGTGGACGGCCCAGCGAGAATAGTCCTCCAAAACTTGGGTTGCCTCTCCGATCGAGAGGGGTTGTGGCACCTTCCTCGTGACGATCACGAAGAACTCCTGCAGGACCTGAATGCTCAAGCTGCCACCGCCTGAGACCCAGAGGCGGTCTACCAGTTCGCTTGCCCTGTCCCGCTTGTCCGCGGAGGCCCGGCTGTGCGCGTACACCAGAACGTTGCTGTCCACGAACTCGCCTGGCCGATCAGCGCTCATGAAGCTCGTCCCGCGTCCAGCTGCGCTCGAAGGTTCCGAGGTCGGGAGGATTCTTCAGGAGACGCCGCGCCCGTTCCTTCGCGGCGTCGTAGGCGTCGTTGCGAGCGACCATCTCCTCGAGGGTTTCGGCCAGGAGGCGTGAAATCGACTTCTCCCGTTCAACGGCGAGGTGCTTCACCTTCCTCAGCAGGCTCTTGGGGAGAGCAAGGGTGATGTTCTGGATCTCCCTTCCTGCGTTGTTCTTGCCACGTCCCGACGTTTTCACGAACTTGAGTGTAGCACGTATTTACGTGAAGACGAGTTCTTGTATCCCGCTGATTCAATCGTAGATTCCGTCGGCAAACCAGGCGTTGGTGGCACGGTCGCGGTAGATGCGGTAGAGGGCGCCGTCGGAGAGCTCGACGTCCCAATAGTCGCGGTCGGCGGGCTCGGAGGACCACCAGCCGTCTTCGAGAGACCAGGGACCGGAGGCGACCCGGACGGTGCCGGAGATGGGAGGCTGGGCGCCGGGGGATGTTGTCCGGAGCGAGAGGAGACGGAAGGAGGGAGTTGTGAGTTGTGAGTTGTGAGTTGTGAGTGAGGACGCCGCCGGGGCAGATCCTTCGTCGCTTCCTCCTTCGCGCAATGCGCTTCGGAGGACAGGCCGCTCCTCAGGATGACAGGGGAAGGCGATTTTGGATTCTTGAGACCCCTCACCCCCTCCCTCTCCCGCCGGGAGAGGGGGAGGACTCTCGACTCTCGACTCTCGACTCTCCACGAGGACTTCCAGCTCAACGGGGGGGCGCAGGACTCTGACGCAGAGGAGGCCGCGGCCGCCGCGGGGAGGGCGGGCGAGGGTCGGAGGGAGCGGCGGCGCGTAGGAGACTTCCATGAAGCGTTCGGGGCGGTGGCCGTTGACGAGGCGGGGCGAGCCGATGCGGTTGGCGCCGAGGAGAGCGGCCAGGCGCGCGATCGTGGTCGCCAGGCGGTCGGGAGAGAGGGCCGCGGGGCCGAAGAGGGAGAGCTGGGCGCGGCGCGGCTTGTCCGGATGCGCGGTGAAGGTGAAGCCGCAGACGGAAGCGCCGGGCGGGCGGGCCTCGAGCTCCAGGCGCATGAGCGTCAAGAGAGTCTTGACCTCGCGCGTGGGCGCGGGCAACGCGATCGCGCGCGCGTCGCAGCCGTCGGGATCGAGCTTCAGAGTGACCTCGAGCTTCACGCAGGCGAGGCCCTGGGACTCCAGACGTCCGACGAGCCTCTCCAGAGCCGCGTTGCCCAGGAAGAGGAAGGGCTCGAGCGAGACGAGCGGCCACTCCAGATCCATCCCTTCGGAGAGGCAGGGAGGAGGCAAGCGTGACTCGAGCGGGCGCGGATCGATCCCGCGCGCGGCGGCGTGAAGCTCGCGGCCGAGCTCTCCCAGGCGGCTCGCGACTTCGCCTTCCGGCAGGCGCGCGAGCTCGCCGATCGAGCGGATGCCCCAGCGCTCGAGTGTTTCCGCGATGTCGATCTGGGGCGCGAGGCGCGAGAGCGGAAGTTGGCTCAGGAACTGTTGCTCTTCCCCTTCGGGCACGACGGTGGGCGAGCCGGGGAGTCCCGCGGCGACGCGCGCCGCGAGCTTGGAGTTCGCGAGGCCGACGCGCAGCGGTAGGGAGACTTTTTCGGCGGCGGAGATGATGTCGCGGGCGAGAGAAAGTTCGAGATTTGTGATTGATATTGCGGGAGCACCTTCGTCGCTTCCTCCTTCGCGCAATGCGCTTCGGAGGACAGGTCGCTCCTCAGGATGACAGGGGAAGCCGCTTCGCTCCTCAGGATGACAGGAGGAAGCCTCCCGTTCGACGCCGAGAGCACGTGTGAGAGCCGGGAGGCCGGCGAGGTCCAGGTAGGCGAGGCCTTCGCCGGCGTCTTCGACTCGCGGGGAGAAGGTTTCGGCGATCTCCAGCAGGGCTTCCTGTGCGGCACGCTCGCTTTCGGGGTCGCGGGCGCGGGCGGTGAGCCCGGGGTAAAGAGAGCGGGCTTGAGGGAGCGTCATTCCGGGCTGGATCCCCTTCTCCCGCGCCTTGCGCGCGGCGGCGACGACTCGGGCGGCGTTTCCGTTGCCTTCGAAGACGGCGAGGGCTTCGCCTTTCAGGTCCGGCTCGCTGCGCAGGCGCGCGGCTAAGGGGAAGAGCGGGACGAAGAGGCAGGCGAGGCGGGCGGAAGGCATCCGCGATTAACCAATGGCTCTGTCATTCTGAGGCGCGAAGCGCCGAAGAATCTGCTCCGGCAAATTACCGGACGCGGGGACGGAAAGAGAAAGTGTTTGTGAGGTGCCGGGGATCGTGCGGGCGAGCTTTTGTAGGGTCAGGCGGGAGGAGAGGGCGGTCAGGAGGCGGGGGGTTGCCCCGGCGCCCCGCCAGAGGGGACGGGCGGCGTCGGCGGTGACGACCGTTTCGGCGGCGATGCCGCTCATGCGGTAAGGAGTCAGGAGAAGAAGAGCGGAGTCTTGCGCCTGCGACGCGCGCGAGAGGCGGATCCAGGCGGCGTCGGGCACGAAGCTTCCGCCGCGCGCGGAGAGACCGAAGTCCGCGACGACCAACGGAAAGCCCGCCGCGAGCAACATCTCCGCCGCGGCAAGCGTCTCCTTGACGCGGCGCGGGCGCACCCAGAGGAAAAGCTCCAGGTCCACTCCCGCCGCGGCCGCGGCCTGAGGATCCAGGTGCTCCCCCGGGTCCAGGAGCGCCGCGGGCTCTCCGGCCGAGGTGACGGAAGCGAGCGCCGCGAGCCCGATCGAGAAGCGACCGCTCGAGCGTGGCCCGACGATCTCGACCAGTTGCCCTCGCGGCAGTCCGCCGGGGAGCAGACGATCGAGCGGTTCGACGCCCGTCGCCAGACGCTCGCGGGTCTGCCGGCGCGGCGGCAGATCCGAGGCGACCGAGATCTTCGCGCCCAGGCCCACGAGCAAGCGGCTCTTTGGCCTGACGGCGAGCGCCTTCTCGACGATGTCTTCGAGTCGCAGAGGCTGGGGCATGGCAAGTCCCAATGGTTCAAAAGTCCAATGGTTCAAAGTCCAAAAGGGGACCCGAAACCCAAACATAGGCGTAAAAAAAGCGTAAGTCAAGGTTGGGAGCGGGATCTCGAATTTGACTCAAGAAATGACTTGCTAGCTTTACATTATGACAAGTTTACTTTACTATATGTCAATACAGACACGGAGGATCTTCGATGCAAACCCAAGCCCCGCGCCGTGACCGAGTCTTCTGTTTCGCGACGACCGTGCTCTTCGCGGCTTCCTACGCCGCGGCGATGGCCGTCCTGAAGAGCTTCGAGCTGCCGCAGGCAGGCCGCGTCGCGGTGGCGCTCTCTCCCCTCCCCTTTTTCGCCGCATTCATGGTGGCCGAGATCCGCCTGCTGCGGCGCGTGGACGAGCTCGAGCGCCGCATCCAGCTCGAAGCCCTCGCGGTCGCCTTTCCGGCGGCGCTCACGATGCTGATGGGGCTCGCCTTGCTCGAGCGCGCGATCGCGCTTTCGCCGGCGGACTGGAGCTACAGGCACACCTGGTTTTTCCTGCCGCTCTTCTACTTCGTGGGCCTCGCGCTCGCGCGGAGGCGCTACCGGTGAAGAACCGGCTGCGCGTCTTGCGGGCCGAGCGGGACTGGTCGCAAGCCGATCTGGCCGCACGGCTGGAAGTCTCGCGGCAGACGATCAACGCGATCGAGACGGGCCGTTACGACCCGTCCCTGCCGCTCGCCTTCGCGATCGCGAAGATCTTCGGAAAGTTGATCGAGGAAGTCTTCGAGGCGGACGAGAAGGCGGGAGAGTAATCATCTGCAAGCGGGTCTGTCATTCCGAGGAGCAACCTGTCCTCCGAAGCGCATTGCGCGAAGGAGGAAGCGACGAGCTGCCCTCACCACTCGGCGCGGAGATCCTGCCAGTTTGGGTTGACCGACTCCACAAGCCGAACTTTCTCTAATTCGCGGAGCGGCCGAACATCTCACTTCAGGATCTGGAAGAGGCTGCTGTAGTCGTCGGTCCAGAGGCGGACGGTGGGGCCTGCTTCGCGGCGGGCGCAAGCGCGGGCAATCTCGGGGACGGCCAGGGCCGCGGGGTCGCGGGAGAGGAGCACCCAGGTCGTCGCCCAGACGATGCTGTCTCTTTCGTTGCGGTCCACGACGCACATCGGGAGGGAGAGGGAACGCGCGACGGCACGCACGACAGGCTCGAGATCGAGCTGACGGTTGGAGATGTGGAGCGCGAGGATCCCGTCGGACCGCGCGAGGCGGGCGAGGTCGATCTCGATCGCTTCCTTCGTCAGGAGATGCACCGGGATGGCGTCGCTCGTGAAGGCGTCCACCGCGAGCACGTCGAAGCCGGCCGCGGAGCCGCTCGAGAGCTCCCGCTCGAGGGAGAGGCGGGCGTCGCCGGCCGCGATCTCGACCTTCGCCGGGCAGTCGGCAAGATATGTGAAGAGCCTCCCGGGGCCGGTGGAGAGAGCGATGACGGCCGGGTTGATGTCGTAGAAGCGAAACGTGTCACCCGTGCGGGCGTACGCGGCGATCGTACCCACGCCCAGGCCCACGACGCCGACGTTCATCGGGCCCCGCGCGCGGCGGGGATGGTTCTCCAGCGCCAGACCGATACCGCTCTGCTCGGTGTAATAGCTCGTGGGCAGGCGGCGCTTCTCCGGAGACCAGTACTGGAAGCCGTGCACGATCCGACCGTGCCGCAGGTCCAGGCGCTCCTCGCTCGGGTCGCCGGCGCCCAGCCGCTCGACGGTCAGGACGCCGTAGAAATTGCGCGAGACGGAGACGGCCGCCTGGAGAAAGGACTGGATCTCGGAGACCAGGAGCATACCCACGAAGGTGAGCGCTCCCGCGAGAAACGCGCCGACAAGATAGGGCCTGCCGCGGGCAGTCAGGAGCCGCAGCCGCAGGAGGAGCAGGAGCGCCGCGGCGCCGGCACCGACCGCGAGGAGTCCGGCGCCAGAAGAGAAGAGGAGTCGCAGGGAGAGCCGTCTTGCCAGGGCCGAGGAGAAGATTTCCGGGTCCCGCGCGTAGTACACGGCCGCGGCGCAAACAACCAGAGCGAGGAACGCCGGCCATGGCCGGCCGCGGTGAAGCCACGAAGTCCGGTCGCGGGCGAGCGCGGCGATGGCGAGGACGCCGGAAAGAAAGAGCGCGACATGGACCTCCCAGAAGCCGCGGAAGACTCGGGGTGCGATGAGCGCCACGAAGATTCCGCCCGCCGCGCCGCCGGCCGCGATCGTCAGGTAGAAGGAGGTCAGTCGGGCGGGATGTGGCTTTGACCGCGCCAGCTCGCCGTGGCAGACCATGCAGGCCGTAAAGAGCGCCGCGGAGTAGGCGGCGATTTGTATTCGGATCGGAACCGTGAAGCCGCGGAAGAGAACGACGGCCGCCCAGCAGAGCGCGGCCAGATAAGCGGGACCGAAGAGGGCGCGGTTGTAGAACCGGTCGCTTTCGAAGCAGAGCACGAAGGAGGCGAGGTACAGGCACAGTGGCAGGACCCAGAGGAAGGGGATCGCGGCGACCTCCTGGCACATCTGATTGGTCGTCGCCATGAGCATCATGGAGCCGCCCGCGGCGAGGGAGAACCAGAAGAGATTGGTGATTGGTGATTGGTGATTGGCGATGAAAGGGGCGACGGGAGCAGATCCTTCGCTGCGCTCAGGATGACAAGGACGTAAAGCGAAGGGATGACGGGGGCGGTTGGGACTATTGACTGTTGACTGTGGAACGTCGACTTTCCCGCCGCGGAGCGCGCAGAAGAGGGAGGCGGCGGCGAAGGTGACGTAGGTTGCCGACCAGAGCCAGGCCTGGGCGCGCAGAGACAAGAGACGCTCGATGAATGTGGGGTACGTCACGAGAGCGAGCAGCGACGCGAAGTTTGAAAGGGCATAGAGACGATAGACGCGGGCGCCGGGATGCGTGCGCGCAGCCCACGCCTGCGCGAGCGGACTCGTGGAAGAGAGAAGCAGGTAGGGCAAACCGACGCTCGTCGTCAGAATCACAAGGATGCGCCGGATAGGCTCTCCTGGATCGCGAGGCTTCCAACCCGAGCCGGGAAGGATCGGCGATCCCCACGCGAGGGCGAGCGCCAGGAGCGCGGCGACTGAGAGAAGGAGTAGCGCGCAGTGGAAGGCGCGGGCGGCGCGCGAGACCATGCGCGTAGAGGTATCCCGCCAGCAGCACGAGCTGGAAGAAAACGAGGCAGGTGGACCAGACCGCGGGCGCTCCACCGAACCACGGAAGAATGGATTTCCCCATCAGCGGCTGGATCTGAAAGAGAAGGAACGCCCCGAGAAAGACCGTCAGAGCGTAGGCGAGCATCAGTAATTGACTCGTTCCCGGCCGTCGGCCGCCGCGTAGGTGTCCAGATCAGCGAGGAGCGTGGCCGCGAGCGGGATCACGGAATCATTCTGCCTGAAGCCCCTCACCCCGCCCCTCTCCCGCCGGGAGAGGAAGTTCCTGTGGCGGCGCTTCGCGCCGCGACTGACAGTCGAACATTCCTGCATGCAACAACGTATTGATTGGTGTCCCGAACGAAGGAGCACGCGCGGAGCTTCCTCGGAGAAGGGCGAGTCCGGAATTCATCGTAATGCATAGACCGGGAAGGGGTTATGACTAAGAGCAAGAAGAGATGGCTCTGGGGAGCGGTCCTCGTGGTCGTCGCCGGAGGGGCTGTCGTCGCCATGCGGAGCCGGGACAAGAAGGATCCGAAGGCCGACGCGAGCCCGTTCCGGCTGGGCAAGGTCCAGGAAGAACCGCTCCAGGTCTCCGTGCGCGAGGTCGGTGTCGTGGACCCCGTCACCAAGGTGGACGTCAAGTCGGCGGTTTCGGGGCGGGTGCTGTCGCTGCGCGTGCGTGAGGGAGCGGTCGTCAAGTCCGGCGACGTGCTGGCCGAGGTCGAGCCGGACGTCAACCAGGCGCAATCCCTTTCCGAGGTCTCGGGGGGTCTCACTCAGGCGGAGCTGAAACTGCAGGACGCCGAGCGCGAGTTCGCTTCGCAAAAGGCGCTCTTCGACCAGGGATTGCTCGGCGCCGACGCCTTCAAGTCGGTGCAGAACAGGCGGGACCAGGCGGTCGAGACGCTCAAGGCGGCGCGAATGCGCTACCAGATCGTCGAGGATCGAGGCATCCCGATCTCCGGCAACGCCGCCTCGCAGAAGGCCCGTGTCGTCGCCCCCATGAGCGGCGTAGTGATCAAGAAGGGCGTGGAGCTGGGCGAGACGGTCACTTCAGGAGTCTCTTCCTTCAACGCCGGGACGGTCCTCTTCACGGTCGCGGACTTGAAGTCGCTCATCATCCGCGTGAACCTGAACGAGGTGGATATCGCCAAGGTCCACACGGGACAGCCGGTGCGGATCACCCTCGACGCCTATCCGCAGAAAGTCTTCACTGGCAAAGTGACGTTCGTTGCGCCCTCGGCCGAGTTAGTCGAGAAGATCAAGGTCTTCAAGGTCGAGATCTCCCTCGACGAGCTCTCCGACGCCTACCGTACCGGCATGAGCGCGAACGTCGAGATCCTGGGCGAGAAGCGGGACAAGGCGGTCTCGATCCCGCTCGAGGCGCTGCAGCGCAAGGACGGCGAGACCGTCGCCTATCGTTTGAAGAAGGACTTGAAACCCAAGCAGGTCGCCGCCGCGAAGTCGGGCCTCTCCGGCCGGACCAAGTTCATCTGGCTGTCGGACCACTGGAAGGAGTACTTCGACGTGGTTCCGGTCAAGGCGGGTGTGGCGACTCTCGAGCGCGTCGAGATTCTCGCCGGCCTTGCGCCCGGACAGGAGGTCGC
>WNFV01009567.1_pt1 | contig 10699 bp, 10 predicted proteins | sample 5400101 | NCBI WGS metagenome assembly WNFV01 (sample SAMN13153361, study PRJNA577476) | soil metagenome | isolation source: 115 cm soil or saprolite under grassland replicate 1 | place: USA:California | collected 2016-06-15
AGCGGACCGCAGACGACCAGCCGGTCCACAGCTTCACCAGCCTGCTCGCCGACCTCGCCACGATCTGCTTGAACAAGATCGAGCCGACCGGGCATGGCCTGCCGCCATTCAACGTCATCACCACGCCGACGCCGATCCAACGCCGGGCGTTCGAACTCCTCGGGGTATCGCACCGCCTCGGCGTCACGTAGTCAGGATGCCAACCCAAAGAACGCGAACGAGCAGGTAGAAGCGGTCTTGGTCGCTGCGGCCGGGGGAACTTCGGTTTAGGAGGTGTGAGCGAATCGTCTGGCGTGATCTGGCGAGTGCTGTTCTCGCAGGTTAGGTCGGGTGTCGAGTCCGGCCAGTCGGCTGATGTTCGGTCTGGTTACGGCCGGTGGAATGACACCGGGACTGACATCTGGCTCTCCAGGAGCGCAAGCTCAGGCCGTCAGCAGACGCTGCCCTCCAGCAGCGTGCACCTTGGTCTGGATCTCCAGTACCTTCGCTCCGTCTCGAACAAAGCATGCTCCAGTCCGGAGTGGAAGACGGGTAGGGAATAGGTGACTCTCGCAATCACGCTGGTGACGGGGTACGGGGTCTTGGCAAGCACTGACCACCGGCTGAGGGCTCACCCGAGCGGCCAGTTGATCACGGACAGCAGCGTCAAGCACGTAGTCATACGATGCCGAGACGGCGCAGCCCTTGTCTCCTACACGGGCCTCGGACGGGTTGGCCGGCTCGACATCTCGACGTGGATGCGCGAGGTCTTGCGCGGGGAGTCGCGCACCGTGGATGAGACGTTCATCGACCTCCGCGAGCAGGCAACAGCTCGGTTCGGCCTGCAGGCAAGGGCTCTGGGTGTTTTCCACGCCTTCCTCGCTGGAGCGTTCCTCGGTGGTCGGCCGTGGGCTGTGGAGATCAGGAACCTGCGCCCCGCGACCGCCTTCTCGCCTGGCGGCATCGAGCCCGGTTTCGAGACGGTCGCATTGAGCGTCGATGATCCGGTGCTGCTCGTTGCGGGTGCGGGTCGGGATGCGGTCGTGCAGGCCGACCGGGAGCTGCTGCAGCGCGTCAGCCGCCGAAGGCCACGTCGGCCCGAGGACTTCATGAGGTTGCTGGGCGATGTGACTCGTCGTGCTGCTGAGAGCGGTCATCCTGCAGCCCGGACCGTGAGCCGTTCGTGCAGCGTGGTGTTCATGCCGCCGTCGGGGGATGGCGTGAAGCACGAGTGGTATGGGCCGGAGGCGGAACGACACCTGGCACCCGTGGGCTTCTCGCACATGCTGTTCGGCATCGATCTAGGCGAGATGGCACGGCCGATGTTGGAGCTGTCGCAGGCGATGTGGGACGGCCGCATCACCGAAGAGGAGTTCAACAGGAGGACCGAGGAGGCCGCGAGGAAGGCGGTCCAATCCAGGGGCCGCCGCAACGGTCCATCCCGCTGACCCGCGCGGGCTCGGACCTACTGGTACACGCTTGCTGGGCCGGTTGCACGGCCGGAGCCTTCCGCTTACTACTCGACTTGGGGAAGCTGCTGAGGTTTGGCGCCGGGGGGCATCGCCGTCAGCGGCAGGCTGCGTCGGTGCTGCTTATCCACCAGTACTTCAATGCTGTAGAGGCCTGGAGCGGGGATGGCAATCACCTTCATGGGCACCGCGAGAGGTACCAGAACCATCTGCCCCGCCGGGACGATCTGCGTTGGGCTCGGGGCCGACGGATTGACCACGAAGGTGGCGTCAAGCTGTGCGATCGGCTTGCCATCCGTGTCTTGAAGGATAATGCGAAGCTGATGGTCCTCCGTGGCCTCTGACGGATGCAGGGTAAGCAGTAACGCGAGGTCCACGTTCAACGGTGTTGGGTAAGAATCCCGCCACAGCGCTCCAACGCCGCCGCCAAGGATGTGCAACAAGCCTTCCCGAACTGTGACGGCGTCACAGACGAGCGCTTCGATCTCCATGGGTCTCCTACGCCGGTACCGAATCCGGCTCGATGGTCTTGCCCGTCGTTGGCACAACCGGCCTGACGGCGGAATCAGCGACCCGGACGACGCTAGCAACGATCTGCGTGAAGTTACCTGCGACCGTCGCGGAGACGCCAACGTGACTCGTCGGCGCCGTGTTCTGCTGGGCGCCAAGGTCCACCGGTACCCGATCCTCAACCTCGACGGGCTCCTGCAGGTAGAACTCCGCTCCAGCGTGCGCCTGCTCTCGGACCTCCTCGAAGGTCGCTCCGGCCGCGCTGAACCCGGGCAGGTCGGGCGACTCTGCCCACCAGCCCTCCGGTTCACAGTGATACTCGATCAGCACTCTTCGCCCGGCCATCTCGCACCTCCTAGACCAGCCTGAGAGCCTCTTCGACCGTGAGCCCCACGTCCTTGACCAGGGTCTTTCGAACAAGCCCCGGCGCAATCGTGGCTCCATCGTGCCACGAGAACGTAAGCGGCGGATACCCCGCGGTCGACTCAAGGCGTCGATGAGAGGTACCACGCTGCCTCACCACGCGATAGTGCAGGGGAGCCCGGGTCAGGACTGCCATGAGCTGTTGCGCCTTCATCGATGGAAACACGGACGAGGACCCTACTCCTGCTCACGAGAGCTCACGAACGACCCCGGACCGGGCCGGATGGAGCCTATCTCGCGCCGGGTGGGCTTCGGAGTCAGATCGGGGGCCGTGTAGGCCCGTGAGGACTCCGCTCGGTGCCGGGTCGCCACGCTGCCAACATTCGTTCCAGACCATCTCGCCCCAGCCCGTCGTGGGTGGGCATACGCCTTGTGGGTGTCTGGGTGTACCTCCACCGGAACGCACCGAGCCACGAGCCGAGCCACACCGGCGGCGATCCGCGTCGGTCGTGCTCGCCATCAGCAATTCGTAAAGCATTTCCTACTCTCTTCGCTGCACTCCTTCCCTTCGCATCCGCAGCACCACCTACCAGCCATAAGACTTCCCTCCACTGCCTCCCATCTCTTCTCCTCAGCCCTAAACGCTTTACTAATCACACTCCTGCTTTCCTGTCACCACCTCCCTCAGCTACACTCCATTTCAGATCGACAGCTATGCATCCACGGATGCGAAAAGCCCCACGACTAATGCTTTACACGTCAGCGGAACGGGTGCGGGAGGTGGCGGGATGAGAGTTCTGACCCACGATACGGTGGCGGTCGGCTCGGCGCTGCTGGCGATCGACCGGCGGCGGGCACGCGACTACGCCCGGGTGATGGCCGGCGCTGGCCGCCCACCTAACGGCTGGAACCCCGCCGGCGAGCACGGCGCGCCCACCGGCTGGGACCTTGTGCTGGTGGCGCCGCGGACGCTCAGCGTCCTGCTGTACGAGCTGATCGGCCAGGCCCTCGCCGAGCTAGAGCGCGGGCACGGCGGCGTGGCCCGCGCCAACGTGTTGTTCGACCACCACCAGCAGCTCGCCCACGCCCACCACCAGGCGGTGGAGCTGGTGGTCCGCCAGTTCACCGAGCAGGCCCACCTTGCAAGCCCGTGGCAGAGCTGCCACCCGCTGGACTCTGCCCACCAGCCGCTACTGCACACCCACCTGGTGTTCGGCGCGCTGACCGAGGGCGGCCGGCGGCTGCCGCACGACCCCCAGCGGCTGGCCGCCCACGCCGACCGGGCCATCCGCGCCTACCATCGCCGCCTGCGCGAGCAGACGGGCGGCGTGGTGGGCTGCTACGGCGGGTGGGGGCCGCCCGGCCCGGACGGCGCCGCCGAGCTGCTGGGGCTGCCGGCCGCGCTGCCGGCCGCGCACAGCGGGCCGTGCCGGCCGCTTTCAGAGATCGCCGCGTGCGCCCGCGCGGTCGGAGACCTGTAGATGCCAGCCAGGGCGGGTGGCCGGTGACGGCGGACCTGCGCAAGCTGTCGACGGGCCGGGCCGACTACTACGTGCGCGAGGTCGCCCGCGACCACGAGGAGTACCTCTCCGGGCACGGGGAGTCCCCCGGTCAGTACCTCGGCAAGGGGAGCGCCGCCCTGGGCAAGCACGGTGTCTGCTCGGAGGAGGAGTTCCGCCGGCTGTTCGCCTGGCAACACCCCGACACCGGCCAGCAGCTCGGCCGCGCGCCGCGGTCGGATGCGATGCCCGCCTGGGACCTGGTGCTGCGCCCGGTCAAGGACGTCGCCATCCTCTACGGCCTCGGCGACCAGCACACCAGTCGCGCCGCCCGGCACGCGCATGACGTGGGGGTCCGCGAGGCGGTGGCCTACCTGGACGGACAGGTCGGGACCCGTAGGGGTCGGGGCGGGGCGGAGCATGTTTGCGGGGCCGGGCTGGTGGTGGTGGGGTTCACCCACCGGGTCAGCCGCGCCGGCGACCCCCTGCCCCACGACCACCTGATCATCATCAACCGCACCCAAGGCCCCGACGGGGTGTGGCGCACCCTGGACTCCCGCGACCTGCTGGCGCACCGGCTGGCGGCTGATGCGGTCTACCGCGCCGCCTACCAGCGGGAGCTCTCCCGCACCCTCGGCATCGAGTGGGGGGAGCCGGACCGTTGGGGCAACCGGCCGATCGTCGGCATGCCACAAGAGCTGGTCAAGCGCTTCTCCAAGCGGCATGAGCAGATCACCGCCGAGCTGGAGCGCCTGGCGCGGGAGGAGGGCAAGCAGCGCACCGGCAAGCTCGTCCAGTACGTAGCGCACGCCACCCGGCAGCCGAAGACGCAGGAGACGCCCGAGACCTTGCACGGCCGCTGGCAGCAAGAGGCCCGCGAGTGCGGCTTCGACCCCGAGCGGCTGCTCGGCCAGGTGTGCGGGCGGGTGCGCCAGCCGCCCGAGCGGCTGAACCCCGAGGGCCGCACCGTGCGGCGGGTGTTCAACCAGCTGGCCTGCCCCGAGGGGCTGACCGAGCAGGCCTCCACCTTCACCCGCGCCGAGGTGCTGGTGGCCCTCGGCAACAACTTGGTCGCCGTGGACGCGGCCGAGCTGGGAGCGCTGGCCGACCGGTTCTGCGCCGAGCGGGCCGTGCCGGTGGTGGGCGAGCCGGCGGCTCGGGAGCGTCGCTATACCACCCCCGAACTCCTCCAGGTGGAGCAACGGCTGATCGCCGCCGGCGTCGACCGCGCCGGCGAACACACCGCCGTCTGCTCCCACCAGAGCGTGCGGGCCGCGCTGGCCGCCTACCCCACCATCGGCAAGGATCAGGAGGCCATGGTCAGAGACCTCACCCAGGGCGGCGCCGGGGTTGCCCTGGTGGTCGGCAAGGCCGGCACCGGCAAGACCTACGCCCTGGGGGCCGCCCGGCACGCCTGGCAACTGGACGGCTACCGCGTCCTCGGGGCGGCGCCCACCGGGATCGCCACCGTCAGCCTGGACTCGGAAGGGTTCGAGCACCCGCGCACGGTGGACGCCCTGCTGGCCGAACTCGACGCCGAGCAGCACCCCGGCCGGCGGCGCGCGCGCGAGCACCGTGGTGACCATGGTGACCACCGTGGTGACCGCCAGGAGGGGCCGGTGCTGGACCAGCGGACGGTGCTGGTGGTGGATGAGGCCGGCATGCTCGGCAGCCGCAAGCTCGCCCGCCTCCAGGAGCATGCGCAGCGGGCCGGCGCCAAGCTGGTGCTGGTCGGCGACGACCGGCAGCTTGCCTCCATCGAGGCCGGCGGCGGCTTCCGCGGCCTCCGCCTGCGCCTTGGGGCGAGTGTCCTGGTCGAGAACCGCCGCCAGCAGGAAGCCTGGGAGCGGCAGGCGGTGGAGCACATCCGCAACGGCGACCTCGAGGAGGCGCTGGCGGCCTATCGGGCGCATGGGCGCATGGTCGCCGCCGAGACCCCCGACCAGCTCAAGGCCACGCTGGTCGCCGACTGGTGGGCGTCGTTTCGGCAGGGGGAGCGGGTGGCGATCCTGGCCTACCGGCGATCGGAGGTCGACCAGTTCAACCTCGCCTGCCGGCGGCTGCTGCAGGAGGACGGGCGCCTCGGCCCCCAGGAGCTGCAGGTCGGCGACCGGGTGTTCGCGGTGGGGGATGTGGTGGTGTGCGGCAAGAACGCCCTGCGCACCCTGGGGGTCGCCAACGGCAGCCGCGGCCAGATCCTCGCCGTCGACCTCGACCAGCGCTCGCTGACCATCCGCTTGGACAACGGGCAGCACGCCAGCCTGACCCGCGAGTACCTGGAGCGGCGGCCGCGCTGGTGGCTGCGCAGCAACCCCGACCGGCGCACCCTGGACCTGGGGTACGCCACCACCGGGCATCGGGCCCAGGGGGTCACGTTGGACCGGGCGCTGGTGCGGGTGGCCGGGATGGAGGACCGCGGGTGGTTCTACGTCGGGGCGACCCGCGCCGCCCGGGCGACCCGCTTCTACGACGTGGTCAGTCCCGAACCGCGCCCGGCCGAGCTGGAACTCGACCTACCCAAGGTCGCCCCGACCAGCATGGACGAGCGGCTGGCGGGGGTGGCCGGCCGGGACGGCAGCAAGCAGCTGGCGCTGGACGCGGCCGAGACGGCGCCGTTGGCGTTGCGGCGGTTGAGCAAGCGGCAGCTGCGTGATGAGCGCGACCGGGTCGCCGCGCTGCTACGCGAGGCGCCGCCCGACCGTGGGCGGCTGCTGGCCCGCGCCACCGACCAGCGCCAGCACGCCGAGCAACAGCTGACCGACGCCACCGCGGCGGTGAAGGTCGCCCAGCAGCGGGTGGCCGCGCTGGGCCAGGGGGCCGGGCGGCTGCTGCGCCACCAGCAGCTCGCCGAGGCGCGCGAGCGGCTGGCCCTGGCCGACACCGCCGCCCAGCTCGCCCGCCAGCAGGCCGACCGGGCCGCCGACTGGGAGCGACAAGCCCGGATCGCCCAGCAGCAACGCCAGGCCTGGCAGGAGCGGTACGCCCCCGTGCTGGTGGCCGATCAGGCGCGGGCGCAGGAGCTGGCCTGGCGCGACCAGGCCGACGTGCGGGCGCTGGCGCTGGAGCGGCCCGGCTGGTTGCGGGAGCTCGGCCAGCCGCCGGCCACCATCAAGGGGCAGCGCGCCTTCTGGCAGACCGTCCAGCGGGTCCAGCAGTACCGGGAACGCTGCGCGATCACCGACCCCGACCAGCCGCTCGGCCCCGAGCCCCGGAGCGCCGATCTTGAGCAGCGCCGCCACCACCGAGTTACCCAACAGGCAATCGACCGGCTGCAGCAACGGCAGCGCGTCGAGCGCCAGCAGCGCGCCGACCAGCTCGACCGCGCTCACGCCGAGCGGCCGGCCCGTGCCGGCCGGGAGCGCCCGAGCCGCTCCGATGAGCGTGAGCGAGGCAGCCGTGAGCGCGAGGCCGGCTGAGCCAACGGGCAGGTGTCCGCCGTCCAGCCACAGTGTCCGTGGTCGCGAGCGTCCGGTCGCATCGTCCATGGTCGCGAGCGTCCGGTCGTGGTCGTGCGTCCGGTCGCAGCGTCCATTGCCGTCCGGTCGGGGGTCGTGCGTCCCGTCGCAGCGTCCGCCGGTGTCCGCCCGACCGTCCATGCGACCCGTCCGAGCGGCCATGCTTGGCCCGGCCTGGTGGTCAGCGGCGCTCGGCGCGACCGGCCGCCGTCCGCAGGTAGGCGGCCAGCTGGCGGGCAGCCGCCAGCGACAGGTCGGTGCGCTCCAGCCCACACCACAGCGGCACCAGCCGCTCCCCCTCCACGGTGGAGACCAGCACCAGGTTCGGATCGCCCTGCACGTCGCCGATGCGCGCCATCCTCGCTCCCCCCAACGCCCGAGCGTCCACGCGGGCCGCTATGCTCGGCCGCCGGCGTCCAGCCTGTCCGGCCGTGCGCGTCCACACGCATCCGCTGGCCGGACACCCACCCGGACGCCGGACACCAACGCGCCCTGCGCGTCCACAGCGTCCACGGCTGCGTGTCCGCCACCGTCCGGACGTCCGCTCAGGTCGAGCGTTGCAGCCGACTGGCAACCGTTGGCGGTCGCTGCTGTCCGTCCGCCGTCCGTCCGCCGTGCTGGGGGTGTCCTGACCCGCCAGCACCGGGTGTCCAGCATCGACAAGGCTTGAGCGCCCGAGGCGATCACCCCGGGCGCTCAGTGCGCGGTGAGCGGTCGGCCGCTCAGCCAAGGCCGCGTTCTCCCCCAGCCGCCCGCCTCGGCTGCCAGACGGAGCGGTCCAGCGTCCACGGGTGCCGCGCACGGTCGGCACGGCGCGAGGCGGCCAACTTCCGCTCCGCCGTCGCCCGGGCGCCCTCGGGCCGGTCGGTCGGCCGCCCCAGCCCCCACCGCCGCCACGCCAGGTACAACGTGGCCCTGTCCACCCCCAGCCGCTCGGCCGCACCCCTCACCCCCACCCGGATCGCCAACTCCAGCGCCTCCTCGGCCGCGGCCCGCTCCCGCGCCACCGGAGACGGCGCACACGGGCCGGGCGGCGGCGCCGGCTCCCCCAGCCCCCACCGGGCGAACGCGGCGCGCAGGGTGCGGCGGTGCACGTGCAACTGCTGGGCGCCCTTGACCCAGCCGACCCGCTCCACCAGCCCGAACGCCTCCCTGGCCGCCACCGGGTCGTGGACCAGCTCGGCGGGCTGGCGCAGCTTGGGGACCTCCAGGCCCCAATGCTCCAGGGCCGCGTGCAGGTCGGTGACGTGCACCCCGATCAGCCGGGCCACGTGGGCGGTCCCGGCGGTCTTGCAGAGCTCCCAGGCCCGCACCGTGGCGCTGGCATCCCCCAGCAGGTGGGCGGCCATGCTCCGCCCCCCTGGTGCCCGGAGCTGAGCGGGGTCGATGCCGGTGGCGGCGGTGGCCCGCTGGGCGGCCTGCTGGCGGGCGTGGGTGACCTGGCGTTGGCGGCGCAGCCGGCCCCGCTCTTCGGGGGTGGTGCCGCCGAGGATGGCATGCTGGTCGCCGGTCGCCAGGGCCATCTCCAGGCACGGCTCCCGGACCGGGCAGCCGGCGCACACCTGCTTGGCAGCGCGCTCGGTCTCCAGGTCGCCGGGCTCGGGGTAGAACAGCTCCAGGTCCTGCTCCCCGCAGGCGGCGTCGCGCAGGACCTCAGGGTCCAGGGTGACGCCGCGGGGAAGGCCGGGCAGCCCGGCGGCCACCTCGGCAGGGTCCTCACCCTGCAGGCTGGACAGCGGCCGAGCCGGGCGGTGCGCGGTGAGCGTCATGCCGCATCACCCCCCAGCCCGCGGGTCGTGGTCGCGGCTGGCCGCCAGCGCGGCCTGCCACGCCTCGGGCTGGGCGGCGATCAGCGCCCGAACGGCGGCGTTGCGGCGCCTGCGGGCGCGACGGGAGATCACCCGCTGGCACGGCTTGCAGTAGCCAGAGGCGCGACCGCTTGAGGTCGTGTAGAACTCGGAGAGGGGCTTGTGCTGCTCGCAGGCCGGGCAACGCTTATGCGTCCTGGCCGCCGGAGTTCTCAGTACCTCAGCCACGGGCGCCACCGCCCTGTCGCCTCACGCGGCGGGCCTTGGCGGACGCCAAGGCAAGGCGGGTGAAGTAGGCGCGGCGGGCATGCTCGGCCCGGCGGTGACGCTCCTCCGGGTCCAGGGCGCCATCCGGGTCGACCTCGGCCTCGAAGCGGGCCAGGAACGCGGTACGGGCGGCCACGGTGGTCTGCCGGGCGTCGTTGCGCGCGTGCATGGTGTGGGCCGCCAGCCGGGCGCGGAGGCTTCGCTCCGCAGGGGACAGGCCATGCGTACCGCTCGTGGGCGGCATGGCCGAAGAGGTACGCTCTTCGCGCATCTCAGAGGTTCCTTTCCAGGGGTTCCGCTGGGGTGTCTGGCCCCGGCGCAGTTAGCGGCTGCGTCGGGGCCGCCTCGGGCGCCTCCTTCCGCCCGGTCGTCGGTACGCTGTGCTACGGGCACGATCCCGGCGGCGCGATTGACGGGGCAATACGCCTTCACGGCAGAGCTATTGCCGTTGTGCGGCAATGATGTTTGCCGTAGGATGTCAATATGGCGGCGATGACACGCAGTCAGAGGCACCACTTGGTGCGGCAGGCGACCGAGATTCGGCACCGATGCCTGCGAGACGGGATGGCCCCGGAAGCGATTGTTGAGGTCATTTGCCGGGAGATCCCGCAAATGTTCGCCCTGGAGGCGTGGCGACTGGCGCATGGTTGGAGTCGCGTAGAGGTCTCGGCTCGGCTTGATGCGCTCTACGAGGCTGATGGGTTGGCCGCTCCTCGTATCTCAAGCGCCGAGCTGTGCCGTTGGGAGCATGGACAGCGCCGGCCAAGCGATGAGCGGATCGAGTATCTCTGCCGCCTGTATTCGACACGACCCGACCGCCTCGGCTTCGGGATGGACTTCAGCAACGCTGAGGTAGGCCATCTAGCGCGGGCGGGTATAACGGACCTCTGGCCTCGCTCAAGCCCTGAAACCTTTGCTGATCTTGTCGAACGCGTACGAATCGCTCAAGAGGAAATCACGGTATTTGGGCTGACTCGCAACTTCTATGCGAAGGACGAGATTCTGCCGCTGTTTGAATCGAAAGCAGTGGCGATACCAGTGACGTTCTTTGTCATGGACCCCTACTGTGACTCTCGCCGCGAGCGCTACCGGCTCGAACCGGTCGAGGCGGCGATGGAGAATCCAGGTCGGTACATGCGCGAGGTCCTGCGTCCGCTATATGCAGCCGCACAGCGCGTGGCGCCCGCTGCAACCCCATCGGCGGGGATGCGGGTCTACACGTATAACTTCCCCTGTTCATTCGCGATTGAGAAGGTTGACCGTACTTGCCGGGTCATGCTGTACGGGCATGGCAAGCGAGGGACCGAAGGTCCGATTTTCGTGTTCAATGAAGGCACGCCCTACTGGGA
>WNFV01019595.1_pt1 | contig 10697 bp, 11 predicted proteins | sample 5400101 | NCBI WGS metagenome assembly WNFV01 (sample SAMN13153361, study PRJNA577476) | soil metagenome | isolation source: 115 cm soil or saprolite under grassland replicate 1 | place: USA:California | collected 2016-06-15
TCCGCCGCGCCACGCAGCGCGCGACCGCCCTCGGCCACGCGGCGGTGGCGTTCCTCGAGAGCCGGCCCGGAGGCGCGTAGGTGGCCGGCACCGCCGGAGGCGACGACGACGATCTCATCTCCGAGATCAACGTCACCCCGCTCGTCGACGTCGTCCTCGTCCTCCTCATCATCTTCATGGTGACCGCGACGTACATCGTCCGCGCGTCGATCGAGGTGGACCTGCCGCGCGCCGCCCACGGCGGGGAGGCGACCGGGACGATCCTCTCCGTCATCCTCACGAAGGACGGCCACGTCTACCTCGACGGCGTCCAGCTGACCGACGAGGAGCTCGCCGTGCGCACGAAGGCGGCGGTCGCGCGCGACGGCGACGCGCGCGTCATCATCTCCGCCGACCGCGCCGCCCTCCACGGGGCGGTCGTGCACGTCATCGACCTCGTGCGCAGCGCCGGCGCGACCCGCTTCGCGATCCACGTCGAGAAGGAGCGGTGACCTTCCGGATCCCCGCCCCGGCCGCCTACGCGCTCTCGGCGGCGGTCCACGCGGTCGCGTTCCTCGCGCTCGTCCGGGTCGAGGCGCTCACGCCGCCGCGCGCGGACCTCGTCACGGTCGAGGTGGTCGAGATCGCGCCGCCGCCGCCGCGCGAGGAGCCGCCCGCGCCCGCGCCCGTGCCGGTGCCCACGCCGCGCCGCCCGGCACCGCGCGAGACGCCGCTCGCCCCGCCGCGCGAGGCCCCGCCGCCCCGCACCCGCACCGAGGCGCCGCCGCCCCCGAACGCCCCCCCGCCCGAGGACGCTCCTCCCCCGTCGAAGGCGCCGGTCCGGATCGGGATCTCGATGTCCTCCTCCACCGCCGGCGGAGGGGTCGCGGCGCCGGTCGGGAACACGCTCTACGGCGAGATGCCGAGGACGGCGCCCGAGCCCTCGGACGTGAAGCCCTACCGGAGCGACAAGTACGTGCCCCCGACCCAGGTCACCGTGCTGCCGCGGCCGGTCGGCGTGTGCGCCTCGGGCGTGCCGCTTCCGGCGGAGGAGTACCCCGAAGCGGCGCTGCGCCTCGGCGTCGAGGGGCGCGTCGTGCTCGTCCTCACCGTGGACGAGACCGGGAAGATCACGGAGGTCCGCGTGGTCGAGGACCCCGGGCACGGGCTCGGGGCGGCCGCGGCGAATGCCGTGCGGCGCCACTGCCGGTTCGAGCCGGGGCGCCGCGGCGCCGAGGCGGTCGCGACGAGCTTCCGGTACAAGGTGCAGTTCGAGCTGCCCTGAGCGCGGAGCCGCCGCTAGAGCACCGCGGCGCCGATCACGCCCGCGTCGTCGCCCAGCCAGGCGCGCTCGATCGTGAGCCCCGTCGTGGCCGAGATCGACACCGCGGCGTCGAAGCGCGCGCGGACGAGGTCCGCGAGCGCGGGGCAGCCCAGCAGGACGCCGCCCCCGAGGATGAGCCGCGCGGGGTTGAGGAGGGTCACGAGGTTCGCGATCGCGATGCCGAGGAGCTCCGCCACCTCGTCCCAGAGCGCGCGGGCGTAGACGTCGCCTACGCGCCAGGCGTCGTCGACGAGGCTCGCGCTCACCCGCGCGGGATCCCCGCCGGCGCGGGTCAGGATCGTCGTCGCCGCGCCGGCCGCGATCTCCTCGCGCACGCGGGCGGCGACGTTCATGCCCGAGGTGTACGCCTCGAGGCAGCCCTCTTGCCCGCAGCCGCAGCGCCGCCGCGGTCCGGGGCGCGCCGGGCGGACCTTCATGTGCCCGAACTCGCCCGCCACGCCCTGCGCGCCCTCGTGCAGCCGGCCGCCGAGGATGAGCCCGGCGCCCACGCCGGAGCCGACAAAGACGAGGACCACGTCCTCGAATCCCTTCGCCGCTCCGAAGCGCTTCTCGCCCCAGGCGGCGACGGAGAGGTCGTTCGCGATCCGGATCGGCACGCCGACCGCGGCGCGGAGCAGCTCGCCGAAGGCGACGTCTCGCCAGCCGAGGTTCGGCGCGTTGAGCACGACGCCCGTGGCGCCGAGGCACTGCCCGGCGACGCCCACGCCGATCGAGCGCGCCGAGGCGGGGTCGAGCCGCGCCGCGCCGGCCGCCTCGCGCAGCGCGTGCTCCACGACTTCCACCACGCGGGCCGGCGCGCGGTCGCCCAGCGGCTCCTTGTGCGCGGCGACGATCTCGCCGGTGTCGCCGTCCACGACCGCCGCGCGCGCGTTCGTACCGCCGAGGTCGACGCCGAGCGCGAGCGCCATTCCTACCCCCCGACCTCGCGCAGCAGCTCGTGGACCTTGCCCTGGACGAGCTGCTGGATCTCCTCGAGCCGCGCCTTCGTCTTCGCCTCGAAGCGGAGCACGAGGAGCGGCTGGGTGTTCGAGGCGCGCACGAGCCCCCAGCCGTCCGGGAACACGACTCGCACGCCGTCCACCGTGACGGCGTCGTAGCGCGACGCGAAGAACTCCTGCGCGCGACGGACGACCTCGAACTTCTTCTCCTCCGGGCAGTCCACGCGCAGCTCGGGGGTGGACTCGGTATGCGGGACGTCGGCGAGCAGCGACGAGAGCGGCGCGTCGGTGCGCGAGAGGAGCTCGAGCAGGCGCGCCGACGAGTAGACGCCGTCGTCGAACCCGAACCAGCGGTGGGCGAAGAAGATGTGGCCGCTCATCTCCCCGGCGAGGAGCGCCTTCTCCTCCTTCATCTTCGCCTTGATGAGGCTGTGGCCCGCCTTCCACATGATGGCCCGGCCGCCCCGCTTCGCGATGTCGTCGTAGAGCGTGAACGAGCACTTCACCTCGCCCACGATCGCCGCGCCCGGCTCCTCTGCGAGGAGCGCGCGGGAGAAGAGGATCATGATCTGGTCGCCCCAGAGCACGCTCCCCTTCTCGTCCACCGCGCCGACCCGGTCGGCGTCGCCGTCGTAGGCGATGCCGAGGTCGGCCTTCGTCTCGAGCACCTTCGCCTTCAGGTGCTCGAGGTTCTTCTCGACGGTCGGGTCGGGGTGGTGGTTCGGGAACCGCCCGTCCATCTCGATGAAGAGCGGCACGACCTCGATCCCGAGGGACTCGAAGAGGGGCACGGCGATGACGCCGCCCGTGCCGTTCCCCGCGTCGACGACCACCTTGAGCTTCCGCTTCCCGAGGCGGAGGTTCTGCTTCACGTAGGCGCGGTACGGGGTGACCACGTCGTAGGGCGTCACCGTACCCGCGCCGGTCGCGAAGCGCCCCGACTCGGCGAGCCGGCGGAGCGCCTGGATCTCCTCGCCGTGGTAGGTCGCGGAGCCGAGGGCCACCTTGAGGCCGTTGTACTCGGGCGGGTTGTGCGACCCCGTGATCATGCAGATGCCGTCCACCCCGGCGGTGTGCGCCGCGAAGTAGGTGAGCGGCGTCGGGACGATCCCGAGGTCGAGCACGTCCACCCCGGTCGAGGTCAGCGCCGAGATCATCGCATCGCCGAACTTCGGGCCGGACAGGCGTGCGTCCCGCCCAACCGCCGCGCTGCGACCACCGGCCTCGCGGATGCGCGTCCCGAGCGCCTTGCCGACGAGGTGGACCGCCTCTTCAGTGAGGTCCTGGTCCACCAGGCCGCGGATGTCGTACTCGCGAAAGATCGTCGGAGAGAGCTTCGGCATCGTCATCTCGTGCATGTCCTCGAATGTCGTGCTGCGCCGCGCGCCGGAAACCACCCTCCGGCGGGTCGCGGGCGGGCTGCGCGCCGCCCGCTCCCCCGCCCCTACAGCACCTCGTCCCGGCCGCGGCGCGAGAGCTCCTCCACCGCCTGCCGGACGTCCTGCGCCCGATCGCGCCGGCAGACGAGCACGGCGTCCCCGGCGTCCACGACGATGACGTCGTCGATGCCGACGACCGCCACGGGACGCCCGCCCTTCGCGAGGACGACCACGTTCCGCGCGTCGAGGACGACCGCGTCCCCCTCGGCGACGTTGCCGAGATGGTCGGTCGGGCGGACGTCGGGGAGCGCCGCGAAGCTGCCGACGTCCGACCAGCCGAAGTCCGCCGGGACGACCGCGATGCGCGTCGACTTCTCCATGACGCCGTAGTCGATCGAGATGGAGGGGCACTCCGGGAAGATCCGCGCGAGGGTCTTCTTGTACGAGGGCGTCCCGACGGCGCGCTGGATCGCGTCGAGCTGCTCGCCGAGCACGGGCATCACGCGGCGGATCTCCTCGAGGATGACGTCCGCGCGGAACGCGAAGATCCCGGAGTTCCAGAGGTAGCTGCCGTCCGCGAGGTAGCGCGCCGCGGTGACGAGGTCGGGCTTCTCGACGAAGCGCTCCACCTTGTGCGCGGCGCCCTTGCCCTTCCGCCCGCGCGCCGCGAGGCGGGGGCCGAGCTTGAGATAGCCGTAGCCCGTCTCGGGGCGCGAGGGGCGGATCGGATGCCGATCGTCGCGATCGCGCCCTTCTCGGCGAGGTCCGCCGCCGCCGCGAGCGCGTCGCGGAACGCGGGTGGCCGGGCGATGTGGTGGTCGGCCGGGAGCATCGCCATGATGCCGCGCGGATCGCGGCGCGCGACGTGGAGCGCCGCGAGGCCCACGCACGGGGCGGTGTTCCGGGCGCACGGCTCGACGATGAAGTTCTGCTCCGGAAGCTTCGGGAGCAGCCGGCGCGCCGCCGCCGCGTGCTTCGGGCCGCACACGATGAAGGTCTCCCGCGCGCGTGCGAGCGGCGGCAAGCGCGAGACGGTTGCCGCGAGGAGCGGCTCGTCGCCCGCGAGCGCGAGGAACTGCTTCGGACGGTCCCTACGCGAGAGCGGCCAGAAGCGGGTCCCGGAGCCGCCCGCCATGATCACCGGGTAGAGCTTGGTCGCCATCAGAGCGTCCTCCAGACACCGAGCAGCTCCCAGGTGATCCGGGCGGTCGCGCCCCAGAGCAACTCGTCGCCGAGCTCGAAATAGTGCACGTCGAGATTCATCCCGTACGCCTCTCGCTTCTCGACCCGGTGGGCCCCCGGGCGCAGGAGCGCGGACAGGGGGACGTGGAGGATGGCCTCGACCTCCCGCGGCTCCGCGACGTACGCGTAGGGATATGGCACGGACGCCACCCAGGGCGTCAAGCGGAAGGCGGACTGCAGCACGAGCGTCTCCGAGAGCCGCCCGAGCACGTCCGCCCGGGCGGGGTCGAGGCCGATCTCCTCGCGGGCCTCGCGCAGCGCCGCCGCGAGCGCGTCCTCGCCGGGCTCGATCCGCCCTCCCGGGAAGCTGAGCTGCCCCGGGTGGCGCCGCACGTGGCGCGGGCGGCGGGTGAGGAGCAGGTGGACCTCGCCATCGCGCTCGTCGAGGGCGACGAGGTTCGCGGCCGGCGCGAAGCCGCCGGGCGGCAGGTGCTCGGGGCGGATCCGGTCCACCGGGGCGTCCCCGGGCGATCGCGCCGAGAGCGCGGCCCGGAGCCGCTCGACGGTCACGGCGCGCGGACCGCCCGCGCGGTGGCCGGCGCCGGCGCCGGGGGCGCCGGCTCGCCCGCCGGGAGGACGCCGCCGACGATGAGCGCCGCGACGACGACGCCGGCGAGGATCCGCCACGCGACGAAGAGGTACGTCGTGCGCGTGCGGAGCCAGCCGAGGAGCCAGTCGATGACGACGTAGCCCGCGACCGCCGAGACGACCGTTCCCACGATGGTCGCGAGCGCCCACGCGGACTCGCCGCGCAGGACCGGCACCGTCTTCCAGAGCTTGTAGGTCCCCGCGCCGAGGATGATCGGGACGGAGAGGAGGAAGCTGAAGCGCGCCGCCGCCTCGCGGCGCAGCCCGAGGAGCATCCCGGCGGTGATCGTGGTGCCCGAGCGCGACGACCCGGGCACGAGCGCGAGGGCCTGGCCGAATCCGATGATGAGGGCGTCGGCCGCCCCGACGTCCTCCACCGAGCGCGCGTGGCGCGCGAGCCGCTCCGCCGCGAGGAGCACGAGGCCGAGGACGATGAGCGAGCCGGCGATGACCCAGTTCCCGAGCGCCTCGATCCGTCGCTCGAGGAGCTTGCCCAGGATCGCCGCGGGGAGCGTCCCGAGCACGATGAACCAGGCGAGCCGCGAGTCGGGGGTCTCGAGCGGGCGGCCGCGCAGGATCGAGCGGATGCCGGCATGGACGAGCGCGCCGATCTCTCGCCGGAAGTAGACGAGGACGGCGACGGTCGTCCCCGTCTGGATGATCGTGACGAACGCCCGGAACCGCACGTCCCCGAGGTTCTGACCGAGCAGCTCGCCGAACACGAGCAGGTGGGCCGTCGACGAGACCGGGAGGAACTCGGTCGCGGCCTGGACGATTCCGAAGAGGACGGCGGAGAGGAGGCTCACCGGCGCGGGAACGTAGCCGAGGGGGCTCGGTTCTTCAATTCCAACGGGGGGGCGCTCGCTCCGCTTCCGCGGAGCTCGCGCCCCCCCGCCTTACGGACCTCGCGCCCCCCCGCCTTACGAACGTCGCGCCCCCCGCCCGATGTCCTTCACGGGGGGGCCTTCGTCCCGTAGGCTCGTCCGGTCTCCCGCCGTCCCGGCGGTACCGGAGAGTCCACATGCGAAAGGTTCTTCCTCTGCTCGTGCTGTCCGCTCTCGCCGCCCCCCTCGCGACGCGCGCGGACGAGTCCGTCGCGCTGAACGCCCGCGCGGGCATCGCGAAGCCGTTCGGCGAGACCTCGAAAGGCGAGAAGCTCGGCGACTCCATCACCTGGGCGTACCCCCTCCAGGTGGACCTCCAGCTCCGGTTCGCGAAGCGGTTCTCGGCGGGCGCCTACGTCCGCTACGCCCCGGCGAGCCTCGACTCGACGGTGTCGAACGCGTGCAGCGCCTCGGGGATCTCGTGCCGCTTCGCGGACCTCGCCTTCGGCGGCATCGCTGAGTACCGCTTCAGCGAGCGCCTCGACGGCGGCCCGTGGGTCGGCGCGCTCGTCGGCTACGAGAGGCTGAACGGGACGCAGTCGCAGGCCGGCGCGAAGACCACGAGCACCCTCACCGGCTTCGAGCTCGGCGCGCAGGCCGGCGTGGACTTCGAGCTCGGCGGGCTGACGCTCGGTCCGTGGGCCTCCCTGAACGTCGGCGAGTTCACGAGGGCGAAGATCGAGTCGGGGGGCGTGACCGTCTCCGGCTCGATCGACGAGAAGGAGCTGCACGGCTGGCTCCAGCTCGGCGTGCGGGCGTCGCTCCTGTTCTAGCAGCGCGACTTGGACCTGGACCTGGACCGGAAGGGCCAAGTCCAGGTCGAGGACCAGGACGCCGCGAACGCCTAGTACCGGTAGTGGTCCGGCTTGAACGGCCCCCGCGGCGACACGCCGAGGTACGCCGCCTGCTTCGTCGTGAGCTTCGTGAGCCGCGCGCCGATCTGGGCGAGGTGGAGCGCCGCGACCTTCTCGTCGAGGTGCTTCGGGAGCGTGTAGACCTTCTTCTCGTACGCCTTGCGGTTCTTCGCGAGCTCGAGCTGCGCGAGCGTCTGGTTCGTGAACGAGCTCGACATCACGAAGGACGGGTGCCCCGTCGCGCAGCCGAGGTTCAGGAGGCGCCCCTCGGCGAGGACGAGCACCCGGTGGCCGTCCGGGAAGACGAACGCGTCGTACTGCGGCTTCACGTTCACGCGCTCGAGCCCGGGGACCTTCTTGAGGCCGGCGATGTCGATCTCGTTGTCGAAGTGGCCGATGTTCCCGACGATCGCGCAGTCCTTCATCCGGCGCATGTGCTCGACGGTGACGACGTCGAGGTTCCCCGTCGCGGTGACGAACACGTCCGCCTGCGAGACGACGTCCTCGAGCCGGACGACCTGGTACCCCTCCATCGTCGCCTGGAGCGCGTTGATCGGGTCGATCTCGGTGACGACGACGCGCGCGCCCTGGCCGCGGAGCGCCTGCGCGCAGCCCTTGCCCACGTCGCCGTAGCCGCAGACGACGCAGAGCTTCCCGGCGAGCATCACGTCGGTCGCGCGGTTGAGCCCGTCCACGAGCGAGTGCCGGCAGCCGTAGAGGTTGTCGAACTTCGACTTCGTGACCGAGTCGTTCACGTTGATGGCGGGGAAGAGGAGCGTGCCCGCCTTCTGCATCTCGTACAGGCGGTGGACGCCCGTCGTCGTCTCCTCGGTGACTCCCGCGCAGTCCTTCGCGACCCGCGTCCAGCGCCGCGGGTCCTTGCGGAGCTCGCGCGCGAGGAGCTTCAGCACGACCGCGAACTCCTCGGAGTCCGCCGTCGCCGGCGAGGGGACCTTGCCCGCCCGCTCGAACTCGACGCCCTTGTGGATGAGGAGCGTCGCGTCGCCGCCGTCGTCCACGATCTGGGTCGGCCCCTTGCCGCCGAAGTCGAGCGCGCGCTCGGTGCACTCCCAGTACTCCTCGAGCGTCTCGCCCTTCCACGCGAAGACCGGGACGCCGCGCGGCGCCGCCGGGGTGCCGTCCTTGCCGACCGCCACCGCGGCCGCCGCGTGGTCCTGAGTCGAGAAGATGTTGCAGCTCGCCCAGCGCACGTCGGCCCCGAGCTCCTTCAGCGTCTCGATGAGCACGGCGGTCTGGATCGTCATGTGGAGCGAGCCCGTGATCCGCTGGCCCGCGAGCGGCCGCTTCGCGCCGTGCTCGCGGCGGAGCGCCATGAGCCCGGGCATCTCCTTCTCGGCGAGCTCGATCTCCTTGCGGCCCCACTCCGCGAGCGAGAGGTCCTTCACCTGGTGCTCGGGCGCGGGGCTCGGGACCGCGCGCAGCCGCGCCTTCGCGGGGGAGCCCTTCTTCTTCCTCTGGGTCGTGACGGCCATGCCTGCTTCCTCCTTGTGAGACGGTTTCGAGATCAGCCTTGCGCCGCGCGCCGGCGCCCGGACGCGACGACGAGCCCGGGCCCCTTCGCGCCGGGCTCGGGCGGGAGCGTCCTCGCCGAGACGCCTTCCACGGACTCCGGGAAGAGGCGGGCGAGCGCGCGCGCGTCGAAGCCCGGGGAGACCTGTCCCATTCGCCGCCTGAGCGCCTCGTCGCCGTGGCGCGCCGCCTCGACGACGACGAGCCGTCCGCCGGGCCGGAGCACGCGCGCCGCCTCGCGCAGCGCGGCGGCGGGCTCCTCGAGGTACGAGAGGACGAGGACGGCGAGCGCCGCGTCGCAGCTCGCGTCCGCGAGCGGCAGCGCCTCGAGCCGCGCCTCGTGGATCTCCACGTTCCGCGCGCCGGCGAGCCGCTTGCGCGCAGCGCGCAGCATCTCGGCGGAGCGGTCCACCGCGACCACCTTGCGGACGCGAGGCGCGAGCTCGGCGGCGAGCGCGCCCGTGCCGCAGCCGAGGTCCGCGACGGTCCACTCCGACGGCACGAGCGCGAGCAGCGCCTCCGTCCCGAGCCCGCGCCCGTAGACCTCGGCGCGGAGCCGGTCCCACGCACCCGCTGCGCCCGCGAAGAAGCGCTGGGCCTCGTCCCGCCGCGCCTTCACAGCCGAGAGCCGCTCCGCGTCCTGACGCAGGAGCGGCCACGCCTCGGTCTCCGCCCGGGCGAGCAGCCAGAGCCGCCGTGCGCCCGGGTCGAGCTCCTCTGCCCAGCCGTACAGCGACTGGGTGCCCGCCCGGCGCGACACGAGCCAGCCGCTCCCGGAGAGCACCTTCAGGTGGCGCGAGACCGTGGACTGCGGGAGGGCGAGCACCTCGCACAGGTCGAGGACCGAGAGCTCCTGCCGCTCGAGCACGCGGAGCAGGCGGAGACGGGTCGGCTCGGCGAGCTGCTCCATCCACCCGCGCAGGGCGTCGACGCGGCGGGGGCGTGGGGCGGCGGCGCTGCTCATCCTTCCATCCGGATGGAAGGATATAGTCGCCTCCGCACGCGGGGGTCAACCCCCGGGCGCCCCCGCGGCGGCTCGCGACTCCCTACGCGCCGGCGACCGCGCGGACCTTCGCGCCGGCCGCGTCGGCGAGCGCTTCCTTCTTGTCCGTCCGCTCCCACGTGAAGGACTTCTCGGTCCGCCCGAAGTGGCCGTACGCGGCGGTCTTCTCGTAGATCGGCCGGAGGAGGTCGAGCCCGTCGATGATCTGGCGCGGCGTGAGCCCGAACACCTGCCGGACCGCACGCGCGATCCGCGCCTCGGGCACGGTCGCGGTGCCGAAGGTGTCCACCATCACCGAGACGGGCTCGGCGACGCCGATCGCGTACGCGACCTGCACCTCGCAGCGCTTCGCGAGCCCGGCCGCGACCACGTTCTTCGCGATGTAGCGCCCCATGTACGCCGCGGAGCGGTCCACCTTCGACGGATCCTTGCCGCTGAACGCGCCGCCGCCGTGGCGGCCCATCCCGCCGTAGGTGTCCACGATGATCTTGCGGCCGGTGACGCCGGTGTCGCCCATCGGGCCGCCGATGACGAACCGGCCGGTCGGGTTGATGAACACCTTCGTCTTGCGGTCTATGAGCCGCTTCGGGAGCGCCTTCGCGATCACCTGGTCCCGGATCGCCTCGTGCAGCTTCTTGTTCGAGACGTCCTCGGAGTGCTGGGTCGAGACGACGACCGTGTCGATGCGGACGGGCTTGCCGCCGCGGTACTCGACCGACACCTGGCTCTTGCCGTCGGGGCGGAGGAAGCCGAGCCCGGCGCGGCGCGCCTTCGCGAGCTGGCGGGTCACCGCGTGCGCGTACTGGATCGGCGCCGGCATGAGCTCCGGGGTCTCGTCGCACGCGTAGCCGAACATCATCCCCTGGTCGCCGGCCCCGCCCGTGTCGACGCCCTGGCCGATGTCGGTGGACTGCTGGTCCACCGCGACGAGCACGCCGCAGGTGTTCCCGTCGAA
>WNFV01009573.1_pt1 | contig 10695 bp, 12 predicted proteins | sample 5400101 | NCBI WGS metagenome assembly WNFV01 (sample SAMN13153361, study PRJNA577476) | soil metagenome | isolation source: 115 cm soil or saprolite under grassland replicate 1 | place: USA:California | collected 2016-06-15
TCACGCTCGTACTGTTGGTGCTTGTGCTGGGCGTCTTCGGCACAGCTTGCGGCGACGAGACGAAGATGACTGCCGCTGAGTTGAGGCAGTACATGATCGACAGCACGGCGGAACTGGGCACGCCGCGGTCGGTCCTTGAAGGGATTGCGTGCGAGGAAGACCCGAACCCAGACTGGGATTACCGCTGTACCTGGGCACACAGCGTCTACCACATCCGCGTCGACGGGGATGGCGTCACGGCGCGATGGGCTGAGTGAAGTGTTCGCGGTACGAGGTTCTCCTCGACCTCGGACAGCTCGAGCGCCAGCCTGCGGACGTCCTCCCACGTGGCCACGGCGGGAGGCTAACGTTCGGCGCCATGGCGCGAAGCTGGGGACAGCTGCTGGGCGAGGCCGGCGCGGGCGAGGAGACCGAGGAGCAGCAACGCGGCTTCTTCGGCCGCCTGCGCGAGTCGCTCTCGAAGAGCCGGCGCGCGCTGACCGACCAGCTCGCCGCCGCGGCCTTCGATCCGGGCGACGACGAGGCGTGGGAGCGGCTCGAGGAGGCGCTCATCCAGGCTGATGTCGGCGTTCGTGCAACGGCCGAGCTCGTTCGGCGGCTCGAGGCGCGGCCCGACCTCACCGACCTGAGCTCCGCCCTTGCCGAGGAGATAGCCGAGATGCTCGGCGTGCCGCCAACGCTCGAGCTCTCCTCGAAGCCGACGGTCATTCTCGTCGTCGGCGTCAACGGCACCGGGAAGACGACGACGATCGGCAAGCTGGCGCAGAAGCTGCGCGAGCACGGTCACTCCGTCGTGCTCGGCGCTGCCGACACGTTCCGCGCAGCGGCAGAGGAGCAACTCGAGATCTGGGCGAAGCGTGCGAGCGCCGACTTCGTGGGTGGACAGCGCGGCTCCGACCCCGCCGCCGTCGCCTTCGACGCCATCTCCGCCGCCGACGCGCGCGGCCACGACGTCGTCGTGATCGACACGGCGGGGCGGCTCCACACGCAGCACAACCTGATGCAGGAGCTGGCCAAGGTGCGCCGCGTGATCGGCCAGCGGCTCGAAGGCGCCCCGCACGAGACGCTGCTCGTTGTCGACGCGACGACCGGCCAGAATGGGCTCGTTCAGGCGCGGCTCTTCGGCGAGGCCGTCGACATCACCGGGGTGGCGCTGACGAAGCTCGATGGCTCCGCCAAGGGCGGCATCGCCGTTGCGATCGCCCTCGAGGTCGGCCTGCCGGTGAAGCTGATCGGCGTCGGCGAGCAGCTCGACGACCTCCGCCCGTTCGACCCCCATGACTTCGCGCGAGCGCTCGTCTCCGGGTAGCGGCGCGAGTTGACTTGCTGCTGAGCCGCTTGTAGCTTCGGGCGCGGGATGGAACCGTCCGACGCCAAGACGATCGCGCAAATTCTCCACGACGCCGCGATCGACGATCAGCTGCACGCGGACCTCGAATCGGGCAACCTCGACGTCCTGAAGAAGTACGGACTCACCGAGCGGCAAGCCGAGCTGCTCAAAGGCGGCAAGCTCACCGAGATCCGCTTCACGATCGAGCAGGAGACCGACGTCCACAACAGCCCGGCCGAGGCGGTCAAGCTGCTCGTGACGTGGATCAAGCCGGCCGGCTCCAGCTAGCTTGCCCGGCAGGCTCACGGTCGTCGGCATCGGGATCAGGGCCGCCCTCCACTTGACGCCCGAGGCGAGACGAGCATGCGTCGGTGCCGACGAGCTGCTCTACCTGACTAGCGAGCGGACCGCGGCCGCCTGGCTGGCGGAGCTCAATCCGAGCAGCCGCTCGCTCGAGGGCTCGTACCGGCCGGAGGACGAGCGAACTGCGATCTACGCCCGCATCGTCGAGGAGCTGCTGCGCCCGGTGCGCGAGGAGAAGGACGTCTGCGCCGCCTTCTACGGCCACCCCGGCGTCTTCGTCGCGCCGGCGCACGGGGCGATCGAGCGGGCTCGGGCCGAGGGATTCGAAGCCCGCATGTTCCCGGCGATCTCGGCGGAGGACTGCCTGTACGCCGACCTCGGCGTCGACCCCGCGGACGCGGGCTGCCAGAGCTACGACGCGACCGACTTCCTCGTGCGCCGCATCCGCCCGGAGCCGACGGCCGCGCTCGTCCTCTGGCAGATCAGCGTCATCGGCCTGACCCGCTGGTCGCCCGAGCCCGATCTTTCCCGGCTCCCGGTGCTCGTCGACGCCCTCCGCGAGGACTACCCGGGCGATCACGTCGTGACGGTGTACGAGGCGTCGCCGTATCCGCTCGTGAACCCGCACGTCGTGCGCGTGCCGCTGGCCGGCCTGGCCGGAGCGACGATCACGGCGATGTCGACGCTCTACGTGCCGCCGTGCGCTCCCCGAACGCTCGATCCGGTCATGCTCGAGCGCCTGGGAATGAGCTAGCGAGGGCGCGCCGCGCCGCAGCCGCGGACACGAGATTGCCCTTCGCCTCGTAGCGCTCGACCGCTCTCTGCATGGCTGCCGCGGCCTCGTCCCGCAGGGCGGATGCGAGCAGGACCTCGCCGAGCCGCAACGCCGCGTCTCCCTGCAGGTTGAGGGCGTCCGTCTCCGCGGCGAGCCGGTCGGCATCGAGCGCGAGCGCCTGGGCCTCCGCCAGCTGTCCCCGCTTGGCGTGGAGCGAGGCCCGGGCGAGGCGCCAGAGCACCTGCGACGCGGCATCCTGCTCGGACGCCGTCTCCTCGCTGACGAGCGTCAGCTCGAACGCCTCGTCGTCGCGCCCGAGCCGTTCGAGCGCGTCCGCGAGGTAGGCCGTGGTGGTGGAGAGGTTGGCCTGGTCGCCGATCTCGCCGAGCGCGTCGGCGCTCGCGCGCAGCTCGCGCTCGGCCGCCAGCCAGTCGGCTGCCAGCAGCTCGGCGGTGCCTGCGTACGTGCGCATCGCCGCCAGCAGACGGTATTGGCCGAGCTCGTCGAGGATCGAGTGGCTGCGGCCGTACAGAAGCCGCGCCTCCTCGAACTGCCCTCGCATCGCCTCCAGGAGCGCGCGAACCCCCAGCGTGACGGCCTCGAGGCTGCGATCCTGAGGCTGCTCGGAAGCGATCTCGACGCAGCGTGCGATCGCTCGCTCGACGGGCGTCGGCCCCACGAGCGCGGCGCGGGTCATCGCGTTCCTGAGCGTCGAGATCTGGCGCGGGTCGCCGGCCCGTCTCGCGTGCCGAAGCGCCGGATCGAGCGCCCGTTCCATCTCCGCGATCCGGCAGCGTGCGTACTCGTAGAGCGCGATTAGGATCCACGCGTCCGCGAGACCGACGTCGTCCCCGAACTCCTCGAGCGTCTCGATCGCCCCGTCCGCAGTCCTCAGCGCCTCCTCCGTCCAGGCTCGTGGATCGGTGAAGAAGCGGAGGTAACAGCGTTCGACCGACATGCGGGCCTCCAGGCGCCGGTCCTCGAGCTCCGCGGCGGCCGCCTTCGCCTCCTCGAGGACGTTCTCCGCTCCCCCGAGGTCGCCTCGCTCCCGAAGGGCTCGCGCGAGGTCGAGCATGCGGCCGAGGCGCGCGTGGGCGTCGGCCCCCGGAAGCGCGACCGACCGCTGGAGGAGGTTCGTCGCCGCAGGCGCGTCGCCGCGATTCAGGGCCCGGCGACCGGCGGAGGCCAGCACGGACGCCGCCCGGACTGCGAGTCGGAGGTCGTCCCGACCCAGCTCGGCTCGTGTGCGGTAGGCCTGCTCGAGGTGGTAGCCGACGATCTCCTCGACCTCGCGGACGCGTGCGCCATACGTCTCGGTGACCCAGAGGGCGAACCGCTCGTGCACGTCGGCGCGCCGTCCCTTCGGCAGCGAGCGGTAGGCGACGTCCTGGATCAGGATGTGACGGAACTCGTACGCCGGCTCTCCCGAGCTTCGGGGCTCGAGGCGGATGATCTCCTTGCGGGTGAGCGCGTCGAGCCGCGCAGGGAGCGCCGGATCGCCCGTGAGCTCCGCAAGGCCGCGCCCCCGGAACCACTTGCCCATCACCGCGGCGGTGTCGACCACGGAGCGCTCCTCCGGCGGAAGACGGTCGAGCCGGGCCGCGATCAGCGCCTCGATCGTCGGCGGCACCCTGACCGAGAGCAGGTCGCCGATCCGCCAGCGGCCATCCTCCTGCCGGAGCGTCCCGTCGTCGACGAGCATCCCCAGGATCTCCTCGAGGTAGAGCGGGTTCCCTTCGGCGGCCTCAGCCAGGGCGCGCTTCGCATCCTCCGCCACCTCGCCCTCTGCGAGCAGGTTGTCGATCAGCTCCTCCGAGTCGGCCGGGGAAAGCGGCTCGAGCCGCAGCCACGCCGTGCTCGGGTCCTCGCCGCCCCACGTCGGACGCTCGTCGAGCAGCTCCGGACGCGCCATGCACACGAGCAGGAACGGGACCTCGCGCGTCTGCTCGCCGAGGTATTCGACCAGGTCGAGGAACGTCTCCTCGGCCCATTGGAGGTCGTCGAACGAGAGCACGAGCGGTCGCTGGCGTGCCAGGGACTCGAGCAGGCGGCGAACGGCCCAGAACGTCTCCTCGGTCGAGACGGGCGCGTCGCTGAAGCCGACCGTGGCGGCCAGGTGGTCGGCGACCGTCGCCGCGGAAGGGTCGTCCGCGACGAGCTCGGCGATCCTGCTCCTGGCGGCCTCGGGCGGCGTCTCGGCGTCGATCGCTGCTGCCTGGCGGACCACGCTTCGAAGCGGGAAGAACGTGATCCCCTCGCCGTATGGGAGGCAACGGCCCTCGAGCACCGTTGCGTGCTCTGCGGCCTGGACGAGCAGCTCGTTGACGAGCCTCGATTTTCCGACACCAGCCGTCCCGAAAACCGTGACGAAGTGACCGGGCCCCGCGCCGCGTACTCGCTCGAACGACGCCCGCAGGGGCCCGAGCTCGCGCTCCCTGTCGACGAGCGGGGCGTCCAGCCGGCGCACGAACGCCGGCGCTTCCGTGAGCACGCCGAGCAGCCGCCGCGCGCTGGCCGGCTCCTCGACGGACTCGACGACGACGGCGTCGCGGACGAGGCGGTACGTGATCTCGCCGATCAGGATCTCGCCGGCGCCGGCCGCCTCCTCGAGCCACTGGGCGCTGTTCACCACGTCGCCTGTGATCAAGGCCTGCCCGGTTGTGGGATCGCCGGCGACGGCTTCGCCGCTCGAGACGCCGGTCCGCACCGCCAGCCGAACGCCGTACTGCCGCTCGAGCCGCACGTTCAGCGCTGCGACGGCGTCTCGTAGCTCGACCGCGGCACGCACGGCTCGGAGTGCATCGTCCTCGTGCGCCAGCGGGACGCCGAAGACCGCCATCATCGCGTCGCCGATGAACTTCTCGACCGCTCCGCCGTGGCGCTCGACCGCGCTGGTCGCCTCCGCGGCGAAGGCGTCCTGAACGCCTCTGACGGACTCGGCGTCAAGGACCTCGCCAAGCGCCGTCGAGCCGACCCAGTCGCAGAAGAGGACGGTGACCGTCTTGCGCGTGACACGCGTCATCACGACGAGTCTAGAGTCCGCCGCGGCCGAGCCAGGAGACGCCGCGTACACTGTCCCGCTGGTGTTCGACACCCTCTCAGACAAGCTCCAGGCGACGCTCGGCGACCTCCGCAAGAAGGGCCGGCTCGACGACGAGGCGATCTCGCGCGCAATGCGGGAGATCCGGCTCGCGCTCCTCGAGGCGGACGTCAACTTCCAGGTCGTCAAGCAGTTCGTCGCGCAGGTGAAGGAGCGCGCGCTCGGCCAGGACGTCGTCAAGAGCCTGACGCCGGGCCAGCAGGTCGTGAAGATCGTCCACGAGGAGCTGACTGCGCTGATGGGCGACGGCGGCTCGAAGCTCGCCTTCGCCGGCAAGGGCCCGACCGTCATCCTGCTCGCCGGCCTCCAGGGCTCTGGCAAGACAACGGCCGCGGCCAAGCTCGCGCTGCTCCTCCGCAAGGAGCGGAAGGCCAAGCCGGGCCTGATCGCCGCCGACCTCCAGCGCCCCGCCGCGATCGACCAGCTCGAGCAGCTCGGCCGCCAGATCCAGGTCCCCGTCTACCGCGAGGACACGAAGGACCCGGTCGTCGTCGTCCGCAAGGGGCTCCAGCGCGCGCAGGCCGACGCGTGCGACGTCGTGATCGTCGACACCGCCGGCCGGCTTCACGTCGACGAGGAGCTGATGGACGAGCTCGCGCGCGTCAGGGCCGAGGCGAAGCCGATGAACGTCCTGCTCGTGCTCGACGCGATGACCGGCCAGGAGGCCGTCGGCGTCGCCGAGGCGTTCCAGGAACGCGTCGCGTTCGACGGCGTCGTGATGACGAAGCTCGACGGCGACGCGCGCGGCGGCGCAGCGCTGTCCGTTCGGGCGGTCACCGGCAAGCCGATCAAGCTTGTCTCGGTCGGCGAGAAGCTCGACCAGCTCGAGTGGTTCCACCCGGACCGGATGGCCTCGCGGATCCTCGGCATGGGCGACGTCCTCTCGCTGATCGAGAAGGCGGAGGCCGCGGTCGAGGAGGACGAGCAGAAGGCGATGGAGGAGCGGATCCGCCGCGGCCACTTCACGTTCGACGACTTCCTCGCCGCGCAGAAGATGCTGAAGAAGATGGGGCCGCTCCAGGGCGTCCTCAAGCTCGTCCCGGGGCTCGGAAACGCGATGAAGGACGTCCAGATCGACGAGCGTGAGCTGGCGCGCGTCGAGGCGATCGTCCTCTCGATGACGCCCCAGGAGCGCCGCATGCCGCACCTGATCGACGGCTCTCGCCGCAAGCGGATCTCCGCGGGCAGCGGCACGACGATTCAGCAGGTCAACCAGCTGCTCCAGGCCCGCAAGCAGATGGAGAAGATGATGAAGCAGATGGGCAAAGGCAAAATGCCGTCGCTCCCGGGCATGGTCGGGAAGCGCTAAGGAAGGGAGACCATGGCAGTCAAGCTGAGACTCACGCGGGTCGGCTCGAAGAAGAACCCGATCTACCGCGTCGTCGCCGCCGATGCGCGCGCCCCCCGTGACGGGAGGTTCCTCGACATCGTCGGCCGCTACAACCCGCAGACCGACCCGTCCGTGATCGAGCTGGACGAGGCGAAGGTGAAGGACTGGCTGTCGAAAGGCGCCCAGCCGACGGAGGCCGTCGCGCGCCTGCTCAAGAACAAGGGGATCGTTGGCTGAGCTGCTCGCCTATCTCGCGCGTGAGCTCGTCGACGAGCCCGATCAGGTTCGCGTCGAGACGGAAGAGCGCGAGGACGCTCTCGTGCTGCGCCTCCACGTCGCCCCGGACGATGTCGGCAAGGTGATCGGGCGCGCAGGCCGGATCGCGCGGGCGCTGCGTGCAGTCGTGCGCGCAGGTGCAGTGCGTGAGGAACACCGCGTTCTGCTCGAAATCGTCGAATAGCCGTGCGCGTGGCTGCGCTGTACGACGTGCACGGCAACCTGCCGGCGCTCCAGGCGGTTCTCGCCGAGGTCGAGAATGCCGGTGTCGACGCGATCGTCTTCGGCGGCGACGTCCTGCACGGGCCGTTCCCGCGCGAGACGCTCGAGCTGGCGCGCACCGTCGATGCGTCGTGGCTCCGCGGCAACTGCGAGCGGTCACCCGCGGAAGGGCCGACCGGCGAGTGGGTGGTCGACCAGCTCGAGCCGAGGGAGTGGCAGCGGCTCGCCGAGTTGCCGGTTAGCCTCGAGCTCGACGGCGTCTGCTACTGCCACGCGACCCCGTCGAGCGACATGCCCATGATCACCGACGCGACGTCCGACGACGAGCTGGACTCGCACCTCGCCGGGACCGCGGCGAGGCTCGTCGTCGGCGGCCACACGCACATGCAGCAACGACGAGGCCGCTACGCGAACGCGGGCAGCGTCGGGATGCCGTACGAAGACGCTCCGGGCGCGTACTGGGCGATCGTCTCGGATGAGGTCGAGTTCCGGCGCACCGAGTACGACTTCGAGCAGGCGGCGGCGGCGATTCGAGCGACCTCGTACCCGCTGGCGGACGAGTTCGCGGCCGAGAACGTCCTCACGATCCCGACGCGGCAGGAGGCGATCGCCGCGTTCACCCCGTGAGCGAGTGGGCCGTGGTCGGACGCGTGGGCAAGCCGCACGGCCTGGACGGCCACTTCGTCGTCGAGCGCGCGAGCGTCGACCCTACGAGGTTCGCCCCGGGGGCGCGCGTCTGGATCGGCCGCGAGCCCGCGGAGGTGGTCTCGGCCAAACGCGTCGGCGGCGGCCGCCTGGCGATCAGGCTCGACCGGGAGGCCGAGCGCGGCTCGGAGCTCGAGGTACCCCGGACGGAGCTGCCGCCGCCGGCCGAAGACGAGTACTACGTCACCGACCTGATCGGGCTCGAGGTCGTCGAGGCCGAAGGCCGTCAACTCGGGCGCGTTGCGGGCGTTTATACGGGGGTGGCCAACGACGCCCTCGAGCTCGACTCCGGGATCGCCCTTCCGCTGGTCGAGGACTGCGTGCTCGAGGTCGATCTCGAGCGCCGCCGCGTCGTGGTCGCGCAGGGATTTGCCCCGTGAGGAGAGCACAGTGAAGGTGGTGGCCGAGCGCCTGACGCGCGGCCTGCCGAGCGGTTACCGCCACACGATCGAGTGGCTCGCGACGATCGCGTTCGCGCTCGCGGTCGTCGGCGCCGCGAAGGCCTGGGTGGTTAGCCCGTATCGGATCCCGACGTCGTCGATGGAGCCGACGCTCCACTGCGCGAAGGGCGGCCCGCTCGCGGACGGCTGCGAGGCGCGCTTCTCGGATCGCGTGCTCGCGGCGCGCTTCGTCTACTACGTGCGAGGCCCGCGCCGCGGTGACGTCGTCGTCTTCCACGTGCCCGATAGTGCATTTCGCGCCTGTTTCGGCGCCGGCGGCGTCTTCGTCAAGCGCCTGATCGGGCTGCCCGGCGAGACGGTCAGCGTCGGCCTCGACGAGCACGTCCGCATCAACGGGAAGCTGCTTCGTGAGCCCTATGTCAGGTCGGATCGACTCGGCGGCCGTCATGGCACCTGGAAGGTCCCGAAAGGGCAGTACTTCTTCATGGGAGACAACCGGACGCGGTCGTGCGACTCGCGGGAGTGGGGGTCGGTTCCACGCCATAACCTGATCGGCCCGCTGATCGCGACCTACTGGCCGCCGGGCCGGGTCGCTACTCACTAAACCCCGTGCGGCGGGTAGGCTCGTTCCCGCCGTGCAGGTCGACGTCTTCACGCTTGTCCCGCATGTTTTCGCGGGAGTCACCGAGCAGCGCCCCCTGGCGACCGTCCTCGGGCAAGGGCTCGACCTCCGGCTGTTCAACTACCGCGACTACACGCCGCTTCGGGGCGGGCAGGTCGACGACGAGCCCTACGGGGGCGGGGCTGGGATGGTGCTTCGGGTCGACGTCGTCGCCGCGGCGCTCGAGGCGGTCTACGGGCAGCTCCCGAGCCGGCGGGTGGTGGCGCTCGCGCCGACGGGCAGGCAGCTGACGCAGCCGCTGGTCGAGGAGCTCGCCCAGGAGGAGCGGCTGACCCTCCTCTCGTCGCGGTTCGAGGGCTTCGACGAGCGGATCGTGGAGCACCTCTGCAGCGATTCGATCTCGATCGGCCCGTATGTCCTGTCGGGCGGGGAGCTGCCGGCGATGGTGCTGGTCGACGCGATCGCGCGCTGTCTCCCTGGTGCGCTCGCCGAGGGATCCGCGGAGCACGAGAGCTTCTCCGAGGCGCTCGATGGCGGGCTCGAGTACCCGCACTACACGCGGCCGGCCGAGTTCCGCGGCTGGACGGTGCCCGACGTCCTCCTCTCCGGCGACCACGCCCGGATCGAGGAGTGGCGGCGAGCGCAGAGCCGGATCCGGAGCGGTGTGGCTTGAGGAACCCGGTCGAGCGGTTTACGCACGGGCTCCCGCATTCGTGGCGCGTGACGATCGACTGGCTCGTCACGATCGCCGGCGCGATCGCGATCGTGATCGCGATCAAGTCGTGGGTGGTGAACCCGTACCGGATCCCATCGTCCTCGATGGAGCCGACGCTCCACTGCGCCCGGCCGGCGCTCGGCTGCGAATCGCGCTTTTCGGACCGCGTCCTCGCGAACCGGTTCATCTTCCACTTCGTCAAGCCGCACCGCGGCGACATCGTCGTCTTCGACACGCCGCCGGCGGCGGAGCAGCAGTGCGGCGCGGGCGGCGTCTTCGTCAAACGGCTGATCGGCCTCCCGGGCGAGCGCATCGAGGAGAAGGTCGGTGTCATCTACATCAACGACAAGAAGCTGACCGAGTCCTACCTCAAGCCCGGCCGGCGCGACGCTCGCTCCTACGGGCCTCGGACGCTCGGTCCGAACGAGTACTTCATGATGGGCGACAACCGCAAGATGTCGTGCGACTCGCGCCAGTGGGGGCCGGTGCCCAGGAAGAACCTGATCGGCAAAGTATTCGGCGTCTACTGGCCCCCGAACCGCATCTCGCTTCGCTAGGCAAATCGCCTACGATCCGCCCAGTTCCGCTACCATCCGGCCGTCGCGCCGTCGCGACCTCCCCTCATGAGCAAGGTGATCGAGACACTCGAGCAGCGGCAGCTGCGCCCCGAGATTCCGCGCTTCAAGGCCGGTGACACCGTCAAGGTGCACTTCCAGGTGATCGAGGGCCAGCGCCGGCGCATTCAGGTCTACGAGGGGATCGTGATCAAGCGCCAGGGCGCCGGCGTTCGCGAGACGTTCACGGTGCGCAAGCAGTCGTTCGGCGTTGGCGTCGAGCGAACGTTCCCGCTCCACTCACCGAAGATCGACAAGATCGAGGTGATGAGGATCGGCGACGTGAACCGCGCGAAGCTGTA
>WNFV01009575.1_pt1 | contig 10695 bp, 11 predicted proteins | sample 5400101 | NCBI WGS metagenome assembly WNFV01 (sample SAMN13153361, study PRJNA577476) | soil metagenome | isolation source: 115 cm soil or saprolite under grassland replicate 1 | place: USA:California | collected 2016-06-15
CGTGTTCGTCGACGGTGACGAGATCACCGGCGTGGTCGACTGGTCCGAGGCGGGCCAGGGCGATGCCCTGTACGACCTCGCCAGCTTGACGCTCGGACACGAGGAGCACCTTGGCGACGTCGTCGCCGGCTACGGCACCCACGTCGACCTCGACGTGATCCGCGCGTGGTGGTCGTTGCGAAGCCTGCGGGCGGTCCGCTGGCTGGTCGAGCACGGCTTCGACCCGTCCTCGCCAGGCTGCGAGGTCGACGTGCTGAGATCCCAGCTGTGAGGCTGCACGAGCCCGACGGCTACGAGAGCCGTTCTGCCGCATCGAGCGGGCCATCTCCTCCAAGCGCGTCGTCTTCCGGACCGACGAGGTCATGGTCCTCGAAGATCCCGGGCAGCCGGTCGGCGACATCGGAAGCCGGCGTACGACTCGACCGGACCTACGACGACGTCCGGTTCGGCGGGGACTTCGAGCCGGTCACCGCATCAACGCCGAAGCAACGAGAGGTTCTGCTGGAGCAGGTGAAGGCGCACGTCACCGCAGAGCTCGCGTCCCGACAGCGGAAGCGCGCGTAGGGGCGAAAGGACGGACAGAACGGCGGCTACGCGTGCCGTAGATCGTGATGGTCACCGTGTGGGCTGCATAGCGATGCGCGACAAACGAGAACGAGACATCCGGTCATGCCTCGCTGTGCGTGCGTGGGGCAGCGTGCCGCCCTGGTTCGGCCTACCAGGACAGAAATAGGCCGACATTGTCAGTACGGTGTGGGGAATGGCTGGGGTCAAGATCCTCGCACGGTTCCTCGTTGGCAACGGCATGCCCGTCGAGCGGCTGCTGTGCCATCCGCAGTCGCCGCTGGTCGCCGCCTTCGACGGGGAGCGCCCAGCGGTGCACCTGTTCGACTGTGGGCAGAGCGACCTGCGTCCGCTCGCCAGCATCGGCGCCCACGCGGCTGCGTACGGTGAGCTCGACCGGTGGGATCGGATGCTGCGTGATCCGTTCGTGGCCTGGAATCCCGTCGAACCGTGCCTGATGGCGGCGATCGAGGGCACGGTGTGGTGCTGGTCGCCCGCCGAGGTCAGCGAGGTGACCGGCCTGCCGCCGGACGCCGCTTACGAAGAGCTGGTGTTCAGCCCCGACGGCCGCACACTGTGGGCTGCGCCGTCGTCGGTCGACCGGTGGAAGGCCAACGCCATCGACCGCACCACCGGCAAGGTGGCCGTCGTCGACTGGTACCCGTGGAGCGTCGCGCACCCGGCCGGCGGGGTGGTGTCGACGCTGATGCTGAACCAGGGCGCGTCGCACGCCCTGTTCGCCCGGGTCGACCGGGCAAGGCCGGCGGACCGACACGTGCAGCGCCGGGCGATCATCCTCGACGAGGACGCCTACCTGCCGGCGGTGTTCAGCCCCGACGGCCGGTACTTCGCGATCCGCGGCAACGCTTACGGCGAGACCCTCGACGTATTCGCGTTCCCGTCGCTGGAGCAGGTACTCCGCGACGAGTTCGACGACGGTGACTGGTCGCGCCACGACATCGTGTTCGGCGCGAAGCCGGGCATGCTATGGGTCGGCACCCCCACCGGGGCGCTACGGTCGTACGATCTCGCCCACGACGCAGCCACGACCGAGCACGGGGTGCTGGCCGACGCGCCGGTGACGGCGACGGGCGCCACGTCGCTCGGTCACCTGGTCATCGGCTGCCAGAACGGCGAGATCCTGCTCGTGTCGGTGCCCGACGGCGCGGCGGCCGACCACCCTGTCGACGTCCCCGCCATGCAGGCCGGCGTGTCGGCGTACCTGGCCGGCACCGAAGACGTGCCGGACGACGTCAGCGACCTGGAGTCGTACCTGATCGTCACCGACGGCGAGCGTACCTGGGAGCCGGAGGACCTCGAGACAGTGACCGACGCGACCTCGTCTGATCCGTCATGGCTGCAGTTGCGGGCCATGTACAACGGGCTGTTCCAGGACGGTCCGCCGGAGTTCCGCCGACCCCCTGCGTCCTGAGCCGGCGTAGCCGGCGTCGGGCTACATAGTCGACGAGCCGCTGCTGTCCGACGACGGCGCCACCCGGCTGGGTACGGCGGTGCTGCTCCGGCGCCGGATCCGGACAAGGCATGCACCGTGCTGACCACGGACGGGTACGCCGACATCGAGGTGCACAACTGGGCGTTTGACAGGCGGCCGTCGTGACCCGAGCCTGGCCGACGTGAATGCGGTAGGCGGCGCCTGCGCGCTGTTGTCTGGCTTCGTCGATGCCGGTCAGCTTCCCCGGCGCCAAGATCGAGCGTCCGGGTCTGCCCCGCGAAGCGAGCGTGCGGACGCGCCGTCGTCAGGACGTGGATATCAGGCGTTGGGCCGCACGTACCTTGCGGTCGATCATCCTTCGAAGGACTGGTGCCGCCAGCGGGCCGAATCCAGCGAGCAGTGCTGTACTGCGGTTCGGATAGATGGCGGATCGTCTTCGTTCGATGCCTCGGACAATTGTCTCGGCGACCCGCTCGGCCGTCATCGGCTTGATTGTGCCGCTGATAACGGCCGTCTCGGCCGGCTTCCACTGGTTCTCTTCAGCGAGTTGTGGCGTGTCCACATCCGGCGGGTACACGCATCCGACGTGGACACCGTAGGGGTGCATCTCGTCGCGCAGCGACTGGACGAGTCCGCGTACCGCGAACTTCGCCGGGCCGTAGGCGGAGTAGCCGTAGATCCCCAATAGACCCGCCGCTGAGCTGATCGCGACGATCGACCCTGTTCGGCGTCGTACCATCTCGGGCGCGACCGCACGGACGGCGTAGAGCGTGCCGAAGTAATCCACTTCGATCATGCGCCGGAAGACCTCGTCGCCGAGTTCGAGGAAGCGGCCCGGCCGAGCCTGGCCCGCTGAAGTGATCAACACGTCGCATGGGCCGCCCTGATCAGTGGCACCAGCGAATGCCTTCGCCACCGCTACCGGATCCGAGACGTCGACCGCGACCGTGCGCACGGCCGCGCCCGTCGCTCGCACCCGCTCGGCCGCCTGCTCCAGGCGACCGGCGTCACGGGCCATCAGCGATACCGACGCTCCGCGAGATGCGACCAGACAGGCCGTTGCCAGGCCGATCCCGCTGGATCCGCCGGTGATCACCACGTGTGCACCGGGAAACCGCACAATCTCCTCCAGTAACATGATCTGCGTTCACGTATGGTAGAGGCGAGGTCGGTGTCCGTCCAGGACATGCGGTGCCAGCCAGATCCGCGCGGCGGACAAGGATCCGCCATCGCGCAACGAGTACCGGCCCGAACGCGCCAGCGAGGACGAGTGCCTCGTCTGTCAGCCTTGAGCACGTCGCTGCGTTCGGCGAACTGGGTGAGCAGCAGCCGGCGCAGCTCGGGCAGCCCGCTGCGCCGGGTCAGCAGCGCGGCCGGGTCGCCGCGCTTCGCGGCCGCCGCTCCATCGTCTCGCCGTTACCGCATGTGCTCACCACCGTCGACCACGATTGGCTGGCCGGTGATGAACGGCGCGCCTCGTCGGAGAGCATCAGCAACACGACATCCGCGATGTCTTCCGGCCGGCCCAGCCGGTGCAGCGGGATCTGCTCCTTCCGCGCCCGGCGCACCGTGGGATCCGACAGTCCCGAGGCGCTGTTCGGTCTCCGCGGAGCACGCATGTTACGTCAGCACGATTCGGGACCGGCCGGGCCGGGCGCACATCTGTCCGCATGCCGCCGGGGCGGCGCCATCCTCGCCGTGGTCGGGGTGGCCGCTCTTGACGCCGGCGGGATCCGCGAAGTCCTCGCCCGAGCAGGACGCCAACGGTGCAGGCGGTGGTGGCGCACCAGGCGGCCGGCGCAGCCGGATACGCCGCCGATGCGACCAAGAACACCGAGGCCGGGTTCGGTCTCAAGCTCCCCGCCAACCGGAAGCTGCAGAATGCGTATGACAGCAATGACACGTCGCGCACCTACGAGTATGGCGACGGCAACGCGAACGGCCTACCGTCGTCGTGACGAATATGCCGGATGCCAGCCAATGGTGCTTCGAGGTATGCAGCGTACGGAAGAGGGCCAGTCGTCGGGCAAGACGCGGCAGCCGTCGACGGACCTGCCCGGTGGTGGCACCTTCTGGTCATGGTCCGATGAGGACAGGAAGACGTGGGTGACGGCCCTCACCCACAAGGACACGGAACTCTTGTTCTGCAGGGCGTTCGGTGGGCCCGTGGATGTCGCGCTGGTCGACGCCTGCAGGTCGATCCACCCGCTGTAGATTCCGGGTATGACTGGATCGGATCCAAAGACGCATCTGCACCAGTACCTGAGGGAAGGCCGCACGTCGGTGCTGTCGAAGCTGGACGGCTTGTCCGAGTACGACGTGCGGCGTCCACTGGTTCCCACCGGCACCAACCTGCTCGGCCTGGTCAAGCATCTGGCCAGTGTCGAGGCGGGCTACTTCGGGGAGACGTTCGGCCGGCCCTACCCCGAGCCGATGCCGTGGTGGCACGACGACGCGGAACCCAACGCCGACATGTGGGCCACCGCGGGCGAGTCCCGTGAAGACATCATCAACCTGTACCAGCGGGTCTGGGCGCACGCCGACGCCACCATCGAGACGCTGCCGCTGGACGCACCCGGCCAGGTGCCTTGGTGGCGGCCGACGGGCCGGGAGGTCACACTGCACCGGATCCTCGTCCACGTGCTCGCCGAGACCCACCGGCACGCCGGACACGCCGACATCGTCCGGGAGCTCATCGACGGGACGGTCGGCTGGCGCCGGGTCAACGACAACCTGCCGGACGTCGACCAGACATGGTGGGAAAGCTACCGCGACCGGCTGGAGCGAACGGCCCAGTCCTTCCGCTGACGCCCGTGCCTCGGCGCCCCCTACCACTTATCCAAGTAACCATTTACCGGGGTAAGTGGTGAGGTCTGTGCGGCCCTACTGTTTCGGTCCGAACTGAGGAAAGATGCGCGCAACCAGTGAGGGATCCTGGGTACCGCGCCGGAAGCTCTCCCAGGCCATCGGGTCCTCGTCCTGTGGGCCGGCGCGCTGGCAGGCGAAGGTCACCCGGGCCGCCGAGCACACGGTCGCCAGCGCAGCGCGCGGCGCGTACGCCCGCACCCTGCTGTTCAACCTGCTGGTGCTGCTCGTCAGCGGAGCCGTCGTCACCGCACACGTCCGGCGCACCCGCCGGCCGCCGGCACCGGCGATCGTCCATAGTGGACGATCATGGACCGTCCGGTCCGGACGGGCAGACAGGTAGCAACGGTTGGAAAGGCTCGGCGGTCGGCTCTTCCGTCAGGTCGACATCTGCTGCAGCAGGTCGGGCAGGTCGGCGAAGGAGTCGAGCACGTGGTCCGGGTTCGATCCGGCCTCCTCGACCGCCTGCGGCAGGTACTTGCCGGTCCTGACCAGCACGCCGGTGATCCCGTTGTGTTGCGCGGCCAGGACGTCGGCCTCGACATCGTCGCCGACCATCAGCGCCGCCTCCGGCCCGACGCCAAGACGGCCGAGCGCGGCGGTGAAGAACGCGTCCGACGGCTTGCCCACCACCTCGGCCTCGACGCCCGCGGCGCGCTGCAGCCCGAGCAGGAAGGCGCCCGCGTCCAGTTGCAGCCCCTCGTCGGTGCGCCAGTAGAGGTTGCGGTGCATCGCCACGAGCCGGGCGCCGCGCTGCAGGTGCGCGAAGGCCCGATTGAGCGAGGTGTAGTCGAACTCGGGGCCGGCGCCCCCGACGACGACTGTGTCGACGTCCGGGTCGTCGTCCGCGACGATCGTCACGCCGGTCAGGTCGGCCCGGATGTCGCCGCTGTTGAGCAGCGCGCACCGGGCGCCGGGGTGGTGGTCGGCCAGGTACGCGGCGGTGAGGGCCGGCGCGGTGAGGATGTCGTCGACCGTCACCGGGAAACCCGCATCCGACAGCACCGACGCGATTGAGGCGCGGGTACGTGACGTGGTGTTGGTGAGGAGCGCGAGCGCGAGCTCCGCCCGCCGCAGCCGTCCAAACGCCTCCACGGCACCGGGCAGCGGTTTCCAGGACACGGTGAGCACGCCGTCGATATCGATCAACACTGCACGGACCGCGGCCATAGGAGAACCGTAGCTGTGGCGGCCGGCTCGACGCCCCGGACCTCGACGGCGCTGTCGAAGCCGTTGTAAGAGGTATCCATTGCCGTGGCGCGCACTGATTCGTCGAGTGCCTCCTAGCCAGGTGCGTCGGCGGGGCCGCCGTGAACGGCGTTCAGTGTGGGCTGGCGGCTGCGGTTCGCTTGCGGTACGTGTCGTCTCGGGCGCGGGCGAACGCCTCCGCCGGTGTGCCGACCAGGTAGCTCCACGGCCGGGTGGTGACCTGGTCGCCGAGCACGTCGAACATCTCGGCCGCCGCGTCGTGCTCCTGGGCCAGCCAGAACGGCAACGCGAGTGCGTTGTGGTCGCGTTGCCAGCCGAGCCGGCGCCGATAGGCGGGGTGCTGCACCGACCGGTCGGCCGCGGCGCTTTTGGCACCCCGCAGGGATACGCGGGCCACCACGGCCGCGCACTTGCAAACGGCGCCGATCGCGGCGGCGGCGCAGGGTCAAGATGCGGCGTGCGCTAGCGGCCCCTACCACTGGCGTGCGCTGGCCCGCCCCTACCACTGGCTCCACGGGATCAGCCAGTCGCCCACGCCGTTGCGCACGTCGAGCTGGCGGGGCGTGTTCTTGACGTCGACCACGTCGCCGGTGCTGAAGTTGTCGTAGAACCACTGGGCGTTGGCCGGGCCCACGTTGATGCAGCCGTGCGAGGTGTTGGCCCGGCCGTGCGAGGGGATGTTCCAGTCGGCCATGTGCACGAACTCGCCGGAGTACGAGATGCGCACGGTGAGCTTGACGTCCTCGTCGTAGTAATTCTTCTTGTCGTTGGGGTCGGTGTAGCCCATGGGCTTGGAGCTCATATGGGTGACCGGGGTCTTCTCGATCACCACGTGCGCACCGGCGCTGGTCCAGTAGTTGACGGTGTTGCCGGTAGGGGTCTTCGCGGTGCCGCCCATGCCCATGCTCACCGGGATGTCGCGCACCAGCCGCCCGTCGAAGTAGACGAGCATGTGGTGGGTGTTGTTGTCGGCGATCGCGATCTTCGACTGGCCGATCGTGAACGACGCGGCCGCGTCGTCGCCGCCGTAGACGTCGCCGCCCAGGTTCTTGCCATAGAGCGCAGTCTTAACCGTGACCTTCGTGCCGGGCCTCCAGTACGCCTCGGGCCGGTAGTGCAGCTCATGCGCGTCGAACCAGTGCCACCTGCCCACGACCGGCGGGTCGGTGGTCACCGTGAGCGCCTGCTCGACGGCCGTCTTGTTGGTGACCGCCTTGTCGAGGTACACGATGATCGGCTGGCCGACACCGTACGTGGTTCGCTCCTTGAGCAGGTGTGAGCCGTTGGCGCGCAGGTAGACCCCGGCCACGGCCTTTGGCTTGAGCGTGCTGAACCTGGTGGTCTTCTCGGCCGCCTTGCCGTCGGCCGTGGTGCCGTTGATGGTCACCCTGTAGGACTTGCCGTAACCCAGCCGCTCGCTGGTGCGCCAGCTGCGCTTGCTGGTATCGAACGCGCCCTGGACCTGCTTGCCCGCCTCGTTGACCACGCTCACGGTGTTTAGTGTGCCGCTGTCGATCGTGACCGTGACCGGGTCGGTGACCGATACGGCGGTCGCGTCGGCCGCCGGGACGACGGTGATCGCCGCGCCCAGGTCGACCGACGGCGATGCGGGGGCGCCGCTGGCGGAGGCGTCACCGGGACCGTGCCAGGTGGCGCCCGGCCCGCTCGCGCACGCGGCGGCCAGCGCCAGGGTCAGCCCGGCAGCCGCCGAGCCGACCAGGCGCGTCAAAGCCGAGCCAGACGGCCTGCGCATGACGTTCCTCCCCGATACGCCACGTGGTCCGACCGACAGGGTACTGCCCGGCGCCACCCGGATGTATCGGCGGCCCCGGCCGCGGAGACCTCCCGAGACACCGTCAGGCAGCTCGCCGAGGGTGCGCCACGCCGCTTCCGTGCGTCGAAAGAACGCCGGGTCGGCGCGACAGGGCTACCGGGGCGAACAGTTCGCGCCACCGGACGGATGAGCGGTCATGAGCCGAAAGCGTGACGACGGCGGGATCAGCCAAGAAACCGAGGACGGATCGTAAATCTGCTTGCCGCCAGGCTGGTCCACAAGACCACGCCCAGTGGACGGTACGTCCCGGTATTGGCGTCCCGCAGCGCCTCGGCGTGCGCCTTGGTGCCCGAAACAAAGGCACCAGTCGTCCGCGTACCGGACCAGCCGGATATCGGCAGACCCTGACGACGCCGCTTGGCCCTTTCGTAAGGTGTGGCCGCGGGCCCGCCCGGCGCCCGGGCGATATGCTCGTCCAGCACGGACAGGGCCACGTTGCTCAACAGCGGTGACAGGATTCCCCCTTGCGGCGTACCCGTGATGCTGTCCCGCAGCTGACCGTCCTCACCGAGGATGCCGGCCTTGAGGAACGCCTTCACCAGGGCCAGGACGCGTTTGTCCCCGACACGCAGCCGCACCCGATCCATAAGGGCCGAATGCGAAATTTCGTCGAAACAGGCTTTGATGTCACCCTCCACGATCCACTCATACGAGCGGGACGCGAAGTGGTGCACCTCAGCCACCGCGTCATGAGTCCTGCGGTTCGGGCGGAACCCGTAACGGCACGGGAGAAGATTCGCCTCGAAGATCGGCTCCAACACCAACTTCAACGACGCCTGGACCACCCGATCCCGCACGGTCGCGATCCCCAGCCGACGCTTCTTGCCACCAGGCTTCGGGAACATCCGCTCCCGCACCGGCACCGGCTGGAAGCTGCGGTCTCTCAACTGCGTCCGCAACTCGCCGAGGAACCCCTCGACACCCCGCACGGCCTCCACGTAATAGGCAGACTCGCCATCCACGCCGGCCGTCTTGGCGCCCTTGTTGTGCCGCACCCGATCCCACGCAACCAGAAGGAACGCGGGATCGGCGAGAAGGTTGTACAGATCGTTGAACCTGCGGTGAGGATCGTCGTTCGCCCACCGGTGCAGCTTGGTTTGGATCTCTCGTACCCGCCGCTCGGCCTGACCCAGCAAGGGCCACTCCAGCTGCGGCGGTTCGTCAGTGTTCACCAACGCTCTCCCAGCATTCCACTCCCCGCACTGCTGACTTGCTGGCCCCCGTGCCTGGTGGCGCCAACCTGACGTGCTTGATGAGCGGATGTCGGCCCTGGTCCCAAGACTGCCCCCGAGCGGCGTCTGCGGAGTCGATGGCTATGGTGTCTGGTATGGAGCTGGAGGCAGACCTGGTGCGGCTGGCGCGAGACGGCAATTTCTGGGAGCTGGACAAGCACGGCGAGGCCATCGTGCCGTCGGTGCGCACTATCCGAAGCCACGGTCGTGGCGCAGTGCGGCGCGCGGCGCTGCTCGCTCTGCTGTATCTCGGAGGTGAGGCCGCGCTGGACCCGGTCGACGTGGCAATCCTGCAACGGTTGATCCGGATCAAGGCTGCGCACGACATGCCATACGCCTTCGACACCTGTTTCAACAGCTGGCTGACGGTACCCGGCGGCGATCAGCGGGGCATTATGGACGTGCTCGGGCTCACCGACGCGATACCCGCCACATACGCGTTCGGCGAGACCCTCCTGTGTCACCTCGCCCACGGTGGACCGGATCGCGACGAAGAGTTTGACCACGTATTTATCTCGCCCGAGCTCAACGGGTGGACCGTGGTCCGCGGCCCGAGCTGTAACATATACAGATCACCGCGCCTGGCAACCTGGGCTGAACAGCTCAGCGAACGATACGGTCAGGCGCAGGCGTACTTTTTCGACCCCAGATCCGGCAGCGACGCCTGGCTGGTAGCGGACGGAGGCCGGATCCTGCGCCGCTACTGCAACGAGGAGCCGCAGACCTCCTTCGGCGATCCGTTGCCGTTCGAGCAGCGGTGGCTAGACCATCATGGCCTGCCCGCCCCGCCCGAACAGCTGGTTGACGACGTCGCGTTCGAGGAGGCACTCGCCGACTACGAGGCGGACTGCAACGCACTGGAGTTGGCCGCCGCGTTGAGCATCGACCCGGTCTGGACCGGATGGCCCACCCAGCTGCACGTCCGGGGTAACGCACTGATCGCTCGTACCGACGCAGGTGTGCGCCAAAACGTGCTGCGCGGCTGCTGCACGCCGCAGATCTGACGACCAGGCCAGCCGCGAACGCATGCTATTGCCGTGCTCCGCCCGGCCGCGCGGATCTGCCGCCGAGCGAGCGCGTCGATCACCGGCATGCCCGTCACCGTCCTACGCTGCCCCACCCCGGGTCGTCGTCGAACACAACGTGGATGAGGCCCACCAGCCGGCCGTCGAGCTCAGCGAGGACGGTCTCGCTGTGGGTCGGTACGGTGAACCGCGGCCACCACACCGAGCGGCGGCATTCGGTCGTGCCCAGGGAAGAGTAACCGATCTTGGACGCGTGGTCGAGTTCTCATCGGCACGTCGCCGCCGCCAGAGAGGTCCCGCGCCCGTGATCGTGGACAATCTCGACCCCGGCCGCCCAGCCCGGCCAGCTCCTGGCCTCCACTGCCAACGGCGCGCCGCTAGCCCCGTCGTTCGCACATGCGATTGAGTGACTTGCGTCGCGAGCGTCCGGCTGGTTCGTTGCTGATCTATGGGCGTATCGGATGAACCTCGGCGGGGAGCGCGGCGGCCTCGGGCGCAGATCGCCGGTGCCGG
>WNFV01009580.1_pt1 | contig 10693 bp, 5 predicted proteins | sample 5400101 | NCBI WGS metagenome assembly WNFV01 (sample SAMN13153361, study PRJNA577476) | soil metagenome | isolation source: 115 cm soil or saprolite under grassland replicate 1 | place: USA:California | collected 2016-06-15
TACATACTGAAGGGAAAGCTCAGGAAGCGGTGAGGGCTCTCCCATCGAGAACGCTTCGTAGAGCGCCACCGCTTCACGAATGAAGACGGCGCCGGACCACCCATCAGAGATAATGTGGTGCATCGTGACGAGGAGTATATGCTCCTCTTTCGCGAGCCGTAGCAAAGTAACCCGCAGCAGAGGCCCCTTAGCGAGATCAAATGGCCGCCGCGCCTCCTCTACAGCTCGCCGTTTGACCTCCTCCTCGCGCTGAGGTTCGGAGCAAGACTGGAGGTCCACCAGTGCCACCGGCACGGTCAAACTCGGGGCAATGATTTGTAGCGGCTTCCCATTTACAGCCGTAAAGGTAGTGCGCAACACTTCGTGACGCCTGACGATTTCGTTGACGACCTGCTGCGCTACAGCCACATCGAACTGGCCGTTAACGCGCGCTGCAGAAGGAATGTTGTAGTAGGGGTTGCCCGGTTCCAACTGATCGAAGAACCAGAGCCATTCTTGGGCAAAGGACAGCGGGTAGGATTGTGGCTCTTTAGTCTTTTCCCGTAGCAGGTTCGCGAGAAGCGTGCGCTTCTCTTCGGATGAAAGATCTGCGATAGGTTGGGAACTATCTCTCATCCCCGCATCTCCTTTTCTCGATGCTGGGCTTCCTCACCCATCATCTTGCGGAGCAAAGAATCCACCTGCTCATCGGAAAGGCGATCTACTTTTGCCAACAACTGTTGCGGAGTTTCTTGTCGGTTGACGGGTGGCGCCGATGGGGTAGAGGCTGGCACGATAAGTTGATTGAGTACAGCGGATGAAAACCTCAGTATGGTTGGACTTTGCATAAGTTGCCCCATCGGTAGAGAAAGATCCAGATCGCTTTCGATCCGATTTTTCAATTCCACCGCCATTAGAGAATCAAGCCCCAGCTCATTAAGGGATCGATCTAGATCCAGTTTACTATCGGAAGTACCTAAGACTCTTGCCACCTGTTCCCGAACATAGGCCTCGATAATCTCTGGGCGTTCTTCCTGCTTCGCCTCCCACAAACGTTCCTTTATCTGGCTTATTTCTTTTACTCCTTGTTCATCGGTTTTGCTCTCTCCTACCAGCAACGAATACCGTTGTGCGAATCCTGTTCTTGGTATCGATTTTGAAACTTTCTGCCAATCCATTCGCATCATGCCAATCTGGATTGGGTTTCGCCGAAGTATGAGACCGAGACCCGCCGTCGCTTCTTGCGGCGAAATCCCCTCACTGCCCATACGAGTCAACAACTCGGATATCTCATGGTGCCGAGCTACGTAGCCTACGCCCGCCAGATGGCCCCAGTTGATGGTGATTGCGGGTAAGCCAAGGGAACGACGATAATGGGCAAAGGCATCGAGAAATGAATTGGCCGCAGCATAGTTTCCTTGTCCTGGACTTCCGATCAACGAACTTACCGAACTAAAGAGCACGAAGAAATCCAAGGGCCGATTTAGACTGTGATAGTGTAAATTCCAAGCTCCATCCATCTTTGGGGCCATCACTTTCCTAAACTTCTCTGGATCGGATTGAAGCAAGATATTGTCGTGCAACACCATGGCGGTATGGAATATACCTTTCAAAGGCGGCATCGTTCTGTCGATGCCAGCAAGTACCTCTGCCACTTGCCTCCCGCTGCTAACGTCGGCTTTGGCTACCTCCACCCGAGCACCTGTTTTCCGCAACTCCACTAGAGATTTCTTTGCCTCTTCAGACTGAGCTCCGCTTCTGCCCATCAGCACGAGATTCCGGCCACCGTTCTCTACAATCCACTGAGCAAGGGTCAAGCCGAACCCGCCGAGTCCTCCCGTAATCAGGTACGTGCCATCGGCACGAAAAGCGCTGCCATCTCCATTCAATGGCTCGAGCAAAACCTTTTCGTCGCGCATGGAAATCACAAGTTTTCCAATATGTCTTGCCTTCGCCATATGCCGGAAAGCCTCTACGGTTCGGGAAACGGGAAACACCCGATGAGGTAGGGGATGAAAGGTTTTATTTTCGATACGCTGACAGATTTCGCTAAGCAACGACCTTATGAACATCGGTTTGTTAGCTATTAACCCACCTAGATCGATAGCAAAAAATGATAGATTCTTTCGGAACGCCCACAGTCCCAATTTGCTGTTCTGGTAGAGGTCGCGTTTTCCCAGTTCAAGAAACCGCCCATAAGGGGCCAGAGCGGAAACTCCCTTGGCAATTGCTTTTCCGGCCAAAGAGTTCAAGACGATATCAACACCCTCGCCACGGGTAATCTCGCTGATTTGATCGGCAAACGATAACGATCTTGAATCCATGATATGCCGCACGCCGAGAGATTTGAGCAGCTCGCGTTTTTCCGGGCTGCCCGCGGTCGCGAAAACCTCCGCGCCCGCATCCCGGGCGATCTGAAGTGCGGCGAGCCCGACACCGCCAGCTGCCGATTGGATGAGTACCCGTTCGCCTGCGTGAATCCGCCCCAGGTGATGCAACGCGTAATATGCAGTAAGAAAAGCGATAGGTATTGTTGCCGCTTCTTCAAAAGTCAAATGTTCTGGCTTGGGAACGACTAACTCGGCCAACGTCGTTACGTAAGAGCCCAAGCTGGCGGGAGCAATAGCCATAACCTCATCGCCTACTTCAATGCCTTCCACACCGTCCCCAATCGCGACAATTCTACCCGAGCACTCATCGCCCAGCAGCGTGAAATCCTTGCTATCAGAGGGATAAAGACCCAGGACCTTCATAACGTCGCGAAAGTTCAGCGAAGCGGCTAACACTTCTATTTCAACTTGTCCCGGTCCGAGTTCATAACGTTTGGTTTCACGCAGGGTCAAATTATCAATGACGCCAGGCGCCGGCATCTCCAGTCGAAAAGGCCGAGTTCCGCCATTCATTGATGTTCTTTGATGTACAGAGACCTTTGCAGGTGCCACCCGCTCCAATCGCGGCGCAAGGCGAACTCCGTGCCGTAAGGCAATCTCCTCTTCGGCATCTTCTGTGAAAAGCTCCGCAAACAGAGACGGAATCTCATCGGGTGACTGGTCCGAATCAAGATCCAACATTTTGCAGCGAATATTGGGAAACTCGTTGTTAATGACTCTTCCCAAGCTAATTAACGGAGATTGCGCGATGGAAACGTGATGACCATTTCCCACCGGTTGCGCGCCTCTGGTTACGAGCACGAGCTTAGGGGGTAGCTGCCTTTGGTCAATTTTGAAGCACGCTTGAATGAATTGCAGAACAGTGTGGCATCCAAGAACCTCTGCCAATTGTAATGAGCCGACGGAGGTCTCTCCCGGATGAGGGGTATCGAGACTCCAGAGATGGATGGTTCCACGCCAGGGAGCCTGGGCTGACTCAGATACACACTGAAGCAGTCGTTCCATATCTTCGGCACTGTTTGGGGATATCTCGAAGTTACTTTCATCCCTCTGGTGAAAGCTTTCAGCCGGGGTAACTAGAATGCTTGCGTCACCACGCGAGTTCAGAAGTTCCCCCAACTTTTCTGCGACGCCACCGCTATCCGCAAAAATCAACCACTTGTCGTTATCTCGGTTAATATCTGCAACACCTCCCAAAGCCCTTTCTTTTTGGATGATTGATGCACCTTCTTCGATATGCGGGCCACGTGCTAACAAGACCACTTGACCTGGTTCCTCACCGTCACGAGACAACGAGACGTGCTCGACATCGACAAATCCGCCCTGCTGGAGGATGTATTTCCAGGTTTCTCTGGTAAGCAATGGATGGTCGGGCCGTAGGTCAAAATCTCTGAAATTCCACCAGCCGGGCGTTGACCCGAACACTAAGTCGGAAAATGCCCTTTCGACAGAAGATGCCTTTTCAGCCTCCAAAATTATCAGCAGGCCTTTAGATGACAGCAGTTTTCCTATATTACGGAGTGAGTGACGCAGGTCCTTAGTCCCATGAAGCACATCCGACGCCAAGACAAGGTCAAAGGAATGAGGCTCATAGCCCTGCTGTAGAGGGTCGCTTTCAATATCCAATAATTGATATCTTACGAACGGGAAGTCGTGAAACTTCTGCTCGGCTTTACCCAAAAAAAGTTTAGAAACATCTGAAAAAATGTATTCGGTGCAATCACCAGGTAAGCTGGAAAGCACGTATGCTGTCATGCCTCCAGTGCCCGCGCCGATCTCAAGGATCCGGACCGTTCGTCCTTCCGGCAGATGAGCCAAAGCCCTACCCACTGCCTTTTGAACCAATAAGTTATAAAGCCGGAATGAGGGTGAATCCTGGTAGAAATGCTCAGCTGTTGTAATAGAACCTTCCGGGAACAGAACCTGCAATGGATCCGTTTTGCCTTGAAGCACAGCACCTAATTGCGATCCAGATCGGCCGATCAGGCTCAGCTCACCAGCATAAGCAGGATATTGCGACAATGTGCGTTGCCAAACTTCTTGGGGATCCTGTTTCGGAGCTCCCTGGCATACGACCCATGCATCCGCGCCGGCTGTTTTCAGGTAGCCCGCCTTCTCCAGGAAAGCCATAAATCTCACCATTAGGTGGTGATACTGTGGTAGCAGCTTCAGCTCCTCCATTAACGACCCAATGCTGATACGGTCTCCGGGGTTCAATTCCAAGCCCAGTTCGCGGAGGGTTTGCAGAATATACGCGGTAGCGAGGCGATCGAAAGAGGCTTTCACCCTGGAAAACATTCCTGACCAACCAAGTTCATTAACTAGTTGGTGAATTTCGCTTTCGATCGGTTGGGCAATCTCCCGAGAATCAGGGATACAATCAGGCGCCCGGTGTGCCCACGGTCGTTCTGCGAGGGGTTTGCTACGCCATTTAACGTTATAGAACCACTTCGCGATATCTTCCGACTCATCACCCCGCGCTGCGCCAACCGCCGCGCATTCGAATCCTCTAATGTCGATAAACAGGTTGCCATCGTCATCGTATACCCGGATGTCGCCTTCTAAAACGCTCGTACTTATGTTTTTAAGAACGACGTGACTCCACACCTGCGGTCCCGGTCTGGCAAAAACACGCGCTCGCTCAATCCGCACGGGCAAATAAAGGGTCTTGGAAGTCTCGCCGTTATTCCGAGGAACAGCGCTAAACAAAACCTGGAAACACGCATCAAGGAAGGCTGGATGGAAAAAGTAATCTTTACTCTCAGGCTCCAGCTGCTTAGGAAGGCGCACAAATGCTAGCGCCTCTCCATCTCTTCTCCAGATCCGCTCGATTCCACGAAAGGATGGGCCGAAATGAAGCCCTAGAGCCGCGAACCTGCTGTAGCAGTCTTCTGATGAAATCTCATCGATCAAATTTTCCCTTATCGCCTTTACGTCAACTTTGAGAGGAAGGCGCAGATCCGGTCCTCTTCTCATGTAGCCAATGGAATTGAGGTCCCATGAAGAGTCGGGTGTCGATTCTTTACTATAAATGGCAAGGGAATCGTCAGCCTGATGAAAAACCAGTTGAACCCTTGGAGTTCCGTCTCGATCGGGCAAAAAGAAAGCCTTTTGAAACTGAATCTCCTCTAGAATACAAGCCTCGACTCCGAAGGTCTGGTGAGCAGCCCCAAGGGCCATTTCGACATAAGCCGCACCCGGGAACACGGCGGTATTGCGCACTTTATGGTCTTCGAGGTACCCCAAAAGGCGTTTGTCAATCACATTTTCCCACATGGGGTCGGCTGACCTCATGCTTCGTCCAAGCAAAGGATGTTTCTTTCTGCTAAGCCGCCATTCCTTTGAATCTTCTGATTCATGCCAGTAGGGTTGTCGCTGCCAAGAGTATCGGGGCAAATGTATGCAGCGACCTCCCTCAGGCCAAAGGTTCCACCACTCGACCGGATGGCCAAGGGTGTACAGTGCTCCCAGTGATCCCAGCATCACCGCTCTTTCTTCCTCGTTCCTGCGCAAAGATGGCAGCACTGTTCCTTTTCGACCTCTCTGCAGCAGACACTCGGAAATCGAGCCGGATAAAACCGGATGAGGACTGATTTCTAAAAAGGCATTGGCGCCTCTTTCTATCAACCAATCCATCGCCTCCGCAAATCGTACTTTTTCTCTTACATTTTGCCACCAGTAATGTTGGTCGCACTGCCTGCCTTCCACCGATTTGCCGGTCACTGTCGAGATAAAGGGAACTACAGGAGCTTGCGGATTAAGACCATCTAGAGACTCGAGGAATTGGTCCTTGATAGCCTCCATTTGAGGACTGTGAAAAGCATAGTCTACGCGCAGAAAGCGACAGAAAATACCTTTTTCAATCAACGATTGGCTTATCTGCTGAAGTGCTCCGGGCTCTCCAGAAAGGGTAACAGAGGACGCGCTGTTAATGGCCGCGACCGAAATCCGGTCCTCGTATCCTGCAATCGACCTTGTAGCCTCCACCAGAGGTAAACCGACGGCCATCATGCTGCCCTTCGCACCAGGGAAATCCATGCACTTTGCTCGATAAAAAACGATTCGGACAGCATCGTCCAAAGACAAAACACCTGCAGCTTGAGCCGCCGCTATCTCGCCGATACTGTGCCCAACAATGGCCTCAGCCTCAACTCCCCATGACTTCCACAACGCTGCGAGTGCCACCTGCAACGAAAAGATGGCCGGTTGAGCAATCGCCGTTTCTTGAAGCCGAGAACCCGCTTCATCGCGATCAAGTTCTTGCAACAGGGACCAGTCCGCGTGCTCGCTCAGCAGCCTGGCACACATCTCCATTGTTTTTCGGAATACCGCCTCGTGTTTAAGCAATTCCCTACCCATTCCCCACCATTGCGGACCTTGACCGGAGAAAACAAATGCGAGCTTTGGCGGTTGACCTTGTATGCGCCGGCCCGTAAACATACCAGGCCTTCGTTCCCCCGTTAGGAAGGCCTCAAGATGGTGACGCATTTCGTCTCTGCTGTGCGTTACCAGAGACAAACGATGGTCAAGATCACTTCTCCGCACACTGGCTGTGTAGCAGACATCCCTCAAAGCGGGTCTTTGATGGCCATTGCTGTCGAGAAAATCGAGATAGGACCGAACCAGGGCGTGCAATGCTTGAGGAGTATGCGCCGATACCGGCAGCGCCATTGCTGGAAGCGGATCTTCCGTATTGAGCCGAGATATATTCTCTTGAACCGGGTACTCTACCATCACAAGATGCGCGTTTGTTCCCCCAAATCCAAACGAATTTACTCCGGCAACCGCAGGCCTCGAAGCTTCAGGCCATGCTTCCAGATTGATAGGCACCCGCAATTGCAGATCTTCGAATGGAATTCTAGGATTCGGGTTATGAAAGTGCAGATTCGGAGGAATCATCCGGTGCTTGAGCGACAAGGCGACTTTAATAATCCCGGCTATTCCTGCTGCAGCCTCCAGGTGTCCAATATTGGTTTTTACCGATCCGATCACGCACTTTCGACCCTCAGCCCGACCACGGGACAGTACATTTCCGATAGCCATGGCCTCAATTGGGTCCCCAATCTCTGTCCCTGTCCCATGAGCCTCGACATAATTCACGTCACTCGGAGCAATCCCCGCCTGGCCGTAAACCTCTCTTAACAGCGCTTCCTGGGCTGACTGGCTCGGCATCGCGATCCCAGTCGTTCGCCCATCTTGATTAACTGCGGAACCCACGATAACGGCATACACCGGATCTCCATCAGCGAGAGCTCTCGTCAACGACTTCAGGACAACAATCCCGGCACCCTCAGCGCGAACAAACCCATTGGCGCCGGCATCGAATGCTTTACAGCGTCCGTCCGTAGAAAGCATCGAGGCTGCGCAGAACGCGGTAAAAGGTCGACTCGTAATGATAACGTTTACTCCTCCGGCCAAGGCAAGGCTGCACTCCTGATTCCAGATGCTTTGGCAAGCGAGGTGTGTGGCTACAAGCGATGATGAACAGGCAGTGTCTACCACCATACTTGGCCCCCGAAGGTTCAGGCAGTAAGAAATACGATTTGCTGCGATGGATAACGCTCCACCCGTAGCGGAATAGGCATCAACGGAACCTTTGTCGTTAGGACTCGACTGAATTTGGGCGTAATCAGGATGTGATATGCCGACAAAAACCCCGGTATTGGTTCCCGCCAGCTGTTGAATAACCTGGCCCCCGTCCTCCAGCGCTTCCCAGGCAACTTCAAGAATGAGGCGCTGTTGTGGATCCATATGGGCAGCTTCGCGTGGAGATATGCCAAAGGATTCAGGATCAAATTGATCGATCCCCTTTATGAATCCACCCCAGCGTGAATACGTTTTGCCCGGCATACCCGGTAGCGGGTGGTAGTGCTCCTCGATATTCCAGCGATCCTCGGGAATTTCAGTGATCGCATCCACTCCGTTCACCAGCAATTTCCAGAATGATTCAGGATCGTTTGCCGCTCCTGGAAACCGACACCCGATACCGAGGATAGCTATCGGCTCCCTTTTATCCTTTAACGTCAACGTATCGCTCATGAAAATCGCCTCCCTTTGGACTGGACTCTTGCTCACCACACACTTCTCTGAGTCGTTCCCATTCCCATAATCGACGCCCACTGGATCCCTTAAGAGCAACCGTTGCCACGTAATCTTTGCCGACCTCAAGCTCGTAAAGTGACCATCCGATGACTCTGCGATGAATCCCGCGTGCCATCGGACTCTCTTACAGTAGTTTTGGTCCTCAAGCCTCGATCACTCATGGCTCAGGACTATTTAACCGCCGGCCGCGGATATGTCCGGGTGCTGTGAGTGAGCCTCATGCGCACCATCATCTCGGCGGTCTGAATGCTGGTCTTTAAGGCATCCATCACCGGCACGCCGAGCTCCTTTTCGAATTCTTGTGGCGAATATTGCACCGGCACCATGGTGATGCCCATGGGTACGATGATCTCGGCGTCGTGATTGTCGATCAGGTCACGGGCCACTTAGATAAATCGCTCGCGCATGACGTCGCGGCTCTTTGTGCTCTCGGGAAGCGGGATACCGATGCCGCGAATGCCGACGACCGAATCAGCCACTCGCCAAGCGTGCATCTGCTTGCGCATGAAGGGAATGCTTTTATCCTCATAGGCGATGACACCCAGACGGCTGCTCAGCTGCGCGCCAAGATGTAGAACAGCCTGTCCCGCGCCGACGATAGGAATGCGTATCAAATTTCTCGCCAGCTCAACGCCGGCATCCAGCGTACCGAAAGGAACTACGGCATCGTAGCCGTCGGTTTCGGCTTTTTGCGCGACCTTGGCGACGAGCGGGCCGGCGGAAAGCGAATTGACCTGTGAGTTCGAGCGCCGAAAGAAAGTCGCCTTGATGGTCTCGAAGCCGATCTCAGTATTGGGCGACGCGCATTTTAACACCGCCTGCCTGCGCCTTTCGCCTTCTTCGGGCGGATATTCGCCCATCACGACCATGATTTTCATCGACATGCCTCGTCGGTTGGAGTTGTGCGATATATGGCCCAATGGCGAAACTCCTGTCAACCGTGACGGAGTTGCGCGGCCAGCTCGTGCATTCTCGCGCCGATTTCGATGAACACTTTGGATGTTGCTGAAGCTGAAGAGCAGCGCGCGCAATCTGTCGAATGAAATCCCGTCTTGACAGTAATCTCCGGGGCCATTAATGCTGTCTCAATGCGTGTACAAAACGGAGCTCTGGGACATATCGTTCTCAACGTGGCGGATCTCAAGAAATCGGAACAGTTTTACCGCTCGATCCTAGGCCTAAGAGTTTCCGCGCGTAATTTGAAAACCAGGATGACCTTCTTGAGCTACGGCAAGGAGCATCATGACATCGCGCTGCAGGCGTTGCCGAATGGCGCGCGACACGTCGCGGGAAAGGGGATGCCCAAGCTGCACCATTTCTGCATCTACGTCGACTCGAATGACATCATCGACAAGATCTATCCCGTTTTGAAGCGCCGCAAGATTCCGGTCGTCAGCGGCCCCGAGACGTTAGTCGTTGCCGGTAATCGGTCGATTAGTTTTCTTGACCCCGACGGCAATCGCGTCGAGATCGCGTGCAACGCGAATAAGTTCAAATTCGACGAGCGCAAGAAACGTGAACGATAGGGACGAGTTTGAACTCTCTTCTGACCCTTAATCGCTTGGTTGAGGTGAACATAACATGTCCGCTGAAGCAGTTTTGAGTGGCAAGACGTTGTCGCCGAAAGATTTCTGCGATGTGCTCGTGAACGAGGTAAAGAACGGCCATGCGCGCTTGTACCACCCGTTCTATCTCGATCTTTACGAAGGCAAGTTACCGTTGGAAGCGATTCGAATTTGGGCCAAAGAGGCGTGGGGAATCTTTTCCTACAACGTGGCGATCAATACCGCGAAATTAGTGCGCTGCCAATTATCCGGCATCCACGATCCCGAGATCCACAAGAAGTTTGTCGATATCATCCATTCGGAAGTTGGCTACGCGTATTTCGAAGGGTCACCGCGGCCGGTTTTGGGTCACCGCGCACTATTTCTTCGCTTCGGCGAGAGCATCGGTATTCCCGCCAAAGAGTTGGAGCGTTGCGAGACTGAAGAAGACTTTTTGCCGACGACCGTGTTGGCGCGCGTCGGCTGGCTCGATATCGCGCTGAGAAGCAACCACATTCTCGAACAAGTGGCGGCGACCAATTGCTGCAACGAATTTTCCAATCAATTGACCGGTGGTAAGTTCTTCCGCGCTTTCAGAGATCACTACGGCTTAAAGCCCCACGATATCGAATTCTTCGCAGAGCATGGCGAAGCCGATACCGAGCACAGCAACATCGG
>WNFV01024887.1_pt1 | contig 10693 bp, 11 predicted proteins | sample 5400101 | NCBI WGS metagenome assembly WNFV01 (sample SAMN13153361, study PRJNA577476) | soil metagenome | isolation source: 115 cm soil or saprolite under grassland replicate 1 | place: USA:California | collected 2016-06-15
GACGGAGTGGGGTAAAGTCGCGGTCACCTGGTGGACGCACAAGATCAGAAACCTGCACAAAAATGATTTCATCATGGCAGCGAAGACGGATGCGATCTATAAGAAATATGCGCAGTAATTGATAGCGACCGGGCTTGGAGCGATTTGCATGCTAGCAAGATTCTTTGGGGCCTCGAGGCGTCAGGGATAACATGCCAAAGGTTGGATCAACTAGTTTGTCGGAACGAGACGAGAGTATTTTGGCTTACTGTATTACTTGATCGATCACCATATCCACATTCTTTGCCCCAACTTCCACGGGGTTTTTTTTGTAATCTCCAGTTAAGTCACCAGCCCCGCGCGTGGTCGGGTTGCCATCTTTGTCGAGGCGGACGGTGATGTTGATCTTGCCGGTAAAGGGCGTGCCTTGCATCATGACGTTTTCCTGACTTAGCGAGTAGGAAAGGGGAAATGCCGGCTTGTCGATTTTTTTGACGGCGAGGGGTGGGCCGGCGGCGGCGCCGGCGGGGCGAGCGATGATGAACAGCGCCGCGTTCGGATCGAGACTGGCTTTGAGTTTTGGATCGACGGTGATCTTCCCACTAATCTGGGCCGAGGAGGGTGATACAGCCGCGGGAGTCTTCTCACGTACGGCTGATCGATTTCCAGGACCACCGGACGTCGGAATTTCGGCGAGCACTTTCGCGATCTCGTTTCGCTCTTGGCCCGGCGGAACGAGATTTAACAGCCGCTCGAAAGTTTCACGCGCCCCGGCATAATCTTTTTTCTCCTGATATAAGACCAGTCCTTTGCCCCACAGCGCCATGGGAAAATTCGGCGCCTGCGACAGAGCTTTGTCGAATGCCATCAATGCGCCGTCGCCGTGCCCTGCCTGGACGAGAATGAAGCCCATGTAACTGTGCGCTTCGGGGTTGTTCGGATCGGAGGTGAGAACTTTTTTGAAGGCCTCGATCGCTTTGGGGAATTCCTGGTTGGCGAAGGCCGTCTTTCCTTCAGTCAGCGCTGCTCTTGCTTCGCTGTTTGCCGGACTGGTCCCGGTCAGGAAATCGCCGGTCATCGTATCGTTTTCGCCGGCCCGCGGGCGAATCGATTTGGTCAACATGACGCCGAGGGCAAGGCCAAAGAGCATCAAGAAGATACCGCCGCCGAAGAGCTGCCAATGGCGAAAGCGAGTTGAGCTTTGCCCGCTCATTTGACCAGCGGCGCGGATAAGTTTCTCTTTGGGTTTTTTTGTTGCGACCTCGGCGGGCAAGGATGCAAGCTGCTGGATGACGGCGGCGCCTTTGGCTTCGATTTCCTGTTTGAGTTGAGTGTAATCGGAATCGGAGAGCTTTCCCGACTCAAAGTCGAAATCGACTTCTGCCAATTCATCTTTTAGTCGGCCGCGTTCCCGCTGGAGCTGCGCTCTCGAACTGCTGTCTTCGAGATCGGGCGGTTGGAAGTCTTGTTTCAGCAATTCAGTGCGGACCCGCTCGGCGGCATTGGGTTGGATCGGTGTGTCCGCCCGGGGTTTTTTCTTTCCCACCCAGCGGTGCACGAACCAAAGGGCGGTGATGACGCCGGCGACGAGAACGAAGTACGGCAAGATCCAGAGAATCGCACTGAATCCGGTGGTTTTCGGCTTGAGAAGAACCCACTCGCCGTACTTTGAAACGAAGAAATCTTTGATTTGGTCGGGCGATTTACCGGCCTCAAGCTGCTCGCGGACGATGGCGCGCATCTGCTGCGCCATCTCGGACGGGGAGTCGGCGACGGAGAGATTTTGACAGACGACGCAGCGAAGTTCTGTAGCGAGTTCTCGCGTGCGGTCTTCGAGGTCAGGGGCGGTGGCTGCCTGGAGGATGTTACTCGACAGGGCCGATAGGACGGAGAGGACCCATAGCGCGCGCAGGAACATCGTTACTTGACTCCCTGATAATCCCCTCGGCCTTCCTGGGCGCTGACAATGCCTTTGGTGGCCTCTTCGAGTTTGGCGATGACCAGGACCGCGCGGATGCCGCCGACATGTTTGTAGGTAATCCGTCCTTGCGGATCGATGAAAAAGCTTTCCGGTATGCCCCAAGTTCCGTAGTCGACGCCGATCTTGCCGGACTCGTCTTTGCCGTTGAGGTAGGTGACGTTGAATTCTTTCAGAAATTCCAAAGAATTTTTGTCGGTGTCCTGCAGCGCGACTCCCAGAAACACCATGTTTTTGTCTTTGACTTTCTGCCACGCCGCCTCGAGATCGCGGGCTTCCGCGCGACAAGGCAAACACCAAGAGGCCCAGAAATTGAGAAACACGGCTTTGCCGCGCAGATCGTTCAGTGTCAGTTTGTCGCCATTGAAAGTCGTGACCGTGAACGGCGTCGCCGGCTTGGCGATGAGCGGCGAAACGATGTAACGCGAATCGCGCGTAAAGCCGAAGGCGAGCAGCGCGAGAATCGGCGCGATGATCAACAGCGTGATAGCCAACCGTCGCCAGGGCATGACTAGTCCTTGCCGCGCTTGGTGTAAGGAATTGATGACCGGATCCTCGCGTTTGCGGCAATGATGCATAGAAGTCTTTGGCCAGTTGGCATCAGCATATGTCACGTCATGTTTCCGACGGCTGCATCACGCGCATCGGCAGGATACAAATCAGCGTGCCCAACGTGATGACAAAGCCGCCGATCCACATCCAAATGACCAGCGGGCGGACGAGGACTTTGAGAGTGGCCTGGTTGCGGTCGAGCTCGCTGAAGCCGGAGAGAATCAGATAAATATCTTCGCTCAAGCTGCTCTGGTGCACGGCGCGGCCGATGGGTGATTGCTGTGTAGGGAAAAATTTTAGCGCCGGATGCATTATCCCCTCATCGTTGCCATGGTGAAAGACGCGGAAGGCGCCTTCGACGCGGAAGTGGGTGGGTTGCTGTGTTCCTTTCAGGCCTTCGAACTGAACGCGGTAATTGCCGACCTGCAGTTCTTGCTTGAGCGCCAAGGTGGCTTCTTTTTCGATACTGTAAGACATCGATCCGGCGATACCCATGATGATCAGCACCACGCCCAGGTGGACGACCAGACCGCCATAGCGCCGCTGATTGCGGCGCGTGAGGGTGATCAGGCCGCGAATGATTCCTTCGCCGGCAATGCGTTTGCGCGCGCGCAACGCGAGAGCGGTATCGTAGACGATGGTAAAGACGACGAAGGCGAGCAGCGTGAAGCCCAAAAGGGGAAGAAAGTCCCGGACTTTCCACACGAACAAGCTCAGACCCAGCAGCAAGGAAGCCGCCGCGGGCCAGAGAAAACTGCGCTGCAAATTGTCCCACGAGGCGCGGCGCCAGGCGATGATCGGGCCGATGGCCATGAGAAACACCAGGAACAAAAACAGCGGCACCGTGACGGAATTGAAATAGGGCGCGCCGACGCTGACTTGAACGCCGGCGACGGCTTCGGAGAGCAAAGGAAAGATCGTGCCGAGAAATATCGTGAACAAGGCCGAGACCAGCACGATATTATTCAATAGAAAAGCCGACTCGCGGCTGACCATGGAGTCGAGCTCGGGCTGCTCTTTGAGCAGGTCCGCGCGGTAGGCGAGCAGGCCGAAGGAGCCGAGCAGAATAAATGTCAGGAAGGCGAGAAAGAAGCCGCCCACGGGTCCGGAGGAAAAAGCATGGATCGAAGAAAGAATCCCCGAGCGGGTCAGAAAAGTTCCGAAAATCGTCAGGCTAAAGGCGACGATGATGAGCGAAAGATTCCAAACCTTGAGCATGCGTCGGCGCTCTTGGACTTGTATCGAATGCAAAAAGGCGGTTGCCGGCAGCCACGGCATGAACGCGGCGTTTTCCACCGGGTCCCACGCCCAATAGCCGCCCCAGCCAAGCACATGATACGACCACCAGGCGCCAACTAGATTTCCCGCCGTGAGAAAGAACCACGCGATGATCGTCCAGCGGCGCGTGGTCAAGATCCAGGCTTCGTCGAGTTTGCCGACGATCAACGCCGCCATCGCAAAAGCAAATGGCACGGTGAGACCGACAAAACCGGTATAGAGCAGCGGCGGGTGAGTCATCATGTTGGCGTCTTCGAGCAGCGGGTTCAGTCCGCGGCCGTCGAGTGGCACCGGCAACATGGTTTCGAACGGGTTGGAGAGAAATCCGACTACGCCGAGGAAAAAGGCCGACACGATGGAGAAGATCATGATGACCCAGGGCATCATCTCATGGTGCCGGTCGCGATAGATCCACGCGGTGATGCCGGCGAAGATGATGAGCACCCATTCCCAGAGTAACAGCGAGCCTTCGAGCGCGCCCCACAGGCCGGTTACGCGATAGTAAATCGGCGTCGCTCGCGTGGTATTGAAGGCGACATACTTGATCGAAAAATCGGTCGTGACCAAACCATAGATGAGTGCCACTGCCGCGAGCGTGACGAGCACGAATTGCCCGCCAATCGCATAGCGCGCAATCGACAAATAACGCCCTTCGCCCGTGCGCGCGGCGATGATCGGAGTGACAATCCCTAGGAGCGCGATGAGCCAGGCCAGGAGGATGGAGCTATGGCCGAGGTTGGCGGTCACTTGATGCTTGCTTCCTTGGCCGGAACGAAGCTTTTTGCCGGAGGCCCGCCGTCTTTATGGGGGCTATACTCTTCGGCGTGCTTGGCCATGATCGTCGTCGCTTGAAACACGCCGTCGCTGCCGATCCGTCCTTCGACCACGGCGCCCTTGCCCTCGGCAAAGAGATCGGGCGGCACCCCTTTAAAAAAGATCGGGAATGTCGCTGTACCGTCCGTAAGGTTGAAGCGGTAGGTGAGATGCTGCAGGTCCTTTTGTAGCGACCCTTTGACGACCATGCCGCCCAAGCGCAAGAATTTATCGGCGGATGTGCTTTCCTTGGCTTTGAGCTCCGATGGCGTGACAAAATAGACCATCGCCTCCTGCATGCCGCCGTATATCATATAGGACAGCGCGGCGATGATGATAACGCCACCGATCAAAAAACGTCTACTTCTCGGCATCACGGCTTATCGCCTCCGTTGACTTGAGTGCAGCAAGTTCCGCCGCCGCGTCGCCATAGCGGCGTTTGAGCAAGACCACATAAACCAGGATCGAACCCCATACAATCCCATAGGCCAATGAAACAAAACCCCATGCGCCCATCACGCCTCCCTACCGAGCCGTCGCGCTTTGATCTCTTCGCGCATCTCGCCCAGGCGATAGCGCAGCGACAATAGGTAGAAATAAAGTAGCAAGAAGGCCACGAAACTGATAGCCAGCGCCGTCGCCGATAATGCCCAGCACCGCTGCCGCTGAAGCCGCGCGATTCTCATCCTCAGTGAGGGATCTGAGCATGAGGTAGCCGATATAGATCAGTAACAAGATCGCCGTCAACGTTAGCCGCGCGTCCCAGGTCCACCACACGCCCCACGTCGGCCGGCCCCATATCGATCCCTCGATGATCGTCAGTGCGGTGAAGAGCACGCCAATCTCGGCTGCCGAGTGAGCTAAAAGATCGTCGCGTTTCTCGCGCTTCCACAAGTACATGGCGCTGCCGACAAAGACCAGAAAATAAGACAGGTAGGCGGTTAGAATACTGGGCAGATGCAGATACATGATGCGCTGGGCGTCGCCCTGGTACGCGTCCGGCGGAGCGACGACCAAGCTCCAAAACAATCCGATGGCGATGGCGACGAGCGCCAGAGCGCCGAGTATTCCTTTGCGTTTTCTTGTCGGTTGCGACAACTGAGCCATTTTCAGCTTTCGATTACCCAATCAAAGATCAGCACACCGGCGGTCAAAAATATCACATCGAAGCCGATAAGCAGGCGCAGCCACGGGATCGCATCGCCGAACTCGCCTGTGCGTAATACGTTTTCCATGCAACGGATCGTCGCCAGGATGACCGGAACCATGAGCGGAAAGAGCACCAGCGGCAAGAGCAGCTCCCGTGCCCGCGCCCGCAAAGTGATTGCCGACGTGATCGTTCCCAAGACGCAAAAGCCGACCGTTCCCAGTAAAGTAACCAGAAATAATTGCGGTAGCAAATTCCACGAGCGCAGATTGAAGAGTATCCAGAATAGCGGGATTACGACGATTTCCACGATCACCATCAGTATCAAGTTGAAAAAGCTCTTGGCGAGAAACAGCGCGCCGCGGTCGAGCGGTGCGAGCAGCAGGGCATCGAGGCAGTGGTTTTCGCGCTCAGGCTGGAAGAGTTGGGCGAGCCCCAAAGTCCCGGTGAAAAGAAACGCGAGCCAGAGTAACGCCGGCGCCATTTCGGCAACTCTCTCCGGCGCGGCATCGAAAGAGAAGTGAAAGACAAACAGCAGCAAGGTGCCGAAAAAAAACATCGTCAGCAGGCTATCGCGCCGGCGCAGCTCCAAAAGGAGATCTTTCCAGACGAGCAGGTAAGCCTGTTTTAGAAGCGCCATGTTTCTCCGTGCGGCAGGAATTCGCTGAAGGCTTTATCAAAGTTGGGCCAGGGCTCGTGCTTGATTTCATCGAATGTCAGCCGGCCTTGATTCAGAATGAGGGCGCGGCTGGCGAGTCTCAGCACGCGGGAAACATGGTGCGATGCCATGATGACGATGCGGCCCGCGGCGCATTGCCCGAGGAGAAAATTTTCCAGCAAGCCCACACCGGTACCGTCGAGTACGCCGTAGGGCTCGTCGAGCAGTAGAATTTCCGGCGCCAGGAGTTGCCATTTGGCGATCGACAGGCGGCACTTCATGCCGCTCGAAAGATTGGCGACATATTCACCGGCGCGATCGGCGAGATTTACCTGCTGGAGTGCCTGATCGATGGCGTGGAGGTTATTCTTTTGATGATAGAGCGCGGTAAAGAATAAGAGATTTTCTCTCACCGTCAAGTTCTCGTAAAGATGGTCCGCGGGAGATAGAAAACCGATCTTCGCACGCAGGGCAGATGCGCCATGAGAGAGGGGGGTGCCGTCGAGTTGGACCGAGCCGGTGGTAGGCGATATCAAGCCGGCAAGAACTCTTAACAGAGTTGTCTTTCCGGCGCCGTTCGGGCCGAGGAGGGCCACGAACTCGCCTGGCTTTAGATCCAAATTGAGGTCCCTAAGCGCCCACAATAGGCCGTAGGCTTTGGCGAGTTTCTCGACGGTTATGTGCAAAGTTTTGAACTCGACGCGAAAATGAACAGCGCCGCCGAATCACGAGTTGATCGACTATAGTGAGTGAAAGTGGCGGATTCAAGTAGAGGCGAAATTTAGATTTTTTGGCTGGTTGATTGACAATCTTGCTGCATCTCCCCTATTAGGTAGTTGCCACTTCCAATCAGCGCTGAGGAGGAATAATGAATCCCATCGTTACGGTCACCGGGTTCTGGGATGCGTTTGTCACCAAGATCGCGGTTTTTCTGCCTAATCTGCTCTTTGCCATAGCAATCATATTACTCGGCTGGGTGATCTGTAATGTGATCAAACGCATCGTCGTGCGCTTGCTCAAACTCTGCCAGTTCGACGCCTTGGCGGAGCGTGCCGGGATCAAACAAATCCTCGAGCGCGGCGGCATCAAGCAGTCAACTTCGGATATCATCGGACTGCTGGCGTTCTGGTTTCTCTTTCTGATCGCGATCGTGACCACGCTCGAGACCTTAAACCTAAGCGGCGCCACCGACACGCTGCACACGATCTATCTATACATTCCAAAGATCGTGGCTGCGCTGGTGACGCTTATTTTGGGGCTTTATTTCGCAAATTTTTTAGAAACGGTAACGCGAACTTCCTGCGCCAATGCCGGATTGGAACAGGCGCGGGCGATCGGCCGCGCGGCCTATATCGGGACCGCGATTTTCGTTGTCGCCGGTATCTTTGAGATCTTGGACATTGCTTCCGAGATCGTCATTTGGGCGTTCATCTTGGTCTTCGGCGCGATCTGTTTGGCGCTGGCACTGGCCTTCGGCCTAGGCGGGCGTGAGGTCGCGGGACGCTTTCTGGAAAAATGGTTAGAGCAGAAGAAAAACGAGCAGTAAGTCACCTTGACTCGCTCTGGGTAATCAGCTAGTTTCGAATAGATCAAATACAATTTTTTTCGGAAATAGCCTAAGGAGCGGCGAGAATCCATCAAAGCCCTTAGGCTATTTTTGCACGTGAGGAGACTATGGCAGAGTACAAAGTCGTAAAAGTCCCGAAGGACGGCGCAAAAATCACCATGGGGGCCAACAAGCAGCTGCAGGTTCCCGACAATCCGATTATTCCATTCATCGAAGGCGACGGCACCGGCCGCGACATCTGGCGCGCGTCCGTACGCGTTTTCGATGCCGCAGTGGCAAAGGCTTACAAGGGCAAAAAGAGGATTCACTGGATGGAAGTTTACGCCGGTGAGAAGTCCTTCAAGCAGTACAATAGTTGGTTGCATGAAGAGACGGTACCGGCATTTTCGGAATTTCTCGTCGGCATCAAGGGTCCGCTCACGACGCCCATCGGCGGCGGTATGACGTCGCTCAACGTCGGCCTGCGCAAGCTGCTCGATCTCTACGTCTGCCAACGCCCAGTGCGTTATTTCAACGGCGTGCCGTCTCCAGTCAAACATCCAGAATACGTCGACATGATAGTGTTCCGGGAAAACACAGAGGATATCTACACGGGTATCGAGTTTCCCAACGGCACCGAAGCCAATGCTAAATTCAAATCGTTCCTCAAAGAAGCTTTTCCCAAGGAATTTGCCAAGATTCGCTTTCCAAACACGGCTGCTGTGGGTCTGAAGCCGGTCTCGGTCGAAGGTACCGAACGGCTGGTGCGTGCAGCGATTCAGTGGTCGCTGGCGAACAAGCGCAAGAACATCAATTTCGTTCACAAGGGCAACATCATGAAGTACACCGAAGGCAAGTTCGCAGAGTGGGGGTATACGCTGGCGAAACGCGAATTTCGCAACGATGTTGTGACGGAACGTGAGTCGTGGATCTTGGGCAACAAGGAGGCGAAGGCGAATATTTCGGTGGAAGATAACGCCAAGATGATCGACCCTGGCTTTGATATGATGTCGCCTGCTCAGCAGGGCGATATCAAAAAAGAAGTCGAAGAGGCGCTCAAGCTCTCGCCAACCCACGGTGACGGCAAGTGGAAATCGAAGCTCATGCTTAAAGATTCTATCGCCGACGTGACGCTTCAGTTCGTACTGATTCGGCCCAAGGATTACGATGTGATCGCGACGCTGAACTTGAACGGTGATTACTTGTCCGACGCGCTAGCGGCACAGGTCGGCGGCATCGGCATTGCACCGGGCGCCAACATCAACTACGACAGCGGCCACGCGGTTTTCGAGGCAACTCATGGAACCGCGCCGAAGTACGCCGATTTGGATAAGGTCAACCCCGGCTCGGTCATTCTTTCCGGCGAAATGATGCTGCGCTACATGGGCTGGCCGGAAGCCGCCGATCTCATCATTAAGGGTATCGAGGGCGCGGTCAACGCCAAGACCGTGACTTACGATTTCGAGCGGCTCATGCCAGGCGCCAAGCTAGTCAGCTGCTCGGGATTCGGCGATGCGATTATCGCGAATATGTAAGAATAGGACTGAGTCACGAGGACTGAGGAATCACCTGGTTACGTAGCTTAGAGGGAATTATATTATGGCTAGGAAGAAGATTGCGTTAATCGGCGCGGGGAACATCGGCGGGTCGATGGCTCATTTGGCGCTGTTGAAGGGGCTCGGCGATGTCGTCATGTTCGACGTGATCGAAGGATTGCCGCAAGGAAAAGCACTCGATTTGTCCCATGCCGGGCCGATTGAAGGTTTCGACGGCAACGTCATTGGAACCAACAAGTACGACGATATCGCCGGCGCCGATGTTTGCATCGTCACTGCGGGTATCGCGCGCAAACCAGGTATGAGCCGGGATGACTTGCTAGGGACCAATGCCAAAATTCTAACCTCAGTTGCGGACGGCATCAAAAAACATGCAGCCAATTCTTTCGTCATCGTCATTACCAACCCATTGGATGCGATGGTGACGTTGATGCAGCGCGCGCTGGGATTTCCGAAAAACCGCGTGGTCGGTCAATCGGGAATCCTGGATTCTTCACGTTACCGCTCGTTCATTGCGAAAGAATTGAACGTTTCCGTAAAAAGTGTGCAGGCGATGGTTCTGGGTGGACACGGTGACGACATGGTGCCGGTTCGCACTTCCTGCATCATCGGCGGCGTGCCGGTCGAAAAACTGATTCCGGCGAAGCGCTTGGATGAAATCGAAGCACGCGTACGCAATGCCGGCGGCGAGGTCGTCGCCCTGTTAAAGACCGGATCGGCCTATTTCTCCCCTGCCTCGGCGGCGATTCAAATGACTGAAGCTTTTCTCTTTGACAAGAAGGAAATTCTCCCTTGCGCGGCGTTGTTGGAAGGGGAATATGGGGTCAGCGGGTATTATTTCTGCGTCCCGGTCATCATCGGCGCAGGCGGTGTTGAGAAAGTCATCGACATCAATCTAAATGCCGCCGACAAGAAGGCCTTCGACGAGTCCCTCAGTCATGTCAAAGAAATCGTGCAAGCGACCAACCGCGTGTTGGGCGTGGCCTAGCTCACTGGGGATCCAAAGACATTGAGACCCTGAGGCTAATCGTCTGGTCTTAGGGTCTCGCTTTATCACAGGCGTGAAGCTGTGAATATTCACGAATTTCAAGCCAAAGAAATCCTTAAACGATTTGGCGTCGCTGTGCCGCGCGGCATCGTTGCGTCGACGCCCGAGGAGGCCAGGGCCGCAGCCCTCGAGTTGGGC
>WNFV01009582.1_pt1 | contig 10692 bp, 10 predicted proteins | sample 5400101 | NCBI WGS metagenome assembly WNFV01 (sample SAMN13153361, study PRJNA577476) | soil metagenome | isolation source: 115 cm soil or saprolite under grassland replicate 1 | place: USA:California | collected 2016-06-15
CCTGGAGCGCCAGCGCGGCGGTCAGGAAGGCGGGCGTCCAGGCCCACATGCCGAGGACCTCCCAGGAGTGGAACATGTAGCCCGTCATGATGAGGAGCGCCGCGCGATTCCTGAAGAAGCCCTGGTCAGGGAGAGCCCGCCGATCCCCATCGAATCCGGCGAGGACACGCCGAAGCGCCTCGCACTCGCCTTTAACCTTCGCGGCCTCGCTCACAAAGCCACAGGCGACTACGACCGCGCTGTCCGTGACTTTGATCAAGGAGGACACGATCGCCATCGGCGCTCCAGACGACACCGTCCCGGACGTGATTGGCCGCGGAAAGGTTCAGGCGGGTCGCATCGAGATGTACTTCGACAACTGCACGGCAACCTTGACGCCACGCTGATATACCCTTCCTGGAGGCGAGCGGCCACGCTGTGCGGTGGTCTCTTGCTCTCCGGAGCTCAGCTCGTCTGGCTGTTGTGACGGTGTACCCGGAGCTGGTTGCGTATTCCGCGCCATCGTGCTCAGTCATTCCGACGCATCGTGATCGCTGATTCCGCTGCATCGTGATCACCGGTTCCGGTCATCGTGATCACCCATTCCGGGGGTGATCGCCGGTTCCGAGCCTGATCGCTCGCCGGTAGCCCGGCGCCCCGGTAGGGTGCCCTCCAAGGAGGGTCCTTACCGCGATGACCGAGAGGCTACTGATGAGACAAGTTCGTGAATCCTTCGGCTGAAGTACGAGCAGCGCCTCCCCCACCGGGCCATTGCCCGGGCCTGCGGGGTGGGAGCGAACGCGCATTATTCACGAAGCGGCCGAGTCACGTGAAGGAGGGGGTTGACACCGGGGGGGGTGGAGGATAGCCAACATGAACGCCCTCCGGCGGCGGTCGCCCCGTCCGTGGCCCCCTTCATCGTGACGTCACCTCCCAGACTCGGACGCCGCCCGCCCCAGGAGCCCGATTGCAGAACGTGGCAGGGCTGGTCCCGTTCCATGCGCTGTGGCATCGGCTCCTAAGGCGGCCAGTGTCTGAGTATGGCAGATTACGTCGCGGTGACGGGAACCCGGGGCGGGGCAACCGCGGCCGCAGGGCCGTTCATGTTGTCTTCGCTCCACTCGCGCGACTAATCAGAGCGCCTTTCGGCTGTTCCGCGGGTGTCGGACCGTGGGGGAGCGGTCCGTCTTGCGAGCGTATCCCTTGTCATATTCGACCAGAGCGGCGGTCGCCATGGCTCAGAGATTTGGCCGTGCTGGGGTCGGGGCGCGAGAGGTTTCGGCCTCGCGGGAAAACGCCGGCAGGACCTCGCGCGCGAAGCGGCGCAGGGACTCGATCCCGCCCGTACTGTTGAGCAACACGTAGTCCGCGCCCACGTCGCGTAGCGCCTCGACCTTGATCGCGATCTCATCCGGCGTGCCGTACAGAGCGCCGGCCTCGGCGACTTCGGGTGTATCGGCATAGGACAGGATGCTCGCCGTGTTTTGCCCGTCCGGACGCGGCGCCAGGCGCTCTACCCGCCGACGCGCCGCGACGCGGCTCTCGATCGCCTTCTGTCGCTCGGCCGCGCTGATCACGACGTTGACGGAGCGGGTCACCGCGATGCTCATCGGGTCGAACGCGCGACCGCGCGCCTCCACCTCTGACCTGAAGAGCGCGATCCGCTCGCCGATCTGGTCGATGGGAGCGAACTGATCGAGGAGAAGATTGAAGCCGAGGGCGGCCACTCTCTTGATCGAGGCTGGCCGTCCGGCCCCCATCCAGAACGGTGGATGGGGCTTCTGGGCCGGCGGCGGTTCGACCACGACATCCTCGAACTGCCAGTACGGGCCGTGGTGCGACCACCGCGCGTCCGACGTCCAGGCCTTGGTGATGACCCGCAAGGCTTCCTCGAAACGCGCTTCCGCCTCTTCCATGGCGATGCCGAAGCCGGCGAACTCGTTGTACCGGTATCCCTGGCCGATGCCGAAATCGAGCCGGCCCCCCGACAGCAGGTCGACGGTGGCGGCCTGCTCGGCCAGCAGGACGGGATTGTGCCACGGCAACACCATGACGGCGGTGCCGAGGCGCAACGTCGTGGTCCGCGCTCCGATCCAGCTCAGCAGGTTCAGGGTCGCCGAGATCTGACCGAAGCCCGTGAAATGGTGCTCGACCACGAAGGGAGCTCCGATAGCCGAGCGCCTCGGCCTCCACGTTCTGGTCGACGAAATCCCGGAAGCCGGCGCCGCTGTCGACGTCGGGGCCGCCCCGCTTGGCCTGGGCACTGCCGAAGATCCCAAACCGCATGGTGTCTGGCTCCTCAAATCTGCGGGTCAAGGACGGAGGACATCGACTGCCACGATAGCGAGCCTGAACCGTACCGTCAATGTCGACGAACCACAGATCGAGCACGAGGACGCGGGTCGGACCTCCGGCCAGCACGTGCGTTGCTCCAGCATCTCGTTGTAGGCTTTGGCAGCACCCGCATCTGCCCGGCCAACTGGGCGTGCGGCAATCAGAGCGTACGGCACGGAGGACACGAATGGTCGCTCCCGTCGAGGGTCCGCAGGCCGCCACCCCGATCACGGACGCGTACAACCGGGCGGTGCTCGAGACTCTGCCGTTCGAGGATACCCAGGATTTCGAGGACGCCCGGCGCGGGTTCCTGGGCACGCTGCCCGAGGTCGAGATCAAGAACTCGCAGGGACGCGTCGTCTGGAGCCTGAGGGACTATGCCTTTCTCGACGACGAGCACGCCCCGCCGACGGTCAACCCGAGCCTCTGGCGCCAGGCCCGGCTCAACATGCACCACGGCCTCTTCCTGGTCACGGACCGCATCTACCAGATCCGTGGCTTCGACATCTCGAACATGACCCTCATCGAGGGCGACCGGGGGCTCATCGTCATCGACCCCCTGATCTCGACCGAGGTCGCTCGCGCGGGTCTCGCGCTCTACTTTCAGCACCGCGGCGAGCGGCCGGTCACCGCGATCATCTACAGTCACAGCCACGCCGACCACTATGGCGGCGTCCGGGGTGTCGTCCACGAGGACGATATCAGGGCGGGGACGGTTGACGTCTGGGCACCGGACCGTTTCATGGAAGAAGTCGTGTCGGAAAACGTGCTGGCCGGCACCGCGATGATCCGGCGCGCGCAGTTCCAGTTCGGCGCCACGCTACCCAAGGGGCCGCGCGGCCAGGTGGACGCCGGACTCGGCAAGGTCACGTCGCGCGGCACCGTCACGCTCATTCCGCCGACACGCGTCATCAGGGCTCCCCTCGAGACGCATTGCATCGACGGTGTCGAGATGGTGTTCCAGCTCACCCCGGAGACGGAAGCGCCGGCCGAGATGCATATGTTCTATCCGGCGTTCAGGGCGCTGAACCTCGCCGAGAACGCCACCCACAACTTGCACAACATCTATCCGATCCGTGGCGCGCAGGCGCGCGACGCCAACGCGTGGGCGCGGTACCTCAACGAGGCGATGGATCGGTTCGGGCGCGGCGCCGATGTGGTCTTCGCCCAGCACCATTGGCCGGTGTGGGACAACGCGCGCGTGCTCGATTACCTCGGCAAGCAGCGCGACCTCTACAAATACCTGCACGACCAGACCGTGCGCCTCATGAACCAGGGATACAAGCCGGCCGAGATCGCCGAGCGCCTCACGTTACCGAAGAGCCTCGGGTCCACCTGGCACACGCGCGGCTATTACGGGACGCTCAGCCACAACGCCAAGGCGGTGTATCAGCGCTACATCGGCTGGTACGACGGCAACCCCGCCAACCTCAATCCGCTACCCCCGATCGAGCGGGGGCGGAAGTACGTGGAGTACATGGGCGGCGCCGAGACCGCGATCAGGCGCGCGCGCGAGGACTTCGCCAACGGCGAGTACCGCTTCGTCGCCGAAGCCATGAGCCACGTCGTCTTCGCCGACCCGTCGAACACGGACGCCCGTCAACTCGCCGCCGAAGCGCTGGAACAACTCGGCTACGCGTCCGAGTCGGCGACCTGGCGCAACGCGTATCTCCTGGGCGCCCTCGAGCTACGGCAGCCCCTGCCCGGCACCGTCGCGCGAGCGCCCATCAGCCCCGATGTCGTGCGGGCCATGAGCCTCGACCTCCTCTTCGACTACCTCGGCGTGCGACTGAATGGCGAGAAGGCAGCCGGCAAGAGCGTCGTCATCAACTGGGTGTTCTCCGACCTCGGCCGGCCGTACGTGCTGAACCTCGAAAACTGCGCCTTGACCCATCTGGCCGACCGGCAGAGCGAGCGCGCCGACGCGACCGTGACGCTCGAGCGGACCGTGCTGGACCGTCTGATCCTCCGCGAGATAACGTGGGCTGACGCCGTCGAGGGCGGACTCGTCGTCGCCGACGGCAATGGGGCCAAGGTCGCCGAGCTCTTGGGCCTGCTCGACGACTTCCCCTTGATGTTCGAGGTCATCGAGCCGAAGCGTCAGAGCTGACCGCCCGCCAGCACGCAGCGGACACGACCGGCATGCCGGCTGGTCGGGACAGGAATAACACGACCTATGTGATGTGCCCCTTGGCGACGAGCTCTTCGGCCACGAGGACGGCGCCGGCGGCGGCGCCCATGCGCGTGTTGTGGCTGACGAGGAGGTACTTCACGCCGTTCGGCAGCACGTTGTCTTCGCGGACACGGCCGACGGTGGTCGTCATGCCGTTGCCGTTGTCGCGGTCCAGGCGGGGCTGCGGGCGGAAGGGGTCGTCGTGGACCTTGATCCACTCCGCCGGCGCCGACGGCAACCCGAGCTCGCGGGCCTCGTTCCGGACCCCGCGGAAGGCGTGCTTGACTTCGTCGAGCGACGCCTGGCGTCCAAGCGCGGCGAAGACCGACTCCGTGTGTCCTTCCATCACGTTCGCGCGCGTGCAGGTGGCGCTGACCTCGGCGGGATGCGGCTGGATCGCCCCCCCCGCGAGGGTCCCAAAGATCTTGTGCAGCTCCTTCTCGACCTTCTCCTCTTCCTTCGGGATGAACGGGATGACGTTGTCGAGGATGTCGAGGCCGATGACGCCAGGGGAGCGGCCTGCGCCAGAGAGACCCTGCATGGTGGTCACGATGGCGGACCGGAGGCCGAACGCGTCGGCGAGAGGCTTGAGCGTGATCACGAGACCGGTCACGGTGCAGTTCGGGATCGGCACCACGAACCCCGCCCATCCGCGGTTCTTGCGCTGCTGGTGGAGCAGCTCGGCGTGGCCCATGTTCACGTTGGGAACGAGCAGGGGGACGTCCGGCTCGTAGCGGAAGGCCGAGGCGGTGCTCACCACCGGCGTGGTCTTCGCGAACTTGGCCTCCTGAACCACGGCGACGGCGGACTCGGTGGCCGAGAAGACGACATCGAGCCCTTGGGGATCGAACGTGTCGCCGCTCTCGACAGGAATGGAGAGGACGTCCGGTGCGGGCTCCTCTTCACACCACCAGCGGCGGGCCCCCGTCTTGACGTCGAGCAGGGCCTGCTCGAACGGCTTGCCCGCGGACCGCTCCGACGCGGCGAGGCGCTGGATGGTGAACCAGGGATGGTGCTGGAGGGCCACGACGAACTGCTGCCCCGCGATGCCCGTGGCGCCAACGATCCCGACGCCGTATTTCCGACTCATCAGGTCACCTCCGAAACGCGACTAGAGACACAGAAAACGCGGTCAGCCCGCGCCGAGAAGCGGAGACCGGCATTCTCGACCTCCCCGGATCACGAACCTATTTATCTTATCATCGTTATCGGGTTCACCGGATGCAACCGCGGCCCGCTGGCGATGGTGCGCGCCACACACCGCGCATCATTCACGAATGGCCGCGCGGCGGTAGCTTGTCCGAGTAACGCGTTCTGCGCAGTCAAGCCGCCGAGCGTTCGATGTTCCCGCTTTCGAGCGCCGGCTTCGAGGTTGTGAACAAATCGAAGCGTCGGACGCTCGAGCCCCCGCGCGTGACCACGCTTCGAGCGCCACGAGCGGTGAGGGCGTGGCCCAGGTTGTCCGGGCGTCCACGTATGCGGGCTTGATCTCCAGCGCCTTCTGAAAATGGACGATGGCCTCGTCGACCTGCCCGTGCGCGGCCAGGACGAGGCCGAGGTTATTGTGGGCCTCCGCGTACCCAGGCCTGATCTCGAGCGCCTTCTGGAGCTGAACGAGGACGTCGTCGACTTGGCCGCGGTCACCCAGTATCCCGCCGAGGTTGCTGTAGGCCTCCGCGTAGTCGGGCTTGATCACCAGCGCCTTCCGAAGAAGCGAAATCGCCTCGTGGCCAGGTTGTTGTAGGCCATCCAGCAATCCGGCCCCGCTCTCTCATATTCGGGCGAGTGCCGGGGTTTGTCAGAAGGGTTGACCACTCCTGCTATGGACCGGCGCGATGGTCAGAGAGTAATCCCGGTAAGCCCCTGAAGCGACATGGCATTCCCGGTCCATAAGAATGGCCTGAACCCTGCATGTTTCAGCCTGAAGCAGGCACCCGTCGCGAGCAGGAATGAGGAGCGATATGACTCGTGTCCGCGCTGAGCGCTCGACCTCGCTGACTCCCGAGGTCACCGGCGCTCTCATAGTCGAAGCGCTGGCGCTCAAGGCGCTTGTCGCGATCCCGAGCCTCCGGTCATGAGCAAGCAGAACTGTCCCGAGTGCGGCGATCGGCTCGACAAGGCCCTCGTCGAGCATCTGACGGCCGACTGCTGGGTCATCGCCACGCGACAGAGACAGGAAAACCTATCGCCGCCGTTGCCTGAGCAGATCGTGGCGCTAGACGCGACGCTCCGCCGCGACGACGGCCACGAAGTCTTCGACGCCCCCCCGACCGTCCGGTTCGGCATCGGCTACGTGACGGCGGCATGAAGCCCGCCGGCTCCTGCCTGGTCTGCGCTGGCATCGGCTAATTTTGTCCGTGTCGACACGCGGCGCGGTCGAGCGGCCAGCGTCCGGCGAGGCCCGTGCTTTTCGTGCGCCGGCACCGGCGGGCCGGACACGAACGCCACCACGGGTGAGCGGTCGTCCGTTGAGCCCGTGATCGAGCCGGCGGAGCTCGATCTGGTTGAATCGACGAGCGCCGCCGGTCCGACGTCGATGTCGCCCGTTCCGGTCTAGGGTACTCGAAGAGGGGCTCTGCCCCTTTTTCGGTTACACGTGCTGCAGCACGTGCGCGCGCGGGGCGTCGGCCGTCAGGAGTGTCCGCCAATCGGTGTCACGGGCCAGCACCGCTTCCGCCGGCTTCAGCGCGTAGTAGGTCGGCTCGATGCCTCGAGGCGTGCCGCCGGTCTCGACGGTTCTGAGCGCCTGCAGCAAGAGCCGTCGCGCCTGGATGACGGCCTTGTCGGCGGGCCCGAGGTGCTCACGGCTGCGGTCGACGATGCGTCCCATGCTCTCCTGGATCGCGCGATCTTGCACATTGATCCCGTCGATACCCGTGAAGGTCTCGGTCTTCTGTACGTCACGGTCCAGGAGGTAGTTGTTCTCTCGATTGCGTCGAGAGCGAAAGGTCGTCTGGTCCACGTCGAACGGGCCATTGCCGAGACGGCGCTCGAGACGATCCTCCTCGGTCAATGGCTCCGCGGTGCTGTACTCCCAGTTGTAGGCCATCGTCGTCTCGTCATCCATCGGCACCCAGACGTGACCAGCGACTCTCGACCCGGCGGGGCCGGCGCCGATACGGGCGGGGCGGATCTGGTGGAACGGGAGGATGAAGTGGTAGGCGCGTACATGCATGTTCCCGCCCTGCAGGGGTCGGAGACCGGCGTAGCAGTACCCGTAGTCGGTGACGTCCACTTCGAGGGTGGGCGCCTTGCCCTGCACGAAGGCGTCGGTCAGCTTGAAGCCTGGCCGCTTGGGTAGGCCCAGATGACGCCGCCCATCGCCACCGTCGGATAGGCCGTGGTGCGGATCTTGTCCGCGAAACCGAGCTCGCCGGGCTCGTTCATCATGTCGACGCACCGGCCGTCCACATCGAACTTCCAGCCGTGGTAGACGCAGCGCAGCCCGCACCCCTCGTTGCGGCCGAAGAACAGAGACGCCTGCCGGTGCGGGCAGTGCTCGTCGAGCAGCCCGATCCGACCGTCGCTATCGCGGAAGGCCACGAGCTCCTCGCCCAGCAGCTTGACCCGCACGGGCGGGCAGTCGGGCGCCGGCAGCTCCCACTCCAGCAGGGCCGGGATCCAGTACCGTCGCATCGTGGTGCCCATGGGGGTGCCCCGGCCCACGCGGGTCACTCGCTCATTGTCTTCGCGTGACAGCATGGTTGGCCCTCCTCGTCAATCCATGACACAGAGCGCCTCGCGCGCGGTTGATACGCCGAAGAATCTGCCTAAAGAGACTCGCCGTCAAGCGGACTCGCTGGCCGCCACCGTCGAACTCATCGGAACCAGCCAGGCGCTGCGCAATTCGCGCTCTTCAGGTCACTGGCTCGATCCCGCGCCTCGGGTTGGCCAGTGGGTGCAGGACGTCGATCGCATAGCCCACATCCAGGCCCTCTCCCAGCCACCGCGGGCACGCTGTGCGCTCGTGCAGTTGCAGTCCCGCGGCGTCGTTCGATGCCCGCAGTGCCCGCACCGGATCGGCGGACACCGAGATTGGAAGCGGGACATCGGGCAAGGCGCGGCCGTCCGGCCGCCGGAAGCAGAGGGCGCCGTCGGGCTGTCGATCAATGCGATAGCCTTCTTCGTGGACCGCGCGGTGGTGTCGCCGACAGAGCATCGCGAGATTGGAGAGCGTGGTGGGGCCGCCGTGGGCCCAGTGACGGATGTGGTGGCCTTCGCCCCGCGACAATCCGCAGCCCGGGAAGCGGCAGCCGCAGTCGCGATGGTGGAGCGCGCGCCGCAATGCGGGCGGAATCGTGCGCGTGCGAGCGCCGACCTCGACGACGCGCCCGTCCTCGTCGTGGCGCATCAGCACGCGGCTGGCATCACACGCCAGGCGCTGCGATGTTTCCGCGGGAACGTGGGTGCCGCCGTCGAGCACCGACTGGCCGGGCTGATCGGGGTCGGCCAGCACCGGCGCATCGACGTGCACGACCACCTGGTACCGCTCGCCCGGGCTGCCGGGATCGAGCCCCTGGTGCAACGCGGTCTCCGCGAGCAACGCGAGCGCGTCGGCCTCCTGCTGGGCCCAGGTCGGCGGCTCCTTGGCCGGGTCAGCTGCCGCGGTGGCGGTTGCCTCCCGCCGGCGCCGCTGATACAGCGTCTCGCGGGCGGCGGCCAGAGCCTGTTCCAGGAGGGCGCCGACTTCGGGCTCCAGGCGTCCGCGCAGCACCACCATGCCGTCCTCGTCGTGCGAGATATGCAGCGCGCGGCTGTTGTGCCGGCGCGCGCTCTCGCGGGCCTCAGCCTGGCGGTCCACCCGGCGCCAGCCCCGCGCGATGCGTTCGACGTGGGCGGCGGTGCTGCTGCGCGCGATCACGCGCGTCGCCTCCGTCTCCTGGGTGGCGACGCGCGTGATCGCGCGCAGCTTGGCATACGAGAGCTCGCCGCGGGCGAGGGCCTCGGCCAGGAGCGGCAGGGTGCCGAGGGCGCGCGCGACGCGGACGCGTTCGCGGGCGGCGCAGGGGTTGAGGCCGACGCGCCAGCTGAGCCAGGCGGCGCAGGAGCGGAAGCCGGTGTTCCAGCCGCCGCGGGCGTCGAAGTCGCGGATGAGGTCGAGCAGGCGCGAGGTGGCGGCCTCGAGGTGGGCGGAGAGCTCGGCGATCTCGTCACCGAGCCGGTCCAGTTCGGCAACCTGCCGTGAGGTGGGAACGAAGGCTGGCAAGTGGCTGTCCATGGCGATCTCCTCTGAGCGACTCTACACCCCGGTTTCGAGACCGCCTGGGAGGCGCACAGGACGGCGATAGCGGCCGCAGCAATGGTTTTTGCTGTCGTCGCGCCTACAGGCTCAGCAGCGGAGTCGTGTGGCCCGCTGGGAACCTGTCACTGACGGTCGGCGATGCGCGCCGAGTCTCCTCGCGCGAAGCTGTCAAGTGGAAAATGCGACCACACGAAAAAAGAAAGAAGCGCTGTGGCATCGGCTCCTAAGGCGGCCAGTGTCTGAGTATGGCGGTGGACTGCTCCCTGCGCTCCCGTAGCCGAAGATCCCGCTCATGGTTGGCTCCCTCCGCGCCGCTCGCCGTGGGGCTGCCCGCTCAGGGCGCAGCAGAGCGTAGCCATCATTAACAGGGTCCCCCGGGGGCCCGGTCGCGAGGCCGGTGACATAACGCCGAACCCCGTCGAGAACACGGGCGAGTCTCCGATCGCCGAGAAGGCGTAGATGATTCCCACCAGCAGCAGGATGAGGAGCGGCGCGGCCACGACCCAGCCGAAGGTAAACGAGCAGAGACCCGAAATCGTGAGCATCGTCAGGATCACCGCGGTCCGGCCCCACCGGTCCGAGAGCCACCCGCCGGCGCTTGTGGCGACGAGGCCCATGACGTGGAAGATGGCCGAGAGGCCGGCGCCCAGGCCCGTGGCGCTGACCAGCTCGCGCCCCTGGAGCGCCAGCGCGGCGGTCAGGAAGGCGGGCGTCCAGGCCCACATGCCGAGGACCTCCCGAAGTGGATTTTCCCCTTGACAGCCAGGGCCTCCGATGCGAAAAAAACCGCAATTTCGTCGGGTCCCGTCGGGTCCCCCCATAGACCCCCAAGCCAAGGAGACGGTCATGAGCACAGGCACGGAGCGTCCGGCATCGGCACGAGCTCGTTTCGCCGAGGCCATGATCCGCGAGGACATTCTCCAGAAATTCCCGGGGCTCTTCGGGACCAAGACGATAAACGGCC
>WNFV01011302.1_pt1 | contig 10691 bp, 11 predicted proteins | sample 5400101 | NCBI WGS metagenome assembly WNFV01 (sample SAMN13153361, study PRJNA577476) | soil metagenome | isolation source: 115 cm soil or saprolite under grassland replicate 1 | place: USA:California | collected 2016-06-15
GAAGGCGCAGCTGAACGCTTTAGCGACTACTTCTCTAGCCGCGGCCTCGTTTCCGGTCAGTGAATAAGCGCACGCGAATACCCGAGGAAAGTGCGTGCCGAACCGTATCCTACGGAGATCAACGCCCGCAACGGGAATGGTTTCGTTAATGCGCTTAGTACTCAATCCCATCTCGGCCCCCCAGTAAAGAGAATGGTTTAATTCAGGCTAACAGAGTTAGGCAAATCTGTGACGGTTCGACGGTAAAGAGCTGGTTTTGGTGTCGTTAAGAGTTTGTAAAGTGCGCGCGAGGCGCGGACGGACGTACTACTCGGCCTCGATGAGGTCCGCCAGAGGGTCGTCTTCGCGCTGGGCAGAACGACGTTCCAGCATGTAGCCAAAGCCTCGCACGCAGAGGATGTACGGGTTCTTGGATCGGGAGTCGTTCAGCTTCCGCCGCAGGTTAGCGATGTGCACCTTCACTAGGTTCTGAGCGTCGCGCTCGCCGTAATCGTGTTGGTGAACCGCCGAAAGAAGTGCCCGCGGGTCCACCACTCGCCCAGCCTGCTGCGCCAGCACGGCCAGCAACCTGAACTCCGTCGGCGTCAGCGCCACGATATCGCCGTTCAGCGACACCTGGAACTTCTCGAGGTCCAGCACCAATTCCCGAATCGCCAGCATCCCGCCGTTTCGAGAAGCTGGGCGTGCCCTGCGCATTAGGGCGCGCACTCGTGCGCCGAACACCGCCGGATCAACGCGCGCTACGACAGCGTCGTCCGCCCCGGCATCCAGGACGGGGATAAGGTCACCCTCCCTCCCCATCACCACCATCATCGGCGTGTCCTGAAGCCCGCGAATAACGCGGCATGCGCGCACCGCGAAAGCGTTGTTGCGCTGGGCAAGCACCAGCAGCGACGCCGGCCGCTCGCGGCAGACCTCGAACAACTCGTGTAGCTCGGTGCATGAGAACACCTCCAGCCCCAGCGCCTCGAGCGCCTCGCCCAGCGTTCGCGACCACACCTCTGCCTCAGCGAGTACGTAAGCAGTCCGCGTTCCCACGCCGCTGCCGGGCTGAATCGCTTCCGTAGATGGTCTCATTGCTAACAACGGGTTAAGAATTCCAATGCTCTAGATTGAGGACGAGTGAAGCACGCCTAGCGTTACAGGCGAGGGGGCAGAAGCGTCGCCATAAGTCGTTGACAGACGCCCAGCGGGCCTGTTAGCTTCCAGCCAGCATGCCCAAACGATATAGCAAAGCGGAAATCGAGAGATTTCTTCGCGGCCGCCGCGTCTGCGTCCTCGGCACGATCGGCCCGGACGGCGCGCCTGTCCTCACGCCTATCTGGTACCTCTACCGCGATGGACGGATCCTGATGCGCACCGCCAGGAACAGCGTGAAAGCCCGAAACATTGCCGGCGATGCGCGCGTCAGCGTCTGCGTCCAGGACGAACGCCCCCCGTACGCCAGCGTCACCGTCTACGGCAAAGCGTCGGTGGAGCCGGCGGATGATAAGCTTGCCGCCGGGATCGCCCTGCACTACCTCGGTCGCGTCGCCGGCGCTGCCTACCTCCGCACCGCTCGCCAGGCCGTCGAGCAGGGTGAGGAGGTCACGCTTGTAGTAACACCGGAGCGCTTCCTGACGCAGGACTTCTCACCGGAGACGCCGTGGTTCGGAAAAGCGTGGCTGGTCCTGAAGCGCGTCCTGCCACCATCGATTTAGGAACAGAGCGGCAGCGCCGCCCATCATACGGGCCATTACGGGCTAGAGACGCGTCCTACGAGGAGGACGAGCAGCGCATCTATGAAGGAGGGATCGCGGCGGGAACGAGATCCGGGGGCAGGGACACTGAAGAGGGTGGCTCGTTGCCGCGTCGGGACGCTCGGATCAGGAGCAATACCCCGTAATCATATTTTTGGCCGAGCTGTTCGTGGACTCCGCGAAGGTTCAAGGAGTCGAAGCGATCGAAGACAGACGTGATTTTTCGTTGTTCCTCGGGCGTGACAAAGCGGCGGAGGTCGACCTCTCCACCGGCTGTCACTGCGTCGGCGAGGTGGCCAAAGACTGTGCTAACCGCTAAACCTCGTTCGCGGGCGATTGCCTGAGGCGACTCTCCGGCGCGGAATCGGCGGAGGCTCTCGCAGGCAGATTCTCCAACCTTACGAGGTAGGTTGGGAGGAGTTTCTGAAGCGGCAAACGTCTGACGTCCGTGCGCCCGCTGGTAATCCGTTATCTCGCGCATGAAGGTTGCGCCGAAGTCCCGCAGCTTCGTCGCACCGACGCCGCTTATGCGCGAGAACTCCCCTTCATTCGAAGGGTAATCGCGCGCCATCTGTCGCAGCGCCACATCCGAGAACACGACGTAGGCCGGAACGTCTCGCTCGTCCGCCAGCCGCTTTCGCAGCATCCGCAGCCGCTCAAACAGCGGCTCGTCGCATTCCAGCGCCACGCCGTGGCCAGGGGTCGGCGTCTCCACCCTCTCTGGGAGCATCACCTGCACGCGGCCGGCTAGGACCGATTGGCCTTTGTCCGTTACCCCCAGCACATTGAACCGCTCTGCCTCCCGGCGCAAGTAGCCCTGACGCACCAGCTCACGGCCGATTTCCCCCCACTCCTGCCGGCTGCGCTCTTTGCCGCTGCCGTGCGCCTGCAGCTGGTTGTGCCGCCAGCGAACAATCTTCTCACTGACACCCCCCGTCAGCAGCTCGGCCACGTGGCCCGCGCCCACGCTGAACCCACTCTTCTGAATCCCCAGGAGCGCCTCGATGAACTTGCGCGCCAGACCGGTGCCGTCGAACGTCCTCCGCGGCGATAGGCAGTTATCGCACGCCCCGCAATTCTGTTGCCCGTAATCTTCGCCGAAGTACGCGAGCAGTTCCCGGCGCCGGCAGCCTCCGCTCTCCGCGTACCACACCATCTCGTCCAGCTTCCCGCGCGCCATTTCCCGCTCGTGCGCATCCGTTACCTCGTCGAAGAATCGCAGGTATTTCACCGCATCGGCGTTGCTGAAGAGCAGCAGACATTCGCTGGGCAGCCCGTCCCGTCCGGCGCGGCCCGTCTCCTGGTAATAATTCTCGATGCTCTTCGGGAGGTCGCGGTGCAGCACGAACCGCACGTTCGGCTTGTTGATCCCCATTCCGAAAGCGATTGTCGCGCATATCACCGCAACGTCGTCCCGCACGAACGCCTCTTGGTTCCGTGTCCGCTCCACCGCTGTTAACCCCGCGTGATACGGCCGCGCGCTCACCCCGCCCTCTCTCAGCCGCTCCGCCAGCGTCTCCGCGCCGCGGCGGCTCTGGCAGTAGACGATCCCGCTCTCGTTCGGCCTCGCTCGCACGAACTCCAGCACCTGCGCGTCCGCGGGTAGCCTCGGGACGACCCGATACGTCAGGTTCGGCCGGTTGAAGCTGCCCACGTGGCAGGCCGCATCCCGTAATCGCAGATAGCGAACGATATCCTCCCGCACCCGCTCCGTCGCGGTCGCCGTCAGCGCCATTAGTGGCACCCGAGGGAAATGCTCGCGCAGGGCGGCCAGTTGCCGGTATTCCGGCCTGAAGTCGTGACCCCACTCGCTGACGCAGTGCGCCTCATCAACGGCAATCAAGCTCACGTTCCAGCGGCGCAACGCCGACAGGAAGCCGGCGGTCATTGCCCGCTCCGGCGCCACGTAGAGCAAGCGGTACTGCCCCGCGTTCAGCCCCTGCCCTCGGGCCTGCATCTCACGCACATTCAGCGACGAGTTCAGAAACGTCGCGGCAACGCCCGCCGCCCTCAGCCCGTCGACCTGGTCCTTCATCAAAGCTATCAGCGGTGAGACCACGACCGTCAGCCCGGGCCGCGCCAACGCCGGAAGCTGGAAGCAGAGCGACTTCCCGCCGCCCGTCGGCAGCAGCGCGAAAACGTCCCGCCCCGCCAGCGTATCGACGATGATCTCCTCCTGAAGCGGCAGGAACGAATCAAACCCGAAGTGCTCCTTCAGGAGCCCGGAAAGCGAACCGTCAGCAAGCATGGAAGACCCCTTCTTAGTGAAGAACGCTGGCGCGGAGTATAAGGGCGACGATTGCCGCGCCGAAAGGTGCAAGTGTCACAACTTTGGGCCTGGGCTCCCTTGGTGAACCATCTATCCGCTCTCCTCTCCGTTGACTATCCTCGCAGGCCCCTGATACCTTGCAGCCACCCATGCCTGTCCTGAGCGACGCCGAAGGGACTGTCCCGAGCGAAGCTGAGTTCGACCTACTCATCCGCGGCGGCGACGTCATCGACGGCACCGGCGCCCCTGCCTTCCGCGCCGACGTCGCCGTTCGCGACGGCCGCATCGCTGCCGTTGGCTCAATCGAAGGCACAGCCGCGCGAGTGCTCGACGCTGCGGACCTTGCCGTCTCGCCAGGCTTCATCGACGTCCACGCCCACGACGACGGTGCCGTCCTCAGCACACCTATGGACTTCAAGCTCATGCAGGGCGTCACCACGGACATCGTCGGCAACTGCGGCGCCGGCCTCGCCCCACGCGATCGCTCGCGGCCACCGCTTCCCGGCACCGAACACATTCTCGGCGAGGTACCCGAAGCAGGGTGGCACACGTTTGGCGAGTACATGCAAGAGGTCCAGAACGCGAGCCTCGTTGTTCATGTCGGCTGCTTCGTCCCACACGGCGCAGTTCGCTACCGCACCCTCGGCATGGACAGTCGCGCGCCGGACAAAAGCGAACTATCACAGATGCGAGAGGATGTCGCCGAAGGCATGGCGGCCGGCGCCCTCGGCCTTTCGACGGGCCTCATCTACCCGCCCGGCGCCTTCGCTCAGACAGACGAGATCATCGCGCTCGCCAAAGTCGCGGCCGGGTACGGCGGTCTCTACATGACCCACATGCGCGACGAGGGCGAGCGCCTCCTCGAGGCGATCGGAGAGGCCGTCCGCATCGCCCGCGAGGCCGGATTGCCTCTCGAGATCTCGCACCATAAGGGGGCCGGCCGTGACAACTGGGGTAAGACAGTACAGTCGATCGCTCTGATCGAGAAGGAGCGCGACGCCGGCCTCGACGTCAACTTCGACGCTTACCCCTATACCGCCGCCAGCACCATCCTGGCCGTCATGGCCCGCCGCCGTGAGGCCGAACCCAAGGACGTACTCATAGCCTCCGTACGCGGCAAACCCGGGTATGAAGGCAAAACGTTGGCCCAACTGGCCACCACCCTGGGCGTAACCGCTGACGAAGCAGCCCAGCGAGTGCTGGAAGCCGATCCCGGCGCCGTCGCTGTCTTCTTCATGATGGACGAAGCGGACGTACGCAGCGTCCTCGCCCACCCGCTCTGCATGATCGGCTCGGACGGCATCCCGTCGTCCACGGGCAAGCCGCATCCTCGCCTCTATGGCACCTTTCCGCGCGTCCTTGGCACCTATGTGCGCGACGAGAAGCTCTTCTCGCTGGAGGAAGGCGTGCGCAAGATGACTTCGCTGCCGGCCCGCCGCTTCGGCCTCACCGGCCGCGGCGAACTCCGCGAAGGCTATGCCGCCGACATCGTCATCTTCAACCCCGAAACGATTGCCGATCGCGCCACGTACGAAGAGCCGCGGCAATACCCCACCGGCATCGAGTGCGTCATCGTCAACGGTCAGATAGCCGCAGAGCGCGGAAAGCAGACTTCAGCGAGAGCGGGACGCTTGTTGCTCCGTGGCCACGCGTAGAGACGCCCCGAAGGTGCGTCTCAGTGGGGTGGTCACGGGGCGTCGTCATGGACGGAGGTAAACCATGGGTATTGAGCGAATCCTCCCCAACGTCTACCAGATCGGAATGGGATACGTCAGTGCCTACCTCATCGCCCAGGACGAGGTCACCATCGTCGACTCCGGCCTCCCCAAACGTAAGGAGACGTTCCTCAAGGCTGTGATTCAAGCCGGCCGCAAGCCAGAGGACGTCGAACACATCGTCCTCACCCACCATCACGTAGACCACACCGGCTCGCTGGCCGCCCTTATCACCGCCACAAGCGCGAAGGCCTATATCCACCCGCTCGACGCGCCGGTCGTCCGGGGCGATACGGCCGCGCCTGGTCCGAACCGGGCGATCTTCGCCGGCCGCGTGCTCGGCCCGCTCATCGAGCGCATCAGCCCGAAGCTCGAGGCGGTCACGGCCCTTCTGGAAACAAATGACGGCGACGACCTGCCGGCTGCGGGGGGAATGAAGGCAGTACACACACCCGGCCACACGTCCGGCCACCTCGCGTACCTCTGGCCGCACAACGGCGGTGTCCTCTTCGCCGGCGACGCCGCTGGCAACCTGCTCGGCAGGCTAGGGCCACCCGTGGGCATGCTCGGCGGCATGTTCACAGAGGACATGAAGCAGGCGCGCGAGAGCTTCCGCAAGCTCGCCGAGCTGGAGTTCGACATCGCCTGCTTCGGCCACGGCGGGGTCCTGAAGGGCAAGGCCCATGCCGCCTTCCGCCGCGCCGTCGAGAAGATGGCGCAGTGAGCGCGTCGGCAGTTATCTGACAATCGATTATCATAGAATCATGGAGACTACAATCACCGCGACAGAACTGGCCAGGAACCTCTCCGACATCCTTAACCGGGCCCGCTACAAGGGCGAGCGGTTCATCATCCAACGAAATGGGGAGGCCGTCGCGACAATCGAACCTCCAGACACTGTTCGCCCGGTCTCATTGAGGACGATTGCGGCAAAACTCGCGAAGATTCCGCGGCCGGACGATCGCTTCGCTGACGATCTAGAGGCGATCCTGAAGGAGATGCGGCAGCCCATGCCTGAACCGCCGGAATGGCCCAATTAGTAGACTCCAGCGTCTTCATAGCGTTCGAGCGTCGTAAACTCAGCCTTACCCAACTGCCTGATGTTGCTCAGGATACCGAAGCCGCCCTCTCGAGTATCACCGCCTCGGAACTCCTCGTGGGTCTCTTCCGCAGCGATTCCCGTGGGCGGCGAGTACCCCGCGAGGCTTTTGTCGAAGGAGTGCTCGATTCGTTCCCCGTCATTCCGTTTGATGTAGAAACCGCACGTACTCACGCAGCATTGTCCGCTCCCCTGTCTACCGCCGGGACCAGGATCGATGCTCACGACCTGATCATCGCCGCAACCGCCCTTACGTTCGGCTACGGGGTCCTCACTGAAAACCTCCGCGACTTCGAACGCGTGCCCGGGCTCATCGTCCGGCGGCTCGCTTGGCCCAAGTGACCGGCGGCCTCTCTTCCCTCGCCGCCGAACCCTTCTGCTATCTCACCACCACCGGCCGCGTCAGCGGACGCCCTCACACCATCGAGATCTGGTTCGGACTCAAAGAGCGCACTCTGTACGTGCTCTCTGGCAACGGCCCTCGACGTCGTGCCGATTGGGTGAAGAACCTTACTAAGACGCCCGCTGTCACGGTCCGCATCGGCGACCGGGAGCTCTCCGGGAGAGCGCGCCTCGTGGAAGACGCGGACGAGGACTCGCTGGCCCGTCGTCGACTCCTCGAGAAGTATGAGCCCACCTACTCCGGCGACCTCACCGATTGGGGCCGCACCGCCATGGCGGTGGCAGTGGACCTTGTGCTTTCCCTCGCGCGAGAGCCGCTAAACGAGCCCGACGCCGACGATGATGCCGATGAGCCCAAAGCTGAAGCCGAATACGCTCAAGACTAGGGTTATGGCCATCGCCTGTCTCTCACTAGGCCTGTAATGGCCGCGCCTCCACCAAGGCGCTGAATCGGGGTCCGATACCCTCTGACCGTACCGATAAAGCATGTCCGCAACCTCGGTGCGGCCCAATAGAACTATTGCCCCAGCCAATATACACAGCGGTCCAACAACGAGGGCGTCCAGTCTAATTCCGCTGGTCAACATTTCTGCCTCATATGTCGCATCGGTTCACGACTGGCGGCAGGCGTGGGGATGCCCCGATCTGCCCTCGCAGCACGCCTAACTTTGCTGGCTAGGCGGCTGTTGCGACCCGTCCGCCGGACCCGTAAGCGATCCCCGGTTCGTCGCCAGCAGCTGCGCGATGAACGCCGTGAACACGTTCGCGCCGCTTGCGCCATCGGTACCGCCCACCATGATATCCGGCGTGATCTTCAGCCCGGCGCCCGCGATTGACTTCGTCACCTCGATCCCGGCCAGGTTCAACTGACCGACGGCCTCCACCTGCTTGTCGTACGCTTCTGCTGTCGCAGTGCCGATCGCCAGGATCTTCTTCCCTTCAGCCTCGCCCTCCACCTGCACAGCCCGAGCGCGCCCTTCCGCCTCAATAATGGTCTTCTTCTTTGTCTGCTCGGCTATCTGCACGCCGATCTGCGCCGCCACCAGTTCGATCTGCTTGTCCGCTTTCGCGCGCGTGTTCTCCGTAGCGATCCGCTCCTGCTCCGCTTTCTGCTGCTCGATGAACATCGCCTGCTGCTGGGCCGCGATCACCCGCCGCGTGTGTATCTCCATCAGCTCTTGAGGCAGGATGATCTGGGAGATCAGCACTGACACGCACTCCACGTGGTACTTCTCCAGCTCTTCCCGCGTTCGCGCGTGCGCCTTCGCCTGCTCATCCGCGCGGTCCTGCATGAAGTTCATCGCCTCCGAAGAAGACGCCTGATTGCGGAAAGAGGAGTCGATCATCGGGTGGATCACGTGGTCGATCAGGTTCTCGATCGAGCCGATCTTAGCCACCATCAGCGGCGCCTGGTCCGGCCGCACGCGGATCACCACCTTCACGCTCACCCGCATCTCGAACCCATCGCGGGAGATCACGGCCAGTGGGTTGAAGAGCTGCACCCGTCGGGCACCCGACGCGCCGGTGGCATCACTGCTCTGGTCCCCATTGCCCCCGCTCTCTTCAGCCCAGTCGATAGTCAGGTTCGTCGTCGGGATGATGTAAGCGATGTACGCCCAGCGGTTCAGGTAATAAACCCCGGGGCCGGCGACCTCCGACTGGATTCCGCGGAAGCCGGCAGGCACGACGTAGCGCTCCTTTCCCGCCAGCCGCTCCTCGTGCGGAATGTCCTCCGGCTCCTTGCCCACGTTCGACACCAGCACGGCCACTTCGCCGCGCTGGACTATCGCGACCTCATCGAGTTGCACATCGAACATCAGCGGGTTTATGTAGTACGTTCCCGGCTTCATCAGGTCATACTGCGGGCCCCGCTGCCCGCCGGACGCCAGGAACGCGGAAGCATCCTGGAAATCGTTGTGCCCTTGGACGCTGACGGCCACGAGCTCATCGGCAGGCAGCGGGGCGCCGTCCTTCGCCGTGACCAGCCCCACCTGGTTGGCCGCCACGATAGTCGCCGGGTGTACCTCAATGTTGAACAGGTCCGTGTTGATCCGGTAGCGACCCGGCAAAATCACCTCGATTTGTGGTCCCAACTGCCCGCCGGCGCGCAGGAAAGCCTCGCCGTCCTGGAACGCTTGGTGACCCGGCACCTTTTGCGCCAGCAAGCGCCCGGTTATCGGGTCGCCATCGCGCGCGCTGACGACACCCACCTGCCCCTTGCTAATCGTAACGACAGGCTGCGCGCGGATCGAGAAGAGGTACGTGTTGATCCGGTATTGACCCGGCGGAAGGATATCTATCTGCGGCCCTTTCTGCCCGCCGTTGCGAAGAAACGCCTCACCGTCCTGGAACGTATCGTGCCCGCCCACGCGCCGCGCGAACCACGTAGATGAACGGGAAAAGGATGTGAAGCCCGGGCGGCAGCACCCGTGCCTGCACGCCCACCTCGTCCCGCATCGCCACCACGCGCCCCTCCGGGAGGGTACGGCCGAAGTAGCGGCGCTCGGTGACGCCCACCTGCTGACCGCCCACGACGATTAGCGTTCCTCCACCGACGATCAGGAACAGAAGCACGAGCACGATAACGCCAATAGCAATGAGAGGAATAATCATGAAAGGAACCCTTTCGCGCGCCTCCCGAGGAAGAGGACGGCCTTCAATCGATGCACCCTTCTCCTACAGTGCCATACTTAACGTAGCACCGAAGAAGACGTTTCACAAGAGCATCTGTTTCGGCGGACGCCCACCAGGCGCTGCCAGACATATTCGCCGAAAGGCGGAGAACATCCCGCGTAGAGACGCCCCGCAGGTGCGTCTCTGGTGACCCGCGCCTAAAGACCCTCTCTCACCAGCGAGTCCACCGCGAACTCGAAGTATGTGATCGCCTCCGAGAACGTGAACGTCTCGCGATCGTAGATAACCGCCGGCGAGCCGTCCTGCTCCTGGATCAGCCTCGCGCCCGAGCGGGGGAAAAAGAGGATGTTGCGCATTCCGACCATCCCCTTGAGGCGATCAGGGTCGCGCCGCAGCATCTCTAGATATGCGTCGGACGAGCGGTGGACTACGTCGCCGAAGTTCCCGCCGCGCAAGCTGGCTTGCGCTGAGGCGAGGGATTCGCGCAGGGCGGCGTCCTTGATGCGATCGGTCTTGGCGGACATTTGGCTGACCTAAGACACTGCGATGTAACTGTGGTGGGCGCGGTAGTGTTGTGCGCCGTCGGCGCGCGCCACGGCTTCCAGCATCGGATCCCATCGCTCCGGCGGAACAGACTCGATCGCTTGGATTCGTCGATCAAACTCTCGCTGAGCCCAGGCGCGCGCTTCGTCGTGACTCATGTGGCCGTGCGCGTCCCGAAAGCCAGCATTGATTTGGTCGTCGGTCCCTCCGAGCGCCGGGACCGTGCGGTCGGCGAGACGTGCTTCCAGCTCGCCGGTCGAGTGCTCCATCCAGCAGGCGAGGTGTGTGTA
>WNFV01014749.1_pt1 | contig 10690 bp, 7 predicted proteins | sample 5400101 | NCBI WGS metagenome assembly WNFV01 (sample SAMN13153361, study PRJNA577476) | soil metagenome | isolation source: 115 cm soil or saprolite under grassland replicate 1 | place: USA:California | collected 2016-06-15
AGGATCACCCTGCCGCTGGACGCACCGAGGTCGACCGCGGCGACGTGGACCGTCATGGCCTCACCTCAGGAAGGCGGCGGCGACGCCCGCGTCGACCGGGACGTGCAGACCCGTGGTGTGGGTGAGGTCCGGACCGACGAGCGCGTACGCCGCGTTCGCGACGTGCTCGGGAAGCACCTCCCGCTTGAGCAGCGTGCGCTGGGCGTAGAACCTGCCGAGGTCCTTCTCCTCGACGCCGTAGACCGCGGCCCGGTTGGCGCCCCAGCCGCCGGCGAAGATCCCGGATCCGCGTACGACGCCGTCGGGGTTGATGCCGTTCACCCGGATGCCGTGCTCGCCGAGCTCCGCGGCCAGCAGGCGCACCTGGTGGGCCTGGTCGGCCTTGGTGGCGGAGTAGGCGATGTTGTTGGGGCCGGCGAAGACGGAGTTCTTGCTCGAGATGTAGACGATGTCGCCACCCAGCCGCTGCTCGATCATCGCCCTGGCCGCCGTACGCGACACCAGGAAGGACCCCTTGGCCATCACGTCGTGCTGCAGGTCCCAGTCGGCGACGGTCGTCTCCAGCAGTGCCTTCGACAGCGAGAGACCGGCGTTGTTGACCACGAGGTCGAGTCCGCCGAACGCGAGCAGGGCCGCGTCGACCGCGGCCTCGACGGCCGCCTCGTCACTGACGTCGGCCTGTACGCCGACCGCCACGTCGGTGCCGCCGAGGTCGGCCGCGGCCGCCCGCGCCTTCGCCAGGTCGAGGTCCGCGATGACGACGCACGCACCCTCCGCGGCGAACTTGTGCGCGATCGCCTTGCCGATTCCGGACGCGGCGCCGGTCACCAGCGCGATCCGGGACGCGAGCGGCTTGGGCTTCGGCATCCGCTGGAGCTTGGCCTCCTCCAGGGCCCAGTACTCGATCCGGAACTTCTCCGCCTCGTCGATCGGGGTGTACGACGACAGCCCTTCGGCGCCGCTCATCACGTTGATCGCGTTGACGTAGAACTCGCCGGCGACCCTGGCGGTCTGCTTGTCCTTGCCGAAGCTGAACATGCCAACCCCGGGCACCAGCACGACAGCCGGGTCCGCGCCGCGGATCGGCGGCGAGTCCGGCGCCGCGTGCCGGTCGTAGTACGCCTGGTAGTCCGCGCGGTAAGCGGTGTGCAGCTCCCGGAGCCGCGCGACCGACTCCTCGACCGACGCGGTCGCCGGGAGGTCCAGAACCAGCGGCTTCACCTTGGTGCGCAGGAAGTGGTCCGGGCAACTGGTGCCGAGCGCGGCCAGCCGCGGGTGCTCGGTCGAGGCCAGGAAGTCCAGGACGACGCCGGAGTCCGTGTAGTGGCCGACCATCGGCCGGTCCTGGGAAGCGATCGACCGGATCGCCGGGATCAGCGCGGCGGCCTTGGCACGGCGCTCGGCCTCCGGCAGGGCGCCGTACCCGTCGAGCGCGGGCCCGAAGGGCTCGGCCTTGCTGTGCTCGGCGATGTACGCCGCGGCGGTGTCGATGATCCACAGCGAGTTCCGCTCGGCATCGTCGCTGGTGTCTGCCCAGGCGGTGATGCCGTGGCCGCCGAGGACGCACCCGATCGCCTGCGGGTTCTTGGCCTTGATGCCGGCGATGTCGAGGCCGAGCTGGAAACCGGGACGCCGCCACGGCACCCAGACGACCTTGTCGCCGAAGATGATCTCGGTCAGCTTCTCGCCGTCGGCGGCGGTCGCGATCGCGATCCCCGCGTCGGGGTGCAGGTGGTCGACGTGCGCGGCGTCGACGAGTCCGTGCATGGCGGTGTCGATCGACGGAGCGGCACCGCCCTTGCCGTGGAGGCAGTAGTCGAACGCGGCCACCATCTCGTCCTCGCGGTCGACACCCGGGTAAACGCCGGCGAGCGCACGCATCCGGTCCAGCCTGAGCACGGCGAGACCGCTCTCGGTGAGGGTGCCGAGGTCCCCGCCCGAGCCCTTGACCCAGACCAGGTCGACCGGCTCGCCGGTGACCGGGTCGACCTCGGTGTCCTTCGCGGAGGTGTTCCCGCCCGCGTAGTTCGTGTTCCTGGGGTCCGAGCCGAGCCGGTTCGACCGTGCGATCAGCTCGGCCACGGTGTGGTTGGTCATGTCAGTTCCATCCAGCCTGCGCGCCGCCGACGCGGTCCGCCTCGATCTGCTCCTGGTAGCCGCTGGCCAGGTACGCGGCCATCGGGTCGGCCGGCAGCCCGCGCTCCTCGCGCCAGCCGGCCAGGTCACGTCGTACGTCGGTGTAGAACGCGTCCATGAAGATCTGGTTGGCCAGCAGCACGTCCCCGTCGCGGCGGGCCTGGTCGAGAGCCTCGGTGTCGAGGAGCAGGGCCCGGGCGGTCATCTCCTGCACGTTGAGGACGGAGCGGATCTGACCCGGGATCTTCTTCTCGATGTTGTGGCACTGGTCGAGCATCAGCGCGACGTCGCCGTAGCCACCGCCGCGCACCACCTCGACCAGGATCCGGTACAGCTGGAACGGGTCGGCCGCACCGACCATCAGGTCGTCGTCGGCGTAGAACCGGCTGTTGAAGTCGAACGACCCGAGCTTCCCGAGCCGCAGCAGCTGGGCCACGATGAACTCGATGTTCGTGCCGGGCGCGTGGTGGCCGGTGTCCAGGCAGACGACCGCCTTCTCCCCCAGGGCCGCGCAGTGCACGTACGACGTGCCCCAGTCGGGCACGTCGGTGTGGTAGAACGCCGGCTCGAAGAACTTGTACTCCAGCACCAGGCGCTGGTCGTCGCCGAGCTGCTCGTAGATGGCGGCGAGCCCCTCGGCCAGCCAGTCCTGACGGGCGCGCATGTCCGCCTGGCCCGGATAGTTGCTGCCGTCCGCGAGCCAGATCTTGAGGTCGCGCGACCCGGTCTCGTTCATCACCTCGAGGCAGTCGAGGTTGTGCTGGACCGCTTTGGCCCGGACCGCGGGATCGGCATGGGCGAGGCTGCCGAGCTTGTAGTCGTCGTCCTGGAAGGTGTTGCTGTTGATCGTGCCCAGGCGGACCCCCTGGTCCTCGGCGTAGGCGCGCAGCTTGCCGAAGTCGTCGACGAGGTCCCACGGGATGTGCAGGGCGACGCTCGGCGCCAGACCGGTGAACCGGTGCACCGTCGCCGCGTCGGCGATCTTCTCCTCGACAGTGCGCGGTGTGCCGGGCGAGCCGAACACCTTGAAGCGGGTGCCGGAGTTCCCGTAGGCCCAGGACGGGACCTCGATGGCGAGGTCCTCCAGCCGTGGGGCGATGGAGGCGAAGGCGTCCATGGGCGTCAGCTCCTGACGAGCGAAAGTGCTTTGAATCGTTACAAATCTCTGCCACAGTAAGCGACACGATCACGCATGGTCAAGGAGAGGACGGGGACGTGGGCCAAAATTTGACCGGAGCCTCGCGCGGTCCCGCGCTCGGTCGTCCCGCGGCATGGAGAGGTGCACCGATGGTCAGTGTGAAGGATGTGGCCCAGGCCGCCGGCGTTTCGCTGGGCACGGTGTCCAACGTGCTGAACCGTCCCGAGCGCGTGACCGCGGCGACGCGGCAGCGGGTCGAGCAGGCCATGGTCCAGCTCGGGTTCGTGCGCAACGAGGCGGCGCGGCACCTCCGGGCCGGCCGCAGCAAGACGATCGGCTTCGTGGTGCTCGACGCGACCAACCCGTTCTTCTCCGACGTCGCCAAGGGCGCCGAGGAGGGCGCGGCCCGCGGGGACTACGCCCTGTTCCTCTGCAACACCGACAACCGCGAGGAGCGGGAGCACCGGTACCTGACGCGGCTCCAGGAGCTGCGCGTCGCCGGGATCCTGGTGACTCCGTTCGACGCGGACGACCCCTTCCTGCGACGGCTGACCGCACGTGGCATTCCGGTGGTCTCGGTCGACCGGACGCCCTCTACCGCGGACCTGTGCGCCGTCGCGGTCGACAACGAGCTCGGCGGCCGGCTCGCTGCCGAGCACCTGCTGGACCTCGGACACGAGGCGATCGCGTTCGTCGGCGGCCCGCACTCGATCGGCCAGGTCCACGAGCGCTGGCTGGGGGCACGGGCCGCCATGGTCGCCGCCGGTCTCGACGAGCGCCGGCTGACCCGGATGGACACCGAGGCACCCAGCGTCGCCGGCGGGAGGCACGCCGGCGAGCGCCTCGCGGGGCTGCCCGCGGCGAGGCGCCCGACGGCCGCCTTCTGCGCCAACGACCTGCTCGCCCTCGGGCTGCTCCAGCAGTGTGTGGCGCTCGGGATCCGGGTGCCCGACGACCTGGCGATCGTCGGGTACGACGACATCGAGTTCGCCTCGGCCGCCGCCGTGCCGCTCACCTCGATCCGGCAGCCGCGTCGCGATCTCGGCCTGACGGCGGCCCGGCTGCTGCTCGACGAGGCCGAGAACCCCGACCACCGCCACGAGCAGGTCCTGTTCACCCCTGAGCTGGTGGCGCGAGCCTCGACCCGCCGGTCCGTAGCGGCCCGATCAGGCCGGCAGTAGTTCACCCGCCACAGACTCTTGACACCGTGATGGCCATCACATACTTTCGCTGTGTTCGGAGATGAAACGTTTCATCTCAGCTGACGTCGGTCCCCCGGCGCTCTATCAATCGGAGGTTTCCATGAGGCTCGGCACCTCACGCCGCGGCGCTCTGGCAGTCGCGGCCCTGGCCACGGTGGCCATCGCACTCTCCTCGTGCAGCGCGGGGTCACTGGGCTCCAGCGACGACCAGAGCGCGGGCGGCAAGACGCAGATCACGTTCCTCACGAACAACGACCCGAACAACGTCAAGACGGCCAACGCGATGATCAAGGCGTTCGAGACCGACAACGCCGACATCGACGTGAAGCTCGACACACGTCCGGGGGGCGGTGAAGGCGACAACCTGGTCAAGACCCGGCTGTCCACCGGCGACATGGCCGACGTGTTCGAGTACAACTCCGGCTCGCTGTTCCAGGCGATCAGCCCGGAGAAGAACCTCACGTCGGTGTCGGACGCGAGCTGGGCGGGCGACCTCGACGACACGTTCAAGCAGGTCGTGACAGCAGGTGGCAACCTCTACGGCGCCCCCTGGGGCGGCGCCACCGGAGGCGGGGTGCTGTACAACACCAAGGTCTACACGAAGCTCGGGCTCAAGGTACCGACGACGTGGGACGAGTTCATGGCCAACAACGCCAAGATCAAGGCGGCCGGCATCACGCCCGTCGAGCAGACCTTCGGTGACACCTGGACGTCGCAGATCTTCGTGCTCGCCGACTACCACAACGTCGCGACGGCCGTCCCCTCGTTCGCCGACGACTACACCGGCAACAAGGCCAAGTACGCCACCACACCGGCCGCGCAGGCGGGCTTCCAGCACCTCGAGGACGTCAACAAGGCCGGGTACCTCAACAAGGACTTCGCCTCCGCCAAGTTCAACGACGGTCTCGTCGCGGTGGCGAGCGGCAAGGCCGCGCACTATCCGATGATCACGTTCGCCGTCCCCGCAATGTTCGGCGTGGCGCCGAAGAACGTGAACGACGTCGGCTTCTTCGCCCTGCCGGGCACGGACGCGACCAAGGCCGGTGTCACGCTGTGGGAGCCGGGCGGCATCTACATCCCCAAGACGACGGCGGACGCCAAGCTCGACGCGGCGAAGAAGTTCCAGGCGTTCGCGGCGTCCTCGAAGGCCTGCGACGTGCAGGCGAAGGTCGCGCCCGTCGGGGGCCCGTTCCCGGTCAAGAGCTGCTCGCTGCCGACCGACGTGGCCCTCGCCGTGAAGGATCTCACGGCGTACGTCCACAAGGGCGCGGTCACCCCGGCGCTGGAGTTCCTCTCGCCCATCAAGGGCCCGGCGCTCGAGCAGATCACCGTCGAGGTGGGCTCCGGCATCCGCTCGGCCTCGGCCGGCGCCGCGCTCTACGACAAGGACGTCAAGAAGCAGGCCCAGCAGCTCGGGCTCGAAGGCTGGTAATCAGATCCGCTCGTCCGGGCCCGCGCACTGGCGGGCGGGCCCGGACGGTTCGGCCGAAAGGTAGACGCCATGGCCAACACGCTGCAGACCGAGGTCGCGGTCCCCGCGGTGCGGGAGCGCAGGCCCCGCACCGGACCGGGCCGCCGCAAGAGTCCGTATCCCTACTGGTTCCTGCTCCCGGCCGGGATCATCTACACGATCCTGTTCCTGGTGCCGGCGGCGACGTCGTTCTACTTCAGCCTCACCCGCTGGACGTTGTTCGACCACACGTTCATCGGCCTGGACAACTTCGTCCACTTCTTCCAGGAACCGGCCCTGGTCTCCGGACTCACGCACACGCTCATCTACGCCGTGGTGACGTGCGGGTTGAAGGTCGTGATCGGGATGGCGTTCGCGGTGCTGCTGACCTCGCGGATCATCGGGCGGGCGTTCATGCGGTCCGTCGCGTTCTTCCCCGTGCTGGTCAGCACGATCGGGGTGGGCATCACCTTCACGGTGCTCATGAACCCCTCCCGGGGTGCCATCAACGCGGCCCTCGGCTCCGTCGGCATCGACGGACCCGGCTGGCTCACCGACCCCAAGTGGGCCCTGCTGTCGGTCGCGTTCGTGGACGTCTGGAAGGGCGTCGGGCTCGCGACCGTGATCTACATGGCCGGCATCCTGTCCATCCCGCAGGAGTACTTCGAGGCGGCGAAAGTCGACGGGGCGAACGCTACCAAGAACTTCTGGCACATCGTCCTTCCGCTGGCCAGGCCGGCGACCGTATCGGTGCTGATCCTCTCGCTCATCGGCGGCCTGCGCTCGTTCGACCTGATCTGGGCGATGACCAAGGGCGGTCCAGGGTTCACCTCCGACGTGATCGCCTCGGTGATCTACAAGCAGTACCAGGCCGGCTTCTACGGGCTGTCGACGGCAGGGAACGTGATCTTGTTCGTGCTCGTCACCGGCATCGTCGTACCGCTGTTCTGGTGGTTCAACCGCAAGGGAGCCGAGTGATGAGAGGCCGTCGCCCCAACTACCCGCTGAGCGCGCTGGCGTTGCTCGTCTTCACCGCCGTCTTCCTGCTGCCGTTCGCGTTCATCCTGGTGACGGCGGCCAAGGGCCAGCAGGACGCGGCCCTGCTGAACTTCTCCTGGCCCGACCACTGGCAGCTGGTCCAGAACGTCAAGGACGTGCTGCGGACTCGCGACTACATCCTGGTCGTCGCCCTGATCAACAGCACGGTCTTGACGGTCGCGAGCGTCGCCGCGATGGTCGTCCTCGCGGCCATGACGGCGTTCGTCCTGCAGCGGCGCAAGAGCCGCTGGAACGGGCCGATCAACCTCGTGATGCTCGCCGGACTGATCATCCCGCCGGCCGTCGTTCCGACCATCTGGGTGATGGAGAAGTTCGGGATCTTCAAGACACTGCACGGGTTGATCCTGGTGGAGATCGCCTTCGGCATCTCCTTCTGCGTGCTGCTGTTCCAGGCGTTCATCTCGACGATCCCGCGTGAGCTCGACGAGGCGGCGATCGTGGACGGCGCGGGTCCGCTGGGCCTGTTCTTCCGGGTGGTCTTCCCGCTGCTGCGACCGGTCATCGTCACGGTCGTGGTGGTGCAGTCGGTGTTCGTCTGGAGCGACTTCACCAACCCGCTGTACTTCCTCCCCGGTGACCAGAACGCCACCGTCCAGCTCACGTTGTTCAACTTCCAGAGCCAGTACAACACGTCGTACAACCTGCTGTTCGCCGACATCCTGCTCATCACGATCCCGCCGCTGCTGCTGTTCCTGTTCTTCCAGCGGCAGATCGTCGCCGGCATGACCGCCGGATCCGTCAAGGGCTGAGCCAGCCGCTCAGACAACCGAAAGGTCGACATGCCCGTCTCCTGGACCGCTTCGATGATCACCCCGCTCGCCGATCTCGGTTCCGCTCCCCTGTTCCGCAAGGAGCTCGAGCTCGACGCCGGCCACGGCCCCGTGGACTCCGCGGTGCTGCACATCAGCAGCCTCGGAGTCTTCGAGGCCGCGATCAACGGCCGCCCCGTGGGCGACGACGTCCTCAGCCCCGGCTGGAGCTCGTACGAGTGGCGCCTGCGCTACCGCTCGTACGACGTCACCGCGCGGCTCGAGGACCGGAGCGTGATCGGCTCCGACGTCCTGGCGGACGACCTGTACGACGGGCAGACCATCGACGCCCGCCGGCGCAGCGACGACTGGTTCGCGTTCGGGGCGAAGCAGCAGTGGGCGCTCAGCGCGCGCAGGATCGACTTCGACGTGACCCGGCTGACGCCGTCCACCGGCCCCGCGGTGACACGCCACGAGGTGCTGAAGCCGGTGAAGATCTGGAGCTCGCCGTCGGGTCGCACCTTGCTCGACTTCGGCCAGAACCTGGTCGGCTGGCTGCGGTTCACGGTCCGCGGCCCGCGCGGCAGCGAGATCAGGATCCGGCACGCCGAGGTTCTCGAGGACGGCGAGCTCGGGGTACGACCGCTTCGTGACGCCCAGGCGACCGACCGGTTCATCCTCAGCGGAGCCGACGACTTCTTCGAGCCCACCAAGACCTTCCACGGCTTCCGGTACGCCGAGATCACAGGCTGGCCCGGCGAGCTCAGCGCCGACTCGGTCGACGCGGTCGTGGTGCACTCCGAGCTGCGCCGCACCGGCTTCTTCGAGTGCTCGGACCCGTTGCTCAACCAGCTGCACCACAACGTCGTGTGGGGCACCAAGGGCAACTTCCTCGACCTGCCGACCGACTGCCCGCAGCGCAACGAGCGACTCGGCTGGACCGGCGACATCGCCGCGTTCGCGCCGTCCGCGGCGTACCTGTTCGACGTGGACGCCTTCCTGGGCGACTGGCTCGCGGACCTGGCGCTGGAACAGCGTGCGCACGACGGCATGGTGCCGTTCGTGGTGCCGGACGTGCTCAAGTTGATGCCTGCCCCGGCGGGCTTCCCCGAGCCGGAGAGCACCGCCGTGTGGAGCGATGCCGCCGTCTGGGTGCCCTGGACGCTGTACCAGGCGTACGGCGACCAGGCGGTGCTCGAGCGCCAGTACGACTCGATGACCGCGCACGTGCGGCGGGTCGCCTCGCTCACCTCGCCGACCGGGCTGTGGGACACCGGCTTCCAGTTCGGCGACTGGCTGGACCCGGACGCCTCCCCGCACGAGCCGTGGAACGCCAAGGCCGACAACGGCGTCGTCGCCACGGCGTGCCTCTACCGCTCCGCGCGGATCGTGGCCGAGACGGCCGCCCTGCTGGGCCGCGCCGACGACGCGGAGACGTTCGCCGCCCTGGCCGGTCGCACCCGCGAGGCGTTCAACGAGCACTACGTCTCCGCCGACGGCACCGTCACGTCCGACTGCACCACCGTCTACACCCTGGCGATCGTCTTCGGCCTGCTCGACGAGCGGCCCGAGCAGCTCGCCGGCGAGCGGCTGGCCCAGCTGGTCGCGAAGAGCGGTCACAGGATCTCCACCGGCTTCGCCGGCACCCCGTTCATCACCGACGCGCTGACGAGGACCGGGCACCTGGAGGACGCGTACGCCCTGCTCATGCAGCGCGAGTGCCCGTCGTGGCTCTACCCGGTGACGATGGGGGCCACGACCGTCTGGGAACGGTGGGACTCGATGCTGCCCGACGGGACGATCAACCCCGGCGAGATGACCAGCTTCAACCACTACGCGCTCGGGGCGGTGGCGGACTGGATGCACCGCACGATCGGCGGTCTCGCACCCCTCGAGCCGGGGTATTCGCGCGTCCGCATCGCACCTCGCCCCGGTGGCGGCCTGACCTGGGCCGGCACCCGGCTGGAGACCCGGTACGGGACGGTCCACGTCAGCTGGCGACGTACGGACACCGCGCTCGTCGTCGAGGCGGAGCTGCCACCCGGCGTCACGGGCGTCCTGTCGATCCCGGGCAGGCCGGACGCGGACCTCGGGGCCGGCCGCCACGTCCACACCCTGGAGGACTGATGGAGTACGACGACCTGATCGGCAAGCTCGGCCTCGAGGCGAAGGTCCGCCTGCTGACCGGGGCCAGCTTCTTCACCCTGTACGGCGAGGAGTCGATCGGTCTGCGGCCGATGGCCTTCTCCGACGGGCCGACCGGCGTGAGGGGCCTGGAGTTCAGCGGTGGAAGGCCGACCAGCCTGCTGCCCAACGCGACGCTGCTCGCGGCGGCCTGGGACGTCGACGCGGCGTACGCCGTGGGCGAGCTGCTGGCCGAGGAGGCACAGCGGCAGGACATCCACGTGGTGCTGGGTCCCACGATCAACCTGCACCGGTCGCCGCTGGGCGGCCGGCTCTTCGAGGCGTACTCGGAGGACCCGCTGCTGACCGGGCTGCTCGCCGCGGCCTACGTCAACGGACTGCAGTCGCGCGGGGTCGGCGCCTGCCTGAAGCATCTGGTGGCCAACGAGGCCGAGACCGACCGGCACACCGTCAACAGCGTCGTCGACGAGCGCACGTTGCGAGAGCTGTACCTGCTGCCGTTCGAGATCGCCGTCGCGGACGCAGACCCGTGGTCGGTGATGGCGGCGTACAACGACGTCAACGGTGTTCCCGCGACGGAGCAGGACGAGATCAACAACGGAGTCCTCAAGCAGGAGTGGGGCTGGACGGGTCTGCTGATGTCGGACTGGTTCGCCACGAAGTCCGCCGCGCCCGCCGCCAACGGCGGCCTCGACCTCGTGATGCCCGGACCGTCCGGGCCCTGGGGCGACGCGCTCGTGTCCGCCGTCCAGGCCGGTGACGTCCCGGCCGAGGTCGTCGACGAGCACGTGCGGCGACTGCTCCGGCTGGC
>WNFV01009587.1_pt1 | contig 10689 bp, 9 predicted proteins | sample 5400101 | NCBI WGS metagenome assembly WNFV01 (sample SAMN13153361, study PRJNA577476) | soil metagenome | isolation source: 115 cm soil or saprolite under grassland replicate 1 | place: USA:California | collected 2016-06-15
TGTAATCAGATACCTTCGAGCGAATCTCACTCGCCAGCTCAATCGTTGCTTCCTCTGGCCTGCCATACCAGCCTGTGCTTGCAACCTCATGAAAATCGCGCAGGAGGGGAAACACATCACTCTGACGAAAGATAGCATGACCTTTATCTCCTTGTTCGTGAGGAGTCGGATTCGTTGCCTTTGTCAGATCCACCAGCGAGGGGTCATACATTAAGACCGCGGCCGTTTCCATATTGCCCGCGTGAGTCAACTGGGCGCGTTCACCGAATAGTTTGTTTGTGATGATATGGGACTCAGCCACGACCACGCGCATCTTGAATTTGCGCTGAACACTATCACCAGCCAATCGAAGTGTGGACGTGTTGCCTTCGTGCCAGTTGACAAACAAAACTTTGTCCACTCCATGATTTGCAAGACATTCACAGATTTCTTCAATCACTGCGATCATCGTCTGCGGCTGCAAAGATAAGCTTCCCATCCAGCTCAGGTGATAGGGTGACACCCCAACTAGCGGAAGCGGCACAAGCACCGCGTTCAACTTGCGAGCTACTTCCTCTGCAATCGCGTCTGCCGCGAAGGCATCCGTACCGAGTGGAAGATGAGGCCCGTGCTGTTCAATGCTGCCGGGAGCCATCACAGCGAGCCGACTGTTCTTTAAACGGGATTCAGCTTCCGGCTGGGAAAGACGCTCCAGGCGAACTTCGTCTCTCATGAAGTCTTCACCTTTCGTCGATATGATCCGCCGTTCTCCATTGATCCGCCAAGATAGAGTTTTGCCATTTCAGAACTATCTAATAATTCCTGGGCTGTGCCTTCAAATTTTTCCTTGCCAAGTTCAAGCACATAACCGCGATGCGAAGCGGCCAAACCCTGACGCGCATTTTGTTCCACCATGAGGATCGTCAAGCCAGTGTTGTTGAGATCCTTTATGGTATCAAAGAGACTCGCCATGGTCTTTGGTGCGAGACCCAGCGAGGGTTCGTCCAACATCATGAGCGGCGGTTCGAGCATCAGGGCGCGGCCCATCTCAAGGATTTTTTGCTGGCCGCCAGAAAGATTGCCAGCTTTTTCACGCGCCCGTTCTTTTAGAAATGGAAATAAACTGTGTACCTTGTCAATGCGACTTCGAATCGAGGCGCGATCTTTTACTGTATACGCACCCATCAACAGGTTCTCGTGAAGGGTCATTTTAGGAAATACACTGTGTCCCTGTGGCACTTGAGCAATGCCTTCGGCAAGAATCTGGTCTGGACGCAGACCGTTTATTTCTTTGTCGTTGAAGATTACATGCCCAGATTTAGGCCGAAGCAGGCCTGAAATCGTGCGCATCACTGTAGATTTACCTGCGCCGTTCGGACCCACCAGGCAAACCATTTCTCCCTTTTCGACATGAAGGCTCACACCTCGTAGAATATCAACGCCAGGGATGTAACCAGCTACGACATTTTCAAGCACCAGCATGATTTGTACTCCCAAGATAGGCTTCCAGAACAATCGGATTATTTTGAATTTCGGCAGGTTTTCCTTCCGCAATTTTTTGGCCATGATCTAGCACAATAATGTGCTGGCAAAGGTCCATGACCAGGCGCATATTATGTTCAACGACCAAAAACGTCTTTCCTTGCTGGTTTAGATCTTCGACGAGTCCCATGATTTTCTCGATCATGACAGGGTTTACGCCGCCGGCCGGTTCATCAAGCAATATCAGATCTGGATCTGACATGAGGATGGCAGCAAACTCCACCAATTTCTGTTGACCAAATGAGAGTTTCAGTGCCTCTTCATCACGATATTGTGTCATGTCTATAAGGTCCAAAAGTTCCATAGCACGTTCTTCTTCATGTTTTTTTACTCCTTGGCTAAACAGCGTACGCCAGCCAGTGTGACGGACTGGCACAATCATATTTTCCAGCACCGTCATCTTCCAGAAGAGCCGCGTGATTTGGAACGTACGGCCTATCCCCCGATGGCAGATTTGGCTCGGCACAAGATTGTGAATCGGCTGCTCATCGAAGGAGATACTTCCCGAGTCGGGCCGGTAGAAACCGGTGATCATGTTAAACAGAGTCGTTTTTCCCGAGCCATTCGGTCCGATCAGACCTATGACCGAGCCGCGCTCAATACACAGGGAGCAATCATCCACTGCCTTGATCCCACCAAATGCTTTAGAGACATGTTTCACATCAAGCATCGATTTTCCTTTACGATGATGAAGCTTTCGCCAACTTCACTTTTTGGCGTTGGCTGATGGCGTCAGACAAAGTTGGAAGGATGCCCTGTGGCATAAACAGCATGACAGTCAGCAAAATTCCTCCGAATACAGCCAGATGGATCTGAGTGCCACCGAAGGTTCCGACCACCCAATTGCCAAGCGGCTCCATAATGAAGGCCCCTAATACGGGTCCCCATAATGTTCCGCGCCCTCCCAAAATTGCAATTAACACCATGGTCACACCGGTGAAGACATCGAAAATGAATTGTGGATCGATATACGTGAAAAAGTAAGAGTAGATCCCACCGGCCACCCCCATAAAGTACGCGCTAATGCCGAAGGCCAAAACTTTATACAACATCGTATTGATACCCACCGCTTCCGCTTTGCCTTCATCTTCACGGATGGCGATCAGTCCCAACCCAAATTTGGATTGGCGAATGCGCCATGAGATAAAAACAGTGAGACACAGCAAAACCAGCATAATGTAGTGAAATGGAATCTTGATGAATTCAGGCGACCAGGGTACGCCACCCCAACCTGGACGAGGCTGCGTCAATCCACGTGCGCCGTTCGTTATGCTTGAAAGATTGAGAGCAACGAGGCGAAAAATGAAGACCATCGCAATCGTTACTACGACAAAAGCTGAGCCATGAGTGCGCAGAGAAATCCAGCCTAATATCAGCGCAACCCCCATTACAATGAAAGCAAGGAACCAGGTACTGATAAAGGGATGCCAACCAAAATGGTTGTGTGCCAAGGCGACCAGATATCCGCCCAGCCCAAAGAAGGCAGCATGACCAAGCGATGTATAGCCAGCGTAGCCGCCGAGGATATTCCAACTGGAAGCTAACACGGCTGCCATCATTGTCATCACCATCACATGTTGAGAATATTGCGACCGTTGAACCCAGGGAAAAATCAACAACGCCAAAAGTGCAAGCCCCAGCCAAAGAGCATGGTATGATAAGAGTCGCTTCATCAAGCTTTCTCCCGCACGACTTCGCCCATTAATCCCTGCGGGCGGAAAATGAGTGTCAGGAAGAGGAATAAATAGAAAACAATGGGTGACCAATACAGTGTGATGACGACCGCGGTCAATTGTTCCATCACGCCGAGGATAATTGCAGCAATGAAGGCACCCGGCAAACTTCCCATTCCGCCCAGAACGATCACAGATAGCACACGTGTGATCCAATCCGTTTGACTGGAGGCATTGAAACTATAGATCATGCTTAGCAGTGAACCACCCGCGGCGGCAGTGGCAATTCCAATTCCAAATGTTACTGCTGAAACCATTTGAACATTAACACCCACGAGTTGGGCAGCATTTCGATCCTGGATGGTTGCACGAATCGCACGACCCAGATTGGTGCGCTGCAGGATAATGAAAAGAATCAAAAGAACCAAAAGCGCCGCTGCAAACCCTGCCAGGCGGGTCACCGGCAAACGGTAGGTGGCAATCTTGAGAACTTCGGACGCGTACTCGGGTTTGACGGAGCGGATAGTGGTCTTCCAAAACGTTCCCATTAAGCCTTCCAATGTCACAGCCAAAGCGAAAGTGATAATCACCGAGCTCCGCTCAGGGTTTTCGATGCGCGACAGGAGATATCTCTGTGTCACCCAGCCAAGCACAAAAAGCAATGGAGCAGTGAGAATGATGGAAACGATGGGGTCAAGTCCTGTCAGTTGGAATAACCAATAGGTACAGTATGCTGCGAGAATCAGGAATGCGCCGTGAGCCACATTGATCACACGCATAACGCCAAATATGAGCGTCAGGCCAGAGGACATCAGTGCATAGACCCCGCCAACCAACAAGCCTAAAATAATCGTCTGAATCAAGAGATGTGTAGAGGGAAGCGTCACGTCTCTAAAACTCCTTTGGCAGAAAGTATTCCTGGATATAGAGTTAGGGCAAACATAACTACCTGCCCTAACTCATCTTCATCCTAAGCGTAGTTACAGCACAGTATGAATACAGAAATATCTTCTACCACTCCGGTTTGGGCCAAACAGGATCTGCTTGTTTGGCAAAGTCTGGGAAAACGATGACGTATTTACCACCTTGCCATTGCAGAATCATAAAGGAGCCTTGCGGTTTACCAACATCATCAAACTTCAGCGGACCAACCACAGTAGTAAAGGTGGCGCTGTGCATTTCATCGATCAACTTGGCATTGTCAATGCTTTGGGTATTTTCGATTGCTTGCTGAAGTACTTGCCCAACTGTATAGGCGTTCGCTGAGTCCTCAGCAATGGGATCGGCACCATACTTCTCATGATATGCAGCCACAAATTCAGGGTTTGTCTCAATGGTGGAATCTTCAAACCAAGAGATGGCGGAGAAAATGCCTTCAGTGGAAGACCCGAGCGCCTCGTTAAACTCCTTGGGCAGGGATGGACCGGTAGTAAAGAACGCGCCACGCGGTTGGTAGCCCGCCGCTGTATAAGCCTGGATCTGCGCGACAGAATCCTCGAAGATCGTCCCACCGAGGATCAAGTCTGGATCTAAATCGGCAACTTTGGCTGCAATTGATGAGAAATCTTTTGTGTCAGGCGGATAAACTTCCTTTAGCACCGAAGTTAAGCCACCATCCGTCAGCAATTTCTCAGCGGCTTCCACCACTCCGAGATTAAAGGGGTCGTCCGCACTGACAACCGCAAAAGTCTTGGGACGACCATCTTCAGGCAGGCCAAGGATGTAGTCAGCAAAAGGAATTGCCTGGTCAGCCCCCGGAGCGGGCTGGCAAAAGAAAATATTGGTCAGGCCGCGGTTAAAAACATCTGGCGCGCCACCAGCAGGTTCGGGGAAGGCGTAACCATACTTTGCTGCGACTTCTGAGGTGGGGATGACTAAACGGCTTGAGAATGGACCGACAACGAGATCCACTTTATCCTCAGTGATTAATCGTTCGTAATCAGCGACCGCGGTATCAGGATCGGAGGCATTGTCGTAAATGGTGAATTCCACCTGACGTCCCAGCAAACCACCGCCATTATTGACTTGCTCCACCCATAAGTCATAACCCAGCTTGGCAGCCGTGCCCGGTTCGGAGAAGTCGCCGGTCAACGGGAGCGAAGCGCCAATTTTGATAGCCTCACCGGCGGCTTCAGTAGGCGCCTCAGTTGCAGGAGCCTCCGTTACTGGGGCCTCAGTAGCTGCCTCTGTTGGCGCTTCAGTCGCTGCAGGCGCTGAGGTCGCAGGAGCGCTACAGGCAGTAATTAGCATGCTAATTACTACAATGCTGATAAGCAAATCCCAAACTTTAGATTTCATGTTTTCTCCTCTCCGCAAATTGGTAAAGTAAACTGACAATTAAACCGCTGAACACTTTCAAAATAAACTTTGGCTTTCGCCTCCTTTCTCTCCGCGAGTCCTAGAATCGATAGTTATATGTCAACAACTTCAATTCACTCATTTCTTCAATGGCATACCGCAATCCCTCGCGGCCAAACCCGGATTGCTTGACACCTCCATAAGGCATATGATCGATGCGGAACGTTGGTACATCGTTGACCATCAATCCGCCCACGTCTATATGATCAAAGGCCTTCTTGACGATATTCAAATCATGCGTGAACAACCCAGCCTGCAGACCGAAGTCGCTGTCGTCAACGCCGGCAATCGCCTGCTTGATATCTGAATAAGGGTAAAGCCCAACCAACGGTGCGAAGACTTCCTGGCAGCTTACAAGCATCGTCGGTTGCAGTTCAGCCAATACGGTAGGTTGCCAAAGATTGTTGCTGCGTGAGCCACCGGTCAGCACTTTCGCTCCATCCTTCTGAGCTTCAACTACCCAATCTTCCACTCGTTGCGCGGCACCCGGATCAATGAGTGGTCCAACATCCGTAGCTTCGTCAAGTGGATCACCAACTTTGAGTGCCTTCACGCGCGGGAGAAAATCCTCAACAAACGATTCATAAATATCCTCGTGCACATAAACACGCTGCACCGAAATACAGGATTGTCCTGCATATGAGAATCCGCCCCATGCAACCCGTTCAGCGGCATAGGCGATATCTGCGTCGCGGTGGATGATGACCCCGGCATTACCACCCAACTCAAGAGTGACCCGCTTACGTCCGGCCTGAGTTTTCAATCGCCAACCCACTGCCGGACTGCCGGTGAAAGTCAGAAGTTTGATACGCTCATCTTCAACCAGGAGAGCAGCATCTTGGGTTGTGCCGGGCACTACACTGAATGCCTCGGCTGGCCAGCCTGAGGCAGATATGATCTCTGCCAATTTGAGAGCACTGACCGGTGTTTGGCTGGCTGGACGCAAAACAATCGAGTTTCCTGCAGCTACAGCTGGAGCAACTTTATGTGCAACGAGATTCAGAGGAAAGTTAAATGGACTGATCCCAACAATGGGTCCTAGAGGAACGCGGCGAACTTGCGCTTCACGCCCCTCCGTACCGGGTATCCAGTCCAGGGGAACGACTTCACCGTAAATCCGTTTTGATTCTTCCGCTGCGACTTTGAAAGTAAATACAGCGCGATCCACTTCCAGGCGGGCAGTGCGAATGGGTTTCCCTGCCTCCAAAGCAATTGTTTGTGCAAATTCTTCGCGCCTTTCAGCAATCCCCGCGCTGATCTTTTCGAGGACTTCAGCGCGTTTCCAGACGGGCATATTGCGCGTCAATTCAAAAGAGGATGTTGCTTTGGCAATGGCTGCTTCGATCTCTTGCGAACCCGCACGATGGATGACCGCCACCAGCGCATCGTCAAATGGACTTCGTACCTCTATTGCATTACCGGTCTCAATCCATTTACCAGCAACATAACAACCAAAGCTTCCCAGGCGGGGTGCTTCACCACTATCGGCAACTGCTTTTTTATCTGAAGCAGTGCGGAGTCTTTCAGGTACTGTCATGCTAATAACCTCCAGGGATCTGCAATAAGATTTGCAAGATCATCAAGAAACTGCGCCCCTCGCGCCCCATCCACTACGCGATGGTCGCAGGAAAGTGTCATGACCATCATCGGTCGTATCGCCACCTGACCGTCTATGGAAACGACGCGGTCGGCAATTCTCCCAACGGCAAGGGTGGCAGCTTGCGGTGAATTGACGATGGCGTTAAAAGCATCCACCTTGTACATACCGAGATTGGATAAAGTAAACGTCCCATCAGAAATATCAGCGGGGCGAATTTTGCGGTTCTGGGCACGCTCGACCAAATCTTTTCGTTGCGCAGCGATTTCACTAATTGAGGACAAGTCTGCATTGCGAATGACGGGCACAATGAGTCCGTCATCGATCGCGGTAGCAATCCCAATATTGATATCTTTATATAATTGAATGTTTCCATTTGCCCAGGTGGCATTGACCCTGGGATGGTCGCGCAAGGCAAAGCCGATCAATTTGACAAGCAGGTCCGTGTATGTGGGTTTAATACCGATTCGTTTTTCAACAGTGGTTGAAACCCGCGTGCGCCACTCAATAAGATTGCTGGCATCCACTTCACGAACAAGATAAAAGTGCGGGACCGTCGTCCAACTGGCGGTCACGCGTTCTGCCATCACACGCCAGACTGTGCTTGGCATTTCCACATTGCCTGCTGAACCGACAGTCACTGCTTCAAGAGATATATCGTCAACCAAGACAGCGCTATTAGGCCCTGAGCCTTTAATAGTTGCAATATCAATTCCACGCTCGGTTGCGAGTCTACGCGCTTTCGGTGAAGCAGGCGTGAGGCGCGTTGGGGAGGAGACAGCCGATAAAACGGAAGCAGGCTCAGGCTTGGTTTGACTCTTTGCGTCAATGTAGGCAAGTACGTCAGCTTTCTCAATCCGTCTTCCATTGGATTTGATCAACGCGAGATCAATTCCATGTTCATCCGCAATTTTGCGCGCGAGTGGAGAAATCTCAATAGAAGCTTTTCCTGATGAGATGAGTTGTTTGCCTTCGTTTTGGGTCGAAACACGACTAGATTGCGAGTCGAGAGGCACTGACGCGGGTGGCTGTTCACCAGCCGCAAGAATCCATGCAATTGTTTGGCCGACGGGAATAATATCTCCAGCCTGGGCGCGAATTCCACCAAGAAACCCGGCTGCAGGCGCCTCGATCTCGACCGTGGCTTTATCGGTTTCGATCTCCATGAGCGGCTCGCCTTTCGTAACGGACTCACCCTCGCGTTTAAGCCAACTCACCAGCACACCTGATTCCTGCGCCATTCCGAGCGCAGGCATGATCACGCTCTTTGCCATCTAACCTCGTACCGCTGCAACCATCTCTGCAACTTGATCGTTCGGTTCGGGTTCGTGCGTGCGCGTACCTGGGAGCGGACCTGTGGAGGTGTAGTAATGACGACCCGCGATCATCAGATCATTGGCAGGGAAGCGCGTGATAATCTCGTGTCCAGTTTCAGTGACCACGATCTCCTCTTCGATGCGCGCCGCGCTCCAGCCATCGGTGGAGGGCCAAAAAGTTTCAAGGGCAAACACCATGCCGGGTTTGATCTCATAAGGATGATCGAGTGAAACGAGCCTGCTGATGACAGGTTTCTCCCAAATGGCTAACCCGACACCATGCCCATATTGCAACGCGAAACATGCTTCTTCATTTGGGAAACCAAATTCTTCTGCTTTCGGCCAGACTGACGCGATTTCGCCGGTGGTACGCCCAGGGCGCACGAGTTCGATCGCGGCATCAAGATAATCACGGCAGCGTTTGTACGAATCCTGCATGGCAGGAGAGGCATACCCAATCGTGAAGCAGCGATAGTAACAGGTTCGATAGCCCATATACGATTGAAGAATGTCGTAGTAAACCGGGTCACCAGGGCGCAACATACGATCTGAGAATACATGCGGATGAGGATTGCAACGTTCGCCTGAAATCGCGTTGACTGCTTCAACATATTCCGAGCCAAGATCATAGAGAACTTTCGAGACTAATCCAACCGCTTCGTTTTCGCGCATACCAGGCTTCATCGCCCGATACAACTCATCATAGGCCGCATCGACTTGTGCCGCGGCATGTGTGAGCAAAGCGATCTCATCCTGTGTTTTGATGAGCCGCGCATCAGACATCAATTGTTGTCCATCAACAATCGTCAATCCTTTTTTTTGCAACTCGAATAGGATGGGCACCTCCACAATATCCACGCCGACTGGTTCTTTTTCCAAGCCGCGCTCTTTGAGTTCCGTCCAAATTTTGTTTGCCACATCTTCGGCACGTCCCATCTCTGGAGACATCGCGCCTCGCAACAATGAAATACCTGCTCGAGAACGTTTCTCACCCAGCCAGGGAGCATAGAGCTGATGATGTCGCGCGGCAGACCCGAAGTCCCATAAGATCGGTTCATCATCTTGTGGCAGAAGCGTAAAGCGATTCGCTTTATCCTGTGCCCACGTACCAATGTGAGTGGCAGTGATGTAGCGTACATTGTTCATGTCGAAACAGAGCAATGCACCCATCTCAGATTGTTTCAGCAATGCTTTGGCTCGATCCAAACGTTCACGACGCAATCGGTCGAAATCGACGCGCTGTTCCCAATCGACAGCCATTGTTCCATATGTTTTGATCGTCATCTTAGTTCCTCCTGCAAAGACTCTTTGCCATTTCAAAAACCGTTTCTTCCGTTGGTACTGTCAGGTCTTCCAGCGCTGGCGAAAACGGAATCGGTACATCCATCGCGCCCATGCGTTTGACAGGCGCGTCGAGATAATAAAACGCGCCGTCTGCGATGACTGATGCAATCTCGGCGGTGACGCCATAGCGCTGATAGCCTTCGTCAATGACAATCGCGCGTGAAGTTTTCTTTGCTGATTCGATGAGTGTTTGTGTATCAAGTGGAGCTGTTGTGCGTGGATCGATGACTTCAACGCTGACGCCTATCCGACTCAATTTTTCAGCCGCGCTAAGCGCAACCTGGACCATTGAGCTGGTCGCCACCACAGTAATATCTTTGCCCATCCGCTTCACATCTGCGACCCCGAACGGGATCGTGTACTCCTCGGCCGGCACCACCCCTTTGAGTTTGTACATCATCTTGTCTTCAAAAAACACAACAGGATTTTCATCACGTATGGCTGTCTTGAGCAATCCTTTGGCATCATAAGGTGTTGATGGAACTGCCACCTTCAAACCTGGAATATGACTTACCCAAGCGTGCAAACTCTGGGAATGCTGTGCGGCGGAACGACGCGTCGCGCCAAGCGTCGTTCGAAAAACAATCGGCACTTTCAGCTTTCCACCGGACATATAATGCACCTTGGCAGCCTGGTTCACGATCTGATCCATCGCCAGCGTGAGGAAATCGCCGAACATGATATCTACAACAGGATGCATGCCTGTCATTGCAGCCCCCACACCGATCCCTGAAAAACCAGGTTCTGATATGGGAGAGTCGATCACACGATCTTTGCCAAATTCATCAACGAGTCCTGACAATACTTTGAATGGAGTGCCTGCTTCGGCAACATCTTCTCCCACAATGAACACACGTGAATCGCGCCGCATTTCCTCTGC
>WNFV01009592.1_pt1 | contig 10684 bp, 7 predicted proteins | sample 5400101 | NCBI WGS metagenome assembly WNFV01 (sample SAMN13153361, study PRJNA577476) | soil metagenome | isolation source: 115 cm soil or saprolite under grassland replicate 1 | place: USA:California | collected 2016-06-15
CCGGGATCCACCGAGGATTTGTTGATGTTGATCCCTTGAGGTGGCGAATAGGTGCCCGCTGACCTGGGAGAATGGCGTTGCTGAAGCGACCGTTCGACCCAGCCAGGAGGACACCTGTTCAGTGCGATCATCCCACAGCCCCGATCAGATCACCGTCACCTTCGATGACGACCATGCCGTCGCCGATGCTGGCCTGATCCTTGCCGCCAGCCTGGCCGAGGGACTCGGGCTGCGTGAGCTGTTCGACACCCACGTTGATCTCGCTGACGCACCCGGCGCGGCCAACGCCGGCGACAAGGCGATGACCCTGCTCCACTCGGCCCTGGCCGGCGGCGAGTGGATCGGTGACGCTGACGCCTTGCGCGCCGGCGCGACCGGGCAGGTGCTGGGCCACCGGGTTGCCGCGCCGTCCACGCTGGGCACGTTCCTGCGCTCGTTCACCTGGGGCTCGACCCGGCAACTCGACCAGGTCGCCGGGATCGCATTGGCCCGCGCGTGGGGGGCGGGTGCCGGGCCGGGGCCGTGGCCGGTGACCATCGACGTCGATTCCACCCACTGCCAGACCTACGGGCTCCAAAAGCAAGGCGCGACCGGGGTCGACCGCCACGGCGAGCGTGGCTACCACCCGCTGCTGGCCACCGTGGCCGACAGCGGGGATGTGCTCCACTCCCGCCTGCGTGAGGGCATCGCCAACACCGGGCGCGGCGCGGCCAGCTTTGTCACCGAGACGATCAACCGGGCCCGCCGCGGCAGCGCCACCGGGCCGATCTGCCTGCGCGCCGACTCCGGGTTCTACACCCACAAGGTCGTCCAGGCCTGCCACCAGCAGGGGGTGACCTGCTCGATCACCGTCAAGCTCACCAAGGCCGTCCACAAGGTCATCGCCCGGATCCCCGAACAGTCTTGGACACCGATCCCCTACTGGTTGGACGGCGGCGCTGACGTCGCCGAGACCAGCTACCGGCCCTTTGGCCGCAAGGGAAGGGTCATGCGCCTGATCGTGCGCCGCGTGCGCCCCACCCCCGGCTCCCAGCTCGCGCTGTTCTGCGACTACGACTATCACGGCTTTGTCACCGACCGCCAGGGCGCCATGCTGGCGTTGGAGGCCGACCATCGTCGCCACGCCGAGATCGAAAACGTGATCCGAGACCTCAAGTACGGCGTTGGCCTCAACCACCTGCCATCCGGCAAGTTCGCCGCCAACGCCGCCTGGCTGGCCTTCAACGTCATCGCGCACAACCTGGCCCGCTGGACCAGCCGAATCGGCCTGGGCGAGACCCTCATCACCACCAAGACCCTACGGATTCGCTACCTGGATCTGCCCGGTCGGCTGACCCGCTCCGCCCGACGCTGGCACCTGCACCTACCTACCCGCTGGCCCTGGGCGCACGAGTTCCTGCTGGCGCTGGACCGGCTGCGCTGCGTGCCGTTCCCAACCTGACGTCCGCGGGCCACCATCGTCGTTGCACCAGCCCGCCCCGGGCCGGCGGCAGCCTGCGTCACAGACGCCGCCGCGCCCCATCGATGCCCGGTCGAGCGCCAAGGCGAGGCCATCACGCCGGCTACTGGCCTCCCCCGCGCCCATCCCGGCTCAAGCCAAGCCCCAGAACCCCGAAATCCCAGCCGAAGAAACAGACGCAGTGGATCCCGGGTTACCCTGGCCGCGCATCACGCCGGCGTCGAAGCCGCGACCCACTACCTCGACGAGACCGTCGGAGCGCGCAGGGGCAAGGCCGGCCGCGATCTTGAGCATGTCGACGGCCAGGGCGTGTTGGCGGCCAGCTTCACCCACCGGCAGAGCCGGGAGAACGACCCGCTCCTGCACGACCACCTGATCGTCTTCAACAGGATTCAGGGTCCTGATGGCCGCTGGACTGCGATCGACGGGCGGGACATCTACCAGAACCGTCTCGCGATGGATGCGGTGTACCGCGCGACCTACCAGGCGGAGCTCACCCGCGGGCTGGGGGTGAGATGGAGCGATCCTGACCCGCACGGCAACCGCTCGATCGTCGGCATGCCGGAAGAACTCGCCCAGGCCATGAGCAAGCGGGACCATCAGATCCGGTTGGCGCTCGAGGCCCAGCGGGCCGCGCACAAGACGATCACGCCGGAGCTCAGGCGCGTGGTAGTGAGCGAGACGCGCAAGGCCAAGGAGCACATTGACGAGCCAACGCTTCGTGACCGATGGGCAGAGGAAGCAGCCGCCCTCGGCTTCACGCAGGAGCAGATCGAGCGCGACGTCCTCGGTCGCACCAAACTGCGGCAGCTCAGCCGCGCACAGCTCGAAGCCCTCTTTGATGAAATTGCGGGCCCGGAGGGTTTGACCGAGAAAGCCAGCACCTTCATCCGGGCCGACGTGGTGCAGGCCCTCGGGGACCGGGTCGTGGGCGTGGACGGTGAGCGCCTGCGCGAGCTGGCCGACGAATTTCTCGCCAGCCGCAGCATTTCGGTGGCGCTGAGCCTCGACCGTAACCAGCGCCGCTACTCCACTCCGGAGATGCTGCAGCAAGAGGAGCTCTTACTCGGCTCAGGGGAGCGGCGCCAGCACGAGGGCGCTGCCGTGGTTCATGGGGAGGCGCTGCGCGCCGCCCTCCAGGCGCATCCCACCATTGGCCACGACCAGGCGGACTTCGTGCGGGACCTGACGCAGAGCGGCGCCGGCCTGGTGGTAGGTATCGGTCCAGCCGGCACTGGCAAGACGTTCGCGATGGATGCCGCCCGGATGGCCTGGGAGCTCGATGGTTACCGGGTGATCGGAGCGGCTCCTACGGGCGTGGCAGCCGTCCGGCTCGAGCAAGGTTCAGCGATCGACGGGTGCCGCACGATTGACCGGCTGCTGTCGCAGATCGAGCGCGGCGAGGAGGAGCTCGACCGCCGGACAGTGTTGGTGGTCGACGAGGCCGGCATGGTCGGCACGCGCAAGCTGGTGGAGCTGGCAGGCAAATGCGAGCAGGCCAAGGCCAAGCTGGTGCTCGTAGGTGATGAGCGGCAGCTCGCCGCCATTGACGCGGGCGGAGGCTTCAGGGCGCTGCGGTTGCGTCTGGGAGCGACCGAGCTGACGGAGAACCGCCGCCAGTCCACCGAGTGGGGCAAGCAGGTCACGGCGCTCCTGCGCGAGGGAGGGCATAGGGCGGCGTTCGAGGTCCTCCGCGCGCAGGGCCGGGTAACGGTGGCCCGGACCGCTCAGGAGGCCAACGATGCGCTCGTGCCGGCCTGGTGGCCCAGGTATTCCGTCGGAATCAACGCCGGCATGATCGCTCAGACCCGGGCCGAGGTGGAGTACCTCAACGTGGTCGCCCGCCAGCTCATGCGGGACGACGGACGGCTCGGGCAGGACGCCTTCCGCCACGACGGCCGTGGGTTTGCGATCGGGGATGCGGTGATCCTTGGCCGCAATGCGCCGCGGCTCGGCGTTTCGAACGGCACGCGTGGCACGCTGGAGGGCTTCGACGTGGCGACCGGGGCCATCACGGTCAAGACCACTGACGGCAAGCCAGTCACCCTTCCCCGTTCGTACCTCGAGGACCGCGGTCGCATCGGCAAGCAGCCGGAATCCCCGCCGCTCACCTGGGGCTATGCCGTGACCGGCCACCGTGAGCAGGGCGACACCATGACCGAGACGTACCTGCGGGTGTGCAGCACGGCCACATCGGCCTGGTCGTATGTCGGCGCGAGCCGGTTCAAGGACGATCTGAGAGTGTTCATGGCCCAGGGCGAGGTGGTCGAAGATCCGGAACTCGATGTCGCAAGCGAGGTGGGCCCGAAGCCGTGGTCTGACCCGGTGGAGGGTACGGCCGCTGCGATTGAGCTCAAGTCGGGACAGCAGGAAGTAGCGACTGACCAGCGCCATGAGCTGAACGTGCGCCAGCTCCCGACCGGTGAGCTACGCCGGCGCCAGGATGAGCTCGCGAAGCTGCTCACGAAGACCCCGGAGCGGCGCAGTCACAGCCTGACGGTCGCGAGCCGCCGGCGGGAGCAGGCCGAGCGGGAGCTCGTGGACGCCCAGGCGGGGGCGATGCTGGCCCGCGGTGCGGTCGAGGGCTTTGGCGAGCGGCCCCGCTTTGCGCAGCGCCAGGGACACCGGAAGGCCTTGGAGGCGCTCAGGCAGGCGGAGCGGCGTGAACAGCGAGCGCGACAGCTCGCCGACCGTGCCAGTCTCGCGGAAGCCGAGCTTCGCCAGCATGAACAGCATCGGCTCGCGTTTGAGGAGCTTCACGCGCCCGATCGTGATGAAGCCCAGAGGATTACGAGCGAGCTGGCGTGGCGGCGACGAGCTGCCGCCCGAGCGGTTGAAGTTCTCCGGCCGCCGTACCTGGCGGACATGCTTGGCGCGTGCCCGCCGTCCAGTCGGGCGCGCCGCGCCTGGCACCGAGCGGCCGGGCTGATCGAGGACTACCGCGAGAAGTACAATGTCGTCGATCCGGAGCTGGCCCTCGGGGCTGAGCAGGGAGACTTCCTCCAGCGTCAGGAGTGGCGAGAGGCTCAGGCGGCGGCCATGCGCGTGCAGGAACGCGAGCAGTCGCGGGAGCGGGCGATGGCCTGGGAGCGGACCCGCGAACGGATCATGTAGGGCGCCGGGCTTACGTACCGCTCCAGTTGGCAGTGAGATCCGTAGTCCTGCCTAGCCCTGTTGGCGGATTCGGGCGTCCTCGCACTGAGGCCCGAATGATCCGCTCTTCCGAAGTAGGGGAAACTACCTCACTTGAGTGGTTCAGTCACCACTAGTGGTGGAATAGGTTTCATTGATGCCGTTTGAGGCGCTGCTCACACGGCATTGACGCGCTTTGCTCGTTGGGCAGCCAAGAGTTACCAGAGGGGGGCAAATGTTTGCATGGTCTTTGTCCGCTCGGGGCAAGACTGCGCTTGTGGCGCTGATCGTCCTGTTGTGCGCGGCCAGCCTGCTGATGTCCGGCCGGCAGGCCCATGCCGCTGACGGGACGATCCTGCGGACCATCACTGCCGAGGGCTACTCCTGCGCCGTCGGCACCGGAATCGCATTTGATGGCCACCAGCTGCTGCTTTCTTGCTGGGGCAGCAGTGACATCCAGGCAATCGATCCGGCCAACGGCAACCACCTGAATACCTACACCATCTCTGGAGTCAACGATCTTGGTGCGCTGGCCTGGGACCGAGGTCGCAACAAGCTTTGGGCATGCAATAGCAGTCGGGACGTGTACTTGCTTGACCTGAGCACCAATCAGGGTGCGTATCAGTTCACGAGTCAAGGCTGCGTTGATGGTCTCGCCTACGACGGCTCAGACGACAGGCTCTTCACGAGCGAAGACGTTGCAAGCTCTGTCCAGCATTACAAGACCGATGGGACGCTGATCGAGTCGCTTGACGTCTCCGGCAAACTAGGCGCATGCGGCAACTCCGGCCTTGCCGTTGGGGGTGTGTCACTATTCTTGTCCAACAATGGCTGCTCGGAGATTTACAAGGCGTCCAAGGATCTCGCACAGGTGTCGCTATTCGGCAGTTTCGACGCACGGTTGGAAGACCTGGAGTGCGACGATGTGACATTCAAGGCCAGCGGCAAGGCGGCCATCTGGTCGAAGGACGCCTACGACGGAATACTCAACGCCTTTGAGCTGAACCCGGGCGACTGTGGTTTCGGTGGGTTCCCATCGGCCAGCGACAAGATGATCACGCATGACGCCCAGGAACCCTCCATGGCAGTCAATCCGACAGACCCGAAGAACATCCTCGTGGGCTACAACGTGAATAGTGATAGTGCGAGAGGGTGCGGATACGCCTCAACGCACGATGGCGGCGCAACCTGGACTCAGGGAGTCATCTCGCCCGCCCCTGGTCTAGACCAGTCGCTAGGTGACCCCTCTGTCGCGTTCTCCCGAAGCGGCGTCGCCTACCTGACATGTCTTGCCGGCGGGGAGGATCACATCGGTCCTATCGGTATTCCCAACGGCGACAATGGTGTGGTCATCGCCCGCAGTACTGATGGTGGTCAGACCTTCGGCACTCCATCGGTCATCTTCCAGAGCTTTGAGGGGTCCTTCAGCGGAGGCACATTCGCGGACCAAGAGAACCTCGCGGCTGGAATAGCCGATGACAACCTCTATACCTGCTGGGCGCTTCGAGTGTCGAAGGGCGGACTGCTCGGAAACAAGTTTGTGCGCTGGCAAGTTGAAGTCAGTCGCGCTTTGAACGCCCAGGGAACTATTTGGTCGGACCCGGTCGTGGTCGCTACCTACGGCCAAGGTGATGCCCCATTAGGCTGCACCGTGACGGTTACCGGTACCGGTAGAGTGTGGGCGGCCTGGTGGAATACTGACCGGTTCGCGGCACAAGCGGCATACTCTGACACGCGCGGTAAGCGATTCAGCAAGCCGATCACACTCGGGGCAAAGGGATCACACGGCGACGACCACTCACTTGTGGGTCGGCATGTTTGGATCCGATCCGAGCCAGTGATCGGCAGCAACCGGGTTGCGGTGGCCTGGGCAACGTCGCCGGTCGATGCTGACGAGGCCGTGACGAGGCTTCGATGGACTACCGATCATGACTTCAGTCCTCCAGCCAACCAGAGCCAGATTAGCCCGGCGGGTGTAACGACACGCCAGCCGACTCTGGCATGGGGTTCTGATGGGAAGCTGGCGGTGGGCTACTACGACCAAGAGGGGTCCCAGCTGCAGTACACGGTGGGGCAGGCAACAGCTCCCGACGGCGCCTTCACCTTCAAGGCGCTGGCCTCAGTGACATCCAACCCAACTACGAATCTCGAACCGTTCTCCCGCCTAGCGGACTACACAGCTGTTATAGAGGTATCAGGGCATGCTTATGGCGCCTGGACCGATAACCGCTCGGGCCGCCAGGAGGTCTGGTTCGCGTCGTAGCTGAAGTTAATGAGAAGAGTAGTAGCAAATGGGAGGAGCGCACGGCTCCTCCCATTTGCTGTCGGCATGCCGTGGTTCCATCCCAAGGTCTCATCTTGCTGTGAGATTACGAGTAGACTACAATTTCAGCACAATAATTAAGTATCCGGTAGGCACAATGGTGAAGAATCGCACAGCCTTCAAGGTCGCCATCATGTTGACCTTGGGGTTGACGCTGGTGTCCTTGGCGTATCAACATCGCGATAGCGCTGTGGCGTGTGCGCGTTTCAACTGCGACAGGGGGGCCGGCTTCCCGTTGCCCTTCCTGGTTCCCAGCGGGAGTGCATTCACCACTGAAAGAGTACTTCAGCCTTTAGCTCTTCTCGTCGATCTCGGTGTGTGGTTGAGTGTCAGTTTGGTGATCGTGCTGCTCGCTCGTGCGGTTTCCAGAAAATATGGGTCGCGGCCGTCCCCGACGACACTTGAAGACTCATCCAGGCGCCCAGACCTCCAGCGCTGACCAGCCAATGCGAGAGTCTTACTCTCTATCTTTGTTCGCGAAGGCCGGCGTGCCTTGGTACGTCTCACCGAGCTCACAGCCGGCGATGCGGCTGCCGTAAAGGCCGCCATCCGGTCGCCAGCCAGCGTCTGCAATGATCCCGACCTGACCGTCACCGGCCGCAAGGGACTACTGACCAGGGAGGCAACGGGCGGAGACGCGGCTATCGCTTACGAGGTCGTCATCCCCAACCAGGGCTACTACATCCACGGCATCGCGGTCTCAGGCCGCTACCTGGTCGACGTCTATGGCCCGCTCGAGCCGCCGCAGACGCCCGCGATCGGTATGTCCGACTGGCAACGCTCACGGACCGCAAGCTCGACCGCGTGCTGGGGACTCATTTCATCAGCTAAGGCACACGATCCCTTCAAGGAAGGAAACCAGATCCGGCGACAACAGCGGCGCGCTCCCAGGGACCGCCAGCCGGAACCGAGTCGACCAGTTTGCTCATCAGCCCATAAGGCCTGGCCGGTCCAGCTCCATCCAGCGCATTACGGCGACTTCGCGCCTCGGTCGTAGCCTGCCAGTTGGGCCTCGCCGAACTCGTCGTCGATGCTCAACCAGCGGTGCCGCCGCGACGATGGGGCTACCGCGATATGATGCAATCAATCCAGATGAGCGCCAGCACGGCCATGCGGCAAGCCCATCCACGGCTGATCCGCCGGAATTACGGATGCTCAGGGCTGCGCCCTGCCTCGGAGCGCGCGGTCAGCAAACCACGGCCGCAGGTGCAGCCAGATAGGCGGCTTGTTGCTGTACACCAGCACGGCGTCGCCCTTGGGCAGCTGGCGGAGCAGCTCGACGGGAGCGAGCTCGCGGTACTCAGGCGCGTCGGTGGTGGTGTCCTCGCCGAAGCGGCGGCCGCGGGACACCGATTTATGAGAATACTCGGTCTGCCCGATCAGGCGGGAGAGGTACTCGAGGGTGGCCGGGTCGCTGATGCCGGGCAAGAGGAGCTTGGCCCGGTGGCCGTTGACCACGTTATCGGCCAGGGGGCCGTAGAGGGCGCGGATCTGCGCCATGTCGTGCCAGACGGAGACGAGCTGTATGCCTGCCGCCGAGACGGTGTTCGCGAGCTTGGCGAGGTTGCGCAGGGGCGCGATGTGGGCGGCCTCGTCCAGGAGCACCAGGAAGGGGGAGGGGAGCTGCCCGTTGTCCCACGTAGCCGCCTGCTCGACCGCCACCCGCATGACTTCCTGGATCAGGGCCTCAAAGAGGGGACGCAGGCGCTCCTGCTCGTGCTCGGGTGCATAGAGGTACAGGGTGTTGTCGCCCTTGAGCAAGGCGGACGGGTCGATGCGCGAGGTCTCGGCGCTGCGGGCGACGGCCGGGTCGTTGTAGACGTCGAGGATCACCTCGGCCGTGCCCACGACGTTGCCCTTGAAGCGCTCCTCGCGGCGGCAGTGGGCTTCGAACGACTCGCAGGCGGCCTCGTCGCCGAGCCGCTCGAGGATGGCGGCCGGCTCCTTCTCCGCCCCGGTATTGACCCAGCGCAGGACCTGGCTCATCGGCCGGTCGTCGTTAGCAGCCGCGAACAGCAGCGGGCCGAGGAATTTCGCGCCGAGCACCTCGAAGAACTCAGAGACGGCGTCGCGTTGCTGGGTGCCGGCTCCGGCGGCTGTCAGCCACTGGCCCATCTTGCGGGCGCCCTCCCAGTCCTCGCAGGAGGCAAGAGGGGACCACGTGTCGCCTGGGCGGCCGAGTCCGCCGGTCGGGTCGTACACCCACACCTGGCCACGGGTCTTCCTGTGGCGACGGGTGGTCTGGATCACGTCCGGCTTGACCGAGGTGGCCATGGCCGGCCCGGTCCACTCGAGCAGGGCGGGGATGACGATGCCGACTGTCTTCATCATCTGGGTGGGGCCGAAGACGATGACGCTGTGGCGGGCCTCGGCGGCGACGGGCTGGCGCCGCCAACCCGTGTCGTAGCCGAGCACCAGGCGGCCGCCTTCACTTCTTGGCCGGAGGTCGCGGACATCCCGCCGGCTGGACCACGTGGCTATCGGCCGCTTACTCTTGCTGTCCTTGCGCCTGCCCCGGCCGCCGCCCGCCTGGAGTTCGCCGACGAGCGCCATGACCCCGATCACCGCGAGCAGGATCACCACCAGGACCACGATGCTTACCAGGTAGAAGCCGGTCGGGCCGGGCAGTTGGGCGCGCACCTCCGGCGGCCAAGCCTCGGCCGGGTTACCCCAGTGCTGCGCGAGGTTGGCGCTGACAGGGATCGTGTCGAGCGGACTTATGGCCATGGCGTGGTGGGAGAAGATGATCGCTGCCGCCTGGGAGAGCAGCCACAGCAGCGAGCTCCAGGCGAGCACCGCGCCGACAAGGATGAGGAAGAACATCAAGAGACTGCGCCGGCTCGCCATCTCTGAGAGGGACATCTATTTGGAGGCGCTGAAGAAGCCGAACAGAAGCCCGAAGATCAGTACGAGCATGGCTAGGACAGCCAGGAAGGGGATCGCGCTGGCGACGATGTGCGCGGCGACGTTGAGAACCACCGCGGCGAGCAGGAGCAGGCCGAGCCATTGAAGGAGTTTCTTGGAAATGGGCGTCATCGGGATCTCCTGCCTGGTCAGCCGCGGCCCTGCGGGCACTTCTGTGGCTTAGATAATGGAACGAGCGATCTTAACCGATTCTTGCGGTCCAAGATCGAGCCGGGCGTGGGACGTCGAGCGGACACGGCAACGACAATGGGCGGACATACCAGCACCAGTGCTGCGGAGTGAGATAGACAATTGCTCTTGATGTAATCCAGGTTCAGTCGGGATGTTTGACTATTTTGTCGTATTATGGTAGAGTTTCTCTTGTCGATTAGATGAAGTATTTCAGTCGATGCTCATCGGCAAGGGTTGCTTGAACCATTCGTCTTTCACGAGCTGAGCTCGGACCTTTGGTGACATTAGCTCGACGTCACTGAAGGCCCGGGCTCGCTCAAGCGAGGTTGCCGCCTGGAAGACCCAGGCCCCGGACGACCTCGTGGAGGGACGATGATTGAGTACGCGCGGGCATCGGATAGGGAGGAGCTGGCACGGCTTTACCGCCGTAACCACCCTGATATTCAGGGACGGCTGGAGACAGAAGTCCAACATGAGTCGCAGACCTTCGTGGCAAGGGATGGTGACGGCAGTATCATCGGCCTGGCGCTAGTTACTCGTGTTTCGGGGTTATGCGGCGGAGTGCAGGTGGTTGAGCAGGACGTCTGGGAATAGGTCGCAGAGGGCCTGGTCGGGGTGAGGTTGGCGAAACCTGGCGGTCAGGAGTGCGCGGCGGAGCGCGGTGAGCATGTCGG
>WNFV01013043.1_pt1 | contig 10681 bp, 5 predicted proteins | sample 5400101 | NCBI WGS metagenome assembly WNFV01 (sample SAMN13153361, study PRJNA577476) | soil metagenome | isolation source: 115 cm soil or saprolite under grassland replicate 1 | place: USA:California | collected 2016-06-15
TATTCCAGCTTTGTGGCTCCTTAACTGATGCGCTTGCCATCAGCGGATCAACGCTAGTGAACCTTCCCTGAGTGCTCGCGTAATATCTCGCCTTGGCGAAATCGAGTCCAGTTTCAGAGTCTCTCTCATACCCATCGAACTTTTGGCGTACCGAATCGCCGCCATAACCGTTGCTCGCGCTTCTGATCCCCACCACCGCAGACAGCTCTTCGCCGAAGGGTAAGAAATCATGCCGTGTTATCCCTGCCAGGCTCCCTGTCTCGTCTATCACCATCCGCGTCGATCCCAGATGGTCTGTCACCAACCATTTTATCGCAGCCGATCCGTTTTGTGCAGTTTTGAAGGTAAAGTCACCAGAGACTGCGAGATTACCGGCTGCGTCCTTAGACTTGACCCGACAATGATAGAGCGTATCGGAGGTCAGACCGGATAAACCTTGCGAGTGCGCGGTTACAAGCGCAGGGTTGAGCGTCGTCGATTGGTCGTAGTCAGTTGTAGTTCCGTACTCCACCTGGCTGTCGGAATTCTCATTCGTGGCCCAGGTGATTGTTGCGGTCGTGGCGGTAATGTCTCCAGCGGTAACGTTGGAAATGACCGGCGCTGTGGTGTCCACTGAGCTAGTCGTGAAGGTAAAGTCATCGGAGATTGCGAGATTGCCGGTAGCGTCTCTCGACTTGACGCGATAATGATATGGCATCCCCGGAGTCAAGCCTGATAAGCCTTGTGAGTGAGCGGTCACAAGCGCGGGGTCGAGCGCAGTCGATTGCCCATATGCGGTGGTGGTTCCGTACTCCACCTGGCTATCCGCCGGCTCGTTTGTGGTCCAAGAGATGGTTGCCGAGTTGTGCGTAACGGCGCTGCTCGACACACCAGTTATGACTGGCGCCGTACTGTCCAGCAACTCTACTTCGAGGCTGATGCTGGAAACGGACGCCGTTGCGTTGCTGGAAGCGGAGCCGTTATTGGAGACCCTAACGGCAGCGCTGGTGAATATGCGGTCTCGTACTCTGATTTGTGTTATGTCAATACCGCCCGGATTCGGCAGATCGACCGATTCAGAACCGAAAGTATTTATACTACGACCGTCACTCCCCCCGGCTCCGTCGGGGATAGAAACGGAGTCATTCAGCCCTCTCCCGACCGTCCAAGTTGAGCCGTTATCAAGTGAGTACTCGATTTTGAAATCGTAACTGGCGGTTGCGCCGGCGAGCTCGTCAAAGGCAGACACATTGATGCTGGCATTCAGAGTCCAGTCAAATTTCAGAGTTACCCTCGTTCTGGTCCCTGTCACGCCGGAAAACGAATGCCATAAACAGGTCTTGGTTTGACTTACACCACCTTTCGAGGTCCGATACGCTTCCGACAATGTGCTGCCGTGTCCCGTGTTGATCGGGGAATTTACCGCCACCCCGCCCAGCCCCGGATCAGGCGACTGGTTGGCGGTGGGACTTACACTTACAACGCCGCCGCTTTGCACAGTGACGATCGACCGCCCGCCTCGGTAGCCATATTCCTTTTGCGGCGAGCTCGGCGCAGCGCCGGCAGGATGCTCCGCGAGCAATGCCCCGCCGACGCCATTGGAAGACGGAGCATTGCCATATTCTTCCGCGGTCACCCGGGGGCCGCCTCTTACGAGTGTCCCGGTATTGTCGCTGTCTGAGAAGTCTGCAGTGATTAAGCCGTAGCCCTTGTTAAGGCCCAGGGCGGCGAAAGGCTCGTCAGCAGAAAAGATCCGATTCGCGGAGCCGCCAGCTCCCGGGCCTATCTTCCCGATGAGATCAGACCTCGATTGCGAGGCTGGCTTGACGAACGACGTGCCTCCACCCGATCCGATTTCCGCAATAATGAGTATCTGTCCGCCTCGATAGCCATACTCTTTCTGCGGCGCACTTGGCGCGCCATCGGCGGCATACTCCGCCAACAATTCTCCTCCGATGCCATAGACATACCATGTTTCCTGTCCTCCCGCCGTCCGCCTTGTCCGCTTCCCGTTGGCGTCATAAGTATAGGTTCCTCCGCCTCCGGCGGTCGCCGTCAGCAGCCGGTTCTCCGCGTCGTAGGTCATCGTCCCGCCGGTCAACAAATCACTAATGATGTTCCCGGCCATATCATAGCTCGGACCGACAATCCGGTTGCTCCCCGGATCGTATGTCGGATTGTAATTGTTTACTCCTCCCGTCGCGCCGGTGATCTGCCGGTTCCCCCATCGATCATAACCATATGTCTGCGTAAATACATTCGGTTCGACAACGCCGGAGATGCGGTTGAGCGCGTCATATGTGTAAGTATCCGCTTGTGGGACGACTTCACCTCCACCGGCTAGTGGAACGTAATGCATTTGTTTTACCAAATTCCCATTGTTGGTCGGGTCATTCGCGAAAGGATCGGTGTTTGCGACTGCATTGGGGCCATGTAAGAAGAGAAGCGCTCCCCGGTCATAACTGAGCGCATCACTGCCGGCGCTCAATCGCAAATCTCCCAATTGGAGCCGGTTGTTGTATCTTTTCTTATGATAAAGAGGCGTCTGTGTGCCGAATGTCTCCCGCTCGATCATCCCGGCCGGGTGATACTGTGTGATCGTGCTGTAAGTTCGCTGTTGGCCATCGCCCAGATTGCCGGTAAAACTGCTGAGCCGGCCGGCGGCGTCATAACTGTAATTTACTGTCCGACCCGAGGGGTAAGTCATGGTCTTGACGTTGCCGGCAAGATCATAAGTAACCGATGTGGTGTAACCGAACGACACTCCTGGTTTCCACACTCCATTGACTTTAAAATGCTGTCGCACGGACAGCGGTCTGCCGAGCGCGTCGTAACTGTCAATGGCGGTGTGGTCAGTATCCATTCCATTTGAGAAGTCTCCTCTGGCATAGTTGAACCATAATCTTCCCTTGCCGTAAGCGCCGGGATCGGTGTTATCGTAAACGCGCGTGATGTCTGGATTGAGGGCTGTGGTGTTCAAGTAATCGACTTTCGCATTGCGATTGAGCGCATCGTATGTGTAATTCGTCGTGATATTGCGGGCATCGGTCTTCGACACCAGATTGCCGTTGGCGTCATAGGAATAAGCCAGCGACCAGTCATTGTTGTACGCGGGCGGATTGGTGAGGTTGAGCGAACTGTTGGCGCTCTGTTCGGGATTCTTCGCGCGCTTTAGGCGCCCGAGCGAATCATAGAAAAAGTAGCGGTACTGCCCGCCCTGATTGACTACCGTCAGATTGCCGAGCGTGTCATACGAATAGTCGGTCAAGTAAGCCACTCCATCTGGGTCTTCTACCACCCGCGCAAGGCGGCCAAGTGCGTCGGCTACGCTGCGGCGCTTCTTGTTGGCCGGGTCCTTCACTGTCACCTGATTGCCGCTGTATGTCGTCTCGACTGTCGCCCCGTCAGGAGCCGTTACGGTCAACACCCGGTTCAAATCGTCATAAGTGGTCGTCGTCCACGCTGCGTTACCTGGAGTCGCTGCGCTCAGGTCGGCCGCGAAGTAAGGATTGGTCACCCGCTTGACGCGTCCCAGCGAGTCGTATTCGGTGTCCTTCACGCTCCACGAATTCGGCCCTTCGTAATGGCCGCTGCGCCAGGCGCGCCCCAGCCCGTCGAAATTTGTGCGACTCTCCAGCCAGGTAGTAGCGTCCTGTTTCGTCAGCGTGCGGACATAAAGATCGCCCGGCGTGTCGCCGTATTCGTATTTCGTTTCGCCTAGTTCGTCCGGCAGCGTGACGCGGCGCAACCGCTGGAGGCTGTCGAGAGCGCCGCCGTCATCGGTATAGAAATAGCTGGTCGTTTTGCTGTTGGCGTCGGTCGTCGTGATGACCTTGCCGGTATTGAATTCGAAAACCGTGCTGGAGGTGAACGGCTGATTGGAGCCGAAAGCGCCGGTCGGGTCGGGTATGGGCGTAGTCACACTCGTGGCGTAGGCGAAAGTGTTGCGGTTGACGCCGTCGCTGAAAGAATCGGCGTAGGAGGTCTCGGTGATCTTACCATTGCCGTCCCACACCTTGCGCAAATTGCCGCACTGGTCGTATTGCGCGTGCGCCTCGAGGAAAGAGCCATTCGGATAGGTCTGTGCGGTCGAGCCGCTGAGGTTCAACCAGCGACGCGTAGTGGTCATGTTGCCGCGTTCGTTAACGTTCGGATTGGTCCACCCCGTCGGAGTCGAGCCATAAGTCAGCAACGGATAGGCCGGTTCGTCATATTTGAACTGCGTTTCGGCGACGATCGTGGCGCCGTTCTTCACCCGCATATATGAAGGCAGCGAGATCAAATGGCGCGCGCGGTAAGCGTCGCGCGTCGCTTGCGGGATGTTCGCGTCGTTGACCAGGAACGTTGTTTCTTCGGTGCGGAGCAAAGTTCCTAACGGAAATGAATTGATGTCGCCTGTTTGCGCGGTCGTCGGATTGACAGAAACGTAAGCGTAGCGATTGATCGCAATCACATTGAGGTCGTTATCGTAACTGGTGATGGTCGTCGTAGCCAACGCGTTTCCGCCGGTGTCAAGCAAGATTTCGACCTTCTTCGTGCCACGCGGGTTCCGCGTTACAGTAGTGCTCTCGTAAGGCGACGGCAATTGCGTTACGTCCATTGTCCATTCGACCAGCGTGCGGCGGATCATCTGACCGCTGGCCGCATAGGTGCGTTCTTCGTAAGCGCGGCCTGCGCGAACATCTTCAAAGCCGAAATGTGATAGGTAGACGATCGCCGAATCGCTGGTATGCATTACCCGCTCGCTCTTCGCGCCAGTTGGTCCGATGACTGTGGCCGTCAACTTTCTGTTTAAGCTGTCGCGGACAGCCGAATATTGCCAGCGCACTTCATCAGAGCCGTCGCCTTTGGCGCTTATCCAATGTTCAACCACACCACGATTGGCCTGCCTGTAGGGGGCATTTAAGTAGCTAAGGTTATCTACCGCTTCATAGCGAAATCGCTGGTATCCGTCGGTCGGCAACACGACCTTGTCAATCTCGCCGTAGATGTTGTAGGTAAAGGTATAGGCCGAGTTGTTCGGCAAAACGATTTGCCAAAGCACAACTGGGTTGAACGGAGGGCCTCCCCAACAGACCGAGTCGAGGACTGGCACTGAAGTGAATAGGCTTGGCGAGAGGGTCGTTTCAGGATAGCCCGGGCAACTCTTGTCACCCTTATATCGCAGGGGTTGAGACGGATCAGTCCGCACATCACTCAAGTAGCGATAGCGAAAAGTGATCATTCTGCTCGCGCCGCCAAAGCCCGGCAATGAATACTGTAGATCACCCGGCGCGCTGTTTTGCAAAGGCGGCAATGAAATCACGCGCCCCAACGTGTCCGTCCACTGCTTGTGAATGGAATTATAGCTAAGCGTGTTGCCGTTACGATCAATGAATTGCGGGCCGCCGGGCGTATACAACAGATAGCGCGATCCATCAGGCATATGGAGCGCCGCGGTGTGGGGATCGTATTTTAGCTGAGAGCCATCCACCGCATAGTAGATGCCGGGTAAGCCCAAGTCGGAGCTCAATACCGGTATATCGCTCTTGCGCAGTTCATGTGAAGATCCATCAGGCATGTGAACCAACATACGATTAACGTAATAGGGCGTCACCGGGGGAGCCTCTAAGCAAAAATCGCATAGAGGATCGCCGAAATTATTGAAAGCCTGCGTACTGCTAATATCTTCGATCTCCGGCGGCTCCAGGCTGCTCGTCCAGCCCGACATCGAATGCTCGGCGTATCTGGCTTCGGATTGTGTATGGTAAGCGGCTTGTCCCGGAAATCCTTCAACAGTTTCCATGCGCCATTGCTTTGAACTGTAGCTGAGTGTGATCGGGAGGTTGACCCCATTGCGACCGGGGTATTCGCCTAACGGAATTTGAATGGTCATTCCCAATGTCGAAGGATCAACCTGCAAATCGCTGCGTAAAGACCTGTCAGCCGTGTTCTGCGTATATTGGAAGTTTTGTTGCGCCAGAGCGGAAAAGGACAGGCCGAACAGACAAAGCAGCGCGCAACATACCCGCCGCAAAGCCCATATCATCCGGCGAAGCGATTCGCGCTCGGATTGGCGGTTAAAAATAGGTTGGGCGGCGAAACTGACATGAGAAAGATTGATCCTGTTTCGATTGAATAACATCATAGAATTCTCCCGATAAGCGTATGAAACCGTTCCGGCCGATGACCCGCCAAACTTGTTGCACGGGATTTTTTGCGCTGAAACTGAAAGCCGTGAAATGTTGATCACGATTACAGATAAACGACGTAAAGCCCTTTCCGTCGCCAGACTTTGCGAGCCGGAAAGCCCTGGCGAACGCGTCGCTGCAATACGCCCAGCCGAACGACTCGTGAATTTTCTCGGCGCGCCGCTTCACTTCCGGGAGCGTAGCGGTCGCGCCCGCGACCGAAGCGCCTATCGCTTGAGCGAGGTCATTAAAGTCAACCTGCCAGGTATCTGCGTCGCCCCTGACAGTCTCGACGCAGGGCGCTAAACGGTCTCCGCGCGGCGCCCGATCCCTCAGGTTCAGCGAAAAGCTCTGGCTTGCTCCCGCTTCAATCCTCGTCTGCACACTCCAGGACTGGCCCCCCATCAGTTTGCCGGCAGGGTTGAAATCGAAGAGCGCCAGGTCGAAGCCGCCGATCGCCCCGCCGCTGTTGTTGGTCAGCGTATAAGTCAAATCCGCCGAGCCTTTGTCATTCTTCGCAACCGCAACCGCGAATCGAACCGGCATCCCTTGGGCGACGAACAGCCCCACGTCAATCGGCTGCAGCTGCGCTTGCGGAGAGGCGATGCGCGAACCGCCGCCCGCCGCGCTTCGCAGAACGCGTGTTTTGGCTGAACCAATCATCAGAACCAGGGCGGATGCGATAAGAATAGACAGAGAGGCTGGCCACATTCGTTTCATAAATTGACTACTCGACTCTTTTGACTGCGCATGTTCGGGCATACACTTCCCTAGATTGGCGCCTTACGGCGGCCGTTATTGTTGGTAGTCAGAATTTTTCTGACCGCATCGCTTGGGCGTGCCAGGCTCGATCCCGCGCGCCTCGTCAAGATTGAGCAGATTGCGACTCGGCGGCCCTTGAGCCCGTCGCGGGCGGAGGCTTTGCGCATTCGCGCCGTCGTACTTGGGATGGACCGGAAAACTAAAGAGGGCGATGGCGAAAAAGCTGACGAGACAGACCAATCTGATCCACCTGGCGGAAATGTTGCAAGTGAGCAAGCTGACCAAACGAGAAAGCTGATCAGACTTCGAAAAAGGCATACGGGAACCCCTCCTGACCGGGTTGGTAGTCTTCGTTAATCGTTATGTATGTTCTATGGCAGATTTCAAGCAGTTGAGATAAAGATCAATCCAAACGCATTACATCAAATCGCTCGTTTAACCTTTCATGTATCTATAGGCCTTTCGCCGGCAAATTTCCCCTGGCCGGCGATTTTTTTCTTCAGCGGCTCTGAAAGGTTCGTACGAGCCTTGTGAATTTGAGCTTGCCGTGTGCCAAGATCAATAGCCCCTGCTGTTCTGCGGAGTAACTAAGTTCCATCTGCCTGAATGGGCACAGAACCATTCGGTCTTCAGGCTGGTTTGAGGCCCTACATGTGTAAAAGACGCATCTCGCCGGCAAAGGCGCCGAATTTCAATAATTCTGGAATTTTCCGTCGTTAGCTCGACTTTGTCCATTTTCCTTTTGCGCCTTTGCGAAAAACTATCTCGCGCAAAGGCGCAAAGGTTGCGCTCGATAGCCGAAACGACGATCAAAGCCCAATTGATAAACTGGTTTCAGGCCGTTAAGATAAAAATCCGGCCAAAAGCATTTGTGCTTCCACCTATTACTCCGAAAAAGAGCAGAAACATGTCGCAGATTTTTTGTTGAGGGATATTTTTTTTACGACACTCGGAAGAAGTATCGTTGGATCTCTTCACTTCTACCCTCTGCGGTCTGACCGAAAAGGATGAAGATGTATCATGGACATGTGGCCTGATTACCGGGTGAATGAAATAAAGTTGGTACTTCAGATTGAACTAAATAGCTTTTAAAACAGGCTCCTGGATAAAACAACACGATCCCACCATTCCCAGCCCTCCTCTATCGCCATAAGGTCTCGCGTCAAGTTCTCATGGCGAAAATAACCGAGGGCATCGCACGAAGAGATTTATATGACTTCCATGCGCAGGCAAAACACTTTTCCTCAGAATAACTGAGTTCCATCAGCCTGAATGGGCACAGAACTATTCAGGACTCAGATTGGATTGATGGCGTGCATAGTATAAAGACGCACTTCGCCGGCAAAGGCGCCGAATTTTAATAATTCTGGAATTTCCGGCTGTAAGAATGAATCGAAAAGAAGTTCTTGCATGCCCTCCGAAATGCAACCTAATCGAAGCCCCGGCGCAGCCGCAGAGGAAGAGGAGCGCGAATTGAGCCTGACTATTCCGGCTCACGGGCGAACACCGCAAATCGCTCGCAGTCACCCCAGCGGAGATGGCGGGTTTGCAGGTATTCGCGCTTAGTGGATGATGCCAGGTTTGGCGGGCGGAATCGGCCGGTATTCGACGATTCGACCGTGAGAATCCTCGGCGGCGCGAAAAGGGACTCGATTTTTAGGCGCAACGCGATTGTATTCGGGGCGGGCTGGCCGGCGATCCGCGCAGTTCTTACTTCATCAAACCAGCACAGATGCGCTGAAGTCCTATGACCTGTCCTGGCTCTGCATTTGATAGGGTGTCTAACGTTCCGATTGGCGTGGAGTTGGTGAGTTTGCGGGGCGTCGCATTCGCCGGTCATGCGGTGGATTCTGACCGGGAACTGAGAATCCCCGAGTTTGATCTGATCATAGGCGTATTTAGTCGGCCACACGTAGATAGCGAACGGGACGGCGGCGACGAATATGAGGATCGTGATGAATCGTTGCATGGTGAAACCTGTCCGTCCCGAAAATCTCATCCGGCCTTGAAATCGTTGCAGTTAGAGAGGTCATCAGCCATTCTGCTCCATCGTCCGGCTCATCTTTATTCCAATGGTTTGCTCCACATTTATGGTTCTCGTCTCAGCTCTTTTTTGGCTCATCCGGAGCCTGATCGTACCCCGAACATCGCTCGTGGCGGAGAATCTCGCGCTGCGTCAGCAACTGGCCATCCTCAACCGGAAAATTCACCGGCCGCAACTGCGTCGGCGGGATCGATTCTTCTTGGTGATTCTCTCCCAACTCTGGAAGAATTGGCGGGAGGTCTTGATCATCGTCAAACCGGAGACCGTCATCAGATGGCACAGGCAGGGCTTCAAGCTCTACTGGCGATGGAAGTCCAAGGCCCCGGTAGGCCGTCCGAAGATCGACAAGGAGATTCGTGAGCTGATCAAAAGGATGTCTCTCGAAAACCCGCTCTGGGGAACGCCGCGTATCCAATCGGAACTTCGCCTTCTCGGTTTCGACCTTGCGGAATCGACTGTGGCGAAGTATCGAGTCAGGGGCGGCGCGTCTCCGTCACAGACTTGGAAGACATTTCTTGCCAATCATGCAAAGCAGATTGCGGCCATCGACTTCTTTACCGTTCCGACACTGACCTTCCGCAACTTATACTGTTTCATAATCCTGCTGCATGACAGACGTCAGGTCATCCACTTCAATGTTACTGCGCATCCCACGGCTGAATGGACCGCCCGACAGCTCATCGAAGCCTTCCCGGAAGACTCAGCGCCGCGCTATTTGCTCCGGGATCGAGATCAAATTTACGGGGAAGAATTTCGACTGCGAGTAAAGGGAATGCAGATTGAAGAAGTGATCACCGCGCCACGATCACCCTTCCAAAATCCATACGCCGAACGCGTCATCGGCTCGATTCGCCGAGAGTGTCTCGATCATCTGATCATCATCGGTGAAGATCACTTACGCCGGATCTTGCGGGATTACTTCGACTATTATCACAATTCCCGACTGCATGAGGCATTGGAGAGGAACTCACCGACACCGCGTGAAATCGAGCCTCGGTCGAAAGGCCGGATCATTTCAATCCCACAAGTCGGCGGCTTGCATCATTATTACCGACGAGCCGCATAATGTGGGCGATCCGGTTAGTACCGGGATGTTGATCAAATCAATGGAAGGAATGTCGGCGCGGGCCGAGATCAATGTGCATTGCTGCAGAGCTACGCGCCGTTGACCAGAGTTCGAGTTATCAATCAGAAGGAGAGATCGGCGCCTCATCACCAGAGAATAGGCTCTTCATGCCCAAGATGGAATTTTCGGTACGGACAGGTGGCGCTAAAACTCCTGTTGCACTTGCGGCAAATGTAGCGGCGGTCTTTCTGAGAATGCACGCCGATGTGGCCTGCTCCGACCTGTCCCCTGGCAGGACAGTCGAAGTTAGGACAAAATGTGGTTTCTGGGGTCAGCGGCGGTTTGTTTTCCTTACTCGTCATAAGGAGAATCGTCGCTTGACCTCAGATTTTTTTTCAAAGAGCTATCAGACCACGGTTAAATGTAGGGCTACCGGTTTAAGGCGGGCCGGATTCTTTGTTGTCCACTTTTTGTCCATCGTCCCGCCGCTTGCCCATTTGTTCGAGCGCTTCCGCAGCCCTCGCCACTGACCCAGAGTGTCTATGCGAATAGTGGGCGATCAGCTCTTTCGCGCGATGGCCGGTGATCAATCCCACGGTGTCATAATCCAGCCCGGCCTCGACCAACCGAGTCGTGACGGTGTGGCGGGCGGCATGGAGA
>WNFV01009597.1_pt1 | contig 10679 bp, 8 predicted proteins | sample 5400101 | NCBI WGS metagenome assembly WNFV01 (sample SAMN13153361, study PRJNA577476) | soil metagenome | isolation source: 115 cm soil or saprolite under grassland replicate 1 | place: USA:California | collected 2016-06-15
CGACCGGATGGCCCGCTCGGTCTGCCCGTACTGCGCGGTCGGCTGTGGGCAGCGCGTCTACGTCAAGGACGAGCAGGTCATCCAGATCGAGGGCGATCCGGACAGCCCGGTCTCCCGTGGGCGGCTGTGCCCCAAGGGGTCGGCGAGCAAGAGCCTGGTCACCAGCCCGCTCCGCCAGACCACGGTCAGGTACCGGCGGCCGTACGGCACGCAGTGGGAGGACCTGGACCTGGCGACCGCGATGGACATGATCGCCGAGCGGGTCATCCAGGCCCGCGGCGACACCTGGCAGGACGTCGACGAGTCGGGCCGCCCGCTGCATCGGACCCTCGGCATCGCCAGCCTCGGCGGCGCCACCCTGGACAATGAGGAGAACTACCTCATCAAGAAGCTGTTCACCGCGTTGGGAGCCTTGCAGATCGAGAACCAGGCGCGGATATGACACTCGGCCACCGTCCCCGGTCTGGGGACCTCGTTCGGCCGCGGCGGCGCCACCGGGTTCCAGCAGGACCTGGCCAACGCTGACTGCATCGTCATCCAGGGCTCCAACATGGCCGAGGCGCACCCGGTCGGCTTCCAGTGGGTGATGGAGGCCAAGGCCCGCGGCGCCAAGGTGATCCACGTCGACCCGCGCTTCAGCCGCACCAGCGCGCTCGCCGACGCCTACGTGCCCATCCGCGCGGGCTCCGACATCGCGTTCCTGGGCGGGATCGTCAACTACATCTTGTCCAATCAGCTGGACTTCCGGGAGTACCTGCTCGCCTACACCAACGCGGCCACGATCGTGACCGGGGACTTCCGCGACACCGAGGACCTGGACGGGCTGTTCTCCGGCTTCGACCCAGACAAGCGCGGCTACGACATCGCGAGCTGGCAGTACCAGGGGCAGGAGCTGGACAGCGCCCGCCACGACACCGCCATGCAGCGTGCGACGGCCAGTGGGCTGCAGCACGAGTCGCATGGCCCCGGGGTGGCGGCCACCACCGAGCGGGACGAGACGCTGCAGCACCCGCACTGCGTCTACCAGCTCCTCAAGCGCCACTTCTCCCGCTACACCCCGGAGATGGTCGAGGCGGTCTGCGGGGTGCCGCGGGAGAAGTTCGAGGAGGTCTGCCGGGCGTGGACCGACAACTCCGGCCAGGAACGCACCACCGCGCTGGTCTATGCGGTGGGCTGGACACAGCACAGCGTCGGCGTCCAGTACATCCGCACCGGCGCGATCATCCAATTGCTGTTGGGCAACGTCGGCCGCCCGGGCGGCGGTGTCATGGCGATGCGGGGGCACGCCAACATCCAGGGCGCCACCGACGTCCCCACGTTGTTCAACCTGCTGCCCGGCTACCTGCCGATGCCCTACCACGCCAAGCACGAGACGTTCCGCCAGTGGATCGACAGCATCCGCCATCCGGGCCAGAAGGGGTTCTGGAGCGATGCGGAGGCGTACGCCGTGAGCCTGCTCAAGGCGTATTGGGGCGAGGCGGCCACCGCCGACAACGACTACTGCTATGACCACCTGCCGCGGATGACCGGCGACCACGGCACCTACCGGCAGGTGCTGGACATGATCGACGGCAAGATCAAGGGGTACTTCCTGCTGGGGCAGAACCCGGCGGTCGGCTCGGCGAACGGCAAGGCGCAGCGGCTGGGCATGGCCAACCTCGACTGGCTGGTGGTGCGCGACCTGTTCCTCATTGAGAGCGCGACGTTCTGGAAGGATTCACCCGAGGTCGACACCGGCGAGATCGTGTCTACCGAGTGCCGCACCGAGGTGTTCTTCCTGCCGGCGGCCTCGCACGTGGAGAAGGAGGGCACCTTCACCCAGACCCAGCGCATGCTGCAGTGGCGGGAGAAGGCCCTGGACCCACCCGGCGACTGCCGCTCCGACCTGTGGTTCTCCTACCATCTGGGCCGGATCATCCGGGAGAAACTGGCCGCCTCCACCCTGCCACGGGACCGTCCGGTGCTCGACCTGGCCTGGGACTACCCCGTGACGGGCGGCCAGGACGAGCCGAGCGCCGCGGCGGTGCTGCGTGAGATGGGCGGCTTCGAGGTGGCGACCGGGCGCCCGCTGTCGAGCTACACCGAACTCGAGGACGACGGCTCCACCGTGGGCGGCTGCTGGATCTACACCGGCGTGTTCAAGGATGGGGTGAACCAGGCGGCCCGGCGCAAGCCCGGCAGCGAGCAGAGCTGGGTGGCCGGCGAGTGGGGCTGGGCGTGGCCAGCCGACCGTCGCATCCTCTACAACCGCGCGTCCGCCGACCCCCAGGGACGGCCGTGGAGCCAGCGCAAGGCCTACGTCTGGTGGGACGCCGAGGCCGGTGAGTGGACCGGTCACGACGTGCCGGACTTCGAGAAGACCAAGCCCCCGGACTATCGCCCGCCGCCGGGCTCCAGCGGGACGGCCGCGCTGGCCGGCGATGACCCGTTCATCATGCAGGGCGACGGCAAAGGCTGGCTGTACGTGCCGGCCGGGCTGGTCGACGGGCCGATGCCCACCCACTACGAACCGCCCGAGTCGCCGGTCCCGAACGCGCTGTACGGCCAGCAGGCCAACCCGACGCGGGTGGTGTACCAGCGGCGCGAGAACCCCATGAACCCCAGCCCGCCGGAGGCCCATCACGAGGTCTTCCCATACGTGTTCTCCCTCAGCCGGCTCACCGAGCACCACACCGCTGGCGGCATGAGCCGCACCCTGCCCTACCTCGCCGAGCTGCAGCCGGCGATGTTCGTCGAGGTGTCGCCCGAGCTCGCCGCCGAGCGAGGGCTGCGCTACCTGGACTGGGCGCACGTGGTGACCGCGCGGGCGGTGATCGAGGCGCGGGTGCTGGTGACCAGCCGGCTCACCCCGCTGCGGGTCGAGGACCGGCTCGTCCACCAGATCTGGCTGCCGTACCACTGGGGTGGCAGGGGGCTGTCGACCGGAGACTCGGCCAACGACCTCCTTGGGATCACCCTCGACCCCAACGTGCTCATCCAGGAGGGCAAGGTCAGCACCTGCGACGTCCAGCCCGGACGGCGGCCCACCGGACCGGCGCTGCTCGACTACGTCGCCGGGTACCGGCGCCGCGCCGGGATCACCGGCGACCACCACGTCCCAATCGTCACCACGCCCGCCGCCCGGCGACCACCGAACCGCAAGCCGGGAGGCCGGGAGAGAGAGGACTGACACATGGTGGGTACCGACAGGCTGTTCGGTCCGCTGGACCCCGCCGCCGACGCGGGCTACCCCGACGCGCCGCCGCGGATGGGCTTCTTCACCGACACCAGCGTCTGCATCGGCTGCAAGGCCTGCGAGGTCGCCTGCAAGGAGTGGAACGGGGTCCCAGCCGACGGCCTGAACCTGCTCGGCATGTCGTTCGACAACACCGGCGCCCTCAGCGCGAACTCGTGGCGGCACGTCGCCTTCATCGAGCAGCAGGCGCCCACCGACGTCCAGGCACCCGGCGAGGAGCGCGTGCGCTGGCTGATGAGCTCCGACGTGTGCAAGCACTGCACGCACGCCGCCTGCCTGGACGTCTGCCCCACCGGCGCGCTGTTCCGCACCGAGTTCGGCACGGTGGTGGTGCAGGCCGACGTCTGCAACGGCTGCGGCAGCTGCATCCCGGCCTGCCCATACGGGGTCATCGACCAGCGCGAGGGTGACGGCCGGGCGTGGAAGTGCACGCTGTGCTACGACCGCATCGGCGACGGTCTGATGCCCGCCTGCGCCACGGCCTGCCCCACCGAGTCCATCCAGTACGGGCCGCTGGACGAGCTGCGCGAGCGCGCCGAGCGGCGGGTCGAGCACCTGCACGAGGTGGGGGCGGAGGAGGCCCGGCTGTACGGCCACGACCCGCGGGACGGCGTCGGCGGGGACGGCGCGTTCTTCCTGCTGCTCGACGAGCCGGAGGTCTACGGACTGCCTCCCGACCCCGTGGTCACCACGCGTGACCTGCCGGCCATGTGGCGCCGGGCCGGCCTGGCCGCCGCCGGCATGGCCGCCGCCGCCGTGGTCGCCTTCCTCGGGGGTCGGCCGTGAGCGGCCCTGGACGCGGCGGCGGCCGCGAGCGGAGCCAGGAGCGGGGCGGGGGGCGGGGCGAGCAGCTGGCGGTGCCCGAGGTGAAGCTGCAGTCCTACTACGGCCAGCCGATCGTGCGGGCACCGGTCTGGGGGCACGGCATCCCCGCCTACTTCTTCACCGGCGGCCTGGCCGCGGGCTGTTCGCTGCTCGCCGCCGGGGCCGACCTGACCGGGCGGCCCGCGATGCGGCGGGCCGGGCGGCTCGTCTCCCTGGGAGCGCTCGGCGCAAGCGCTGGCCTGCTCGTCAGCGACCTGGGCCGGCCCGACCGCTTCTACAACATGCTCCGGCTCGCCAAGCCCACCTCGCCGATGTCGGTCGGCAGCTGGATCCTCACCACCTTCGGTCCGCCCGCCGGGGTTGCCGCCATCTCGGAGTTCGCCGACCGCCTGCCGAGGCGGGGAGTGCTCGGGCTGGCCCGCCGGGCGCTGCCGCCGGCCGGGCGGGCGGCAGGCCTTGCCGCCGCCGCCATAGCCCCGGCGCTCGCCACCTACACCGCCGTGCTGATCGCCGACACCGCCGCCCCGTCCTGGCACGAGGCCTACCCGGAGCTGCCGTTCGTCTTCGCCGGGAGCGCGCTGGCCAGCGCGTCGGGGGTTGGCCTGCTCGCAGCGCCGCCCGCCGAGACTACCCCAGCGCGCCGGCTCGCACTGGCCGGTGCCGCCATCGAACTGGCCGCCTCGCGGTCGATCCAGACGCGGCTCGGCCTGCTCAGCGAGCCCTACCGCCGGGGCAGCGCCGGCCGGCTGCTCCGCACCGGCCGCGGCCTCACGCTGGTGGGCGCGCTCGGGGCGCTGCTGGGTGGCCGCAGCCGCCTCGTCTCCGCCCTGTCCGGCGCCGCGCTGCTGGCGGCCGCGGCGGCCACCCGGTTCGGCATCTACGCGGGCGGCGTGGCCTCGATGAAGGATCCGCGCTACACCGTGGTTCCGCAGCGGCAGCGACTCGACCAGGGACGGCCGGCACGCGCCGACGACACCTGACCCGACCGGCAAGGGGGAGTCCGATGGCAGGTACGCAGGAGCCGGTTGCGGTGCTGGGCATCGGCGCGATGGGCCACGGGATGGCGACCAGCGCGTTACGTGCCGGCATCCCCACGATCGTGTGGAACCGCGAGCCGGCGGCGACCCGGGACCTGGTCGCGCTCGGCGCGGACGTCGCCGCCACCGCCGCCGACGCCGCCAGGCGCGCCGCGATCGTCGTCACGATGGTGACCGACACCGACGCGGTCATCGCGATCGCGCGCGACCAGGGCATGCTCGCTGCGCTCGCTCCGGGCGCGATCTGGGTGCAGATGAGCACCATCGGCGTGGCGGGCATCGAGCGGGTCGCGGCCATGGTGCAGGTCGAGCGTCCCGACGTGACGCTGCTGGACGCGCCGGTGTCGGGCAGCAGGGACCCCGCGGAGCAGGGCCAGCTGACGATCTTCGCGTCGGGACCCGAGGAGGCCCGCTCGCGTGTCGCTGCCCTGTTCGACGCGCTCGGGCAGCGCACCGTCTGGGTCGGCGCGGTCGGGGCTGGATCGCGGCTGAAGCTGGTGAACAACACCCTGGTCGCGTTCGCGGCGGAAGGGGTGGCCACCTCGGTGGCGCTTGCTCGCCGGTTGGGGGTCGAGACCGAGCAGGTGGTGAACGCCCTCGGCGGCGGCCCGCTGGTGTCGGCGTGGCAGGCGGCCAAGCTGCAACGGATCGCCAAGGGGGAGTTCTCGGCCCAGTTCGCGCTGTCGCTGGCACTCAAGGACGTGCGCCTGGCCCTCCAGGCGGCCGACGACGACCGCTTCGCCGCGCTTGCCGGCCTGGCCGACGAATGGCAGCAGGCCGTGGATCAGGGGCTCGGCGACCAGGACCTGACCGTGGTGACGCGCGTGCTCGAGCAGCAGGGGGGAACGCCATGACCCTGATCGGCTACACGATGCTGTGCGAGCAGGCGGGTCCGAAGCAGTTGGTGCGAGACGTCGCCCTCGCCGAGGAGGCCGGCTTCGACTTCGCGGTCATCAGCGACCATTACTCCCCGTGGCTGGATGTGCAGGGCCACTCCCCGTACGCGTGGAGCGTGCTCGGCGCTGCCGCCCAGGCGACCGACCACATTCCGCTGATGACCTATGTCACCTGCCCGATCCGTCGCTATCACCCCGCCGTCGTGGCGCAGAAGGCGGCCACCATGCAGCTGCTGTCCGACGGGCGGTTCACGCTCGGGCTCGGCGCAGGCGAGAACCTGAACGAGCACATCGTCGGCGGAGGGTGGCCGCTTGCCGGCGTGCGCCACCAGATGCTCGCGGAGGCCGTGGAGATCATCCGGGCCCTGTGGGCGGGCGGCACGGTGACCTATCGGGGCAAGCATTTCGACGTCGAGTCCGCGAAGGTCTGGGACCTGCCCGACACCGCCCCGCCGATCGGCATCGCGGTGTCGGGGCCGGGAAGCTGCCGGCTGGCGGGACGGCACGCCGACGCCATGATCGCGGTCGAGCCCCGTACCGACCTCGGCCAGATGTTCGACCACGCCGGAGGCTCCGGGAAACCGCGCATCGGCCAGATCGCCTTGTCGTACGACCCCGACCAGCAGACCTCAGTGAAGCGGGCGATGGAGCAGTTCCGCTGGTTCACCGGCGGCTGGAGCGTCAACGCCGAGCTCCCGGTTCCGGCGTCATTCGACGTGGCGTCCAGGACGGTGCGCGAGCAGGACGTGTCCGCGCAGATGCCGTGCGGTCCCAACGTCGGGCGGCACGTCGCCGGGATTCGCAAGTTCGAGGCGGCAGGGTTCACCCACGTCGCGCTGGTGCAGGTCGGCGCAGACACCCAAGAGCGATTCATCACCTGGGCGGCAACGGAGCTGCTGCCCACCCTCCGAGCGGCATGACCCGGCTTCACGGGCGGGTCAGCCCGGGTTGGGGAGCGTGGGCGGCAGGGTGGCCCAGTTCGGCACGCCTAGGCCGCTGGCGGGGTCGTAGCCGGCGATGGCCTGGCAGCAGCCAACGCTGGCGAGATCGTTGCTGCCCTGCGTGACGTCGAAGAAGGCCGACGGCTGCGCCGCGGCCTTGTAGAACCAGCCGTTGGCCAGCCCGACCGGGGGACGACCGGCCTGCCGCTCCGAGGCGGCCACCAGCGCGGTGGCCGCGGCGACAAACGGCGTCGAGCCGCTGGTCCCGCCCACGGTCTGCAGCGTGGAGCTGATGACGTCGGGCCAGCCGGGCACGACGTCGGCCAGCGCGCTGACATCGGGGACCGCGCGATGGTCCTGCGCGTTCGCGCCATCCTGGTACGCCGGCCGCGGCTGCCGACGGCTCACCCCGCCGCCACCGGCCCCACTGACACCGAACACCGAGTCGTTCCACACAACCTCGGCGACACGGGTGTTTCCCGGGCCAAGGGTGAGCCGGGTGCCGCCGACCGCGGTGACGAAGGGCGACACCGCCGGATACGACAACGAGGTCCCGGGCACGCTCGTCCCACAGGTGGTCGACCCGGCGTCGCCCGCCGCCACGAACGAGGACACGCCGGTGAGCGCCGTCAACGCCAGGACGGCGTTGATCACCGCGGTGTACCCGGGCAGGCCCCGGTTCTCGGCGAACGCGCAGCCGCCGAAGGACAGCGAGACGACGTCCGGGACGCCGCGACCATCGCCCAGCGCCCGGCTGAACCCGTCAAGGAGGCCGCCCAGGGTGCTCTGCACCAGCCGCACCTGCGCCCCGGGGGCCACCGCCGCCGCGGTCTGCAGATCCAGAGACGTCTCGTCGTCGGCATGGGCGATCGCGGTGGCGACGCCGTCGCCTTGTGTCTGGGTGACGGTGGGCGGGGAGTATCCGAAGCACTGCCCCGCGAGCTTGAGGTCGTTGGATTGCCAGCCGCCGCCGAGGTCCAGGACCGTGATCACCGGCGTGCCGGAGGTGTGGGCTCGCAGCGTGTCGACGCCGTAGGCGGTCTGCACCTGCTGGGGGGTGTAGACGCGGCGCTGCCGCAACAGCGGAGCCGAGCAGTTGGCGACCAGCGGGGTGCCGGTGTTGACCGGAAACGGCCGGGCCGCCTTCGAAGGACTCGCGGTGCTGGCGGCTCCCGGACTGGGCGTGGGACGGTTCCCGCTGGGCGGACGGCTCCCCTCGGCGGTGGGGTCGTAGACCAGGGTCTGTGGCAGCAGCAGACTGGTGCCCGAGGGTTGCAGCGCAGCGGGCGTCTGCTGAGGGAGGGTGTAGGTGATGAACGGGCTGGCCGCCGTGGCCGCCTGCTTGGACAGCGGCGTCCCCAATGCCGCCTGCCACTGCTGGGTCGAGCCGGTGACGCGCCCGAACAGCCTGGTGGGGTCCGCGGCGAACCGCAGCCCGAGGGTCTTGATTGACTTGGCGACGGTGTTGATCTGCGCGTCGGTGGCGCCGAACTGACTCGCGGCCTTGTCCAGGGAGCTGAAGTGGCGGTAGTCCGACGATCCCGGCGTCGCCACGTTGGCCACGGCCTCGCCGAGCCCGCTCGTCGAACTGGGCAGCGACAGGTAGAAGGTGACCTCGCCGGCCGCGGGCACCGGCAGCGACACCGGCGTGGGGGCGCTGCGCGACGTGCATCCGGATCCCAGCAGGGACACGACGACCAGGGCGGCAACGGCACAGCCACCACGAAAGCGCATCCAGACAACGTACCAACCCGGCCAGGCGCTCTCAATGGGCGATCGCTTCGGTGGTCGGTCCACATGCCCTCCTTGTCGGGCCGCGCGCCCACAGGGGCAGGTGATAGCCGCTGGCGATATTCAGCACGGCCGCCCAGGTGAGGTACATCAGCCACAGCCCAACCGCGAGATGGAAGAACCCGAGCGCCCGCTCGGCGGTCGCGCCCAGATCCCGGCGCCTGCGCGAGGCGACCGGCTCCGGGACGCTCCTATCGGGCCGAGGGGCCTCGACCAGGGCGGGGCTGACGTACAGGCTGGCGAAGAACTCGCTGACGTACACGCAGGTCAGGCCGATGAACAGCCCGGCAACTAGGGCATCGTGGGCCAGGAAGAACACGACCACGCCAAGCACCGAGATGATGGTGAAGGGGATCGACATGAACGCGTTGGGCCGCGGGTCGCCGCCAAAGGCCCTGCTCATGCCCAGCGCCCACCAGTGCACCCCGTAGGCGGTGAACGCCAGCGCGGTCATGTACAGCGGCGGCGCCCGGAACGACTGCAGCCACGCCAGCCCTACGAACAGGATGACGCCGGTGAGAAACTGCAGGAACCCGGGCATCCAGATGCCCCAGATACCGGTGGCCAGGTCCACGGCCCGGTCACGACCGGGGAGCTTGAACAGCTCCTGTGGACCGTAGATCAGGTACCCGGTGCCGAGCCCGAGGAACCCGACGGCAATCGGGATGAACGCGGACGGCGGGAAGCTGACCTCCTGGGCTTGGGCGAGCACGCCGATCATGGCGGCGGTCATGGCACTCCTTTCGGCCGGGCAGCCGCCCCAGCCGGCGCCCTCCGGCGGTCGGAGCCGGCTACCCCTACCCCTCCAGTTGCCACTTTGCGGCCGCGCAATCGCCGCCGCGGCCAAGACCATGGCGAGAGGACGGCATGCAGACTGAAGCGGCTTGTTTGGGTCGCGGTGCGCTGGCCGAACGGGTGGACGAGCGGCTCGGCCGCGTGGACGTGCTGCTACATCGTCACTTGACAGGCCCCGGCGGCGATGCCGCAAGCTGGTGGCAGGCTGCTTGGCGGCCCGACACGCCCCGGGGAGCAGTATGAAGCTGGGCACACCACTGACAGATACGTGGCGGACGATCGTTCCCGCCAGCGAGGATCCGCACGGCCCCCTCCCGCCCCTGCTGCTCGCCCTGACCGTCGTGACCGGGCTGGTCGACGCGTTCAGCTACCTGGTGCTAGGGCGCGTGTTCGTCGCCAACATGACGGGCAACGTGGTCTTCCTGACTCTGTTGGCGAAATTGGTGGTTGTGTATGTGGGAGGGTTGGGGCCGCTGTCTGGTGTGGACGGCTGAAGGCTCTTGTGGATGGGAGGGACCGTGCTGCGGCCCATGGACGTTCCAGAGATCCCGGCGGCGACGGCGGCGTTGGCCCGGAAGGTGCATCCGCGGGGTACGGATGAGATGCGGGTGCGTGACGCGCTGGGCGCGCTGTTTCGCGACATGGACTTCACGAGCGGCGAGTTCGCCGACATGGACGCCTCGCGCGGGCAGCCGGGGCTGTCGCCGGCGTTGCTGCTGATGGTGACGATCCTGCAGTTCCGGCACAACCTGTCCGACCGGGAGGCCGCCGAGGCGGTCGCGGACCGGATCTCCTGGAAGTACTCCCTGGGCCTTGCATTGGAGGCCACCGGCTTCGACTACTCGGCGTTGTCGGAGTTTCGCGCTCGCCTGGTCGAGGGTGACCGGGCGGATGCATTGTTGAGTTTGATGCTGGAGCGGTTGAAGGATGCCGGGCTGGTCAAGGCGGGCGGGCGGCAGCGCACCGACTCCACCCACGTGATCGCCTGCGTGCGTCGGCTCAACCGCATCGAGACCGTCGGCCCAGGGTGACCCTGGCGTTGGGGTCGAGCTGGTCGTGCTGCTGGCCTTGGCCGGCGGCTGGGCGCTGGCGGGCGAGGACCCGGCGGGCGGCGCCGAGTACGTCCTGGTCGGCGTCGCGGGGCTGGCCATGGGCCTGC
>WNFV01009599.1_pt1 | contig 10677 bp, 5 predicted proteins | sample 5400101 | NCBI WGS metagenome assembly WNFV01 (sample SAMN13153361, study PRJNA577476) | soil metagenome | isolation source: 115 cm soil or saprolite under grassland replicate 1 | place: USA:California | collected 2016-06-15
GCCTACACGGCCGGGCAGCCCGACGACCTGGACTGCACGTTGCCCTCGACCCTCGACAACATGGTCGACTTCGTCCTCCACGACGCCGCTGCGGCCCTCCGACCACGCCGGTGTGGTCGTGTCCGTGCACCTCCCGGAGTCGTAGGACCGCGACGGGATGCTGGCGCCTCATGCCGGACATCGCAGCGGATCTCGAGCGTCGTCGACGGCTCGAGCCCTAGCTCAAGCGGACCACGGGGCAAACGAGCGTACGAATGATGCCGTCGATGGCCTGAATCCTCGCCACAACGGCCTTCATGAGGTGATCGAGACTCGACGCCTGAGCTCGTGCGATCACGTCGTAGGGGCCGAGACGTCGTCTGCGGCCAGGATTCCGTGGACGATGGCGACCTCCGCGGAGACGCCCCTGCCGGCCGTGCCCGGTTCGACCTGGATCAGCACATACGCGTCGACCATCTTCCTCCTGTCCAACCCCGCCGAGACGAATCCTACGGTCGGATTGGCCAGACGTACGCAAGCCCTCAGCTCCGCGGCGACATAGAGTCGCCTTCGTGGCAAGCCTCCTCTCCGTCATCGAGGATCTCCTGGGTCCGGATCTCCCCGTCGCGATCCGCGCCTTCGACGGGAGCCGGGTCGGACCCACGGACCCGCCGGCCACGGTGGTCATCCGGTCGCGGCGGGCGCTCCAACGGATCGTGACCGCGCCGGGCGAGCTGGGGATCGGTCGCGCCTACGTGGCCGGTGAACTCGACGTGGAGGGCGACATCTTCGAGGCGCTGTCGGCCATCCGCGCCAGGCTCCCCACCGTCCGGCTGGGGCTCCGGCACTGGGCGGCCCTCGCCCGGCTGGTCGGGCCGGCCGCGCTCCGGCCGCCACCCCGGCCGGCAGAGGAGGCACGGCTGCGGGGACGGCGGCACTCCAGGGAACGCGACGCCGCCGCGATCGCCCACCACTACGACGTGTCGAATGCCTTCTATCGCATGGTCCTCGGCCCCTCGATGACGTACTCCTGTGCCGTCTGGGCCGACCCCCGCGTCTCCCTGGAGGAAGCGCAAGCCGCCAAGCACGAGCTGGTCTGTCGCAAGCTCGACATCCGCCCCGGCACGAGGCTCCTCGACGTCGGCTGCGGGTGGGGCGGCATGGCCATGCACGCCGCGTCGCGACACGAGGCAAGGGTGGTGGGGGTGACGATCTCCACCAGGCAGGCCGAGTGGGCCAGGAAGGCGGTTGCCGAGGCGGGGCTCGCCGACCGCGTAGAGATTCGCCTCCAGGACTACCGGGACGTTCGGGACGGCCCCTTCGATGCCATCTCCTCGATCGGCATGTTCGAGCACGTGGGCCTCTCCCAGCTCGGCGTGTACTTCCGCCGGCTGTTCTCGTTGCTGCGGCCGGGAGGGCGGCTGCTCAACCACGGCATCAGCCGACCGCCGAGCCGTCGGGCCCGATTCTCCCGGCACAGCTTCATCGATGCCTACGTCTTCCCCGACGGCGAGCTGCACGAGGTCGGCAGCGTGGTCTCCGCGATGCAGCGCGCGGGCTTCGAGGCGCGGCACGTCGAGAGCCTGCGCGAGCACTACGCGCTCACGCTGCGCGCGTGGGTGGGCAACCTCGAGGCCAACTGGGAGGCAGCGGTCGCTGAGGTGGGCACGGCTCGAGCCCGCATCTGGCGGCTGTACATGGCGGCCTCGGCGTTGAACTTCGAGGCCGGCAGCACGCAGGTCCACCAGGTCCTCGCGGTCCGACATGTTGCCGGCGAAAGCGGCCTCCCCCTCCGCCCCGAGTTCACCTGAGGCACCGGGCCGTAGCCGGCGCGGTCCGACCTCGCTCGCGCCGCGGGGCCAAGGCGTACGGTTGGGCGGAAGGCCCCACGTGATCTCCATCGTGCAGGAAAGGGGTGAGGAGCGAGTGGAACGTCGCCGGATCTGCGTCGACGGCAACGAGGCGGCGGCCCTGGTCGCCTACGCGCTGAGCGAGGTCATCGCCGTCTATCCGATCACGCCGGCCTCGCCCATGGGCGAGCACGCAGACGACTGGGCGGCCGCCGGGCGACCGAACCTGTGGGGCGTGGTCCCCGACGTCGTGGAGATGCAGTCCGAGGCGGGCGCGGCCGGCGCCCTGCACGGGGCCCTGCAGAAGGGAGCCCTCGCCACGACGTTCACCGCGTCGCAGGGCCTGCTGTTGATGGTCCCGAACATGTTCAAGATCGCGGGCGAGCTGACCCCGACGGTGATCCACGTGGCGGCCCGCACCGTCGCCACCCATGCCCTGTCCATCTTCGGGGACCACAGCGACGTCATGCACGCCCGGACCACAGGATGGGCCATGTTGTGCTCCTCGAGCGTGCAGGAGGCGCACGACTTCGCCCTGATCGCTCACGCGGCCACGCTTCGCTCCCGGGTACCGTTCCTGCACTTCTTCGACGGCTTCCGGACCTCCCACGAGATCGACCGGCTCGAGGCGCTCGGCGACGACGACCTGCGGGCGATCGTCTCCGACGACGACATCCTGGAGTTCCGCGGGCGCGGACTCACTCCTGACGCCCCGGTCCTCCGCGGCACCGCCCAGAACCCCGACGCCTTCTTCCAGGCCAGGGAGGCCTGCAATCCGTTCTACCTGGCGGCGCCCGGGATCGTTCGGGGGGTCATGGGATCGTTCGGCGAGCGGACCGGGAGGCGGTACGACCTGGTCGAGTACACCGGGCCCCCCGACGCCGAGCGAGTCGTGGTCCTGATGGGCTCGGGCGTCGGCGCGGCGGAGGAGGCCGTCCAACATCTCGGCTCGCGGGGTGAGCCGGTGGGGCTGCTCACGGTCCGGCTGTACCGGCCCTTCCCCGCCGAGCAGCTGGTCGCCGCCCTCCCTCCCTCGGTGCGTACGGTCGCGGTGTTGGACCGGACGAAGGAGCCGGGGGCGATCGGCGAGCATCTCTACCTCGACGTGGTGGGGGCGATCGCCGAGGCCATGGACGGCGACGAACCACCGTTCGAGCGCGCTCCCCGGGTGATCGGTGGCCGCTACGGCCTGTCGTCCAAGGAGTTCACCCCGGCCATGGTCAGGGCCGTGTTCGACGAGCTCGCCGCCGCCCGCCCCAAGCGCCACTTCACCGTCGGCATCCACGACGACGTCACGCGGGCCAGCCTGGACGTGGACCCGGAGTTCCGCGTCCCCCGTCCGGACGGCGAGGTCCAGGCCATGTTCTTCGGCCTGGGCTCGGACGGGACGGTCGGCGCCAACAAGGCCTCGGTGAAGATCATCGGGGAGAGCACCGACCTGTGGGCCCAGGGCTACTTCGTGTACGACTCGAAGAAGTCGGGGTCGGTCACCGTCTCCCACCTGCGGTTCGGCCCGCGGCCGATTCGCTCGACCTACCTGATCGAGGAGGCCGACTTCCTGGCCTGCCACCAGTTCGGCCTGCTGTCGAAGATGAGCGTGCTCGACCACGCCCGGGAGGGCGCGACCTTCCTGCTCAACTGCCCGTACGGACCCGAGGAGGTGTGGGACCGGCTCCCGAGCGAGGTGCAGCGACAGATCGTCGACAAGGGGATCGAGTTCTGGGTGATCGATGCGTTCGAGGTCGCCCGGCAGGCCGAGATGGGGAGCCGAATCAACACCGTGATGCAGCCGTGCTTCTTCCAGCTCGCCGGCGTCCTGCCGGCGGATGAGGCCATCGCCCGGATCAAGGAGTCGGTGGAGGCGACCTACGGCAAGCGGGGCCGGGCCATCGTGGAGCGGAACTTCGCCGCGATCGACCGATCGCTGCAGGAGCTTCGGCGGGTGGACGTGCCGGCCACGGTGACGAGCGAGCTCTCGATCGCTTCCACCATCCCCGACGAGGCCCCGGACTTCGTCAAGCACGTGACCTCGAAGCTGATGGCCGGCGAAGGCGACCTCCTGCCGGTGAGCGCGTTCCCCGTGGACGGGACCTTCATCAGCGGCACGGCGCGGTACGAGAAGCGGGCCGTCGCCCAGGAGATCCCGATCTGGGACCCCGACATCTGCATCGACTGCGGCAAGTGCGCCATCGTGTGCCCGCACGCCACGATCCGCATGAAGGTGTTCGCCCCGGAGACCGTCGCTGAGGCACCACCGGGGTTCGTCAGCAAGCCTTTCCGCTCCAAGGACCTGGCGGACCATCGCCTGACGATCCAGGTGGCGCCCGACGACTGCACCGGCTGCGGCGTGTGCGTCGACGTCTGCCCGGCCAAGAGCAAGACCGAGGTGCGGCACAAGGCCATCAACATGGAGCCGGCCTCCGAACACCGCGACGCGGAGCGCCCCAACTGGGACTTCTTCCTGTCGATCCCCGAGCTCGACCGGGACCTCCTGGCGCACGACTCCATCAAGGGATCGCAGCCCCTGGAGCCCCTGTTCGAGTTCTCCGGGGCGTGCTCGGGCTGCGGGGAGACCCCATACATCAAGCTCGTCACTCAGCTCTTCGGCGATCGCATCGTCGTGGCCAACGCCACGGGGTGCTCCTCGATCTACGGCGGCAACCTCCCCACCACACCCTGGACGGCGAATCGGGAAGGACGGGGGCCGGCGTGGAACAACTCGCTGTTCGAGGACAACGCCGAGTTCGGGCTTGGGATGCGCCTCGGCCTGGAAGTGCAGATCGAGCTGGCACGGCGGCTGCTGGCCGACCTGGCCCCGGTGGTCGGGGAGGAACTGGCCCGATCGATCCTTGACGCCGAGCAGGAGACCGAGCCCGCCATTCACGCGCAGCGCGAGCGGGTCGCCGAGCTCAAGGGGGCGCTCCTGGACGCCGACCTGCCCGACGATCCCGCGATTCGGCACCTCATGGCCGTGGCCGACACCCTGGTCCGCAAGGGCGTCTGGATCATCGGCGGCGACGGGTGGGCCTACGACATCGGCTTCGGAGGGCTCGACCACGTGCTGGCGTCGGGAAGGAACGTGAACATCCTGGTGCTCGACACGGAGGTGTACTCGAACACCGGAGGGCAGGCCTCCAAGGCCACGCCGCGGGGCGCGGTGGCGAAGTTCGCCGCCTCGGGCAAGGGGACCGGGAAGAAGGACCTCGGGGCCATCGCTCGGGCCTACGGCAACGTGTACGTGGCCCAGATCTCCATGGGCGCCAACGACATGCAGACGGTGAAGGCGTTGATCGAAGCCGACGCCTGGCCCGGTCCTTCGCTGGTCATCGCCTACAGCACGTGCATCGCTCACGGCATCGACATGTCGAAGTCCATGTCGCATCAGAAGGACGCCGTGCGCAGCGGGTACTGGCCGCTGTACCGGTTCCAGCCGAGCGAGATCGGGGACGGTCACCCCTTCAAGCTGGACTCGAAGACGCCGTCCATCCCGGTCCGCGACTTCGTGTCCACCGAGGCGCGGTTCGCCGTCCTCAGCCGGACCCACCCCGACCGGGCCGAGCACCTGCTTGCCCTGGCCCAGGCGGACGTCGACGAGCGATGGCGCTACTACGAGCAACTCTCGGCCATGGAGCGGACCGTCCCCCACGAACCCGAACCCGACATCCAGCCCGAGGTGGAGAGCGACGCCGGCTACCGCTACGACGGTGAGGAGGCGTCCCGATGAGTCCGACCGGCGGGGCACCGGATCGGCGCGCCACGAACGCCGGAGGCCCCGATCTGACCACGACCTACGTGGGGCTTCTTCTCCGGTCGCCGTTGGTGGCCTCGGCGAGCCCGATCACCCGAGACGCGGAGAAGGTCGTCCGGCTGGCCGAGGCCGGCGCCGGAGCGGTGGTGATGCCCTCGCTGTTCGAGGAGGAGATCCTCCATGACGAGATCGAACTGAGCCGGGCCTTGGAGGCCGGCGCCGAGCACTTCCCCGAGGCGCTCGACTACTTCCCGGCGGTGCCGGACTACGACACCACGGCCGATCGCTACCTGTCCACGCTGCGGGACCTGAAGGCCGCCGTGCGCATCCCGGTGATCGCCAGCCTGAACGCCGCCTCCTCCGGCGCGTGGATCCGTTACGCGAGGCTGCTCGAGGAGGCGGGAGCCGACGCGCTCGAGCTGAACCTGTATCGGGTGGCGGCCGACCCCGACCGCACCGCCGCCGAGATGGAGGGCTCCGACCTCCGGCTGATCGCCGACGTCCGGGCGGCGGTCGGCATCCCGCTGGCGGTGAAGCTCAGCCCGCACTACACGGCCTTCGCCAATTTCGCCCGCCGGGTCGTGGAGGCGGGGGCCGAGGGCCTGGTGCTGTTCAACCGGTTCTTCCAGCCCGACCTGGACCTGGAGACCCTCGATGTGGTGCCGCGGATCGAGCTCAGTCACCCATGGGAGATGCGGCTGCCGCTCCGCTGGATCGCGATCCTGCGCCCGCAGCTTGTCGGGACCGCCTCGCTCGCCGCGACGACCGGAGTCCACTCGGGGCTGGACGCGGCGAAGCTCCTGCTGGTCGGGGCCGACGTGGTCATGACGACCTCGGCGCTGCTCCACTCCGGCCCCGAACGCATCGGCGCGATGGAGGCGGAGCTGCTGGCGTGGATGACCGAGCGCGAGTACGAGTCCGTCGCGCAGCTCCGCGGAAGCGTCAGCAGGTCGGCAGCGGAGGATCCGGCGGCGTTCGAACGGGCCAACTACGTGCGGACGCTGTACTCGTGGACGGCGCCAACCGAACTGACGCCGTCCTCCCCCACGGGCTGATCGCTCCCCCGTCGTCACGACGAGCGCCAAGCGACCCGCCGAACCGGCCACGGCGGGTTCGCCAATCGGAGGCAGCCATGTCGCACGGCACCCTGGCAGGGCCCGACGGAGCGAAGAAGATCCCGCAGACGGCCCGCCGAGTCCCCGGAGCCCCCGTCACCCCGTGCAGGCCGGCTCCGGAACGCCAAACGCCCGATTCCGGAACGGACAAACGTCCTTTCACGGCAGGGCAACGGGGAGCGGCTCGACGAGCGCTTCACAGGTCCCATCGCTGACGACCCCCGTCCACGAGCGCGCTTGCACCCGCCCATTGGCATTTCGTTACGAGGTTGACGTGGTCGTCGTCATACACCACGTCCGGGGGCGCGACCGGTTCGAGTTGCGAGCGGTCGAACGAGTCTGCGAACATCCCGCCAGTAATCGATCCATACGCAAGCGCGGGCTCGGCTGGGAACACGAGGAGGCACGGTGGTTCACGAACGCGGTCGCGGCGTCAGCAAGGCATTGCTCGGCACGCTCAGTTTGGTTGCTGTGGTCCTGGCGGGACCTGGAGCCCCTGCTGGCGCGGCACCGTCGACGAGCGGTCAAGCGGAGTCCGACAACGCCACCGTCTACGTCGTGCAGATGGCCGACGATCCGATCGTGGCCTACGAGGGCGGCGTGCGCGGCTTTGAGCCAACGAAGCCGGCGCCCGGCGAGCACGTCGACCCGGACAGTGCTCGCGTCCGACGCTACGAGGACTATCTCAACCGAAGTCATGCTGCCGCGATCGCCGCCGCCGGGGCACCCGCCGACGCCAAGTTCTACGACTACGCCTACTCGTACAATGGCTTCGCGGCCGTTCTGACCCGGTCGCAGGCGGCCCAACTCGCGTCGCAGCGCAAGGTCGTAGCAGTGAGTGTCGACGATCACCGGGAGCCCCTGACCGACAACACCCCGAGCGATCTTGGTCTGACGGGAGAGGGCGGCTTCTGGGGATCGGGCGGGCCCGGGGGGACTGACGCCGTGGGCGAGGACGTCATCATCGGCGTCATCGACACCGGCATCTGGCCCGAGCACCCGAGCTTCTCCGACCAGTCCGACTTCACCTACCGGCCGGGCAACGCCGGCCGTGCTCTTCGTGTGTACGGCCCGCCGCCCGCGCAATGGCACGGCACGTGCCAAGGCGGTGAGTTGTTCTCGGCGAAGAGCTGCAACAACAAGCTGATCGGCGCTCGTTACTTCGTCTCCGGGCTGACGCTCGCCGGCGCCTCTCTCGAGGGCGACTACTTGTCGGCCCGCGACCACGACGGCCACGGCACGCACACCGCGTCGACCGCCGGCGGCAACCGCGGCGTCGACCCGAGCATCTTCGGGCGCGACCTCGGCGTGGACACGATCTCGGGCATGGCGCCCCGCGCCCGCATCGCTGCCTACAAGGGATGCTTCGGCGAGGCGGGCTGCGTCGTCAGCGACCTAGTCGCCGCCATCGACGCCGCCGTGCACGACGGTGTCGACGTTATCAACTACTCGATCGGCTCCAACACCCCCTCCGTGCTCTCGGCTGATGCGATCGCCTTCTTGTTCGCATCCGACGCAGGCGTGTTCGTCGCCACGTCTGCAGGGAACGCGGGCCCCGAACCGGGCACGGTCGGCGCGCCGGCGGCGGCGCCCTGGGTGACGACCGTTGGGGCGAGCACTCACAGTCGTGTGTTCGCCAACACCGTGACGCTCGGGAACGGTGCCACGTACATAGGTGGCAGCGTGACGCACGGCATCGGGTCGACCCGCCTCGTCGACGGCGGCGAGGAGTGCCCCGACGGGCTCGACCCCGCCACCGTGAGCGGCGCCATCGTCCTGTGCCTGCGGGTCACCGGCATCCCTCGTGTCCTGCACGGCGCTGGTGTCGCCGCCGCTGGCGGCGTCGGCATGATCCTGTACGACCCGCCCCAGGTCAACGTCACGCCAACCGACAACCACGTCGTTCCGACATCGACCGTCTCGGGCCCCGACGGCGCCGCCATCGCCGACTACATCGCCGGCGCCGGCGATGCGGCGACCGCGAGTCTGACGGCCGGCTCCGCCGCGCCGAACACCGGTGCTCCCGACATGGCCGTGTTCTCCTCGCGGGGCCCGAACGGGGCTGCGCCGGACATCATCAAGCCCGACGTCACCGCGCCCGGCGTCCAGATCCTCGCCGGGAACAGCCCGACCCCGTTCATCGGCGCCCCGGGCCAGCTCTTCCAGGCCATCCAGGGCACATCCATGTCGAGCCCGCACGTCGCTGGCGTCGGCGCGCTGCTGGCGGGCACGCATCCCGACTGGACCCCCGCGATGATCCGCTCGGCGCTCACCACGACGGGCGCGCAGGACGTCGACAAGGAGGACGGCACCACGGCGGCCGACCCGTTCGACTTCGGCGGCGGGCACATCGATCCCATCCCCGCGAACGATCCCGGCCTCGTGTACGACGCGGGAGGGACGGACTACCGCCGCTTCCTCTGCGGCTCCGACCTCCTCAACCCCGACGGCGCCACGTGCACTCGCGTCGGGTTCAGCGATCCGAGCGATCTCAACCTGGCGACGATCGGCATCGGGCAGCTCGCCGGCGTCCAGACTGTCACCCGCACGGTCAAGAACGTTGGTCCCGCCAGCACGTACACGGTCACCGTCGAGGCCCCGGACGGCCTAGACGTCGTCGTCTCGCCGCCGACACTCACCCTCGGAGCCGGCGCGACGGCGACGTACGAGGTGACCTTCACGACGGTGGACGCCGTGGTCGACGGGTGGGCCTTCGGGTCGCTCACCTGGAGCGACGGCGCCGGTCACGACGTCCGGAGCCCCTTGGCGGTCCGGCCAGTGATCATCGCCGCACCGGAAGAGGTGACCGAGACTGGCACGAGCGGGACGGCGAGCTACGACGTCCAGTTCGGCTACACCGGCGACTTCGCCACCCCGGTGCACGGGCTCATCCCCGCCGACATTGACACGGGCCGAACCGTCGTCGACGATCCCGCCAACGACATCGACGTCGCATTGGACAGCGGCGTCGGCATCGACGTCGTGACGATCACTGTCCCAGCGGGAACGCTCCACTTGCGGGCGGCGACCTTCGACGAAACGACCGACGGTGTCGACGACGACATCGATCTGTACCTGTTCGCGCCCGGCGACTACCCCAACGGCGACCCGGTCGACCTGAGTGGCACCGCCACCGCGACCGAACAGGTCGACGCACCGTCGCCGACTGCTGGTGACTGGACGCTCGTCGTGCACGGCTGGGAGACTGACGGGCCAGACGCGGTCTACGATCTCTTCACTTGGCTCGTTGACGCCTCGACTGCCGGAAACCTGACGGCGACCGCCACGACGTCGGCGGCCACGGTCGGAGTGACGGCAACCGTCAACCTGGCGTGGGATCAGTTGCTCGCGGACAACCGGTACCTCGGCATCGTCGGCTACAGCGACGGTGTCACGGAGTTCGGCGGGACGCTGGTGTCCATCACGACCTAGAGCGGCGAACTCGTCAGACTGCGGCCGAGCTGCACGACCGCCGCAACGATGCGGAGTCGATCAACCGCCCACGTCGAGGACGGCTGTCCCTCCGCAGAGCCCACAGTGTGTCGGCTTCCTTGGTCACTGGCCGACCTGCTTGGCAGCCTCGCCCTGATGGTGAACGCCCTGACGCTCGATCGGCACAGACGCGTCGACGGCTCCAACGCCGCCGCGTAGGACCCCACTCGAGTCGCCCGCCCGGATTGCTCACGTCCTGAGTCCCCTTCGGCCACGGGTACAGGCTGGACGTGGCCGGCCATGAGCTTCTCCATCGCACCCATCGGTACACTTGGATCGGTGGCTGTTCGAAAGGAGGCTCTCTACCGGGTTTTCAACATCCCCGGCCCTCGGGCCCTCGGGCCCTCGGCCCTCGTAGCTCAGTGGATAGAGCAACGGTTTCCTAAACCGTGTGCGGAGGTTCGATTCCTCCCGGGGGCACCGCTCGCTGTCGTGCTTCGGGTGATGCTGGACGTTCCGGCGTCACCCACGAGGCCTGACCTCTCAGGCTCAG
>WNFV01010633.1_pt1 | contig 10674 bp, 5 predicted proteins | sample 5400101 | NCBI WGS metagenome assembly WNFV01 (sample SAMN13153361, study PRJNA577476) | soil metagenome | isolation source: 115 cm soil or saprolite under grassland replicate 1 | place: USA:California | collected 2016-06-15
AGGTTAGGGTGGGCAATGTCGGCGTCGGTGGTGGCAATCCCATTCGCGTCCAGTCGATGATTACCTGCGACACGATGGACACCGAGGCATCGATCCATCAAACAATCGAGCTGGCAGATGCGGGTTGCGAAATTGTTCGAATCACCGCGCCGACGGTAAAGGATGCGCGCAACCTTGAGAATATCGTGAAGGGTTTACGTGAGCGCGGCTGCGATGTGCCGATTGTCGCCGACATCCATTTCAAGCCTGAAGCAGCAATGGAGGCGGCCAAATGGGTGGAAAAGGTGCGGCTCAACCCGGGCAATTATGCGGATTCGAAGAAATTCGTTATCCGCGAATACACCGATGAGCAATACGCATCGGAGTTGAATCGGATTCGTGAGAGGTTTTCGCCCCTTGTCGATCTTTGCAAGCAACGAGGGATCGCCATGCGTATCGGGACAAATCACGGCTCGCTCTCGGATCGTATCCTGAATCGCTACGGCGACACCCCGCTCGGAATGGTAGAAAGCGCTCTCGAATTCGCGCGGATTGCGCGCGATCTCGACTATCACGATTTCGTGTTCTCAATGAAGGCGAGCAATCCCAAAATCATGATCGCCGCATATCGGTTGCTCGTCGCGCGATTGAACGAACTTGGGCCGGATTGGAATTATCCGTTACATCTCGGTGTGACCGAGGCAGGCGAAGGCGAAGATGCACGGATCAAAAGCGCGATTGGAATTGGCTCATTGCTCGCAGATGGAATTGGCGACACGATCCGGGTTTCGCTGACTGAAGATAGCCCTCACGAGATTCCGGTAGCGAGAGCGCTGATCGAAAACATTAGGAAAACGTCCAACTCCGATAAATTCCGTTCTCGTATCAGCGGCGGGCGACGGAAACGCTTGCTGTAGCCGGGATCGGTGATCCCGGCCAACGAACCAAGCTCGGCGGCCAGGAGTTAATTAGAGTAATCGTGAGGCAGGCAAACTTCGAAAAGATCGCGCACAAGATTGACAAAATGGGCGATTACAAGCCGGAGATTATTTACGAAAGCGCGAACATCGTTGAAGTCGATCCACGCGATGATTCGGCGGTTGCGAAAACAAATTCGGAAAGCACGCCGCAATTAGTCACAGTGCGTGACGATGTCGAGCTTCCAATGATCTCTGCGTTCCGCTTGCTGGCAGCGAAGTTGCATTCGAGACATCCGATCCTACTCAAGGATGAATTAAGAAGGATGAAGGATGAAGGAACAGATTTTCTGCAAACGTTATTGGTGTCATCGACGAACATCGGTTCGCTGCTCTGCGACGGGATCGGTGACGCGATTTTGGTGCAGGGCGAAGAAGCGCCGGGGCAGGCGCTGCGATTGTCCTACAACATTTTGCAGGCAGCTGGGTCGCGGATTTTTAAAACCGACTACGTTGCCTGTCCTTCTTGCGGACGGACGCTGTTCAATTTGCAAACCACGACCGCGAAAATCAAAGCAGCAACATCGCATCTGAAAGGCGTCAAGATTGCGATCATGGGCTGTATTGTGAATGGCCCGGGCGAAATGGCAGACGCGGATTTTGGTTACGTCGGTGGTGCGCCGGGCAAGGTCAATCTGTACGTCGGCAAAACGGCGGTAAAATTCAATATTCCTGAAGGGGAAGCGGTCGATCGGCTCAAAGATCTCATTCGCGAGCATGGTAAGTGGACCGAGCCTTCACAACGGACGACTACTCTCGAAGTCGTCACGTGAGCGCACACTCGGCGTGACCGCGACGAGAGTGTTTCCCCAAAGCGAATAGACAAGTCCTCATCTCACGCCTGGCTCGCGCCGGGACGACTGATTATCTGAATCAGAGGAAGAAAAAGCTTGACTTCCTTTTCGTCGTTTTGTCAGACTGATGGGCTCAAGTCGCCCTGAAAAATTCAACCTCCAACTTCAGCCGAAACATATGAAAACTCTCCCACGAATCAGTAAAAATCGTGCTTTTGCACATCTACGTACTCTGGCTGCCGTTCTCCTTGTCCTGGCCGCGGCGGCGTTAGTCTTCCTGGCCATATCGCCGCCCGCTTCTGCTCAGCGGACTGCCCGCACGCAGCCTCTGACTCCAAAATTCTCTACAGCGGTGGCTTTTGATGTGTCACCAACTCTGCGCAGTTTGCCGTTGGCGAAAAAGTTCGTTGCCGACCCATCCCAATTGCTGGAAATCCGACCGGAACGCGGACCGAGGGCCCACTCCAGAGGCTATAAAACCGGCGATGCAGCACTACAGCTCCTCAGCCCCACTCCAACCATCCCCGCTCCATTGCTCACTTTTGAAGGATTGTCCAACGAGGATAATTTCAACATCTTCGGTTTCCGGGTAAACCCGCCGGATCCAAACGGGGAAGTCGGCCCGAACCACTTCGTCGAGATGATTAATCTGGTCTTCGCCGTGTACGACAAGGCCGGCAACTTGCTGTTGGGGCCGGTAGACACCGGTTCGCTCTGGGCCGGGTTCCCAATCGCGGACTGCACTGATCCATCGGGTGACCCGATCGTGCTCTACGACCAGCTCCACAAGCGATGGATCCTGTCCCAGTTCACAACCGCCGGTCCGACCTACTACAACTGCGTCGCGATCTCGATGACTCAGGACCCGACCGGCAGCTACTACCGGTACGCGTTCTCGACCGGCGTGAACTTTCCGGACTACCCGAAGTACGGCAACTGGCGGGACTCGTACGTGATCACGACGCGAGAGTTCGGACCGACCGTCGAGTACGGCATCGGCGTCTACGCGCTCGAGAAGAACAAGATGATCGGCGGCCAGCCGGACGCGCGGGTCGTCAGCTTCTTCATTGATGGTAACGATCCGGATCTGCTGCCGCTCGTCGGCGATGGACTGCTGCCGGCTGACATCGACGGGAACCAGAAGCCAAAAAATGACGCGACGATCCCGCTCGTCGGGACGCAGGACGACGACGCGGACTACGGCGCGACGTTCGACGCCCTGAACATCTGGGACCTCGACGTCAAGTGGAAGGCGATCCCCGAAGCGTCACTCGTGCTGGCGGCGCAACTTCCGGTCGCACCGTTCGACTCGATCTTCCCGTGCGCGCCGACGTCGCGTGACTGCCTTCCGCAGCCCGGGATCGTGGATCCGGCGCAGTACCTCGACATCCTTTCCTACCGGCAGCGACCGACCTTCAGGCTGGCGTACCGGAACTTCATGACCTACGAGGCACTCGTCACCAACCAGTCGGTCGAGGCGATGCCCGGCGTCGCTGGTGTCCGCTGGTACGAGATCCGGCGTGACGAGAACGGAGTCTACAGCCTCTACCAGCAGGGCACCTACGCCCCGGGCGACGGCGTCCATCGCTGGATGGGCAGCATCGCCCAGGACAAGAACGGGAATATGGCTCTCGGCTATAGCGTCGTGAACGGGACCGACGTGTATCCGGGAATTCGCTATACGGGTCGGCTTGCTGGCGACACACTCGGTGAGATGACCCTCGGTGAAGGCGTAATCATCAATGGCTCAGGCGTGCAGACAAATGTGAACTCTCGCTGGGGCGACTACACGGACATGACGGTCGATCCCACCGACGACTGCACCTTCTGGTACGTCAACGAGTACTACCAGACTACTGAACCACCGCCAGACCGAAAGTGGCAGACGCGCATTGGCAGCTTCAAATTGCCCGGCTGCAACTAGGAGCAATCATACGTCGCCGTCCAGCGACCGGCATCTCCGCTGAAGGTATTCGGACACTTCGGGTCGATTAACTCGAAGCGCCCGAACTTAGATTTTCGGGCCGGCGTCGCTTCCGTTTGACTGGACTGTCGTCTCTCGTAGTGTTCGCGACCCCAAGCTCGGGAGCGCCTCCCTTCAATGGATAAGATCCGTAATATCGCAATCATTGCGCACGTCGATCACGGCAAGACGACGCTGGTCGATCAACTGTTGTGCCAATCGGGCACGTTTCGGTCCAATCAAAAGATTGAAGAGCGCATGATGGATTCGATGGATCTGGAGCGCGAAAAAGGAATCACGATTCGCGCGAAGAACGCAGCTTTTCAGTGGAACAGTTATCGGATCAACATCGTCGATACACCGGGTCACGCCGATTTTGGCGGTGAAGTCGAGCGGATCATGAAAATGGTGGACGGCGTGCTGCTTGTTGTCGATGCGCACGATGGGCCACAGGCACAGACGCGTTTCGTTTTGCGCAAGGCGCTGGAAAACAAACTGAAGCCGGTTGTTGTCATCAACAAGATCGACAGAGAAAACGCGCGCCCACACAAAGTTCTGGACGAGATTTTCGATCTCTTCGTCGAACTGAAGGCAACCGACGACCAACTCGATTTCCCGATCATTTACGCCAGCGCGAAGAAAGGTTTTGCCATGCGCGAACTGCACGAAAACAACGATGACATGACGCCGCTCTTTCAAGCCATCGTGCAACATGTGCCGCCGCCAAAAATTTCGAGCGAGCCATTCTTTCAAATGCTCGTCTCGAATCTGGATTACAGCGATTACCTCGGAAGAATTGCGCTTGGGCGTATCGTCAGCGGTCGCGTCGCAGTCGGCGACTCGATCGTCTGCATCCACCGCGATGGCCGCCGAGAGCGGGCTACAGTCACGGCGCTTTTCACCTATTCGGGATTGGAGCAGGTGGAAATAAAACACGCGACCGCCGGCGACATCATCGGGCTGGCCGGTTTCGAGGAAGTTTATATCGGCCAAACCCTCTCAGACCGCGAAGAACGGACGCCGCTTCAATTTGTGGATATCGATCCGCCTACGATTCGCATGCACATTCTTGTAAACGATTCGCCGTTTGCCGGACGCGAAGGAAAATTTGTGACCGCACGAAATATTCGCGAGCGCCTTATCCGTGAAACGCGCGGCAACGTCTCACTCCAGGTCAACGACACAGAAACAGCAGGCGCATTTGAGATCAATGCGCGCGGCGAGATGCAAATCGCGATACTGGTCGAGCAGATGCGACGCGAAGGCTACGAACTAATGGTCTCGCGTCCCGAAGTAATTTTTCATCGAGCAGAGGACGGCACCCTGCTCGAGCCGCTGGAAAATCTCTACGTCGATTTACCGAACGAAAATCTCGGTGACATTTTGCAGTCGGTTGCCAATCGCAAGGGCGAGGTTGTCAGCATGTCTCATCACGCGACGCGCGTGTCGATCGAGGCGATTATTCCGACTCGGGGCCTGATTGGCTTTGAGACCGATCTTGTCAACCTGACCCGTGGCGAAGGATTGATGAGTCATCTCTTTCGTGAATACGCGCCATTCAAAGGTGAAATCGGAGGACGCGGTCGTGGTGTGATGGTGTCGATGGAATCGGGAGTTAGCACGGCCTACGCGCTCAACAACATTCAGGAACGCGGTCGCCTTTTCATCGGTCCGCAAGAAGACGTCTATGCGGGAATGATTGTCGGCGAGAACGCACGACCGGAGGATCTGCCAGTCAATCCCTGCAAAGCAAAACATCTCACCAACATGCGGAGCCAGGGCGAAGGCAAAGGGATTCAGCTCGAAGCACCGCTGTCCATGAGTCTGGAACGCGCGATTGAATACATCGACATCGATGAATATGTGGAAGCGACGCCCAAATCATTGCGCTTGCGAAAGCGAATTCTTGACGCGACCGCCCGGAAGCGCGCCATGGTGATAGCTGCTTAAATCAGCTGATCACCGACGATTCTTCGATTCTTCTCGGTGCCGCGCGCCGCATGATTCGCGTGATTTCCTTCCATTTCGATTTTTGGAAGAGAATTGGCGAGTTTCGCGTTCGGTTGATGATTGCAAAAATGTAATGTCGAAAATCCTTGACCGTTTCATTTTTATCTTGGAAGTCTGACTCTCCCAAACTCGGTAAACTTCAACTCCTGTCAGCATCTCCAAACATATGAAAATCCCTGGTTCGTCTCCTCGAAATCGTCTCCTATCGCACCTGCGTATCGCAACTGTGGTCATCCTTATGTCTGCGGCAGCCGCACTGGCTTTTGTCGCTGGCGCCGATAGGCTTGTTTCGGTCGGCAGCCCGTCGAGCCAGCTCTCGCAGGATCGGACGGCCAAAGGCAAGATCGCCGGCGAGTCGGACGCGGTATTGAGAAGCGCCCGCACTATACCGAGCGAAGGCCCAGTTGACGGGTATGAGGCGTACAAATCCGCGGCGCGAACCTATCCGGCCAACGTGATCCCGCCGCGGATGGTGCAGAACGCCAAGAACACTTTTAACAGGATCGCCGCCCAAGGCGACCCGCAGGGCAACAACCACTGGCAGCCGTACGGGGCGCTGCAGAACGCCATCGAGCCTGGCGTGCTAGCGTTCACCGGTAAGACGGATACAACCGCAACCCGTAGTCCAGCTCTCGTCATCGCGCCGACGTGCGTGCCCGGTAACTGCCGTCTCTGGGTTGGCGCCGCCGGCGGTGGCGTTTGGCGGACGGACGACGCTCTCGCAGCGGACCCGAGCTGGACATACCTCACGGGCGGGATCGCGCAGAACTCGGTCGGCGCGCTGACCGCCGATCCCAACGACTCTAGCGGCAACACGCTCTACCTAGGTACCGGCGAGGCCAATCGCTGCAGCTCCGGCTGCGAGGCGGGCGTCGGTATATACAAGACCACGGACGGCGGCAACAACTGGACGAAGCTCGCCGACACCTGCGTGAGCAACGCCACGTACGCGTGTGTCACGCCGGGTACTGACGCCTTCCTCGGGCGCAGCGTCGGCAAGATCCTCGTGGACCCGACGGACCCGAACCACATCTACGCTGCGTCCGCACTCGGCGTCCGCGGGCTCTCGCATGTGATCGGTTTACCTGGCGAGACGCAGCGGTTCCCGCCGGGCGCAAACTCCGTTGGGCTGTACGAATCGACCGATGGCGGGAACACGTTCACCGAGGTTTGGAACGGCAACGGCTCGACCTTTGGCGTGCGGGACGCAGCGCTCGACCCGCTAGATCCGCAGACGGTATACGCGTCGGCGTTCGACCAGGGTCTCTGGCGCCGCTCCCCGGCGCTCGACGGTTCGTCGACGCCGTATGACTTTCACCAGGTGTTCGCACCCCGGCATCCCGGGGGCGGGACCGACCGCGTGATGTTGGCCCCGACCGTCAAGAACGGCACGACGCGGATCTACCTAACCGACGGCACGGCGGGGAACGCGACGACTCTGCCGTCGGAGTTCTGGCGGACGGACAACGCCAACCAACCGGCCGCGGATCTGCTCGCATCGGAGGGACCTGGCGCGACCGAGCCGCCTCCGCCCGGGATTCCGTTCCCGGCGAACTTCAACGGCTGGCAGAAGCTAACGTCGAGCACGACCGCCAGCCCGTACTACCCCACGTTTAACTTCTGCACGGGGCAGTGTTGGTACGACCAATATGTCTATACGCCTGCCGGATTGCCCGATACAGTCTACGTCCTCGGCTCGTATAACTACGGTGAATTGCCGTGTAACACCAAGGGCGTCGGCTGCGGGAACGGCCGCTCGAACGGGCGGGCCGTCCTGTACTCGACAACGGCCGGCGATCCGGATGCCTCGGCAACGGGCACGGCCTTGAACCGGACGTTTACCGACCTTACCTTCGACATGCAGAACGACCCGTTAGCGACCTGGTGCTCATTGGGTGACGCGTTCCAGCAAGCCAACGGCGTGGCGCCAGGCTTCACCTGCCTATGGGCACCAGCTGGGATCCATCCGGACCAGCATTCGATCGTCGTGAATCCGTCGAATCCGACACAGATCTTCGAGGGTTCGGATGGCGGCGTGATCCGCACGGAGGGCACGTTTGGCGACTTGTCTTCACGGTGCAACTCGAACGAGCGCGGCCTTCTCGGCTCCGCGAGCCTGGTGAACTGTGGGCGAATGCTTTCGCGCGTGCCGACGACGATCACGCACATCAACCGCAACTACGACACGCTCCAGTTCATTGGAGTGGCCATCAACCCAGGGAACCCAAGTGAGGTTCAGGGTGGAACGCAGGACAATGGAACGTGGTCGAACAACAATCCCCAGAATAGCCAAAACAACTGGCCTCAGAACATCTATGGAGATGGCGGCAACTCCGGCTACGACGGTGCGAATCCCACATGGCGCTTCAATGAGTTCACGAGCGCGTTCACCGACGCTAATTTCCAGAACGGTGATCCCACAAAGTGGGTGATCATCTCGGCGCCTCTTGTGAACAGCGGCGAAGCGGTCGGCTTCTACTGGCCCGAGGTCGCCGATCCGAACCCACCGACCGACGCACACCCGATCTTTTCTGGTCTCCAGCATGTGTGGCGCTCGTGGGCGTTCGGCGCCGGCGTTGCGGGGCACGTCCCACAGGACACGACGCCGAACATCGCCTTCTACGAGGCGAACTGCCAGGAGTTCACCGTGTTTGGCGGCCAGCCCGGCTGCGGCGACTTCGCACCGCTGGGCGACGACCTGACGAGCGCGACGTATGGGGGCGACCGCATGGCCGGGGCAGTCTCGTGGATCGCGCGTAACAAGGCCGACCACGGAACACTCTGGGCGACGACGTCTGCTGGCCGCGTCTTCGTGACGCACAATGCGGATGCGAGCGATCCGGCGACGGTCGTTTGGCACCGGATCGACAACGCGACTTCGCCGACCAGATATCCAAGCTCGATTTATCCGGATCCCGATAACGTGAACCGTGCTTGGGTGACGTACTCCGGCTACAATGCCACGACGCCTACTACTCCTGGTCACGTCTTCGACGTGCTCGAAGGCGGTACAGCCCCTGGCTCGGGTTCGTTCACGAACCTCCAGGTCGAACGCGGCACGGCGACATTCCCGACGCCGACCGACAACGGCGACCTGCCGGTCAACGATATCGTCCGCGACGACGCGAAGAAGAAGTTGTACGTCGCCACGGACTTTGGTGTCGTTCGGGGGAACAACGACGGCAGGGGCGACTGGCGCGTAACGCCGGACCTGCCGCGCTTCGAGATCACGCACCTCGAGATTCAGCCGTCGGCGCGAGTTCCCACCTGTGTCGGGCTTAGCCGGAGGGATTGCCCGACCCTGATTTACGCGGCAACGCACTCGCAGGGCGTGTGGAAGTTGGCCCTAGGCGGACCATAACCGCCGCCCGCTGATTCTGGGAAGAGGGGCCGCCGTTTTAGGCGGCCCTCTTCGCCTTGGCGTGGTCATTGAAGATCGGGCGGAATAGTGAAAACTACCTGCCATAGTGTTTTCCTCCTGATGTCAACGATCCCCAATTTCGTGGCGGCTGGTTGCATTTCTCTATTGCTCGCCAGCGCTGCATCCATTAAAGCCGCCCCACAAGGGTTTATGGAAGGGCATTTGAAGGTTGTCGTGATCAGGGCAGTTGAACCTGATAACATGCCGGAGCCGACGGTGGCGCCCGAAACTTATGCCCAGTATCCACTGATCATCTTGAGTCAGGACGGGAAAAGAGAGATCGCGCGGTTGACTGCAGACAAGTCTGGAAACTATCGCGCCGCCCTGCCGCCCGGCACTTACATCCTGGCCGTGCAAGAACGCCCAGCAGAAGAACGCACCGCAGAACGCATCCACGCGAACCGGCAACCATTCACAGTTGTCCCGAACCAAACTGTTCGCGTCGATATGACCATCTTCATAGGACCCGCTAAGGGTCAAGCTTCCGCGTACTCGGGTTAGGTTAGTTTGAAAATCGAGTGGGCTAGTGAAAGCTATCCCGACCATTTTTTTGCCTTAATGCTATCTATCCTGGGTCTCCGTTTGCTGCCTGTATTTTCTAGGTCTGGCCGCATCGCGTCGATTTACACAGGGCCGCAGGTTTCATGCTTGAACCAGGACAAAAAACAAATCGCGCGTGTGGCTGCGCACGAGAATGGAAACTATCCAGCAGCGTTGCCGCTGGAGAATTATGTTCTGGATGTGCAGGACCGCAGGCGCCGGCACGTCCGGGCGACGCCACAACCCTTCACGATTGTGTCGAATCAGACTGTCCGCGTCGATATGGATATTATTGCCGTGGACCAGTGGCGAGCTGGATCGACGCAATCGTTCCGACCTGATTGACACATCCGGCTGGCTTCGGCTGAATCTGCGCTAGTTAGTTCGCTTCTCTCCCCTCCGCTAATTATACTTTGACGATCGCCCCCTGCTACATGCATGACGGGGTTTGGATCGACGGTGATTGTTTCCTTGTGCTTTTGGGAAGCTCCTCTTTGCGACGGCGAACGGAATTTGTAATTGAAGTGTTGCGACGACGACAGCAGCGTAACTCGTCCGAGACCGTCACGGGAGAGATCCCTCCGGCTGGCGAAAACGGACACGCAATATGTCCCGTCAATACACACTGCAACGCGCCCCAGTATCGACATCGATCCATGTCGATTACGCCGCCGAACTGAACGAACAACAGCTCACTGCGGTAACTGCCCCGCCCGGCCCGATCCTTGTGATCGCCGGCGCGGGCTCGGGAAAAACGCGAACGCTTACCTATCGTGTGGCTTACCTGCTCGAAAACGGGATCGATCCGCGAAATATTCTGCTGCTCACGTTCACGAACAAAGCAGCCCGTGAAATGCTGAATCGCGTTGCCAATTTGCTGCCGGTCGATGCCAGCGGTCTCTGGGGTGGGACATTTCATTCAGTAGGAAACCGGATTCTGCGCAGGCATGGCACTGCGCTCGGTTACTCCAGCGGATTCACCATCATGGA
>WNFV01011393.1_pt1 | contig 10670 bp, 9 predicted proteins | sample 5400101 | NCBI WGS metagenome assembly WNFV01 (sample SAMN13153361, study PRJNA577476) | soil metagenome | isolation source: 115 cm soil or saprolite under grassland replicate 1 | place: USA:California | collected 2016-06-15
GGTCGATGGCAGCGTCAACCGGCAGGTGGGCCAACGCTTTAAGGACCTTGGCGGCGCCGCGCTCGTCGTGCTTGAGAGTGTGGGCCTGCTCTTCGACCCATGCATCGGTTTGAGCCGCATCCACACACCAGGTGGTCTGGGCCGCCTTGGTCAAGTACTCCACGGCATGCGGGAAGTCCAGGATGCGGATGGCATCCGGGCGATGCACGTCCAGGAACGTCTGCTCCCAGTCGGCACCGTCCATCACCCCACACACGGTCTTGGCTGTTGCGATTCCGGCTTTATGCAGTTCGACCCACGCCTCACGCGTGAACGTCTCCGCGTCCGCTAAACGTGAGAAGTAGCCCAGGTCGCGCGCGTGCGCCTCGGCAACACCATCTCGGTTCGTCACCACTTCGACCCGCCCGACAGCGACCGTCTTGACCTCAGCCCACTCGCCGCCCACCAGCGGCACCATCGCGCCATCCGCACTGACCTGCAACACGTCGGGTCCGGCTGGGCCTGCTGGACGCTCACGTTCCAGCCGCTCACGTTCCGCCGTTTGCACCGCCACATAGGCCGCCCCCGCTACTTCGGTGTGGTGCCGTACGCTCGTGTCACTCACTTCCACCCGCGTGAAGTACGCCAACTCCGTAGCGGCGCGCTCGAACGGCATCCAAGTGCTCAGATGGACCAGATCCTCTTGCAGCCGCGGACTCGGTGGGCCAGGTAGCAGTTCCAGTTCTTCATCGAGGGGGAAAAGCCCGCTCCCGCAGGCCGGGCAGCGCGCGTAATCGCGTATCAAATGCACTTCGCGGCCTCCATGCGTCAGGATGGTACGGTCTTGCTTGCCCTGACCCTCCAGCACTTGCCCGCAATCGGGACACCGTTGCAATCACGGATTTCACAACGCGGTTGTCGATTTCTCTTGGTAATCGTTCAATCGTTTAGCCAGCTAGAACTGCTGTTCGATTCGGACCGACTCAATGCCGCAAGCCCTTATGCTGGTCACGAGCGAGCCGCGACAGGAAGCCTGTCGACGGAACCGCGCGACGCGCCGTCGTAGCCGGCGGCACGTCAGCACCCTCTGCTCCATCGGACCCTCACCGGGCGCCTTGGTCAGGTGAGCATTACCGTGGCTTATTCACCGATTTCCGGCCACATCTACGCCAGCCTGTACTAGCTGGTGACGTTGGTATGATTGACGGCGATTGGAGGCGCGTCGAACACGGGGATCGTTCGTAGGGTGTAACCGACCTTAGTACCTGAGTCAGGCGGCTTGCTTGAGGAGGTCATAGTTGAGGAGGGCGCAGCGGAGGTGGAGGATGGCGCGAGCGCCCAGCTCGCTCCAACGCATGCCCGCCCGCTTCATGCGTTGTTGGACCAGATGTTTGGCCGCCGACAGGGCGGCAGTTCGCCAGCAGGCGGAGCAGGGCATCTGGACCTTCCTGCCAAAGCACATCCTTGGCGTGATTTACCCACGCTTCCGCCTGCGGTGTCTCTCACCGTACACAGCGGCGCCAACCGCCCCGATGTGTTGGCAACAGTGATACCAATCGAGAATCTCCACCCACTCGCTGCCAAAGGTGGTGGCCACGTGCTCCCAGATTCACTTGGCGCCATCGCCAATAACGACCATGCGTCGCAAGACCGCCTCCTGGCCACCACCGTCCGTGCCCACGCCGCGCCAGGCCACGATGTCTAACGCCCTACGTCGGGCCGCTTCTGTCCCCAGCCGCGGCGCGAAGGCGCTGGCCGTTTCGCGCGCCGCCACATAGCTGGGATTGACCAGTTGGCCATCTTGCCAGCCGCCCGCCAGGCCCAGTTTGATCTCGTGCCACTCGCCTTCGATCAACGTCCCATCCAGGTGGCGAGATCGATAGCGGGCCATCACGCCATCGGCCTCGACGAGCAGAACGTGATCATCACCCACCGGTGCGTAGTGCGGCGGCGGTTCCTGGGTGGCCGCCACGTGCGCCATAGTCGCGCGCTGCTGGTCTTCGAGTCGGTGCCGGCCGCTTCAGCGTGGGTGCGCAGCGTTTCGATGCCCACGTCCACCCCAGCCAAGGTTTCGAGCAACTGAGCCGCCTCAGCGAAAGTGGTCAAGCCACCGAGCAGCGCTTCCCAGTGCTGGAGACCACCACTGGTGCGCTGCTTGGCAGCCCTGCCCAAGACTGAATTGAGCGGCAACCAGCTATGACCACACCTGCGGCAGGTCAGCCGCATACGCGGGAAATGGACACTGCCACAGCGACTATTCACGGTGCGCGGCTTGCGTCGCCGGCGTACCGCATTCAGCGAGTGGATACCGCACTTCGGACATGCCGGGCTGCGTGGCCCTGCGGCGCTGGCCAATTGGCCTAACCAGGTCGCGAGGAGTTGACGCCCAATCTTCAGCACGCGCTCTTCGCGCGCGTCAAAGTCAGCCAGTGGCTCATCGTGCGCCCACGTGCACAGGGCATTGACCGCGTCGGTCGCGGATGCGAACATCTGCTCGCGGAGGGCGGTGTCCAATCGGGTCCTCCGTCCGGACCGCCGTGCTTCCTTCACGGCGGTCCTCTTTTTGTGAGATGGCCATTCAGCCTATCCGGCCGACCGGCCATTCCGGAAGCCCCAGGGACCATTTCCGGGTTCACCCCCGTTCGTACGTCGTGTTGAAGAAGGAGCCTGGTATGCTACAGTTCGGGAAAGCGCTGCTAGCCGAAGGAATCGGAGCCTTCGCCCTCAGTTTCATTGGTGTGCTGGCTATCACCGCGGCAGGTGTAGTCAGTGCACCCGCCGGAATCGCCAATCTGGCGTCCATCGGCCTGGCGCACTGCCTAGCCATCGCCGTCATGATCGCGGCCATGGGCGCCATCTCCGGCGGTCACTTCAACCCGGCGGTGACGTTCGGCTTCGTGGTCACCGCCCGCATGAAGCCGCTGACCGCCCTGTACTACTGGATCGCCCAACTGGTGGGTGCCTCGAACGCGGGTCTTGTGCTGGTGGGTTTCGTCGGCGGCGCGGCCGTCGCCAACGGCACACCCAATCTCGGGACAAACGTGTCACTGTTCAGCGGGATCATCCTCGAGACGACCATGACATCTTTTCCTCGTGCTGGTGATCTTCGGCACCACCGTCGACGACCGCGCGCCAAAATCGATCTTTCCGCTGGCTATCGGCTTGACTATCGCCCTGGATATCATGGGTGGTGGGCCGCTCACGGGCGCCTCGATGAATCCGTCGCGCACCTTTGGTCCGGCGCTGGCCTCGCGCATGTGGAGCAATCACCTGGTGTACTGGATCGGTCCGCTGATCGGCGGCGCCGTGGCGGCACTTCTCGAGCACCATGTGCTCATGGAAAGCGCGCCGAGCCCAGAAACCGCAGTATGGGGTGATCCGGCGCCCGCTGAGGAGCGCGGAACCGTCCGGGCCTGAGATCGCCTGTCGCCAACCAGCGAGCTTGCTATTTTGCGGGCCGCACGTCGGTCGTCCCTTGGATCGCCCACGAGCTGCTACTGGATTACCTGGGCTGAATCCAGATTATCATTAAGTGGCGCCTCACCCGTCGTCCAGTCGTCGTTGACGTACGCTTTGAGCGAGACAATCCGTCCGTCGTCGTCAATGCGGAACACGTCAACCCCGTTCAGAGTTTCCACACGCCCCGATTCGAGTTGTCGCATCACGCGAAACACGAGCGCGGCTTCGCCTGCTGTGACGTAAAGTTCGCGGACCTGCAAGTTCATTCGCTCGGAAGTGCTGACGATCGCGTCGAAGAAAGCGCCGATGGCGTCTCTACCGAGGTTGGGTGGCGAGCCGACCGGGTCTTCGTGTCGTGCATCAGCAGTGAACAAGGCCATGAACGCGGGCCTCGCCGCTACCCCGACATTCCAGGCCTCGACATAGGACGTCACCGCTTGCCGGACCTGCTCGTCTGTTGGCATTGGTGCTCCCGCGCCTGATGAGGCGACTCGAGTGTAAACCTGTGGTCAGCGACGCCGCAAGGCTTCAACAACAGATGGACGTGCCGTATCATGCACACTTGGGCACTACCGCGGGAGCAGGCGTGGTCGGGGAAGTTGAGCGGATCGCTGCACGACTTATACTAAATCAGGATTAGCCGCGTCGCAAGGAGCCTCCAGTGCGTACTCAAACACCCGATGGGCCCAGGCGAGGTCCTGCTTCAGGGATTCTGGTCGTAGGTGGGCCCAGTCTGCACCCCGAGGTCCGCAGCCTGATCCAGCGAGTGAACCATGCCGCTGTAACCACCCTGCTTCCCAGCGGTCAGCCGCAAACTCAACTTACTTGGATTGACGCTAACGGCACACATCTGCTCGTGAATACGCGCCCATCCACCCAGAAGTTCCGCAACATCCAACGTGATCCGCGCATCACCATACTTATCTGGGATCAACGCGACCCGGAGTTCTATGCCGAAGTGCGCGGGTGGGTCGTGGAGACGGTGAGCGGGCGGACGGCCATCGAGCACGCCGACCTGCTCGCCCATCGCTACCTGGGCGGCCCCTACCGTGGTCCCACTCGGCGCATCATCTTATGCATCGAGCCGGTGCGCCAGCTGATCCGCCGTCCTACCTGGGCGGCCCAGACCGTGCATTCAGGCGATCTGTCGGAAACCCGCGAGACGAGTCCCACTGGGGGCGATTGACGGGCTCCGGGCCGCGCGCGTACATTTAGCGACACAACGAGAGCTGCAGAACTCTCAGTTGGACGAGGAGGGAGCGCCAAGCGTGATTGATGTGCGGGCGAGCCGACCCGACGACTTGCGTGGTGTCGGCGCCCTGGGAGGGGCGATAGCCCTGGTGACGGGGGCAGCCAGAGGGATCGGGCGAGCCTGCGCGCTAGAGTTGGCTTGCGCGGGTGCCGACGTGGCTGTCGTGGACGTGCAGCACGAGGCCGAAGCCGGGGTGGTCGTGGCCGAGGTCGAGGCACTGGGACGGCGGTCAGGCTTCTGGCAGGCAGACGCCGGCGACCGAGAAGGCATGGCTCACGTGGTGGCCGACGTGGCGAGTCGCTTTGGTCGGGTGGATGTGGCTGTCGCCAATGCAGGCCTGAATGTGCGGGAGCCCTTCCTGGAGATCAGCCCAGAGGGGCTGGCGCGCACACTTCACCCCACACTGTTCGGCGTGCTGTGGACGCTCCAGGCTGCGGCCCGCCAGATGGTCGTCCAGGCAACGGTGCCAGGGCGAGAGAGCCGAGGCAAGCTGATCGCCATCGCCTCCGTGCAGGCCGACCATCCCTTTGCCTCCTCCGGGAGCTACAACCTGGCCAAAGCCGGGGTGGTGCACCTGCTGCGCACGGCTGCTGCCGAGCTGGCCGCACACAAGATCAACGTCAACATCGTCTCACCCGGGTTAATCGATACCCCGGGCGAGCGCCAGTACGCCACTGATGCGCAGCTGGCCGCGGTGGCCGCTCGCCTCCCTTGGGGACGCATGGGACGCCCCCAAGAGATCGGGCGAGTGGTCGCCTTCCTCGCCGGACCGGATGCCGACTTCATGACGGGGGCGGTGGTACGCGTGGATGCCGGCGAGCTGGTCGGTCTCACGTCGGCATAGCAGCTCCACGGTGCGCGTTACTCGCGGAGTCATTTCAGGCCGCTCGACGGCGTGATTGCTCCTTCAGCAATGTGGCAACAAGCGCGGTCCAGCCAGTCTGGTGACTCGCGCCAAGGCCGGCGCCAGTGTCGCCGTGAAAGAATTCATAGAACGGCACGTAATCGCACCACTGCGGATCAGTCTGCTGCATCGGACTGCTGCCGAGTACCGGCCGACACCCTTCGGCATTCCGTAGGAAGAGCGCAACTAACCGCCGTGCCAGCTCATCCGCAATCTGATCGAGGGTGAGAAACGTGTTTGACCCAGTTGGGCATTCGACGAGAAAATCGTCGCCGTAGTACCGGTGGAAATTGCGGAGTGCCTCGATCAACATATAGTTGAGGGGGAACCAGATCGGTCCACGCCAGTTCGAATTCCCCCCGAACAGACCAGTCGTCGATTCCGCCGGATCATAGCTGACCGAGAACTGCCGACCCGCCATCTCCAGCACGAACGGATGTCTGGCGTGATATTTACTGAGCGACCGAATCCCGTAATCGCTCAGGAACTCGTCCGGATCGAGCATCCGTCGCAGGAGTGCTTTCATGCGGTGGCCGCGTACCAAAGCCAGCAGGCGCTGCTCGCCGACGCCTGGTTCGAGCCAGCGCGACACCTGACTGGCCAATGCTGGCCGGTTGCTTAGAAACCACTCCAGGCGGGCTCTAAACGTCGGCAGGTGCTCGAGCAGATCCGGCGTGATCGTCTCGACCGCTAGCAGTGGGATGAGCCCGACCAGCGAACGCACGCGCAGCCGGCGAGTCTCGCTGTCAGGCAGCAGCAGGACGTCGTAATAGAACTCGTCCTGCTCATCCCACAGGGCGAAACCCTTGCCGCCGATGTTGTTCATGGCGCTGGCGATGAACAGGAAGTGCTGGAAGAACTTGTTGGCGACATCTTCGTACACGCCGTTGTCCCGCGCCAGGTCGAGAGCGATGACCATCATGTTCAGGCAGTACATGCCCATCCACGCCGTGCCATCTGACTGTTGCAGATGCCCTCCGCCGGGCAGCTCGGCGCTGCGATCGAACACGCCCACGTTGTCCAGTCCGAGAAACCCTCCCTCAAAGACGTTTCGCCCGTTGGGATCCTTGCGGTTGACCCACCAGGTGAAGTTGAGGAGCAGTTTGTGGAAGACCTGCTCGAGGAAGGCGCGATCCGCGCGACCTTTCAGACGGCGCTCGATCTGGTAGACGCGTAACGCTGCCCAGGCGTGGACGGGGGGATTCACGTCGTCGAACGCCCACTCATAGGCGGGCAGCTGCCCGTTCGGGTGCATGTACCACTCGCGTAACATGATGCTGAGTTGGTCTTTCGCAAGCTCCGGATCGAGCAGCGCCAACGGGATGGTGTGAAATGCCAGATCCCACGTAGCGAACCACGGGTACTCCCAGCTATCTGGCATCGACAGCACGTGGGTCGTGTTGAAGTGCCACCATGCGGCATTGCGGAGTTTGCGGTCTGGCGGCGGTGACGCAGTGGCCGGATCGCCTGTGTGCCACAGATCAACGTCCCAGATGTAGACTTGCTTGGTCCAGAGCAAACCGGCGAACGCCTGGCGCTGAACGCGACGTTCATCCTCCGACAGTCGCTCTGCTCCGAAGCCGCTGGCGTAAAAAATATCTGCCTCACTGCGCCGCCGCTCGAGCACCGCTCGGGCGGTGCTGAACGGTTCCTCTGGCCGATTGGCGCTGAGCCGCAAGTACACCAGCTGCGTACCGCGCGGCGGTAGCATCCAGTGGTAGTGGACCGCCATTTTGGTTCCAACGGCCGCGGGATTAACTGTGGCCTTACGGCCGTTGACGATGTATTCGTGAAAGGCATCTTTCACGTATGGCGTCCGGTTAGGAGCGCCCCACAAACGCTCCGCGTTGCTCTCGTTCTCCGTAAACAGCAGCTCTACTGCGGGCTCGAAGGCGAGCCAATATTGGCCGAGTGTCGGATGCCAGGCACGGACCAGATCTGATTCTTCCAGGCTGAGCTCGGGCCTCTGGGGGCTATGGCCCCAGGTCCAGGTATTGCGGAACCACAGCGTTGGCAGGAGGTGTATCGGTGCTGCCTGTGATCCGCAGTTGGTTACGCTTATCCTGATAATCAAGTCAGTCCGAGCCGCCTTGGCGTATTCCGCGTGAACATCGAAGTAGCATTTCTGCGCGAAGACGCCCGTATCGAGCAGCTCGTACTCGGGCTCGGTGCGATCCCGCCGACCGTTTTCCGAAACAAGCTCGGCATAGGGAAACGCCGCGTGAGGGTACCTGTAGAGGGCACGCATGTACGAGTGGGTGGGCGTGCCGTCCAGGTAGTAGTAGACCTCCTTCACGTCCTCACCGTGGTTGCCTTCGGTGCCGGTTAGCCCAAAGAGGCGCTCCTTCAGGATTGGGTCGCGCTCATTCCACAGCGCGAGGGCAAAGCACAACCGCATCTGGTCGTCACAGACGCCCAACAGGCCGTCTTCGCCCCAGCGATATACTCGCGAACGAGCGTCGTCATGGGAAAAGGACGCCCACGGCGTGCCGTGGGCCGAGTAGTCTTCGCGTACGGTGCCCCACTGGCGCTCGGACAGGTAGGTTCCCCAGAGGTACCAGGTCGCGGGCCGCCAGTCGCTGGTACCGGCTTCACGCCGTGCCGGGTCGTTCCCGCGGTCATCCTCCAGCCGCTGTCGCTCGGGGTCCAGGTCGCTCAAACAGGTAACCGATCCGCCGCCATGCGGCCTACATCGCACTAGGCCGTCGCACCCTGCCGCTGCGTGAGCCATAGGATTGCATCAGTGTAGCCCCGTGCCGACAGAGCCGCAACGGGAACGTGAGGCGCGTCTGCCTTCGTCGGGTTCGGAGCACTCGAAATCGTGCGGATGTTTCTGTACCCTGTTGGTGAACTAATCTGATCCTGACCAACCAGCGTAGGGAACACGCGCGCGTACGGATCGTCTGGCCGACTCACAGTGTTCAACCCACGGGGGCCCGATGACAACGCTACCAGACACAAGAGGCGGAGAGAAGCTGCCATGAAGTATGACCACATCGTCGTCGGTGCAGGCTCCTCGGGCGCAGTCGTTGCCGCCCGACTCTCGGAGGATCCTGCCTGCGCGGTTCTTCTCCTCGAGGCAGGTCCAGACTGGCCGGAGGTGAACCAGTTGCCTCAGGATGTGCGAGACGCCCTGACGGTCTCGGTCACGGACCATGACTGGGGGTATTGCGCCGAGGTCGTGCCCGGCCGCCAAGCGACCTACGCGCGCGGAAAGCTCGCCGGCGGCTGCTCCGCGATCAACGGCGCGCTTGCTCTACGTGGCCAGCCGGGCGACTACAACGATTGGGGCGAGTGGGGGAATGACGAGTGGACCTGGGAGAAAGTCTTGCCGTACTTCTGCAAGATCGAAGACGACCAGGACATGCGCGGCCCCTACCACGGGATCGGCGGCCCGATCCGGATCGTTCGCTGGAAAACGGAGGAGCTCGTCCCCCTCCAACAGGCCTACCTCGAAGCGTGCCTGAAGCTCGGCTTCGCCTACGTCGAAGACCACAACGACCCGACGGCCCTTGGGGTAGGGCCACTCCCGATGAACCGGCTCGGGACGCTGCGCCTGTCCACGGCGATCGCCTATATGAATCCGGCTCGGGGTCGGCTGAATCTGACCATTCGCCCGAACGCCCTGGTCAACCGCGTCGTCTTCGAGGGAACTAAGGCGGTCGGATTGGAGGTCGAGATGGACGGACTGCTGCAACAGGTGTACGCCGACCATATCACCCTGTCTGCAGGGGCGCTAAATACGCCGGCGATTCTTCTGCGCTCTGGGGTCGGCCCGAAGGCGGACCTCGAGCCGCTCGGGGTCCACGTCGTCCTGGATCAACCGAACGTCGGGGTCAACCTGATCGAGCACCAACAGATCGCGGCAGGTATCATCCCCAGGGACGGCGTCGCCAACGCGGACGACCCCGATGTCCAGATCATCGCCCGCTACAGCTCGAACGGGACGACCGACCCGACTGACCCGCGATTCAACGACATGCAGATGTACTTCGTCAGTCGCTACGTTCCGATCACGCATCGCCCGATCAGCGCCATGAGCGTCCTTCAGAAGCCACGCTGCCGCGGCCACGTCTCGATCAACACGGCCGATCCGCATGCCCAGCCGGTTATCAAACTTAACTCTTACGGCGACCCCGACGACATGCGAATCGCGCTCGACGGCTTGCGTCTCTGCTGGCAGATCGTCAACGAGCCGCAGATTAGACGGATGTCCGCGCAGTCAGCCTTCCTTACTGACGACATCGTAGCTGACGACGACAGTCTGGTGGAGTACATTCGAGCGAACTGTGCCACGATCTGGCACCCAGTCGGCACGTGCAAGATGGGGCCGCGGCGGGATCCGACCACCGTTGTCGATCAGCACTTCAACGTACATGGGCTCGACAACCTGAGGGTCGTCGACGCGTCAGTCTTCCCTGGGCACACACGCGCCAACCCGAACCTTACCTGCCTGGTGATGGGCGAGCGCGCGGCGGAGTGGATGCGCGCAACAGCGATCTGACGCGAGTTGTGCGCGATCGTTCTGCTCGGCACCGGAAGGACGTAGGTCCGCTGATCCGTAGCTCGCGAACTGTCACTTGATGGAGGTTAGAATGGATTCGGACACGCGGCACGTTGACGCTCTAATTGTTGGATCAGGGCCGGCGGGGTGTACCTACGCACGGAAGCTGGTTGAAGCTGGGCGCTCCGTGTACTTGGTTGACATGGGCGCGAGGCTCTCGCCCCGGCCTGGCGCACATCTCAAGAACGCCTTTTTGTATCAGCGCGACATCGACCTATTTGCGTCGGTCATTCGCGGCCATCTGCATGTCTTGTCGGTGCCACCGAACCATCAGCCTATCCTAACCCTCAATCCAAGCTCGTTCTGCGTCGACTACGGCACATTCCCAGGCATAGCCCACAACAACCAGAACCCTGACCAGAACCCGTCCGCGAATCTGAGTGGAGCAGCGGTCACCTACGCGGTGGGAGGGATGGCGACGCACTGGACCTGTGCCACGCCACGTCACCACCCCACGATCGAGCGCAGCGACATCTATTCGGACTGGGAGTGGGACCGCCTCTACACCGAGG
>WNFV01009606.1_pt1 | contig 10668 bp, 9 predicted proteins | sample 5400101 | NCBI WGS metagenome assembly WNFV01 (sample SAMN13153361, study PRJNA577476) | soil metagenome | isolation source: 115 cm soil or saprolite under grassland replicate 1 | place: USA:California | collected 2016-06-15
GCTTGATTGCCTCGCCCAATTCCAGCGCCAACCACGCCGTGGAAATTTCTCTTTGTGAGCCTTTAGCCTGCGCGTCCGCGCGCCATTTGGCGCGGCGGCTCTGGTGTTTTTCTGCCAGCTCTTTTTGTCGTGCGTCGACTGCCGCTTTTTTCTTCGCATCATTGCCCAGGAGTTCGCGACAAAGTCGGATTAGTTCCGGCACGGCGACCGCCGTATCTGCGGTCATGGGGACGTCCACCGCTTGTAGCGCTTGATAGTCGTTGGCCCAAGAATGCACCAGCATATCGTTCATCGAGATAGTGATGATCTTCACTGCCGGGGAGCTGACGTACTCGCAGTTACGCGTTTGTTTGCTCACCGTGGTCAACGAGCCGAAGAGGTCCGCCACATCGAGAGCCAAAACGACATCGGCCCTTTGCAGTAATTCCCTCGCGCCATCGGTGACATCCAAGGAATGAACACTCGGGAAATTAAATCGCGCTCCCTTATCGACTACGGGAATCGCCAGTAACTCGGCCAGCTCAATCAGCGCGGGTACGTTTTGGGGATTGCGGCCGAGGGTGTCCGCAATAATCAACGGCGCTTGCGCGCTCACCAGCAATTGAGCTGCTCGCTTGAGCGCATCCGGATTGGCCTGAGTCGGCGCCGGTGCGGCGTAACGGCTGACGTCCGGCACTTCCACGGCGCTCGCGAGGGCGTCTTCCTGAATATCCGCATCGTAATTGATATAGACCGGCGCCATGGGATCGGTCGTCGCGATTCGATAGCCGCGGATAAATGAGTCCGGCACGTCGGCCAATGAATACGGCTGATCATCCCATTTGACGTAGTCGCGCACTTGGTTACCCTGGACGAGCGCGGTATGGATCCAGTCGATGCGCGGCCGGCGCCGCTTGGAGTTCATCGGCCCGGTGCCGCCTAAGACCATGATCGGCACCCGGTCGATATAGGCGTTGAAGATCGCCATGCTGGCATGCTGTAAACCGACCATGTTGTGGGCGATCGCGATCATCGGTTTGTTTTTCGCCTTGGCATAACCGTGCGCCACGGCGACGGAGATTTCTTCGTGATGGCAGAAGATCACTTCCGGCTTGTAATTGCCGCCATAATTGACGATGGAATCGTGGATGCCGCGGAAAGTCGCGCCCGGATTAAAAGCGGCGTATTCGATCTCGAAGGCTTTCATCAAGTCGACGACGACATCGGAACCGTATTGCGGTTGTTTTTTCTCTACTTTGCTTTGCGGTTTGGCCACTGATCTATCCTCCCCTGAAATAATGTTCCGACTCAATATCAGGAATTCTGCGCGTTGACTAGAGCTTGGCGCGATGACAATGCGCCGCTCGGCTGCGAGCGTAAAAGTCCCTTTTCATAGAACAATTCCAACGTCTCCATCAAGTCTCCCGATCGCGCGCCGTCAGCGGATGGCTGACCCGGATTTAATGCAGCGATGGCCTCGAGAACTTTTTGCACCGCCGGGGCCATGAACGACTTCATGCCATGATGACTGAAGGTCCTTTTGAGCTCGTCCATTTCCTCCGCTCGCCGCGCCGCATGAATCCGCAAAGCGACGACGCTGGAAGACACTTTGTCCAACAGACCGGGGAAACTAGCCTCGTACTGCGCGCGGATTTCATCCAGTAAACCGAAATGCCGCGCGCCCATCAAAAGCTCGCAAAACAATCCCTGCAGTCCTTTGGTCAATCCGGCGTAAACGACTTTGAACGCGGAAGCCTGATTAGTGCTCGGCCCCAAGACTTTTATCGGAATGTTGAACAACTCCAGGTCGCGCAGGCGCGCGGCGTCCGGCCCGGAAACGTAAACGATGGTCCCTTTGCCCATCTTCGCCGCCGCGCCGATAATACAACCGTCGACGAATTTCACCCCAGCCGGAACCAGAGTCTTGGTAATGTCATCCGCGGTCATCGGCGAGATCGCGTTAGCGTCGAGAACCAAGAGGTCCTGCCGACCGGCTTTTAACGCGGCCTTGGCAACTTTCGCCGCCACTCGCTTGGCCGCGAACGGAACCACGATCGACACGATCAGTTCGGCTTCCCGGACGAGCGCGGTCATCGACGGGAGCGACGTCACGCCGGCATTTTCGGCGCGCTTGCGGCTGACCTCGCCGCGATCCTTGTCGTACGTCAATACTTCCACGCCGTGGCTCTTGAGGAGCTTTGCCCAGTGGAACCCCATTTCGCCGATACTCATGATGCCGATTTTTTGAAAAGCCATATTTATCTCCTTTGGTTACCTGCCCATGTGCATTTACGGCTTGATGATCAACGAAGACCGCTCTTCTTCCACTTTCGCCTTCTCCTGCGACATGAAAAAGGCAAAACTTTTTTGCACGAGCCCGGTGAGAAATGACACATCGAGCGGCCCCGGATCGCCTGCGCCAACTTGGAGCGCGACGGCAAGGGAGAGCTTGGCGAGGTCGGGCCGATTCGTCTCTACCAAATAGAGCGCCATGTCTTCCATGCGGCGTTTAAACCCTTGGCCATTTTCGCCGGAGCAAAGCGCCTTTACCGCGTCGCGCGCGATGGCGGAGAAACGCTCTTCTTTCTGTAACTGATTAAGCACGAGACGGCTGGTCTGTGCTTCTTGCAGCTGCGGCAAAAACGCTTGAAACCATTCGTCCGTCAAAATCCAGTAACGCAGCTCGGGCTCGTCAAGTAGACGCCGCGATTGCTCCCGCCAGGCGCCGTCGCGCGCCTGGGTGGCGTCAAGCCTCTGGTAGATGGGATGCGGTTGTTCTTTGGGCTTGGCCGTTGTGAGCATCGAACGAAGCTCATGGAAGTTTTCGAGACCGCTTTGGCCGCGCGCCTTGGCCCTCTCGTAGCCTTGATAGATCATCTGGTCGGCAAACTCCCAGGGAATCGAGATCATACTCACGTCGTGTTGTTCCTTGATGTCCTGGGCCATTTTGCGCAGCTCTTTGCGACGCACACGCATCCCGCCGATGCGCACCAGCCCGTCGCGATCCTGAAGCATCGCTTGAATGACTTGCAAACCATGATTGGGTTGCGGCTTGGCGATCCAAACCAACCGCCCGCCACCGCCGTCGACGGCGGACATGTAAGCTTCGACATCGGCGGCCCGCTCGAAGAGCGATGCCGTGTTTTTTTCCGCCACTTCTTCTGGCGGCGCGACCAGACCCTTCTGCGCCAATTTGAAGCGCGACCGTTTGATTTCCTTCTTGAGTTCTTTACCGGTGATTTGCCGGTCGATCTCGCTGAGCGCTTCGAGCGACGTCATGTCGAAGATTTTACCGAGGGAAAAGATTACGGCGAGATCGGTTTTCCGGCCTTTTCCTATTTGCGTCTTGAGTCGAGGCACGAGATCCGGAGCAGGCGCGTCGATCGTTATACCCAGAGCTCGCAGCGATGTAAGCCCTGCCCGGATCTCTTCTTCGTGCGATTTATTCTTTGCCAAGCCGGTCGTCCCTCATTCGCCCTTAGCGGCGCACAGGCTAGCCCTCCCCTTTTCACAAATCCGAGTTCATAACTTCGCGAGGTCGGTAATTTTCCCCTGACGGCCCGCGTGCGCGAAGTTCGGCCATTCTTCGACCTGCGCGTCGCGATAATTCTCGCGGTACCATTTGGCGATTTCGCCCGCCGGCGCGAACCAGACTTTGTCGTGGCTCTTGGCATAGCGGATAAATTCCCGCAGCAGGAGCGCGCGAAAGGGTCGCCCGCCGACGAACGGGTGATTGCCCCACATCATAAACTTTGGATCGGTCTCGCCTTCTTCGTAAAGACAATCGAAGCAGTCTTTCCACATCTGCAGCATATCGCGCGGCGTTCGCCCGGCGCGTTGATAGCTCGAGTAATCGTTCAGGTCTTGGAAATACGAGAGCACCGTCAGTTCTTTGCCCTTGAGCTTCAGCGTATATGGAGTTTCCTGGTGCTGCGGGTCCATCCAGTAAGTGTAGCCACACTCCAAAATAATTTCCGGCGTCGACGCGCTCGGCGCAACACCTGTGGAAAGATAGCCGACCGGCGCCTTGCCCACGACCTTTTTCACGGCATCGACGGTTTTCTGAAGATCTTTCTTTTCCTTGTCGCGCTTCTTCATGTAGCTGTAATCATGAATCCAAGTCTCGGTGCCAATTTCATGTCCCTGCTCGGAGATTTCCTTGAAAATCTCCGGATAATTCTGGACAGTGATCCCCGTCGGGAAAAAGCTCGTGTGAATTTTTTCCTTCTCGAAGATTTCCAACATCCGATAAATGCCCACTCGTTCGCCGAACTCACGATCGGTGATAATCGCCAGATTTCTCTTGGTGACCGCGTTTCTCGGGAAGCTGCGCCGATTTTCCTGTTGCAGAGTATTTGGCCCGCCGAGGTCTTCCGGCCAGGTCTCGAAGGCGACGCACGGCGTGATCGCGATGCGCGCGCCGTCGGGCCATTTAATCGGCTGTCGCTTCGGTTTGACTCTCATACCGCCTCCTGGATCTAAAGTTTGATTACTCATGCCACAGTTCAAAAACGTTTCCAAACAGATCCGCGCGCTCTCGAGTGCAATCAGAGAAATTTCTTTTCCGCGCCGTCCACATCGTCACGACCGAATATTCACGCGCAGTCCGCGATAATCCCAAATGCCGCCTTGACTTGCGATGGGATGCCAGCTAATTGAATTTATCGACTCTGACAGAGGAGGTTGCGCCATGGCTGATGCGAAAATGATCGAATACCGCGTCGATAACGGCATCGCGGTGCTGGAAATCAATCGCCCACCGGTGAACAGTTACACCACGGAATTGTTGAAAGAATTGGATGTGTCGATTCTTGAAGCTCGTTTTGACGAAAACGTTCACGCGATCGTCCTCACCGGCAAAGTCGAGAAATTTTTCTCTGCCGGCGCCGATATCAACATGCTCTCCAGCAAGTCCCTCGGTTTCAAGAACAACTTCGCTCTCCACGGCCATGAAGTGCTGATGCGATTGGAAAACACGCCGAAAATTATCATCGCCGCGATCAATGGCCACGCGGTCGGCGGCGGGCTCGAGATCGCCATGGCGTGTGATATCCGGATCGCCAGAAAAGAAGGCGGCCGCGTTGGCCTGGCAGAAATCAATCTCGGCGTCATGCCGGGCATGGGGGGCACGCAGCGTTTGCCGCGGCTGGTCGGCAAGGCGCACGCCCTGGAGCTTTGCGCCACGGGCAAGACCATCGCCTTCGAAGAAGCTCTCGACATGGGACTGGTTCATTACATCTACGAAAAAGACAATTTCATGCAGGAAGTCATGGACTACGCCCGCCAGTTTGTCGTTCCGAACAAGAGCAGCCTAGCGGTCGGCAAAGTAAAACGCGCTATCCAGACCGGACTCGAGCTTTCATTACCGGATGGATTGGCGTTCGAGCGCGAACTGCTGGCGCAGACGTTTGGTAGCGAAGACGGTCAGGAAGGCGTCAAGGCCTATCTCGAAAAACGCACCGCGCAATTCAAGGGCAAGTAACCACTACCTGTTTTCCGTTTAAACGTTTTGAACGATTTGAACGGCTTGAGCTTTAATTATTTGATGGGGGTTATCTAATGGCTAAGATGTTTATTGGCGGCGAATCCGTCGACTCTGTAACCAAGAACACTACTGAAGTGCGCAACCCCGCGACCGGAGCAACGGTCGATACCGTGCCTCAAGGGAACGATAAAGACGTGCAACAGGCGATTCAGGCCGCGGAGGATGCGTTCAAAGTCTGGTCCGATGTCACCCCGGAAGATCGCGGTAACGCGCTCTTGAACGCGGCGGAATTGATTAAAAAGAATACCGGCGAAATCGCCCAACTACTGACCCAGGAGCAAGGCAAGACGCTGTTCGAAGCGGGTCTGGAAATTCACCATTTGGTTCACGGCTTGGAATTCTACGCCGGGCTCGCCTCCAAAGTCCGCGGCTCTCATGTGCCGCTGCCCCAGAAAGGCGCCTACGGCATGGTCGTGCGCCAGCCGATCGGCATCTGCGGCGGCATCGTGCCGTGGAATTTTCCGCTGACGTTAATGGGAACCAAGCTCGGCCCGGCGTTGGCCGCCGGCAACACGATCATCATCAAGCCGGCCAGCACGACTCCCCTGGCGACGATTAAAGTTATCGAGCTGATTGCACAGGCGACCTTCGGTGAAGGCAAGGCGCAAAAGACTTTGCCCAAGGGCACCGTCAACATTGTCACCGGTCCCGGCGGCAGCGTCGGCGAAGAGCTGCTGCGCAATCCGCGCGTCCGCCGCATCGCCTTCACCGGTTCGACTCCCGTCGGACGCCACGTCATGGAAGTCGCCGGCCGGGAGATCAAGCGCGTCACCTTGGAGCTCGGCGGCAGCGACCCAATGATCGTGATGGAAGATGCCAATCTCGACTTGGCGGTGAAGATGGCCGACGTCGGCCGCTACTTCAATTGCGGACAGATGTGTCTCGGCGTCAAACGGCTGTTTCTCCAAGAATCCATCGCCGACAATTTTGTCGGCGGGCTAGTGGAAATCCTCAAGAAGAAAACCGTCGGCAATGGCATGAGCAAGGAAACCCGCATTGGCCCGATCCATCTCGGCGCCCAGCGCCAGGAAGTCGAAGAGCAGGTGGAAGACGCCAAGGCGCGCGGCGCCAAGGTGCTCTTCGGCGGCGAGCGGCCCAAAGGCGGCGACTTCGACAAAGGTTTCTTTTATCTGCCGACCTTGATGACCCATGTGCCGGACGATGCGCGCGTGACCAAAGAAGAAGTCTTCGGTCCCGCGCTGCCGGTCTACACTTTCAAGACGTTGGACGAAGCGCTCGAAAAAGCGAATTCCTCGGAATTTGGTCTCGGCTCTTCGATCTGGACGCGCAATTTGCTGCATGCCAACAAGGCGATCGACAAGCTCCAAGCCGGCAACGTGTGGGTCAACTCGCTTCACTACGGCTATGACGAGCTGCCCTTCGGCGGCGTCAAGTCCAGCGGCCTCGGCCGCGAGCACGGCCCCGAAGCGTTGGATTACTACCTCGAGCCCAAGGGCGTCGTGGTGGTCAACGTGTGAGCCACCACCCCGCGCCGTCCAACCCTGGAGTAGTGGAATGTTGGAATAATGGAGTATTGGGCACCGGAAACCCAACACTCCAATATTCCATCACTCCAACATTCCTTTCACAATCGAGTTGACAACCCGCGCCCCGTTCAACTACTTTAACGTTATCTGTAACGCGCAAAGGAGCTCCCCATGTTTGCACAAATGAGACATATGGCCATCGTCACCAGCAATGCGAACAATGAAGGCGATTTTTATCAAGACGTATTCGGCATGAGGCGCTCCACTTTGCAGCGCGCCGGTGGAGCGGTGGTCGTCGGCGACGGTTACGTCGGTTTGAATCTCAACCCGCGGGCGCCCGGCCGCCAGGCGGGCTTCGATCACTTCGGTTTTGAAGTGCAGGATGTCGAAGTCGTATTTGCTCGCCTCAAGGAAAAGTACCCGAAGATAGAAGTGCTCAGACGTCCCAGCAATCGCCCCTTCGCCGGCATCAGCATGCACGACCCGGGGGGAAATGTTTTCGATTTGTCGCAGCTGAACATGGAAAACCGCCGCGACCTCTACACCGACAAAGTCGAGGAGCGCAAGCGCCGCATCGGCCACTTCGGTCTGCGCTGCGTCGAACCGGAGCAATGCGCCGAGTTCTATCGAGGTGTGTTTGAATTGACCGAACTTGAGAAACCGGCCGGCGATTCAAATCACTATCTGTCGGACGGCAAAGTCACCCTGGCTGTCATGCCGTGGAAGATCTCCGACTTCTACGGATCAGGTATTGAACGGCCGGCGCTCGACCATATCGGCTTTAAAGTCGAGAGCCTGACTGCATTCAAAGCGGATCTGGAAAAGAACTCCCATCTGTTTACTCCGGAGGACCGTCCCGAGAAAAACCCCGAGCGCGAGGTGAGGCAAAAACTTTTGGCCACCTGCTGCTTCGGCCAATTTCAAACGGCCGATCCCGACGGCGTACTGATCGACGTGTCGGAAAATTAAGCGGTAATTAGCGCGAAAAAAATTCGCGCAATCACAGAGCAGGTCACAAAGCGAGGGCAGGTCAATAACCTGCCCTCTTTTTTGGTTTCAGGTTCCTTGTGGTGAATCTCCGATCCCGCTTTTGGCTTCGGCGGCGGATTGCTCACGGGCTGGTCTTTCTTAGCTTGCTCCATCGACCTGCGCCCAATCCCAGCGCGATCAAGGCGAGGAAATAAGACAACGCGGGCACCATCGCCTTTGCCGGTGGTTCTATGCCGGTGACCGAAACGACCTGCTCGTGACGAATCGTCGGCACTCCCGGAATGTTTGCGGCGGCGGCCACTCGGTACTCGGCGCCATCGGGGAATTGAAACAGCATCGAGAACTGACCCGTCACGAGCAGTTTCTCGACGCCAAATACGATTTTGTTCTTTTCCAAATGAGTGATTGTCAAAGTGAGGAAGGCTGCTGGTTCTTCGCCGGCTGACTTGCCCTGCAACCGCCATTCAACGCGACCGGGCGTGCCCACCTTAGGCGGCACGACCTCCAAAGCAGCCGTGCGGAACGGCTTTGCGGTCTCTTGCGCGGCGGAAAATTCCGCCGATCCTGACAGCAATGCAAAGGCAATCGATAAAGCTATGGCGGACCGAGCTTGGGTGAAAATTCTCCCGGCGACCAGGCCGAGAAAAAACAGCCCGACAGAAAACCCGCCGAGAGCAAGCCATTTTCTTTCGTTCTCACGAATCTTGAATTTGAAAATCTTGCTCGCTTGCTTGCCATCGGGCGTGGCCACGGCGACCGCCAATCGATACTCGCCACGGATCGGCAAGAGATAAATCCAGTTGGCTCTGCCCTGGAGGAGGCCTAGGCGCATTTCGTTAAGCCGCGTTCCCTCGACGAAAGGAAAATCGGTCGAAAAAAGGCGCCCCGGCTCAGGCGCGTCCAAACGAATATCGACATCTCCCTGACGGATCGGCTTGCCATCGGCGCCGGTGACAAGCAGAGACATGCTTACCGGATCCGAGAAGGGACGCATCAATTCCAGGCGCGGCGATGTCTTAAAGTAGATGTAAAGCTCCTCCGCCCAGAGGGAAGAACCAAGCGGCAAGAATACGATGAGAAGAGCGGGCGCGAGGCGGCTGATCAGTGACAAGGAACCACGGCTAGGGCATGGCGAACGTTATGCAGCGTGTCGTGGACCGCGGGATAGCTGGCGGCCAGCGCGATGAATAGAGTTGCTCCACAAACGGAAAGAAAGATTCCCGATTTAAAAAGAAAGGAAGTTTGTTCGGATATCGATAGTCGGAGCCACGTGGCTAATATTCTTTCCATGAGCATCGTCTCCCGCTTCAGCTGAATTGCATTGTCATACTAACCGGCGCTTTCTGTCAAGTAAATCGACCCCGAATTTAACGGTTGCGTTTCGGCGCCGGCTTTCATATTTCTGAACGCATCTTTCATATTTGGAGGTCACGATGCCTGTCGTCCACATCTACATGTATGCCGGAAGGACCAAGGAGCAAAAAAACGAGCTGGTAAAACGAATTTCGAAGGACTTCGAGGAAGTCGTCAACGTTAAATCCGAGTCGTTGAATATTCTGTTTCACGATACCGACAAAGAAAATTGGGGCATCCGTGGCGCCCTGGCCTCAGATCAGCCTGCCAAGTAATTTCTTGAATCGGAGGCAGAAATGGCGATACGAGCGAAAGTCGGATTTATCGGCAACAGCGCGCCGGCGAGCCCGCACCACGAAAGTTTCAAGGCTTTCATCCCCAAGGACATCGAGTTCACCATCGTGCAGGAAGCCGGCTCGCAAACCTCTCTGTATGACGCCAGAGGCAAAGTCGAAGCGCTGATTGGTCAAGTCAAAGATTTGGTTGAGCAGCACCATTGGGACGGTATCATCATCAGCGGCGCGCCCAAGGAAGCGCTCAATCCCGGCATGTGGGAACGGGTTTCAGCCGAAATAACAGTTCCCGTTTCCCTGGCGCTGAGATCTTCCGTCGCCGCGCTGAAAGCCTTGTCGGCGAAGCGGATCTTGTTAATGACCCCGGTCGACGATCAGCTTAAGAAAATGTACCGCGATTACCTTGCGCAATTTGGCATCGATGCCGTTTATCCGCCGCAGACTCTGCGCGCCCACACCGACGCGGAGAAGCTCACGTCCGGCGACGTGGAAGCGATGACGAAGTCCGCGATTGCGCAGCATCCCGACGTGAACGCGATCTACTTTCAAGGGGCACTGCTTGACCCACTGCCAATCCTGGAGGAACTGGAATCCGAGATGAAGCTCCCCATCGTTGCCAGCAATCCCGCCATGCTTTGGTTGATTCTTTCCAAGCTCGGACTGAGCTACAAGATTATCGGTTATGGGAGATTGCTTTCCACTTGGCCTCGATTGCCCGCGGGACCGTTCTAACTCCCCGCCCAAGGATCTCCCGTGCGAACCGTCCGGCTTGCCTATCGAGATAACGACCGCACCTCGGTCATCTACTGCATCAAAGCGATGGCCGAGCGCCGCTACGGCGTTGAAGTTCAAGTGGTTCAAATCGAGCCAATTCGATCTAACCGTCGAGTAGAGAAGAGGCGCGCCACTGTACAGGTCAATGACTTCCACTGTATCCGCCCTTTTGGGCTTCGTGGCAAATGGTCACCAGACCATCAGCACGTCTCCTCCTCCCCCTCTAAAATTCCGTACAGCGGGTTTT
>WNFV01014935.1_pt1 | contig 10668 bp, 4 predicted proteins | sample 5400101 | NCBI WGS metagenome assembly WNFV01 (sample SAMN13153361, study PRJNA577476) | soil metagenome | isolation source: 115 cm soil or saprolite under grassland replicate 1 | place: USA:California | collected 2016-06-15
GGTCTGCGAGGGTGACGACCCCATCGACATCAACGCCGACGTCCTCCAGGAGCTGCTCGCATGACGAACGCCGCTGCCACCATCCGCCCCCGCGACCGCGACGCCATCCTCCAGTCGCTCCGGGCCGGGGTCGTCCCCCGCACCGGCCAGCAGCACATCCAGGTCGGTCGGGTGGAGGAGGTCCGGGCGCTGCTCCGCGACATCGAGCGCGTCGCTGACGGGGGTTCGGCGATCCGGTTCGTTATCGGCGAGTACGGCTCCGGCAAGACCTTCTTCCTGCACCTGGTGCGCTCCATCGCCTTGGAGAAGCGGCTGGTCACCGCCCACGCTGACCTGAGCCCCGACCGGCGCCTGCACGCCACCGGCGGCCAGGCCCGCAGCCTCTTCGCCGAGCTGACGCGCAACCTCGCCACCCGAGCCCGGCCCGACAGCGGGGCCCTGACCAGCGTGGTCGAACGCTTCGTCACGACAACCCTTGGCGAGGCCCGAGAGCGCGGCGTGCCGCCCGACGCCGTCATCCATTCGCGCCTGGACGCCCTGAGCGAACTGGTCGGGGGCTACGACTTCGCCGAGGTCGTCGCCGCCTACTGGCGCGGCCACGACACGGGAAACGAGCAGCTCAAGAGCGACGCTGTCCGTTGGCTCCGCGGCGAATTCTCGACCCGCACCGACGCCCGGGCGGCGCTGGGGGTTCGCCGCATCGTCGACGACGCCAGCGTCTACGACCACCTCAAGCTGCTGGCCCGCTTCGTGCGGATGGCCGGCTACGGCGGGCTGCTCGTCTTTCTCGACGAGCTCGTCAACCTCTACAAGCTCCACAACACCCAGGCCCGCAACGCCAACTACGAGCAGCTCCTGCGCGTCCTCAACGACAGCCTGCAGGGCACCGCCGTCGGCCTCGGCTTCCTCCTCGGCGGCACCCCCGAGTTCCTCCTGGATACCCGCCGCGGCCTCTACAGCTACCCGGCCCTGCAGTCACGGCTGGCGGAGAACGCCTTCGCCACCGGCGACCTCGTCGACCTGTCAGGGCCCGTCCTGCGGCTGGCCAACCTCACGCCGGAGGACCTCTACGTGCTGCTGACCAAGCTTCGCCACGTGTACGCGAGCGGGGATCCGGCCGCCTACCTCCTGCCTGACGCCGGCCTCACCGCGTTCATGCAGCACTGCTCTGGCCGAATCGGCGACGCGTACTTCCGCACGCCCCGTACCACCATCAAGGAGTTCGTCAACCTCCTGGCGGTCCTCGACCAGAACCCGAGCGCCTCCTGGGAGGCGCTCGTCGGGCAGGTCGACATCGCTACGGAGTCCAACCCGGACCTCGCGCCCCTTCCGGAGGTCGACGGCGAGGGGCCAGGTGCGACCGGGGAGAGCGGACCGGTCAGGTCCTCCACCGCCGCAGCGGGCGACGACGACCTCGCCTCGTTCCGGCTCTGACGCCACGCGGAAATGGCTGAATCCTCTGCTGCCTTCGACCGCCTCCACCCCAGCGTCCAACGTTGGATCTGGCAGCAGGGTTGGACCGAGCTCCGCGACGCCCAAGAGGCGGCCATCGAGCCGATCCTGGCCGCGGAGGCTGACGTCATCATCGCGGCCGCCACCGCCTCGGGGAAGACCGAGGCCGCCTTCCTCCCGGTCTGCTCCACCCTTGTGACTCAGGATGCGGTGGCGTCGGGCGGGGTGCGGGTGCTGTACGTCAGCCCCCTCAAAGCGCTGATCAACGACCAGTACGACCGCCTGGACCAGCTCTGCGAGCACCTCGGGGTTCCGGTCCACCGCTGGCACGGCGACGTCCCAGGCTCCAAGAAGGCGAAGCTGCTCAAGGACCCGGGCGGCATCCTGCTCATCACCCCGGAGTCGCTCGAGGCGATCTTCGTCATCCACGGACCGAAGGTCGCCGTCCTGCTCGGACAACTGCGGTACGTCGTCGTCGACGAGCTGCACGCCTTCGTGGGCACCGAGCGAGGTGCGCAGCTCCAGTCGCTACTCCACCGCGTCGAGCTGGCGCTTCGCCGTCGCATCCCCCGCGTCGCGCTCTCGGCGACGCTCGGGGACATGACCGTTGCGGCCGAGTTCCTCCGGCCCCGCCACGGCAATCGAGTCCGGCTGATCGTCGCCCGCGACGACGGGCAGGAGCTCAAGCTGCAGCTTCGCGGCTACCTCGCTACCGAGCCGCGGATGAACGCGAGAGCAGCCGCCGCTGCGGAAGCGTCGGGCAAGGAGGTCAAGGTTGAGGACGTGACCGCCGGCGACAAGCTCGCCATCAGCCAGCACCTGTTCGCCACCCTGCGGGGCACCGACAACCTCGTGTTCGCCAACGCCCGCCGGGAGGTCGAGGTCTTCGCCGACCTGCTCGCCCGGCTGTCGCAACGCCACCGGGTGCCCAACGAGTTCTGGCCCCACCACGGCAGCCTCTCCAAGGACCTGCGCGAGCACGTCGAGGCCCGGCTCAAGGACCGCAGCCAGCCGATCAACGCGGTCTGCACGTCCACCCTGGAACTAGGGATCGACATCGGCACCGTGACCAGCATCGCCCAGCTGGGCCCCCCACCATCGGTCGCCGGCCTGCGCCAGCGGCTTGGCCGCTCCGGCCGCGCAGGTGGACCAGCCATCCTTCGCGTCTACGTCGGCGAGCCCGAAGTGACCGCGCAGACGCCTCCCACAGATGCGCTCCGCGCGCAGCTGGTGCAATCGATCGCGATGGTCCGCCTGCTCCTGGAACGCTGGTACGAGCCGCCGCTGTTGGCCGACCTGCACCTCTCCACCCTGGTGCAGCAGGTGCTGTCGACCGTCGCGCAGCACGGAGGCGTCCGTCCTGCCGAGGCGTACGGCGCCTTGTGCGCCCACGGGCCGTTCGCCAAGGTCGACCAGCAAGCCTTCACCATGCTGCTGCGGAGCCTCGGCGGCGCCGACCTGATCATGCAGTCGTCGGACGGGACCCTGCTGCTCGCCCCGACGGGCGAGCGGATCGTCAACCACTACAGTTTCTACGCGGCGTTCACCACGCCGGAGGAGTACCGCCTCATCAGCAACGGCCGCACCCTCGGCACGCTGCCCATCGACTACCCGCTCAGTGAGGGTGCGCTGCTGATCTTCGCTGGCCGGCGCTGGCGGGTCGTGAGCGTGGACACCGAGCACCGCGTCGTGGAGCTCACCCGTGCGGCGGCCGGCCGGCCGCCGCTGTTCAGCGGCACTGGCGCGCCCGTCCACGACCGAGTCCGCCAGGAGATGCTGGCGATCTACCGAGAAGCGACCCACCCGCCCTTCCTCGACGCCAAGGCCCGCGGCCTGCTCGTCGAGGCCCGCGAGAACTTCGCCCACTACCAGCTCTACCAGAGGATGCTGCTCCCTTGGGGTAAGGACACCCTGCTCTTTCCGTGGGCCGGCGACCGGGTGCACGGCACGATCGCCGTCGCCCTGACCAGCTGCGGCCTGGACGTCAGCCACGACGGCGTCGCCCTCACCGTCGCCAAGCGCACTCCCGAGGAGGTCCGTCTCCAGCTTGGAACGCTCCTGGCCGGGGGGCCTCCCACCCCCGACGTGCTGGCCAAGGCAGTCCAGAATAAGCGGGTCGAGAAGTACGACTGGGCGTTGTCCGATCCACTCCTCAATACCGCGTACGCTGCGCGGAGTCTCGACCCGCCTGGCGCCTGGCGTGCGATGGGGCGACTCCTTGGCGAGGCGGTAGCGCCCTAGTAGCTGCCTGAATCGGACAGCCTTGTACAGACTATGTCCAGCGATTGGACATCGCGCAGGGATGGGGCACATGCTTGGGGTGTGAGCGTTCCGGAAGAGTCCCTGACCGATACCGAGCGTCGCGTCGTCGAGTCGCTCATGGAGCTGGGAGAGCCAGCCAGTGGGCGCCGGGTCGCTGGGGTGCTGCGGATTTCGCCGACAACCGCGACAACCGCTCTGGGTCATCTTCGTGAGCTGGGCCTGGTCGAGTCGCGTCCGGCCGGACGTGCGGTGTTGTGGACGGTTCGAGAGGACGCCCCATCCCTGGTGCGCCTGTTCGGGCGCCACCGGGCGGGCAGCTCGTCACCCGCCCGGGCGCAGGGACCAGCTCCGGCGGACGCCGACCGCTGGGAGCCGGTCGGCTCCGGTGACGCCGGTCGCAGCACACTGACGGCCGTGGTGTTCACCGCGATCCCGCAGGAGTACGACGCCGTCCGCAGACAGCTCGGCAGCTGCTCCAGGGCGAGGACCCCGATCGGGACCCGCTTTGAGGTCGGCCGCATCCGCGGTGACCGTGCCGATTGGGACGTTTACCTCGCCGAGATCGGCATGGGAAACGCCGGTTCAGCGGCGGAGATCATGGCCGCTGCCGCTTTTGATCCAGCGCTGGTCCTCTTCGTGGGCGTCGCCGGGGGACTGAAGCCCGATGACCAAGCCCGAGGCGACGTCGTCATCGCCGAGCGGGTCTACAACGTGCACAGCGGCAAGCACGCCTCCGGGCCGGACGGGGCGTCGGAAGTCCTGTCGCGTCCGGTGTCGTTGCCCACCTCACACCGCCTCACCCAACTGGTCCGCGAGGTGGCGCGCAGCCGATGGCAGCCACAGGCGCCCACACCAGGCCGGGCGCCGCAGACCCACCTCAAGCCGATCGTGGCAAGTGAGGCGGTCCTCGCCGACGAGGACAGCGAGCTGCGCCAGAGGATCGCGCAACGCTTCAACGACGCGGGCGCCGTCGACATGGAGTCATACGGCGTGTACGAGGCGGCGCATCGCACCGAGACGCCCGTCCTCGCCGTCCGGGGCCTGTCCGACCTGGTCGGCGACAAGCGGGCGGCCGAGGATCGCCAGTGGCAGCCGCGCGCGGCAGCAAACGCGGCCGCGTTTGCCGTCGCCCTGCTGAGCCGCGCCGACGACGGCGACTTCCCACCCGGACGCCGCGTCCCACCGCAGCCGCCAAACAGCGCGCGGCCGGTTGCAGCACCTGAGGCGGAGCGGCTGGCTTCCGAGGGAGCACTGGATCGGCTCCCGCCGGCACTGCGGCCGTGGTGGCGGCGCCTTCGCTTGACCTCCCCGGCGCGTGCGGCCGCCGCGCTGGCCGATCTGGCCGCCCGTTCCGAGTCCCCGATCGGCTGGCTCGGTAGGACGCGCCACCGCCCTCCCCCCTGGCTGCGGGAGGATGACCACGGCGACGCGTGGGCACTGCTGGCCCGCTTCGCAGCCAGCCACGGCTCGCACCATGCGACATACGCGCACCAACGGGCGGCAGAAACGGCGGCCAACACCGGATCGGACACCATCGCCGCGCTGCACCGTCTCGCGGCGGCGGTGAGCCGCGCCGAACACCCGAACGCCGATGCGGTGGGTGGTGACGCGCAGGACGCCAGCCGGGCAGAGGCGGTGCGCCGCCTGCGAGCGGAGCAAAACACAGTCGTTGGTCCGCTCGCGGCGTTTCTCTGCGCGGCGGTCGAGGGTGACCACGACGAGACGTTGAGCGCGGCCGGACCTGCACTGAGGGTCCTTGGCCTCGACCCCGTCAGCCTCGGCCTGCCGCCCACGGCGACTAGGATCGACGATGAAGCCTGTGCGGCGCTGGCAGAACTTGCGGAGACGGACCCCGACGTCGTCACGGAGCTGCGCGGCCAGGTCCTCCTCTCCCTTGCGAACCTGCGGCTGCTAGACGACGACACCGACGCGGCGCTACGAATCCTCGCCCTTGCGCGGGAGGCGGTGCCAGCCGGGACAGCACCGCTGTTGCTGACCGCCCGCGCGCACCTCCAGCGCGTCGCCGGTCCCACAGGCCAAGGGTCGAACGTCGACGACACGGCCGCGGTGCTCGCCGACGTCGAGCAGATGGCCCTGCTGGCCCGAGACCGGCGCCGCGACTGGAACGGGCCGACCGCCGAGGCGTTGGCGCTGGCCGGCCGCGCGCGGGCGCAGTCCGGTGATTTCGCGGGCGCGTTGCGGCTGCTGTTCCCGTCGCCGCGAGGACGTGCGACCGACCGCGAGGCGGCTGACCCGGCCGTTCGGGAAGTCGCCTCTGCAGCGGCCACCTTCGCCGGAGAGCCACTGCTCGCAGTCGAGCTGGCATCTGGGGTGACCGACCCAGTCGAACGGCACCTGCTCCGGGCGGTTGCTCTGAGTCAGGCGGAGGGCATGGCTGATGAGGCGGAGCGGTCCTACCGCGCCGCCCTCGAGAACGTCCCTGACGCGCGGCCCGATCAGCTGGTCCGCGTGCTCCTCGGCATGGCGCGGCTGGGCGCTCCGATCACGGCAGATGCGAAGGGAACCATCGCTGACGCCCTCGCGCGGCTGCGCCGCATGGACCCGGAGGCTGCGGACCTGGTCGAAGCATCAGCCGCACTGCGCGCTGGTCATCCCCGCGACGCCCTCGTCCTCGCCCGTCAGTACCCCGAGTCCGTCGCGGCCATGGAGGTGGCGGCCGAAGCAGCCGCCGCAGCCGGCCACCCCGACGAGGCGATCCGTGTCCTGGAACGGGTCGGGCGAGAGCGAGGCGACAACACCCTGCTGGTGCAGGCCATGCTGCTCGCTGCGGACGCCGGACGGCGCGACGACGCCGAGCGGCTCTCGACCAGGCTGCTCACCGCCGCTGACCCCGCAACCCGCCGGCAGGCACTGCAGACTAGGTTGCAGGCGGCAGGGCGAGAGGGCAGGTGGCAGGACGTCGCGGACCTGAGCCGCCGCCTCCTCGATGACGAGGACCTAGAGCCAGCCGAGGTCAACCGGGCGGTCCGCGATTCATACCGGTGGGCGCTTGCACAGGCCGAGTTCCACTTGCGTCGACCCCAGCGGGCGCTCGCTGCGCTCCAAGCGCCCGACCCGCTTGTACCCCGCAGCCGGGAAGAGGCGCGGCTGCTGCTGGCAGTGCTCCACACGGTCGGGACCGACTCCACCCAAGGGCTTGCGCCACACGACGTGGTCACCCGTGCACTGGAGGTCGCGGCGGAATGGCCAGGCGACGAGGAGATCGTCGCGGGCTGCCTCGGCCTTGCGATGATGACGGCCACTAAGATCCCGTTGCCAGACCAGCTCCTGGTGCGACTTCGGATGCTGCAGGAGGACTACTTCGCCCGGTTCCCCGACCCGAAGACCCTGCAACGAATCGACCTCGGGGAGGACCTGGCTGGTCTCGTGCAGCACATGAAGGAAGCCATGGCGCCTCAAGCGGAGGCGCTGCAGGATCTTGCGCGGCGCGTTTGGCTGGGCGTCTACCCGCTGGCCTTCCTCGCCGACGTAACGCACCGTTCGTACGCGGAACTGCTCATCACGCGTGCCCTGGGCTGCCGCGTGATCGCCGGTGACCCAAGCGTTGGTGACCAGCAGCGCAGCGCCGCCCGTGACGCCCTGGCCGGTGGCATCGTCGCGATGGATACCAGCGCGCTGCACCTGCTCGGACACACCGGCGTCGCAGACACTCGCCTGACCGCACAGTTCGCCCGCATCATCCTGCCCGCGTCGCTTCGCGACGACGTTCTTCGCGCCAACGCCGGTCTGGCAGTCCGCAGTGTCGGAACCCTCTGGTGGGACTCCGCGAAGCAGCGGCCAGCTCTGACCGAGTTCCCGCCCGAGGTAGCCGACGGCTGGGCGGCGGAGGCGCAAACACTCGTTGACCGGCTCGCCCTTGTCGACGTCGTCGCGGACCCCGTCGGGCGGCCAGAGAGGATATTCGACGCGGCGCTGCTCCTTGCCAAGGATGTGCTGGTTCCGCTGTGGGCCGACGACCTCGCGCTTCGCCAGGTAGCCGAATCCGCCGGCGTCCGTGCCTTCGGCACGCTCGACCTCATCGGCGTGCTCGTCGAAAGCGGTGCGCTTGCTCGTGAGGACGAGGACCGAGCCTTGGACCTCCTCGCCGAGGAGGGTGCCGTCGACCTTCCCGTCCTCGACCGCCTGGTTGAGTTCGCCCGCGACACCGGGTGGAAACCGGACGGATACGCTGCCCTGCTGCTTGCCAGGCCGCGATCGTGGATCCCGCCGGAAGCGGGCTTCGGCCGATACCTTGCCTGGGCCAGCCCTCCGCCGGCCCGGCCACGCGCCATCGCCACGCTCTTGGCCTGGACGGTCCTCAACAAACCCACCGAGGCCGTGCTGCCGGCGTTGCTCGACGCCGGACAACGCGTGCAGCAGGCCGCCGCGCCCGATGGGGATGTGCTCCCACCGCTCGTCGCCATCCTCGCTGAGACCATCAGCCAGGTTGAAGGGCCCGCCAAGACAGGAATCGTAATGACAAGGCTGCTCGGATCGCTCGACGAGGAACGCCGCACAGCGGCCATGCAACTGTTCCTAAGCCCACCACGATCGCCCACATAGCCGCTTCTGCGTGGCGGCGGAGCTGTCCGCAGGACATTGAAGAGGTCGAGTATGTACTGAACCTGGCATCGCGCCACTTCTCGCTGGTAGGCGCACGTTCGATCCAGAGCGGCACGTCTTCGATGTCACTTCAAGCTCCGCCTCAGGTTCGGCTGAGCAGCGTTCTTCTGTGGAGAAGAGTCCGGGCATCTGCAGCTAGTGACCTGTTTCTTTCCAATCCCCTTACCTGCGTTCCGCAGCTGTGGTGGTCGCCTGGTACGCGGATTCGTGGGTTGAGCTGCGAGAACGCGGCAGCGAGCGGGTGCTGCGCGTGTTACTAGGCGGCGGTGTTGTGGCTGGTCAGGGAGTTGTGGTTGCCAGCTCGATGATCTTGGCGGGCGGGTCGAGTCCGAGCTTGGCGTAGGCGTCACGCTGGGGCTTGGTCAGCTCGGTGCGCTGCCGGAAGCTCCCGTCCGGGCCCGTGAAGGTGATCACCTGCAGGCGGTGCAGCTCGGCCGCGAGGGTCTGCCAGGTCGCGCCGGTGGTGGTCTCCACGACCCGGACCAGCAGCAGCGCCAGCCAGCACAGCAGCACGTGGGCGCGGATGCGCTCCTCGAGGCGGTGGTAGACCGGGCGCAGGTCGATGACCTGCTTCATGTCGCGCCAGCCCCGCTCGACTTGGAGGAGCTGCTTGTAGCCCAGCGCGATGTCCTCGGCCGACAGGTGCGGGTCGCTGGAGCGCAGCAAGTACTTGCCGTCGAGGTTGGTCTCGGCCTTGATCCGGGACTTGTCGACGCGCAGCAGCCCGGAGGGGGTGACCCGCAGGTAGCGGTTGAGCCCTGGCTTGGTGGAGATGACCCCGCGCAACTCGGCCCGCTTGGTGGCGCTCAGCTTGTCAGAGCCGGCGATCGTCTCGGTGAGCTGGGCGAGGAGCCGCTCGCGCACGGCCTGGTCACGCTCGGCAGCCTCGGGGTTGTGGCAGATGACGAACCGCTCCGCCTCGCTGATGTTGACCTCCTTGACGCGCAGGTTGCCGGCGACCTCGGCGTAGCGGCCCTGGCGTTGAAGGGCGGCAGTGGCCTCGGCGGAGCCCGAGCGCAGCCGCTCCCCGATGATGTAGTGGTGGTCGCCGCGGCGCAGGTAGCGGCGGTTCTCCTGCGAGGCAAAGCCGCGGTCAGCGACCCACACCACCCGCGCCAGGGTCCAGTCCCGCAGGTCGTGCTTGACCTGGCGGATCAGGGCGGCGTCGGTGGTGTTGCCGGGCCAGCACCACACCCGCACCGGGATCCCCGTGCGGGTGACCGCCATGCCGACCACGACCTGCGGCAGGTCGTCGCGGTGGTCCTTGGACTTGCCGTAGCTGCGGAACCCCGCCATGGCCGCGCCGTCACCCTGGTCGCCCGCGCCCTGGCCGTCGCCATCCGGTTGCGGGACAGGCATGCCGCGCTGGTCGCGGGCGAGGGGCGCATCGGGCTCGTCGAGCTCGAAGTAGGTCGAGGTGGTGTCGAAGAACAGCAGGTCGACCTCCAGGTCGAGGAGGCTGGCGACCTGCCAGAACACCGCCCGCTCCAGCTCGCCGGCGATCTCCAGCAGCCAGTCCATCGCCCGGTAGCAGGCGTCGTCTGTTGTCTCGGGCAGCCCGTCGATGTGGACGTCGTCGGTGACCCAGCCGGCGGCAGCGAGCTTGGAGGACGCCGCCAACGCCCGGTTGGCGACCAGCGCGAACAGCACCCGCTCCACACGCCGGTCCAGGCGGCGGCCGGCCAGCAGCTTGCCCATCACCTGGTCGATGCCCAGCCGCCGCCACACTCCGTCCAGCACGTGCGCGCCGCCAAGCGGGCGGGCTTCAAGGAACACAAGCTCGGAGCCTGCGGTCGCCCGGAACGCCGTGGCGGGGTCCAGCAGCCGCGACAGCGAGGCGATCAGCCGCTCGATCGCGGCGCGCTCGACCCGGTCGGTGCGGCCGAAGCTGTACAGGATCCTGGTACGCGACGCTCGCACTGCGGGGTCCCACTCGTTGTGGACCAGCTGCAGGTACGACGCCTGGGTGCCGTTCTTGTTCTGCCGCTTCACCTCTCGTAGGAACATGTCCCAGACACTACCAGATCATGCCCTGTCCAGAGGGTATCCAGCGCTCAACTCGTGTACTAGGAGCTTGCGGTGAATAGCACCGGTCGCACACCCCTGACCTGCAAGCTTCAGCCCCGATGTGTACCAGGAACCCGATCATCTGCGGAACGCAGGCCTTACGAGGAGGTACTGCCGAGGCTCAATAACGAACGTTTCTGCAACAACCCGAGCAGGTGGCCATCGGCCCACTCCCCGTAGCGTCCGGAACCCGCGTCCGAAATCAACGTCGCACAATCAGGGCGTTCGCCGGGTTGTGCGACACTAGTTGGCATGGCGCACCTT
>WNFV01009607.1_pt1 | contig 10666 bp, 9 predicted proteins | sample 5400101 | NCBI WGS metagenome assembly WNFV01 (sample SAMN13153361, study PRJNA577476) | soil metagenome | isolation source: 115 cm soil or saprolite under grassland replicate 1 | place: USA:California | collected 2016-06-15
CAAAGAATGGCGCTCGTGGCTTGCCAAGAACCATAAGTCCGTCGCCGAGATCTGGCTGATCTACTATAAGAAGGTCAGCGGGAAGCCGCGCGTCCCTTACAACGACGCGGTCGACGAGGCGCTGTGCTATGGCTGGATCGACAGCATCCTGAAGCCCATCGACGGGCATAAGTACGCGCAGCGCTATTCGCCGCGAAGGAAGACCAGCAGGCTGTCCGACATGAATCGCGAGCGCGTGCGGCGGCTGGTCAAGGCCGGTCGCATGACCAAAGCCGGCCTGGCCGCCATCGAGCACACCGGCAAAGGCTCATCGAAGCTCCCTGACGACATCGTCGCCCGACTCAAGAAAGACGCCGCCACCTGGCGCAACTTCCAGAAATTCCCCGCCTCGTACAAACGCATTCGTGTTGGTTGGATTGCAGCAGCGCGACACCGGCGGGAAGTCTTCGAGCAGCGCCTGCGCTATTTTCTCAAGATGACGAAGCAGAATAGGCGGTTTGGGATGGTGCAATAAGACCCATCTCCTCGAGCAGGCTGCTCCCGCCGGTGTCCTGATTCCACCTTCTCTCTGCTCTCGTAAGCACCAGCCGCTCCCGCGCCCGTGTCATTCCCACATAGAGCAACCGCCGCGATTCCTCGATCTCTTCGACGATGCTGTTCGTCGCGGCTTGATAGCCGGGGATCTGATGGTCCTCGACGCCCACGATGTAGACGCGCGAAAACTCGAGCCCCTTGGTCGAATGCAGCGTGAGGAGGTTCACGCGGCCTCCCGAAACCGAGTCGGCTTCCGAAGACGACAGCGCGATCCGCTCGAGCAGCCGGTCAATCATGTCATCCAGCGTCCCCTCGGCGCCTTCCAGCAGTGCGCGTAACCGGGCGACCGCCGACGCATAGCGCTGCGTCGGGTCCCGCTGCGCGCGGAGCCGGGCCATGATCTTCGCGCCGCCCAGGAGGTCGATGACGTGGGCGAGCGGGGGATCGCTGTCCTTGCGCGACGTCGCATACAGCTCGAGGGCGTCGCTGTAGGGGCCGAGCGTACGGAATCGACCGATGTCGAACAGCAGCTTGCGCTCGACATTGTCCGATTTCCCTTCGAGCGCGATCGCGAGCGCCAGATAATCGAGCACATTCGCGAGCACGGCCTTCCGCGCCTGCACGGCACGCTGCTGTTCCAGCGCGCGGTAGACATGGGCGAGAGTCACGGCGTCGTCGAGCGCATGATGGGCGCGGCCGCAGTCGATGCCGAAGCGATGCGCGAGGTCTTCCTGCGTGGCCCGATCGCGCGACAAGGACTGCGCGAGTAGCAGTGTATCGTAAAAGGTTATGGTCTCGGCCCCGGCCAGTCGTTTGAGCACCGGGACATCAAAGTGCAGCCCGTTGTGGGCAATCAGGACGTCGTCCCCGACGAATTCTCGAAACCGCGGAAATACTTCGTGAAACGGCGGCGCGGTTGCAACATCTGCGTCTGTGTAGCCGTGCACCTTCGTCGCAGCCGGGGAGATGGGGCGGTACGGATTCACGAGCGAGTGAAACCGCCCCACGATCTCGCCGTGTTCGACCCGCGCTGCGCCGATCTCCACGACGCCGCAGGTCTCGACGTCCTTATCCGTGGTCTCGAAATCAAACGTGACGTAGCGATCGAGCGTCGCGTCGATGTCTTTGGAGTGCAGGAGCTGGAGGGCTTTGAAGACGGTCACCGCGTCCGCATCGATCACCGTGCCGGTCGGTGTGGCAGGAAGTCGCCGATATCCCGCCGCTGCCAACATCCCGCGCAAGGCGATCTCAACCCCACCTTTCGGCGCGAACGAGATATCCTCGGCGTTCGCGATCTGCTCAGCGACCCGCGGGGCGTCCGGCCAGCGCGCGGGATCGGTGATTTCGTCGTGCCGCGCCTCGAGCTTGTTCCGATATGGACCAACCGTTTGAGACAAGATCTCGTCGATCACCGCCGACAGCGTGCCGTGCGCGCGCGGCAACGCGCGAAGATTCTCGGCCTGATAAATCAGCCGCCACAGGTTCTTCGTGTCGGGATGCTCACGGGGACGACGGGAGGCGAGGGCGCGGAGCGAGTCGAGGAACGGCTTGGCATCGTCGAGCGCCGCCTCGACTTCCTGCAGGAAGTGCTTGGACAGGACGATCTGCGCGAATGCGTGCAGCGCTGCGGGGTCGTCGGGATGGCGGACGATGCGGAGCGCTGCGATCACGTAGCCGATCACTGCGTCCTCGATGAGCGAGCGGCCGCGCGCCAGCCGGCACGGGATTCCGGCGCGCAGCAGCCGGCCTTCGAGATACTCGCCCAACCGGTGCCTGCGGTAGAGAATGGCCGCGTCCGCCTCCTTGCCCAAATCGGCGATGAGCCAGGTCGCTTCCTCGTGCTCGTCCTTGAACGTCTGCAGCGCGACCTCATACGACGACTCGATGTCGGACGTCAACTGCTTCTGAAACAGGCGGGGATTCTGCGCCAGCACGCGCCGCGCCGTCTCGAAGATCTGGCGGGAACAGCGGCAATTCTTGTCGAGAATGATCGGCTCGACGTCGTAGTCACGGCGGAACCGCTCGAGCACCATCGGATCGGCGCCGGTCCAGGCGAAAATCGATTGCTCGTCGTCACCGACCGCATAGAAGTTGCCGTGCGGCGCCGCGAGCCGCTTCAGGAAGTCGTACTGCACCGCGTTGACGTCCTGGAACTCGTCCACGAGCAGATAATCCCAGCGCGCGGCGATCGCATCGGCAATCTCCCCGTGGTGCCGGAGCAGCGCTTCCGCTTTCACGATGAGATCGTCGAAGTCGACCATGTTGCGATGTGCGATCCAGGCGGCGTACTCGCGATACAGCCGCGCTTCGTCCGGCTGCAGCGGGTGATCCCGGAACCGGTGGCGGCCGAAGCGGCTCAGCATCCCGCCGCGACGCTCCGCGGGCACCTTGAGGCGGTGCAGGATGACATCCTGATACTGCTCGTCGGCGACGCCGAAGCCGCGTTTCAGGCCGACCTCGTCGGGGTGCTCGCGTAGCAACGCGAGACACAGCGCGTGAATCGTCCCGCGCGTCACCGCGTCGGCCTTGTCCCCCAGCGTCTGCTTGAGCCGCATCGCGATCTCTTCAGCGGCGCGATTGGTGAACGTGACGGCGCAGATGCGGTGCGGATCGATGCCGGTGTTGATGAGATGCTGAATGCGCGCGATCAGGCAGAAGGTCTTGCCGGCACCCGGCCCCGCGACGACGAGCGCCGGGCCCATCGGAGCTTCAATGGCAAGGCGCTGATTGGGAAGCGGAGTAAAGGTCACGGTACCTAACGAAAAAACACTAGCGACACCAAAGCAAATAACGGCAGCAGGATTCCCACGCTGTACGCCACGTAGCCAAGGAACGACGGCATCCTGACACCATTCTCTTCTGCAATCGCCCGCACCATGAAGTTCGGCGCATTCCCGATGTACGTATTCGCGCCCATGAACACCGCGCCAGTCGAAATCGCCGCGAGCAGCTTCGCCGCCTCTGGGTTCACGACCAGCGTTCCGACATACGCCCCGTGGGGTGCGACGCCGTGGAGGCCCGCGGCGCTGGCAGCAAACGCGAGATACGTGGGTGCGTTGTCGAGCACGCTCGAGAGCGCGCCCGACGCCCAGAAGAAGTGGGCCGGCTTCGTCAATTCAAAATCGGGTCGTTGCGCCCACGCGTTGAGCATCTCCAGCACCGGAGCCATCGTCGCGAAGATCCCCGCGAATAGGATCGCAACTTCGATGATGGGCCCAAACGTGAAGACGTTTTTCGTGCGACGGTCCCGCGAGCCGGCGAAATAGCCGAATGCCGCGAGCACCCCGATCATCAGCTCCCGGACGTTCTGAGGCCAAGGGTGCCCCACCGCGTCCGCCCGCCCCGCCGCCACGATCGTGACGATGATGCCGAGCAAGACGAGCGTTTCAACGCCGCCCGTGATGCGCAGGGGCTCGTGAATCAGCACCTCCTCGTGCTGCGAGCCCGGCAGCTCCTTCTCGTCCTTATTCAGCGCCCACTGGTCCCAGACGTTGAAGACCACGAGCAAGATGCCGTTGATCATGAGCCACTGCGGCCAGAGACGCAGCGTCCAGTCGAACGGCACGCCTTTGAGGTAGCCGAGCAGCAGGGGCGGGTCGCCGATCGGTGTGAGCAGACCGCCGCAGTTCGCGACAACAAAGATGAAGAAGATGACGATGTGGGCGACGCGTTTGCGGCGCTTGTTGGCGCGGAGCAGCGGCCGGATCAGCAAGACTGAGGCGCCGGTGGTGCCGAGCAGGTTCGCGAGCACGGCGCCGATGCCCAGCATGCCGGTGTTGACGAGCGGCGTGCCTGAGAGGGAGCCTTGAATGTGAATTCCGCCCGTCACGACGTAGAGCGCACCGATGACGACGATGAACCCGAGGTACTCCTGGAACTTCTCGTGCAGCAGCTCGGGAGCGTGGATGCCCAGGTACACGAGGATCGGTGCCGACACGAGCAGCGCCACGAGCGCCTTGTTGCGGTTGTGATGCCACCAGTGCGGCGCGGCGAGCGGCGCGACCGCGATCGCGAGCAGCAGCGCCACGAAGGGCAGGGCAGTGACGAGCGGAAGCTCAGCGCCACGCATAAGTTGGACCCATGCTGCTGCTAGTACTGGTGCTTGCGCAAGCCCCGATAGAGCTCCAGGCGGGCATGATCATCACGCAATCGGTGCAAGTGGTGCCCAAGACGTACCGCCTCACGGGTGCTCCGATCATCGTGCGCGGCGACCACATCACGGTCGACTTCCGCGGCGCCACGCTCGAGGGGATCGACCCCCAGGCGGATCCCGATCAGGCCCGCGACACCGCCATCGTGATCGATGGCGGCAGCAACATCCGCATCGTCCAAGCCCGTATCCGTGGATACAAAGTCGGTATCCTGGCGCGCGGTACGCGGCTGCTCACGCTGCGGAACAACGATCTCAGCAACAACTGGAAGCCTCGGCTTTTCAGTCTGGTCGAGCACGAAAGCCTGGTCGACTGGCTCTCGTTTCATCACAACGAAAAAGATGAGTGGCTCAGGTTCGGGGCCGCGATCTACCTGCAGGACGTCAAAGGCGCGGACCTGCGCGGGAACCGCGCGGTCGGTGGCATGAATGGATTGCTGCTCGTGCGGACCGACGGTGCCATGATTCGCGACAACACCTTCTCGTTCAACTCGGGACTCGGCATCGGCCTGTATCGCTCGTCGGACGACACGATCATCCACAACGAGCTCGATTACAACGTCCGCGGCTACAGTCACAAGTTCTACTCACGCGGTCAGGATTCCGCCGATCTGCTGCTGTTCGAGCAGAGCTCACGCAACCTCGTCGCGCTCAATTCGCTGACGCACGGCGGTGACGGCGTGTTCCTCTGGGCGGGCCAGACGACGATGGACTCGGGGACGGGCGGCGCGAACGACAACCTCTTCTACGGCAACGACGTCAGCTATGCGACGGCGAACGGCGTCGAGGCCACGTTCAGCCGCAACGAGATCATCGCGAACCGGGCCTGGGGCAGCGAGTACGGCGTGTGGGGCGGCTACAGCTTCCAGACCGAAATCGTCGGGAACGATTTCCGCGGCAACCGCACCGGCATCGCCATCGAGCATGGCCAGGACAATGTCATCGCCCACAACCGCTTCGATCGCGACTCGACGGCGATCCGGTTGTGGGCGGATTCGATCGAGCCCTCCGACTGGGGCTATCCGAAGCATCACGACACCCGGAGCCGGGGCTATCGGATCGGCGGCAATGAGTTCGTAGGAAATCGGACAACGCTTCACCTGCGAAACACGATGGGTGTCGATACGCTCGCAGTGATTAGTCGCCCTGTGCCGCCGCCTTTGCTGGCCGCTCTTCGCCGCCCTTCGCCGGCCGTAGCAGGTCGTGATCGCTCGGCGATCATCGTCGACGAATGGGGACCGTACAACTGGGAATCGCCCAAGCTCTGGCCGGTCGACTCCACCCGCGCGGTTCCAATGCGCCTCGCGACGCTCGGTCCTTCCGGTCGGTGGCGACTCGTTTCACTTCGGGGGGTAGCGACGCTGTCGCGCGCGGCAGGGCGAATCGGCGATACGATCGGCGTCGTGCCGCGTCGTGATTCGACAGGCGATTGGGAAATAGTGCTCGAGTCCGGGGGCGCGCGCTTCAGCTACGCTCGGTTCGAGCCGCGAATTGATTGGAGCGTGCGGTTCACGGACTCGTCCGGGGTAGCGAGCCCCGCGGCCGCGCCGCGGGGTGTACAGAGACTCGATTTCATGTGGTACCGTCCACCGGCCGCGTACAAGGACCTCCCGCAGAGTCACTGGTCGCTGGAGGCCGCCGGGACGGTCATGCTGCCGCCCGGCACCTATTCCCTTCGCACGATCAGCGATGACGCCGTTCGCGTGTGGATCGACGGCACACTCGCGATCGACGCGTGGACGGCGCACGAATCGCGGGTCGACTACGCACCACTCACGGCGGGGAAGCACGATCTGCGCGTCGAGTACCGGCAGGTGGATGGCTGGGTCGAGCTGCGGCTGGACATCATTCGCGGGTCAGAGCGGAGCGCTGGATCCCCAGGGCCACACTAGCCCCCTCCACCACCGTGTGCCCGATCGCGAGCGGCTCGGGCTCGGCGTACTCGATGTCTCCCTCAAACACGACGATCGTATGCCAGTCACCGGACAGCGCTGACCACCACCGCAGTCCCCCAAACCCTTCCTTATAGAGGGCGGCCGCCACGCGCTGAGTCTTTGCAAGGTCCCGGCTCGCCAAGACGTCCGGTCTGATGTCGTGCTTCACGAGGACAGCGGGGTCGCACAGGTCGGCCAGCTTGATTTTCCCCAACTGGCATTCGACGAGCGCCAGCGGCTTGCCCGACTCGATCAGGTCTTTGCGATCGATCTTCTGGCCGCGGAAGCGCTGCAGCTTTTCGGCGACGGCATGCACCGCGGTTTCGGCGATGTAGACGACGAGCTTGCCGTCCACGTCGAAGCGGCCGGCACCCTGGCGGGGATGGATGTAGCTGGGAGAAAACGGTTCGCCGGGCTTCGCGGCGGGGTCCCACGGAAATACACGCCAACCCATCAGGCGAAGGCGCCGGCCTTTTCAGCCTCGATCGCGGCGACGACTTCGGAGAGCCGCCCCTGCCGGATCACATCGATCGGGCGGCGGTCGCCAAGGTGCGCGTTGAGGCCGCGCAGCCACTTGGCGATCGAGGCCACCTCGAGAAATCCTTCCAGCAGCGACACCACGGCGTCCAAGCCCACCAGCTGCTCCCAGTTCCGGGGCGCGGGTGGTTCGCCGCGCTTCCACCGAACGACGGCGCTGCGGTGCACGCCCAGGCTGCGTGCCAGATCGGCGTCGTCAGGAAAGGCGACCTTGGCGACGTGGTAGGCCCGCTTGATCGAAGACTTGTTGGCTCGGATGCGTCTGGCCATTGCGCAACGATAATGTTGCGCGGTCTACCGGGCAAGGGCCGAGCGGATGAGCCGCGCGACTCGCTCCGCCGCCGGCGGATCGAGATTCGCGAGCACGATCACATCATAGCCGCCCGGGAGATCACCTTCGACCGCGGCGTTGAGTCCCGGGGCGCCGCCCGCGATGCCGACCATGCCGGCCGCGGGCGCGTTGGGGACTTTGTGCTCGCGCAGCGCGTTCAACAGCCGCAGCAGATCGTGCGCTGTCGAATAGCCACCACCGGCGGAGCTTCCCTTACCAGGTAGAAAGTCGGTGTTGCGTTTGACTGCGGCATCCGGCGGTGCGTCTTGACCGCCCCTCGTGTATCCCAGCGCCGTGTTCGCGGGCCAGCGATCGACCCGCCAGCTTCCCGTCTGGGTCATCCCGGCAGGCTCGTAGATGTGGCGCCGCACGTACTCGTAGTAGTTCTCGCCCGACAGCCGTTCGATGAGCAGCCCGAGCACGATGTAACCGGCATTGGAGTATTGCTGGCGGGACCCGGGCTCGAATTGCAGCGGCTCGTTCTTGAACAGCTCGAAATAGTCCTGCAAGGTCACGACATCGTGGCGCGTCTTCCCGGCTGGCGCCGCAAAGACGTTGCCCTGAATGCCTGACCGATGCTCGAGGATCTGGCGGATTGTGACTTTTGGCGCGGCGTCCTGATTAGGATAGTCCGGCCAGGCTCGCGCCAGCGAGGAGTCGATATTGAGCTTGCCGGCCGCGGCGAGCTGCCGGATGGCGATGCCTGTGAAGAGCTTGTTGATCGAGCCGAGGTTGAAGGAGGTTTCGAGATTGTTGGCGCGACCCGCTTCCCGGTCAGCCATTCCGTAGGCGCGCTCGAACTGCGGAGCTCCGCCCTGGGCCACGAGTACGACCCCTGAGAACTGATTGATCTTGGCGAGGCTGTCGAGAGACGATTGCCACGCTTGGGCGTTCAACGGCGCCGCCAGGACCGCCGTAAGGAATGCTGCGAGGAGAGGTTTCATGTTAACCCAGACGCGTAGGTCACCGGAAAGGTCGCTTCTCATGAAGGAGTTTCTCGCCCAGCGCGGCTGCACTTCATTTATGTGGTCGAGGAAGCGCGTGTCGCAGCGACTGAACGAGATGCTGCGCACCCACGCCTATCCCCGCTAGAGACCCGCCGGCGGGATAGATTCCCCGCCATGCAGCACGAGGCAGCCATCATAGCCGGCGCTGGGCCGATCGGCCTGGCGTGTGCGATCTCCGCCAAACGCCGCGGCATCGATCCGCTCGTGATCGACGCGGGCGCGCTCGCGAACTCGATCGTCCGCTATCCGATCAACATGACGTTCTTCACGACACCCGAGCGCCTCGAGATCGGCAATCACCCGTTGGTCTCCGCCGGCGCCAAGGCCACGCGCGAAGAGGCGCTCAAGTACTATCGCGGCGTCGCGCGAGTCGAGGGCCTGCGCGTTAGGACGTATACGAAATTGCTGGAAAAGAATCTCGTCGAGACGCGCCTGGGGCGAGAGCCAATTACCTGGGACAAACTCGTGCTGGCGACTGGCTATTTCGACCACGTCAACACGCTCGGCGTTCCGGGCGAAGACCTGCCGCACGTGCGTCACTACTTCGACGAACCACACCTTTCCTATGGTCTCGATGTCGTTGTGATCGGCGGCAAGAACTCCGCGGTCGAAGCGGCCCTGCAGCTGTTTCGCGCGGGCGCGCGAACGACGATCATCTATCGCGGGACGACGTGGCCCAAGAGCGTGAAGTACTGGCTTCGCCCCGACCTCGAAAACCGCATCAAGGCCGGCGAGATCCAGGCTCGACTCGGCAGCCAGGTCGTGGAGATCACGCCGCGCGACGTGCTCGTGCGCGGCGCGCTGGGCAATGAGGAGCGCATTCCCGCCGATCGCGTTTACCCGCTGATCGGCTTTCACCCCGATTTCGAGCTGTTCAAGCGCATCGGTATCGCGTTCGACCCCGCAACGGGACGCCCCGAGATCAATCCGGAGACGCTGGAGACCTCGGTCCCCGGCGTGCATGTAGCGGGCAGTGTGACGGCCGGCACCAAGATTTCGGAGATCTTCATCGAGAACGGACGCTTTGATGGCGAGAAGATCTTCGGCTCGGCGACCGAGCGGCAACGTGCTCAAAGCCTGTACCAAGGGATTACAAGAGAGACGGGGGAGTAGTCCCTTCCCATCCGGTATACGCGGACTAACTTGCCAACAATGTCGGAACTGCGCACCGCCCTGGCGGACGCCCTCGGCCCGCTGTATCGGATCGAGCGTGAAGTGCGGCCGGTAGGGGAGTACCGGTTATTCGTCGCAACTCAATCGCAAGACGGCTCAGAGCTCCTCGTCAAGATTCTGCCGGCCGCTTTGTCCCTCGGCATCAATGATTTGCAATTCGAGCGCGCCGTCCTGTTGCTCGGCGAGCGCCTCAACCATCCGAATCTCGTGAAACCACGGGGCGCGGGCCGCGCGGGTTCGTTCGTATACCACACGCGGCCTTTCGTTCCCGGCACGACGCTCCGCGCCTGGATCGGCAACAACGGTGCCATTCCGCTCGCCCGGACCGTGGAAATCCTGCGCGGCATGTTGAGCGGCCTCGCACACGCGCACGCCGCCGCGGTCTCACATGGCGAGCTGAAGGCCGAGAACGTGCTGCTGTCCGACGACGGCGTCCTCGTGGCCGACACGGGCATCGCGAGCGCGCTCGGCAAGCCGGCGACGACGCGCAACGACATGGCGGCGGTGCAGCTGCTCACACGCGAAATGCTCACCGGCGCGAAGCCGACGATCGGTGAAGAGCCGCTCGAGCAGACCCGTACCCTGCCGCTGTGGCTCACCGAATGGTTGCGTTCGCGGTGGACCGATGCGGGACGCGCGCTGGCGGGGATGCGGCCGCCCCCATCGTCCAGCTCCCAATCGTCTCAGCTCTTCGCCTGATCGGCCGCAGCGACATCCTGCAGGGACGGCGGAATCTCCGACTTCATTGCGAATCGCCCCAAGTAGTTAGCCCACTCGACACTTCCGGCCGGCAATGGCGTATTGTTCATATCCCTTGTCCCGGACTCTGTGATGCTAAAGCCTGTCATGCAGTTGGCCGCCGTCGGCCTCGTCGGCATAGTTGCCTGGAAACTTGCCGCAGCCTTCCTTTTGCCCCTCTTCTTCCTCGTCTTCAAGATTGGTTTGATCGTTGCCCTGATCATGCTGGCGTTCTGGTTCTTCAATAAGAAGTCTCGTGGTA
>WNFV01022021.1_pt1 | contig 10666 bp, 9 predicted proteins | sample 5400101 | NCBI WGS metagenome assembly WNFV01 (sample SAMN13153361, study PRJNA577476) | soil metagenome | isolation source: 115 cm soil or saprolite under grassland replicate 1 | place: USA:California | collected 2016-06-15
TGGCGTGCGCCAGGGATGCAGCGGCTGCTCGTCGTCGCCAGCTTGTACATCGTCGTGCTGCAGGCCGTCCTCGCGTACACGGTGCCGGCGTCACGTGCGGCTGGCCTCTCGGCGTTTGCCGCCTCGGCAGCCTACTTTGCCGTGAACGTGACGGCGATGATCGCGCGCATCTTCTGGGGGCGCCTCGCCGATCGCCACGGAGGCGCGCGTCGGTCGCGGACCTTGACGGAGGTGGGTGCTGTCGCGGCTGTGGGGGCGCTGCTCTTCGCCTCCGCTCTCCACGCGGGAGCAGCAGTCGTCGTGCCTGCGGCGATTCTCTTCGGTTTCGGCGCGCTCGGCTGGAACGCGCTCGTCTACGTGAGCGCGGGCGAGCGCGCGGCGCCTGAGCTTGCCGCGCCCTCGGTCGCCGTCGCCGCTACCGTCGTGTTCCTCCTTTCCGCGATCGCCACGCCACCGCTGGGTGCCCTGGCGGCGCACGCCGGATGGGATGCGTTCTGGGCGACGACGGCGGTGCTCGCCGCTCTCGGCGCTCTCGTCGCTACGCGGCTGCCGCGCGCGCTTCACGGCCAGACGGCTCTAAGCTCGTTGGAAGGCTGAGAGTGACCCTCGGCAGACCATGGCGAGCCCGCCTGCCTGGGATTGCATATTGTATGTTCCGGCCGTGGCGAGGATGCTCCAGGAGGGCGAGTCGCTTGTCCGAAACGCAAGCGCCGCCGCGACGGAACTCATCCGCGAGGCAATCGTCAACGGCCGCCTTGTCCCCGGCGAGCGCCTGAAGGAGGAGGAGCTTGCGCGCGAACTCGGCATAAGCAGGACGCCGGTTCGGGAAGCACTGCTCGTTCTGCAGGCGGAAGGGCTCGTCGATGCGACGCCGAACCGCGGTGCGGCCGTCCGGGCCCACGATGCCGTCGACCTCGACGACCTCTACCAACTCCGAGCACTCCTCGAAGGTTACGCCGCGCGTAGGGCGGCGAGCCGGATCACGTTGGAGCGGGTCGCGAGCCTCTGGGCGAGCTGCGACCGTTTCGACACGATCAGCGACGGCGACGTACGCGAGCTCGTGAAGGAGAACCTGCTCTTTCACAACGCGATCCTCGAGGCGGCCGCTAGCGCTCGGGCTGCCAGCATGGTCCGCAAGGTGATCGAGCTCCCTCTCGTCTACAAGTCTTATATCTGGTACTCGCCCGATCAAAAACGGATTTCGGCGCACTACCATCGACAGATCACCAAGGCGCTCGAGGCCGGGGACGCAGAGCGCGCTGAGCTCGTGATGAAGGAGCACGTCTTCGAAGGACGGGACATCCTCGTCGCGCACGTGCGGGAGCTTGAGGGGCGGGAATGACCGCGGCGACGGTCGCGAGAACGTCGGCCGCACGGGAGGCGGACGGCCCGGGTCCGCTCGCGGGCGTCCGCGTGATCGAGCTGGGCATGCTCCTGGCCGGCCCGTTCACAGGTCGCCTTCTCGGCGACATGGGGGCCGAGATCATCAAGATCGAGCCTCCGGGGCAGCCGGACCCGCTCCGCGACTGGGGCAAGGCGCGCTACAAAGGTCGATCCCTGTGGTGGCCCGTTCAGTCGCGCAACAAGAAATGTTGCACGCTCAACCTGCGCACCGAGGAGGGACAGCGGCTCCTGCTCGAGCTCGTGCGGCACGCCGATGTGCTCGTCGAGAACTTCCGACCGGGAACGCTGGAGAAATGGAACCTCGGGCCCGACCGCCTCTGTGAGGCGAACCCGCGGCTGGTGATCGCACGCGTCTCCGGCTACGGGCAGACGGGACCGTACGCTCCCCGGGCAGGCTTCGCCTCCGTCGCCGAGGCTATGGGCGGGATCAGGTACATCAACGGCTCTCCCGGCCAACCCCCGCCGCGAGTGCACATCTCTCTCGGCGACTCGCTGGCCGGGATGTTCGCGGCGCAGGCAATCCTCGCCGCTCTTTACTGGCGCGACTGCCTCGGTGGCGGGCGTGGTCAGGTCGTGGACGTGTCGCTGATGGAGTCGTGCTTCGCCCTCCTCGAGAGCACGGTGCCCGAGTACGACCGGTTGGGAATCATCCGCGAGCCCGCGGGGACGGGGCTGAAGGGCGTCGCTCCCTCCAACATCTTCGAGTCGAAGGACGGCGAGTGGTTGGTGATCGCGGCGAATGCGGACAACGTCTTCCGGCGGCTGTGCCAAGCGATGGGTCGGCCCGAACTCGCCGACGATCCGCGTTTCACCACCCATCTCGCCCGCGGCGAGAATCAGGAGGAGATCGAAGGCATCGTCGCCGAGTGGGCTGCAGCGCGCGACGCGAACGAGATCGATCGCGTCTTGAACGAAGCCGGCGTGATCTGCGGGCCGATCTACACGATCGCGGACATCTTCGCCGACGAGCACTTCCGGGCCCGCGAGATGTTGGTCGAGTGCGAGGATCCCGAGTTCGGCCCCTACATCGGGCCCGGCATCGTGCCCAAGTTCTCGGAGACGCCTGGGCGCGTGCGCTGGTCAGGGACCTGGGAAGAGGGGAGTCACAATCGGGAGGTCTACGGCCGGCTTCTCGGCCTGAGCGACGAGCGGCTCGACGAGCTTCGAGGGGAGGGCGTCCTGTGAAGGTGACGATCTGCGACGTCGGGCCAAGGGACGGCCTCCAGAACGAGCCGAAGATCCTCGAGCCCGGCTTGAGGGCCGAGCTGGTCAACAAGCTCGCCGACGCGGGGCTGCCGCGCATCGAGGTCTGCAGCTTCGTCAATCCGGCGCGCGTGCCGCAGATGGCGGGCGCCGAGGAGGTCGTCGAGGCGGTCGAGCGCGATGAGGGCGTGACCTACGCGGGGCTCGCTCTGAACGAAAGGGGCTACGATCGTCTCGCCGCCGCCGGTCTCGACGAGGTGCACTTCGCGTTCGTCGCCACCGAGACGTTCAACCAACGCAACCAGAACGCTTCCGTCGACGAGTCGGTGCACGCGGCGAAGCGGATCGTCGAGCGGGCGCACGCTGACGGGATCCGCGCGACTGTCACCATCGGCGCCTCCTTCGGCTGCCCCTTCGAGGGCGCGGTCGACACCGGGAAGGTGCTTTCTCTCGCAGAGCAGCTTTGCTCCGGCGGAGCCGACGAGATCGTCTTCGCCGACACGATCGGAGTCGGCGTGCCCCGTCAGGTTGGGCTCCTCGTCTCCGGGGGGGTGAAGCTCGGCAAGCCGGTCGCCGTGCACCTTCACAACACCCGGAACACCGGCTTTGCCAATGCCTACGCGGCGATCGAAGCGGGAGCGACCGTGCTCGACGCATCGGTCGGAGGGATCGGCGGCTGTCCGTTCGCTCCGCGGGCGTCCGGGAACATTTGCACCGAAGATCTCGTGTACATGCTCCACGGCGAGGGGATCGAGACAGGGATCGACTTGGACGAGCTCATCTCTGTTGCCGAATGGCTCGAGGGCGTGCTCGAGCGCCAGCTGGAAGGACAGATCTACCGTGCGGGCACCTTCGCTCCGGTGGCCGGCTAAAGGGGGAAAGAATGGCCTACAGGCTCGGAGTCGACGTGGGGGGAACGTTCACCGACCTCCTCCTCGTGCACGACGAGAGCGGCACCCTGCACCGCGTGAAGACGCCCTCGACGCCCGCCGAACCCTCTCTCGGGGTGCTGAACGGCGTCACGCGCATCTGCGAGGTGAGCGGGGTCTCGCCGTCGGACCTCGCCTACGTGATGCACGGCACAACCGTGGCAACGAACGCACTGCTCGAGGCGAAGGGAGCCCGCGTGGGCCTGATCACAACCAGGGGCTTCCGACAGATCCTCCACCTCGCGCGCTCGCAAACGCCAGGCCCGCTCGCAGGCTGGATCATCATGGTCAAGCCCGACCCGCCCGCCGCGCTCGAGGACACGCGCGAGGCGAACGAGCGCATGAACGCGCAGGGCGAGGTGGTCGAGCCCGTCAACGTCGATCAAGTCAAGGAGATCGTTCGCGATCTCGTCGAATCCGGTGTCGAGTCCCTCACGGTCTCGCTCATCAACTCGTATGCGAACCCCGACCACGAACGCCAGATACGCGACGTCATCCACGGGTCCTACCCGGACTTCCCCGTCACGATCTCGTCCGACGTCCTGCCGGAGTTCCGCGAGTACGAGCGCACGCTCACGGCGTGCATGAACTCCTACGTCCGCCCGAAGGTCGAAGCCTACATCTCGAGCCTCGAGGCTTCGCTGGCCGACCTGGACGTCAAGGGCGACCTCAACCTGCTTCGCTCCGACGCTGGGCTGATGACGACCAAGGTCGCCTCGGAGAGCCCCATCTACGGCATCCTCTCCGGCCCTTCGGGCGGCGTAGCGGGCGCCCTGCACGTCGCCGTTCGGGCGGGGTTCGAGAACGTGCTCACGTTCGACATGGGAGGGACGTCGACCGACGTGGCGCTCTGCGAGCGCGGCCAGCCGACGATCGAGCGACAGACGGAGGTCCCGTACGGCTGGGGCCTGCCCGGCGAGGTGATCCCGATCAAGGTGCCGAGCGTGAACGTCCGCTCGGTCGGCGCGGGCGGGGGATCGATCGCCCACGTGCCGGAGGTGACGGGCGCGCTGCGCGTCGGGCCGCAGTCGGCGGGGGCCGATCCGGGCCCGGCCTGCTACGGGAAAGGCGGCGCCGAGCCCACCGTGACCGACGCGAACGTGATCGTCGGCCATCTGCCCCCGCAGCTGCTAGGGGGCGAGATCGAGCTCGACGTCGAAGCGGCCAAGGCCGCTGTGCAGAAGATCGGCCATGCGCTCGGTCTCGACGTGCATCAGGCGGCCGAGGGCATCCTCGACATCGTCAACGAGAACATGGCCGGGGCCCTCCGTCTCGTCTCGGTCCAGCGGGGCTACGACCCGCGGGATTTCGCTCTCGTCGCCTTCGGGGGTGCTGGCCCGATGCACGCGAACGCCGTCGCCAAGGTGATGGGCTCGTTTCCGGTCCTCGTGCCGCCGGCGCCCGGTCTCCTTTGCGCAACCGGCGACCTCGTGGCCGACTTCCGCGGCGAGTTCGCCCGCACCTTCATCCGGACGGTTGACCGCACGACCGGCGAGGAGCTGCGGGCGATTCTCGACGGGCTTGGGAGCGAGGCGCGCCAGTGGCTCGAGGGCGAGGGCATCCCCGAGAGCGCGCAGCGGGTCTCCTACAACGTCGACATGCGCTACTACCGCCAGGGATACGAAATCCCGGTTGAGATCGATCCAGCCCTCCTCGCCGGCGACGGCGCCGCCATGCTCGCCGAGCGCTTCAACCAGCTGCACGAGCAGTTCTACCGCTTCAAGATGGAGGGGACGACCTGCGAGATCGTCAACCTACGGGCCGTCGGCTACGGAACCGTGCCGAAGCCGCGCTTGCCCGAGTCGGACGAGCGCGGAGAGGCGGACTCCTCGCACGCGGTGGTCGACGAGCACGAGGTCTACTTCGGCGGAGAATGGCTGCCGACCAGGATTTTCGACCGCTCGAGACTCGTACCCGGCAACCGTGTCGACGGTCCCGCAATCGTGACCGAGTTCGATTCGACCACGGTCGTGCTGACCGGCTTCACCGCCGAGGTCGACCGGTACCTGAACCTCATCATTCAACCCGTGAACGGGGAGGGAGGAGCGCGGTGAACGGAGTCAAGGTCGCTGAGATCCCGGACATCCAGGTCGACCCCGTCACGCTCGACATCATCGAGGGTGCGCTGAAGAGCACGCGCTTCGAGATGGACGCGACGCTCTTCAGGACGGCCATGAGCCCCGTCATTCGCGAGCAGCACGACGAGTTCCCGATGATCACCGACCCCAACGGCCGCATGGTCGTCGGGCAGTTCGGCTCCTACATCTCGGAGATGCTCGAAACCTTCGACGAGCCGATCGTCGAGGGCGACGTGATCTTCAACTCGGACCCCTACAAGTGCGGCGGGGCGATCTCGCACATCAACGACTGGCTCGTCTGCCTGCCCATCTTCTGGGAGGGAGAGCTGATCGGCTGGGCGAGCATGTTCGGCCACCAGATGGACGCCGGCGGACCTTTGCCCGGCTCACTCCCGACCGGCGCCAAGACGGTCTTCGGCGAGGGCATCCGCATCCCACCGGTGAAGATCTTCCGCAAAGGAGAGCTGAACATGGGGATCATCGCCGGCTGCCGCACGGCCGAGAAGCGGGTCCACGAGCTCTGCGGCCGGTTCGGCAAGGACACGTACCTGGCCGCCTGCCAGGCGCTGCTCGACCGGACCTACAACGCCATGGCCAAGCTGATCCTGGCCGCGATTCCGGAGGAGCCGCAGACGTTCGAGGATTGGATCGACGACGACGGGCTCGGGCACGGTCCCTACAGGATGAGGCTGACCATCTGGCGGGAAGGGGAGCACGCGTACTTCGACTGGTCGGGAACCGACCCGCAGGCGATGGGCCCCGTCAACTTCTACCTCTCGGAGGCCATGTTCAAGATGTTCATCGGGGTCTACCTGATCATGGTCTTCGACCCCCAGATCCTGTTCAACGACGGCTTCTACCCGCTGCTGCACATCGTGATTCCCGCGGGATCCCTACTGCACCCCAGGTTCCCGTCCGCGCTCGGCTGCCGCACCCACGCGTTGACCCGTCTCTTCGACATCCTCGGCGGCGCGCTGGCCCGCAAGAGCCCCGAGCACACGACCGCGGCCGGCTACGGCACGAGCCCCTACATGCTCTACTCGGGCTGGGACGGGAACGGCGAGTTCTACTACCTGATGGAGATCTCGTACGGCGGGATCCCCGGCCGGCCGATCGGTGACGGCATGGACGGTCACTCGTGGTGGCCCCTCTTCCAGAACATCCCTACCGAGTACCTCGAGGCGTACTACCCCGTACGGATCGACGGGTATACGACCATTCAGGACTCGGGCGGCGCGGGCTTCCACCGGGGCGGCAACGGGATCGAGAAACGCTACGTCTACCTCGAGCCGGGCATCGTCTCAATCCACGACGACCGGTGGCTCACGTACCCGTGGGGCATCCTCGGCGGGAAGCCGGGCTCCCGCTCGGAGAAAATCCTCGTCCGCACGGACGGGACACGGGAGCGCCTGCCCTCCAAGTGCGACGAGGTGCAGGTTGAAGCGGACGACATGCTTGTCTACCGAACCGCGGGCGGCGGCGGGTGGAAGGATCCGCTCGACCGACCGGTCGAGCAGGTGGAGGCGGACGTCGCCAAGGGCCTCGTCTCCGAGCAGAAGGCGTACGACGACTACGGCGTCGTCGTCGGCGACGGGGAAGCGACCGAGCAGCGTCGGGAGGATCTGCGCGCGACGCGGGGCGGGATCAAGGACTTCGACCTTGGCCCCGACCTGGCCGAGATCCTCGACCACGCCAAGGAGGAAACGGGCCTGGAGCCTCCGGTTCCGCCCGAACCGCTGCCCTGGGCGAGAATGGAGTCGCCCGAGGAAGCTCTGCGCCGCGTGCGGGAGGTCGGCGACCGACAGATGACCCAGACCGAATGACCGACGAGCAGCGCTTCGAAGGCTTTCACGGGCGGGCGGGGTTCGGGCAACGGCCGGCGCTGATCGTCGTCGACGTGAACATCGGCTTCACCGACCCAGCCTCACCGCTCGCATGTGAGCTGGAGGGAGTGGTCGAGGGGATCCGCCACCTGCTCGGCGAGGCCCGCCGCGCGGAGATCCCCGTCATCTACACGACCGTCTCGTATTCGGAGCGGGACAGGCAAACAGCCGCTGCATTCATCGACAAGGTCCCGGCCCTACTGACGCTCGAGGTGGGGAGCCGCTGGGTCGAGATCGACCCGCGGATCGCTCCGCGCCCGCACGAGCCCGTGCTGAACAAGCTGTTCGCCTCTGCCTTCTTCGAGACGCCGCTGGCGAGCCTGCTCGCTGCCGCCGACCGCGACAGCCTGATTGTGACGGGCGCGTCCACGTCCGGCTGCGTCCGGGCGACCGTAGTCGACGCGCTCCAGCACGGCTACCGGCCGATCGTCCCGCGCGAGGCCGTCGGCGATCGCAATCCCGATGCCCACGAGGCGAACTTGTACGACATCGACGCCAAGTACGGCGACGTCGTCTCGGTCGACGATGTGGTCGCGCACCTGGAGGAGCTCGCTGGGGCACACGCTCGCTGAGAAGATCCTCCTCGCCCACTGCGACGGCGACGACGTCCGGCCGGGCCAGGTCGTCATGGTCCGCTGCGACGTCGTCATGGCGAACGACGTCTCGGGGCCGATCGCGTTCCGGGCGATGGAGAAGATGGGCGCCGCGAAGGTGTTCGACCCGGCCAAGGTCGTGATGGTCGCCGACCACTTCGCTCCCGCGAAGGACGCCCGCACCGCCGAGCTCCTGAAGGGGATGCAGGAGTGGGCGGACAGGCAGGGGGTGACGTTCTACGGCCAGGGTCGCGGCGGGATCGAGCACACGCTCCTCTGCGAGGAGGGGTGGATCGTCCCCGGCTCGGTGATTGCCGCCGGAGACTCCCATACCTGCACCTACGGCGCGCTCGGCGCGTTCGGCACCGGTCTCGGCTCGACCGACATCGCCGCCTGCCTCACCTTCGGCGAGTTCTGGCAGGCGGTGCCGGGGACGATCCGCGTCGAGTTCACCGGCGAGAAGCAGCAGTTCGTGACCGGCAAGGACCTGATCCTCGCCGTGATCGGCGAGATCGGCGTCGGCGGGGCGACGAACTGCGCGCTCGAGTTCGTCGGCGACGGCGCGGCGGCTCTCTCGATCGACGAGCGCCTCGCGGTCTCGAACATGGCGGTCGAGGCGGGTGCGGAGACCGGGTTCTTCCCCGCCGACGAGAAGACGGCGGAGTACCTCGCGGGCCGCACGGACCGGCCCTGGCAGCCGGAGGAGTCCGACCCGGACGCCGAGTTCGACCGCCAGCTGGCAATCGACCTCTCGGAGCTGTCGCCGCTGATCGCGCTCCCTCACCTGCCCGGCAACGTCGTCCCGGTCGAGGAGGCGGCAGGCACCAAGATCGACCAGGTCTACATCGGCAACTGCTCGAACGGGACGATGACCGATCTGCGCCAGACCGCGCAGGTCTTGAGAGGACACCGCATTCACCCCGGCTGCCGGATGATCGTCGTGCCCGCGACTCAGTCCATCTACCGACAGGCGCTCGCGGAAGGGCTCCTCGACCTGTTCGTCGAGGCCGGCGCGATGGTCTCGACGCCGACCTGCGGCGCTTGTTTCGGCGGCCACATGGGCGTGCTCGCCGCTGGTGAGCGCGCGATCACGACGACGAACCGGAACTTCAGGGGTCGGATGGGCTCCCCCGAGGCGGAGGTGCACCTGGCGAACGCCTACGTCGCCGCGGCCGCCGCCGTCGCGGGAGCGATCGTCCACCCCGCGGAGGTCGCGAGCGGGGTGGCCGCATGATCGTCGAGGGTAGGGCTGTCGTCATCCCCGGCGACGACGTCGACACCGACGTCCTGTATCCGGGTGCCTACCTGAACATCGACGACCCGGAGCAGATGAAGCCGTACCTGTTCGAGGGCTACGACCCCGCGCTCCGGGAGCAGCTCGGCGACGATGCGATCGTGGTCACGGGCTGGAACTTCGGTCTCGGCTCTTCGCGGGAGCACGTCGTGCAGGCGCTGAAGGGCTGGGGCGTGCGCTGTGTCGTCGGCAAGAGCTTCGCGCGAATCTTCCGCCGGAACTGCGTGAACCTCGGGCTGCCCATCCTGGAGTGCCCCACCGCGGCCGAGGCGGCGGGCTCGGGCTCCCGGATCCGGATCGACACGGACACGGGCCTCGTCGAGGTGGACGGGCGGCGCTTCGAGGCAAGCCCGACTGACCCCTTCGTGCTCGAGCTCCAGGAGTCCGGAGGCCTTGTCCCTTGGGCTCGTGGGAGACTCTCTGCATGATCGTCCGGGATGGGGGCCGCGACTGGCAGGTCGTCCTGCAGACCGACCACGCTGACCTCTCCGGAGACTTCGCGCGGGCCTGGGCCGACCCGGGGCCGCGGCACGACTCGCTCACCCTCGCCGCGGAGCGTCACGACGACGGGTGGGCCGTCTGGGAGCAGGCGCCGATGGTCGAGCCGGAGACCGGGAGGCCGCTCAACTTCCTCGACGTCGGCGTTCCTGCGCACCTCGCCTTCTATCGGGCCTGCATCGCCGCAGTCAGCGAGCAGGATCCCTACTCCGGCTTGCTCGTCTCGATGCACGGAGCCGGCATCTACCAGCAGCGCTACGGCCGCGACCCGGGTCTGAGCATCACGCAGGCCGAGGCGCACAGGCAGCTCGTGGACGCGTTCGTCGACGAGCAGGAGGCAGGCTACTCCGAGCGGATCGCGCAGACCGGTGTGGACGAGGAACAGCGCTGGCGCGACTACGAGCTTCTCCAGCTCTACGACCGGCTGTCGCTCTACTTCTGCATGCGCGACGTCGAGCGCGGTGAGGAAGCGGAGCTGCAGGGCTACCGGCTCGAGCCGATCGGCTCCTGGCGCATCCGGATGGAGCCGTTTCCGTTCAGAGACGAGCCGGCGCGGTTCTCGCTCGTGCGACGGGTGGTCCCGAAGGACGGAAAGCGCGAGATCCTCGCGCTACCTCCCGAGCGCGCCGAGATCGTCGTCGAGTCCTAGTCAGTCCTCGACGATAGCGACCGCGCGGACCGGCGATCCGTACGCAGTCTCGAGTCGGAGCGGGAACCCGAAGAACTGGAAGCGCCGGCCGACGACCTCCTTCAGGTTGTTCAGGTTCTCGAAGTGGGTCACGCG
>WNFV01016917.1_pt1 | contig 10665 bp, 9 predicted proteins | sample 5400101 | NCBI WGS metagenome assembly WNFV01 (sample SAMN13153361, study PRJNA577476) | soil metagenome | isolation source: 115 cm soil or saprolite under grassland replicate 1 | place: USA:California | collected 2016-06-15
GGCGCCGACACCGGGAACCAGCAGCACGACCTGATGATCGACGACCTGGTCGTCGACGACACCGGGTCCGGCGGCACGGTGAACCGGGTGCCGCAGGCGCAGATGTCGGTCAAGTACGTCGACAGCCAGGAGATGGTTGGCGAGAACGGCGCGGCCGTGAACGTGCTGGACGGCAGCTCGTCCACCATCTGGCACACCAAGTGGTACAACGGCTCGGACCCGCTCCCGCACGAGATCCAGCTCGACCTGGGCAAGAAGTACAGCGTTTCTTGTCTCTACTACCTGCCGCGCACCGACGGCGACAACGGCAAGATCGCGAACTACGAGGTCTACACGTCGCTGGACGGTACGACCTGGGGCACGGCGGCGGCGACCGGTACCTGGGTGAAGACGATCGCCGAGGAGTCGGCCTGCTTCTCGGCCCGGACGGCTCGTTACGTGAGGCTCCGCGCGCTGTCGGAGGTGAACGGCAACCCGTGGACGTCGGCCGCCGAGCTGAACGTCGGGGTGGCGCCGCGGCTGCCGCAGAACGCGATGACGGTCAAGTACGCCGACAGCGAGGACACCGCCACCGGCGGCCAGGCGGTGAACGTCCTGGACGGCGACAGCGGCACGCTGTGGCACACGGCGTGGTCGCAGGTCGAGCCCGACCCGGTGCCGCCGCACGAGATCCAGCTCGACCTGGGCGCGTCGTACTCGGTGTCGTGCCTGTACTACCTGCCCCGCCAGAGCGGCGTGAACGGCGACATCGCTTCGTACGAGGTTTACACGTCGCTGGACGGGTCGACGTGGCGCACGGCCGCGAAGACCGGCACCTGGGTGAACACGACCGCCGAGGAGTCGGCGTGCTTCACGGCCCGTACGGCCCGTTACGTCCGGCTCCGCGAGCTCACCGAGATCAACGGCGGCCCCTGGGCCTCCGCCGCCGACCTCAACGTCACGGGCATCTGAACCACCGAACCCGCGCCGGTCCGGTCCGCCCGCCGGGCCGGCGCGCCGCGTCCCCCGCCGTGCCCCGGTCGGTCGATGTCGCGCCGGCGGCCTTGTGTATAACTTCGGCGGGGTCGACCCCGGGTCTGGAAGAATGGTCACCGTCGGTGCTGCACAGAGCACGTGGCGAGACGGAGGAGGCTTCCAGATGGCGGCGACGGGGCGACGACGGGGCGACCCCCGCGCCCGCGGCTGCGACCACGAGTACGACGCCCGACGGCGATGCGGCGACCGTCGTGCCGTCCGGGAGTGATTCGACCGCATCCGAGCCGCCGGCGTCACCGAGCAGTGCGACAGCCGCGCGAGTTGTCAAGCCGAAGCCGAGTGCGGCGCCGGTGAATGCCGCAGCGCCGCGCCTGCCGGCCGAGGCGCAGGGCCTGACGATCGCTTCCGCGGAGGCGTTCGCGCGGTTCTAGTTCGACCAGGCGTCGAACTACCTGAGACGCACCGGCGACGGCTCGGCCGTGCGCGCCTGGAGCGAGCCGTCCTGCGGCTCGTGCCGCTACCGCCTCGCGAACTTCGCGTTCGCCAACGGCCGGAACAAGCGCCTCACCGGCGACTACCTGTGGCGCGGCACCGAGGTCCGCCAGGTCCAGCTGAACGCAGACCGCTCGGCCGTGGTCGAGATCGCGTCGAGCACCGGAGCCAACGCCGCCGTGGAACGACGCGGGGCTGCGCCCGTGCGGTACCCCGGCGGTACGAACACCTTCACGATGACACTCGTCGCACGGTCCGGGAACTGGGCCGTCCTCGACCTGGAGCTCGCATGAGACCTCTGCCGACCATGCCCGCCCGCCGCACGGTAACCGCTGTCCTGATGCTCACGGCCTGCATGTCCTGTCTCACCACGGGATGCGACGGGAAGTCCGACGCCACCCCGCCACCGAGCACCACCCCGCCATCCTCGACGGCCGCCACGCCGACGCCGTCGGCGACGCCGACCCCGAAGCCCTCTCCGCCGGTCATGCCGGCAGCGGCGACGAAGGGGCTGACCGTGACCGCGGCCCAGGCGTTCGCCGAGTTCTACATGGCCGCCTTCGACTACGCCGAAGCAACCGGCGACACAAGCCTCATGCGCAAATGGGCCTACCCGGGCTGCGTTTCGTGTGCCGCAGGCGCAAAAGGCATTGAGAGGACATACAGGGCCGGCGGTAGCACCACCGGCGACGTGGGCATGCACCTGAAAGCGATCAGCGCCAGGCTCGTCGGCAACGACACCGCGGTTGTCATCCTAACCGGGCGGCAGGGGGTTAGTGTCGCGCGCGATTCGGCCAGTGCGAGCCCACTACTTTTCCGGCCCATCAGACCCGGATCCGCAGGTAGTGGGGCGTTGATCCGCGTGTGAGACGACGAAGGTGCCTGTCCTGCTTGGAGAATCGCGGTTGTCGAAGCCGTTGATCACCCAGGCGGGAGAAGCACCTTGTCGGTGAAGAGCGTACGTTGTCGTGGCCGCGGCCGGAAGCAGGTCCGCAAGCGTGTCCAGATCGGTGCTCCGGATCCGTCGCTGACCGGCCACTCGGGGGTAGCCGCGCTCGCGGAGTTCATCGACAAGCTCGACGTGGTCGGTGTCTTCGATCGTGGGATCGGGTCGATCAAGCAACGCGACCGCGGCGCGACCGCCGGTGAGCTGCTGGTCGGGTTGGCCCAGTCCCAGCTGTTGGGCGGAGATGCGCTGGTCGCGTTGGACCGGCAGCGTGCCGATGTCGTCACCACCGAGTTGTCGGCGGTCCCGCCGATCCCGTCCACGACCGCGGCCAGCATGGCTCGCCGGTTCGGTGCCGGGCAGTGGGCCGGGATCGAGACGGCTACCGCCGAGTTGATCGCCCAGGCTCGTCGGTTGTTGCCGGCAGCACGCAGGTCGCGGCTGGACGCCCGGGCCACGGTCGACCTGGACTCCACCGACGTTGAGGTGTACGGGTCTCGTAAGCAGGGGGTGGCCTACAACTACGCTGGACAGCGGGCCGGTCGTCCGCATCTGGTCACCTGGGCCGAGGCGGGTGTGACCGTGGCCGCCGAACTGTTGGCCGGCAACGACGATGTCCGGCCTCGCGCCGCGGCCATGCTGCGCCGCGGCCTGGCCGGGATCCCCGACCAGGTCCGGGCTGCGGCCGCCGCCAGTGACCGGCTCCGCGTCCGTGCCGACGCCGGCTACTTCACTGCCGACCTCGCGAACACCGCCGTCGCCGAGGGCTGTGACTTCGCGATCGCGGCGAAGCGCAGCACCGCGATGTGGCGGGCCTACGCCGGCGCCGATACCTGGACCGATGCCAAGGACATGGACGGCGCACAGGTCGCCGCAGTCGACTACGCCCCGGCCGGGTGGCCACCCGACACCTACACCGTCATCCGGCGCGTCCGGGTCGAGGCCGAGGCGATCTCGACCGACCCCAGGTCGAGGCGGCGCCGGACCATCGACCCCAACCAGCTCGCCCTCGCGCTGGAAGGCACCGCGACCCACGCCTACGCGATCTCATTCATCGTCACCAACATCCCCACCCACAACAACGCCAACGACGGCAAGACCGGTGAGACGGGTGAGCGCGAGACTGTGGTCGATGTCGAGGCCTGGTTCCGGCGACGCACCGACATCGAGGACCGGATCCGCGAGGCCAAGCTCGGCGCCAGCCTGCGTCATCTGCCCTCGGGTCACAAGAGCGTGAACACCGTGTGGATGTGGGCCGCGCTCCTGGCCGGGAACCTCTCGGTCCTGCTCCAAGCCCTGACCGGCATCGACGAACACGGCCGCGCGCACGCCGCTCGGCTTCGCCACGAACTGTTGTGCATCCCAGCCCGGCTGGTCCGACACGGCCGCCGGCTCATCCTGCGGCTACCGCCCGGGGACCACCTGTTGCCCACGGTCCTGACTCGCATCCGCGAACTCGAAGTCACGACCTGACTGCCGCATCGACCCCACGACCACGGACCTCGGAAACCGCGACCCGGAGCCCTCCCGGGCAAAGCGACATGCCCAAACACCACGCATCCAGGCTCAACACCACGAACTCACAATCCACGCCCAGATCCACGCGCTACTCGCGGATCCGGGTCAGAACAAATGGCAAGCAGTCCTTGGCGCGGTGAAGGGTCGTTGGGCGCTGTTCGAAATGGAAGAGAAGTGATGGGCGCCAGGAGAGGGACTCGGTACGCCGCCTTGCGTCTCACGTGTGTCGGCCTCGTCATGGCGGGAGGCGCGCTCACTGCGGGGACCGGCGCGACTGCCGCGATCGCTGGCCGCACATCTATGGGCATTCCGAATGTCGCCGCTACACCGACTCCGAGTCCGACACCTACTCCGCGGCCGAAGGCCGAGACGACCAACCAAGGTTTGCGGGTCAGCGTAGCCAAGAAGACGACTGCGGAGCGAACGGACGACCGCCTGCGTAGGGCCGAGGCCGAGAAACACGAGTCGTCCGCCAAGCGGAACGTGCTGCGCACGCACACGACTGGCGAGCGGCCGTATGAGCCCAAGTCGAAGATATGCATTTCCGACGCTCAACACCCGGCTGCTCAGGGCGGGTGTCTGAAGGTGACGCCGGACCGGCCGCGGATCGAGGACGTCACGCGCGAGGTGGTGTTCCGCACGGTTCGGGACGAGAGGGTCGTCACGTTCCCGAGCTCGCCGGTGCATGTGCAGCCGCGGGGGTGGACGCTGGTGAACCTCGAGACCAACGTGTACGCCGAGCAGCGGTACGTGGACCGGACGGTGACCGTGCTGACCTGGCCGGTCGAGGTGCGGGCCAACCCGGCGTCGTACACGTGGAGTTTCGGGGACGGCGACCAGGTCACCACGAGCAGCCTCGGCGCGCCGTACCCGGACGGGGACGTGACGCACGAGTACCGCGAGCGCGGCAAGGTGACGATCAGCGTGACGCTGAACTACGACACCTGGTACCGGGTGCCCGGCGGGCAGTGGACCTCGGCCGGGATCGTGAGCATCCCCGGACCGGGCACCAGCGAACTGGTCTGCGAGGCACGGCCCGTGCTCACCGACCCGGACAAACCGGAGTCGGCCGACGACGGCGGTGCGAACGGCAACACCTGCGCGGGCTGAGCCGCCCGCCGCGTTCACGATGGCCTACTACGGCCGGCGATGGCCTGCTGCAGGACGCCACCGAGCACCACACGGTGCTATCGGCTGCGAAACCCGTCAGCCAACACGAAGGGCCGGACGATTCCGCGGAATCGTCCGGCCCTTCGCTGGGCGGGAATCAGATGTCAGGGCGTGTGTCCGCAGCGCCCTACAGGATGCCGCGCGCCTGGAAGGCGGCCCGCACAGTGGCGGCGTCGGTGGAGCCGTACAGCGCCTGCGCGGCCGCGACGGTCGCGTTGGCGGCGGCGGCGAAGTTGGTGTCCGGGGCGAAGTTGAACTGCGCCTCGATGATCACCTTGTTGGCCTTCTCGCGGCCCAGGCCCTTGTTGATGTCGTACAGGGCGCGGGACCAGATCTGGCCGTCGTGGTGCACCTCACCGTTCTTGTCCGCGACCGTCAGGTTGGTGTCGGCGCGGCGGATGCAGTGCGGCGTGCCCGACGTGTACGACGTGGAGTCCCAGTCCATCAGGCAGGCCCACGGCGTGGTCGCGGTGTCGGAGGAGTTGGCCTGCGACATGGTCAGGGCCAGGTAGTCACCGAAGCCCTCACCGATCGAGCCACCCTCGGTGGTGCTGCCGAAGCCGGGGACCTGGTCGTCCTGGACGGCGTGGCCGTACTCGTGCCAGATCACCTCGACGTCCTCGGCGTCGTCGACGCCGCCGGTGCCGAAGGTGATGGTGTCCTTGCCCGGCGAGTACCAGGAGTTGTCCTGCGTCGTGGTGTCCGGGAGCAGGTCCTGGGACTCGTTGTTGACGTTGGCGAACCCGAGGCTCTGGATGTAGGTCTGCACCGAGTCGACAGCGTGGTACGCGACGACCTGCTCGAACCGGTCGTCGGAGCGGGTGTAGACGAACGTGTTCGTCGACGACGTCGCGAGCTTGTTCTTGCGCAGCCCGTTCATGTTGGCGTAGGTGCCGTTCAGCTTGCCCGAGCCGTCGAGGTTGTGCAGCGTGACGGTCGAGTACGCCGACGACGGAACCGCGCTGTCCGCGTCGCTGCCGTCGGTCAGGCTCTCGTTCTGCAGCTTGACGACCGGGTTCGGGTCGTACACCTGGCCCGTGCCGTCGGCGTGCTTCACGGTGCTCTCGGAGCGGATGACCGCGCCGGACTTGGCGTCCACCAGCGAGCGGTACTCGCCGTCGGCGCCCTCGGACAGGACCGACCACACCAGGCGCGGGGTCGAACCCGGCAGCACGGCGAGCTGCGTCTTCGCGGCGTGCGCGCCGGCCAGGGCCTTCGTCACGGCCGCGACGGCCTTGGCGCTCGCTGTGTCGGCGGCAACGGACGGCAGCACCGAGATGTCGGACGTGATGGCCTTGCGGCCGTCGGTGACGGTCTCCGCGCCGGACGTGTCGACGTGGCGTGCGTAGTAGGTGTCGATCACCGGCAGACCCTGGTAGGTCTGCTGGTACCAGTAGTGCTTGCCGAGCAGCGACTCGCGGACCTGGACGAGATTCACGTCACCGGGGAGGGCGGCGGAGGATGAGTCCGCGTGCTGGGCAGCATTCGCGATGGCGGTCGCCGACGAACCCAAGGCCGCGACAGCCAGTACAGCGAGGATGCGGCGAGAACGCATGGCATCCCTTTCTATGGGGCGGAAGGTTGCGCGGAACGCTATCCAGAACCTCACGAACTTGCATAGAGATGACTAAGATCTGGTCACTGGAACGCAAATTTTCAGGCCAGGACAAGGGATATCCTCCGAATCTCTCATGCGGAGCCCTACCGCTGACATGCCAATACTTGCCGCGGGGAGTCCCGGTAGGCTTGCTGCCGCTCGGCGTACTCACCAGGCGAGGCGGTCAGCGTGCAACTCAACCTCCACCGGCTGTGGATCTTCATGCAGGTGGTCGAGTGCGGTGGTTTCTCCGCGGCCGCCCAGAAGCTCTACATGAGCCAGCCGTCGGTCTCGAACCAGGTCCGCCAGCTCGAACGCTCCCTGCACGCCACCCTGATCGACCGCTCCGGCGCCCGGATCCGCCCGACCGCCGAGGGTGACGTCCTGATGGAGTACGCGCGCCGCGTCTTCCTGCTCGCCGACGAGGCGGTCAGCGCCATCCAGCAGGTCTCCGGCCTCAAGACCGGCCGGCTGGTCATCGGCGGCACCACCACGGTCGGCACCTATCTCCTCCCGCAGATGCTCGCGCGGTTCCGCCAGGACCACCCGGGCGTGGAGTGCGACATCTTCGTCGGCAACGCCGTGCAGGTCATGAAGGCCGAGCGCCTCCCAGCTGGTGATGGTGCCGATCCTGTCGGACCGCCTGGTGCTGGTGACGGCGCCCGACCATCCGCTGGCCGGTACGACGGTGAGCCCGGCGGCGCTGTCCAAGGAGCGGTTCCTGGTGCGCGAGCGCGGGTCGTCCACCCGCGACGAGGCCGAGGAGGCCCTCGAGCAGTGGGAGCTGACCACCGTCCAGAAGTCCGAGATGTGGGGACCGGAGACGCTCAAGCAGTCGGTCTCGGCCGGTCTCGGCATCGCGCTGATCTCCGAGCACGCCGTCCAGCACGAGGTCCGCGACGGCCGGCTCGGCGTCGTCGACGTCGAACCCGCGCTCCCGGCCCGCCCGATCGTGGTCGCCCAGCGCCGCGACCGCCTGCTCTCCCCGGCCGAGCGCACCTTCGTCGAGCAGCTCACCAAGATCAAGAACTGGCCCGAGCCCTGACCGGCCAGGTCGCTGCGATCACGGAGCGTTGACGTCCGCGGTAGCGAGGCCCAGCGATCTGCAGGCTGCGAGCAGCTTGCGGTCTCCGCTGGCGACGACCAGGTCAGCATCAGGAACGAACTCAGCGGATGCGCAGTGGACGGCGTCGTAGCCGCGCAAGGCGCCGAGGTGTGCCAGTTCCGCGGCGCGGTTCACAAGCGACCGGTCAGCCTCGATGACGTCGAACTCCTGCCACAGTCGGTCGAGCGCCGCGAGGCCTCTGCGGTGCGCCGGCTCGTCAAGCCGCTCGATGCGCCTCGCCTGTGCGAGCGCTGCCGCGGCCTCCACGTACAGCAGCCGGGAGGTCACGACCGAATCGGCATCGACCCACAGTCGTTTGCATACCGGCGTGCTCGGCTCCCGCCCCAGCAGTGGTACGAACGCCGACGTGTCGAAGTAGCAGATCATCGCCGCTGGTCGTCGATCAGATCGCTGATTCCCGTCTCGAGCACTGGTTCTGGCGCCTCCCGGCGCGGCGACCGCGTTCGCGGCGCGGTCGCTGGCGTGACTGTGCCCTCGGCGATCAGCCGCTCCAGCGTCGTGGGACGACCGGCCGGGACGATCCGGGCGACCGGACGGCCGTGATCGGTAACCGTGATCGTGTGACCCTCGCGAACCTCCGCGAGGTACCGGCTGAGGTTGTCGCGGAGCTCGCGGATCCCGACGTCCATGCTGCCTCCTGGCTTGCCGTTGTGGCGACAATCTCAATGTCGACTATAGCCACATTCGAGCGGCCAGATTGATGCGCGACGACGCCACTCGCCGGTCGGACCCATCTGGTCGGCGCGACTATCCCTGCCATAGGACCTTTCTGGCTTCTGCCGAGAAGGGATGCTCCGGAACGCTGGTCGGCGTGACTCATGAGCTTCCGCAGCGGGCCCGCGTCGTCGTGATCGGCGGCGGCATCGTCGGCTGCAGTACGGCGTACCACCTGACCGAGCTGGGCTGGACCGACGTGGTCGTGCTGGAGCAGGGCCGGCTGTCGTCCGGCACCACCTGGCACGCGGCCGGGCTGGTCGGGCAGCTGCGCTCGCAGCAGAGCATGACCCGGCTGATCCAGTACTCGACCGACCTGTACGCCAGGATCGAGGCCGAGACCGGCCAGGCGTCGGGCTGGAAGCAGTGCGGCAGCGTGTCGGTGGCACGGACGCCGGAACGCATGACGCAGCTCAAGCGCACCGCCGCGGCGGCCGCGTCGTACGGCGTGGAGGCGGAGGTGATCACGCCGCGAAAAGCCCAGGACCTGTGGCCGGTGATGCGCACCGACGACTTGGTCGGCGCGGTCTGGCTGCCCGGCGACGGCAAGGCGAACCCGACCGACCTGACCACGGCACTCGCCAAGGGCGCCCGGCGGCGCGGCGCGCGGATCGTGGAGAAGGTCCGGGTCACCGGCATCACCACCGCGCAGGAACGGGTAACCGGGGTCCGGACCGACCGAGGCGAGATCGAGGCCGAGATCGTGGTGAACTGCGCGGGCCAGTGGGCCAAGGAGGTCGGGCTGCTGGCGGGGGTGCACGTGCCGCTGCACAGCGCCGAGCACTACTACGTGGTGACCGAGCCGATCGCGGGTGTGCACCCGGACCTGCCCGTGCTGCGGGACCCCGACGGGTTCGCCTATTACAAGGAGGAGGTCGGCGGCCTGGTCGTCGGCGGGTTCGAGCCGGACGCCAAGCCGTGGGTAGCGCCGGACGAGCTGCCGTACCCGTTCGAGTTCCAGTTGCTGCCGGAGGACTGGGACCAGTTCGCGCCGATCATGGAGAACGCCTTCCAGCGCGTCCCGGCCCTGGAGCACACCGGCATCCGCAAGTTCTACAACGGCCCGGAGAGCTTCACCCCGGACAACAACTTCCTGCTCGGCGAGGCGCCCGGGCGGCGCGGCTTCTTCGTCGGCGCCGGGTTCAACTCGATGGGGATCGCGTCGGCCGGCGGTGCGGGGCGGGCGCTGGCCGAGTGGATCGTGAACAGCGAGCCGACCGCCGATCTCTGGCCGGTGGACATCCGCCGGTTCGCGTCGTTCAACGCGAACAACTCCTGGCTGCGGGATCGGGTCCGCGAGGTGCTCGGCCTGCACTACGCGATGCCGTGGCCGAACCGCGAGCTCGACACCGCGCGGCCGTTCCGCCGGTCCCCGGCGTACCACCTGCTCCAACAGGCAGGCGCGAACTTCGGCAGCAAGATGGGCTGGGAGCGCGCGAACTTCTTCGCCCCTGACGGCGAGAACCCGCGGATCGAGTACTCGTTCGGCCGGCAGAACTGGCAGGACTGGTCGAACGCGGAACAGGTTGCCACCCGCAACGACGTGGCGCTGTCCGATCAGACCTCGTTCGCCAAGTACGTCGTGACCGGCCGCGACGCCGCGTCGTACCTGCAATGGCTGTGCACCGCCGACGTCGACGTCCCGCCCGGGCGCACGGTCTACACGGGCATGCTCAACGAGCGCGGCACCTACGAGTCCGACCTGACCGTCACACGGGTCGGCCACGACGAGTTCCTGCTGGTCAGCGGCTCCGCGCAGCCGGTGCGGGACCTGGACTGGCTGCGCCGCAACATCCCGGCCGGCCGGCACGTCGCGGTCGTCGACGTCACCTCCGCGTACGCCGTCTACGGCGTGATGGGACCGCGGTCGCGCGAGCTGCTGCAACGCGTCTCGCGCGCCGATCTCACGAACGACGGCTTCGGGTTCGGCGCGAGCCGGGAGATCGACCTCGGCTACGCGACGGTCCGCGCCACCAGGGTGACGTACGTCGGCGAGCTGGGCTGGGAGCTCTACACCCCGGCCGAGTTCGCCGTCGGCGTCTACGAGACGCTGCTTGCCGCCGGCAAGGACCTGGGACTGGTGAACGCCGGCTACTACGCGATCAACTCACTGCGGCTGGAGAAGGG